>Ga0153954_1000222_pt1 | contig 51413 bp, 52 predicted proteins | sample TSFL038MetaG_FD_102277 | JGI IMG/M metagenome (GOLD analysis project Ga0153954, IMG submission 102277) | Attine ant fungus gardens microbial communities from Florida, USA - TSFL038 MetaG | ecosystem: Host-associated > Fungi > Mycelium > Unclassified | place: USA: Florida, Wekiwa Springs State...
AACGAAGGCATTCAGCAATCGGGATGCGCTCACCTATCGACTACGAGCGCTCGCTGACTGCCACCACGGAAGCAAGTTAACCGTGTCCACTTTTTCGGGGGAACCCCAAGCCCGATGGTGGGTCGACACAGCCACGAACCACTATCAACGATGAAACCGTCGCGAACAGTGGCCCATCCAGCCGCACAGACGCTGGCGTAGTTGGGGTTGGCGGTTTCGAAGTCGACTGCAATGAAGTCCATTGACGAGTAGCCCTTTGTTCGAATGGGTATGTGCCGGATGCTATTTAGCCGCTGCGTCGTGCCACGAGACCGTAGCTCGCGGGCACGAGAGTCCCAGCGCACCAGGAGCCGCGAGCACATCGAGAGCCTGCAAGTAGACTCCTAGCGCGCCCTTATAGGCGAGCACCCATGATCCGACACCAATCATCGGTGCGCGGGTGGCGACGACCGCAGGCCCCACGACATGGACCACTGTTGGCCCATTGGAAAACGTCGCGCGCACCGTCGTGCCATGCTCCAAATTCAGCGCGGCGTCAATCGGACCCGAGGCGGGAACCGCGATACCCGAGACATCAAGGCGGACAAGATCACTTGAAGGCTTGCCGTTCGATTCGATCGAATACACGCCAATCACCAGGTCGCCATGGCTGGCGCGCGCAACCTCACCCCACATTGCGTAGATCCCAAATACAGGACTTACGAAGGTCGCCCCAATGCGCGAGCCCGGTGTTATCTCACTGATCTGGAGCTTCATCTCGTTCACCATGCGGCGAGCAGGCGGCGTCAACAACGACTTAACCTCGTCAAGCTCCGCGTCACCCTGTTGCATCTGGGCTTTCCTCCCCCTATTTAGTCCTCAAGAGATTAGGGCAAGTAGCGCAGGTTTGTACGTCTGCGGTTCATGTGTCGGAAATATTTTGTAAGGTCAGCACGATCTGCACCGACGTGGGCCGGCTAGATGAGTCAAAGGGGAATTCGATGACGGTAGGCGCCGATGTCATAGCGCTCATCAATTCGCAGGGGGATCGGAACGCAATCTGGCATGTGGTTATCGATCCTGCCTGGCCAATGAGCCGCCTGTGCGGTGCCTGGGTCGATGTGGTCGCCCCAGCCTTGTACGTGCAGCGCTATCTGCTGCCGTTCGGGGAGCATCTCCCCGATGACATGACGCAGCTCGAAGCACACGGCGCGGGCATGTTCGACCCGAACGCCACACGCGACTCGGTTGTCCGAAGGATCGCCGAGTTGGATGCGCAACACAAAGATTCACCGACCAAGTCCGGGACTGACCGCGCTCCGGTTCCTTGGCCTCAAATACCAGAACGGCTGGACTGGGCCAACCTTCCAGACCCTCCGCGCGGTGTAGCCGATGATCCACTGACCAGCGAAACGATCGCGGTTGCACGGTGGCTGTCCGACTTAGCTACCGCTTGGGCAGGCGTCGAAGCACTGCGCTTGTCCCGCACACACCTTTCAGACGGCGAGTCGAAACCGCGACCACTACCAGTCGTGCTGCGCGGCGAGGCCACTGCGACTGCATGACCATCGACTTCGTTGCGTTCGACGTGGAGACCGCCAATGTTGACCGCGGCTCGATTTGCGCGGTCGGTTGGACAGTAGTGCGGGACGGCCAGATCGTCGAAACTTCATCGCTGCTTTGCCAACCGCCTGAACCTGTCTCGTCGTTCAGCGCGTTCAACACCGCGATCCACGGAATCACTGCCACAGATGTCGCAGGGCAACCCCGCTATGCAGATGTCGTTCCGTCCATCATCTCGGGTTTCGGCGACCTTCCGATCGTCGCGCATAACGCAGCCTTTGACATTGGAGCAGTACGAGAAGCTCACACCCATTGCGCGATGCCCTGGCCGACGCTCAGCTACGGGTGCACGCTCGTATGGTCAAGGCGTCTTCTCGACCTGCCCTCGCACAGGCTGCCTATCGTGTGTGAACATCTTGGCTACGTCCTCGACCACCATCACGACGCGGGCGCCGACGCGTCAGCCGCCGCGCACGTGACGATGACCCTCGCGGAACTTGTCGGGGCAAAAACTATCGACGAGCTGCTCGATGCGACCAACTCCAACCTCGGCACACTGCGACCGAGTGAATGGGTTGGCTGCCGCGCCACTTCAGCCAGGGCGTACACACGCGACCCGATCCCGCTCCCACTAGCGAATCTCGACGCTGACCCTGACAACCCTCTTTATGGCCAAGTCGTCGCTTTCACCGGCGGACTGTCCACCATGACCCGATCGGTAGCCGAGAAGTGCGTCGCCGACGCTGGGGGAGCCATTCTCAGTAGAGGTGTCACCAGAAAGACAAATGTCCTCGTTCTAGGCGATGGATTCTGCGGCGAAACGCTCGGCGACTTCGTAAGCACCCGCAAGTCCGCGAAAGCACTGGAGTACCGCGCCCGGGGCCAGGCGATCGAGTTCTGGTCAGAACTGGATTTTGTTGAGTCGCTACGAACTTGCAATGCGGTTCCGTTAGAACTTGAACCTATCGATCTAGACACAAAAAGCCCCGAACCTGCATGAACAGGCTCGGGACATTTGGCGGTGGCGGAGGGATTTGAAACCTATTCAGGGGGTGTTCCGACCTGCCAGATCCGTTGTGAGCTGCTGAAATACATCAGTGTAATTCACACGAGTTATGTGTAACTGTGGGCAGATTGTGGGCAGAACGTGGTCAGATACCTGGGTAGCAGGGCAACGGGGCCGAGCTGCTGGGCCGGCCGGAAGGGGAAGCATGAATTTCGGTCTCGACGACGACACCTACGTGTAGGTGGCATCAACGAACGCGGGCAGCGCACCAGAGGTACAGTCCCGACCTACCCGATGATGAGCGCTCAGACATGGACAGTCTGCTACGGGAAGATGCCCTGGTGGCCTTGATCCAACTGCTGTACATCGGACTGGAGCGCGCCGACTTGCAGGACGAGGAAGTCGCGACAGGCTTGGAGCTTGCCCGAGCAGGCAGACTGCTCCGCTCCAGCGAAGGCTTGGCTATCGAGTTGGCCGAGTACCAGCAGACGCACGCGTAGATCCGAGAGACGAAAAGGGCGGCCGTGGATAGCGTCTCGGTGGTCCGCCAGGCACCTGATGCGTCCTCCGCAGGGCTCACGTACCTGGCCGTGGGGCAACGCCGCACCTAGATGGTTCCCGCGCGGGCGAATGGTTCAACGGCGGAGTTCCCGGAACACGCCTCGGCGCCGACGGTCTGCCAAGCCTTTTGCTCGATCTGAGAGCATCATCCGGGCCACTGTCGGCTCACCCGTTAACACGGTCACCTTCGTCCATCCGGTGCCCTCTCTGAGACCCTCCCCGTTCGGAAGTTTCAACGTTCCGTCAGCAAGGAACTCAGGTGCGCCCTCGTAGGTCAATCCGCCGTCAACTATGTAGTACATGGCGCAAAGAGTACGAGACGGTTTGATGCCACCAACGGATGCGTTGTCCGACGACCAGGCGATGTTCGGCGGCCAGCTTCAGCCATCAAGCCAGGTGTTGAACTTGCCACGGTCAAAGGGTCCGGTCGGGGGTGTGTGTCTGCCCGCAGCATGCAATGTCCGCGAGTCCTCCCAGAGTTCATCGGAGGTCACCAACGACTTCTTAAAGCCAACCCGCAGCAGCTCCCACGTCCCAATTACTTTCGGGAACTCCGTGCCCATCCCCTGGATCAGCTCGCGCACCGATCCATCATCGGTGCACAGGATCGCAGATAGGTTGCGGCACTCGATGATCGCCAGTGTCTCAGCTTCGCCGAGGTTCTTGGTCCGTGCCTCACCGGGCACCCGAAGACGCTCAAAGTACGTCCTGGTCGTAAGGTGCTCAACCGGGTTCGCGGGTCGCAACGGCTCGCCGAAGATTTCCCACGCGCGCCGGATCTCCGAAAGACCGGGTTCGACGGACCAATCGTCACATTCGCCGGCCACCGACCCACACCATGCGCGCTCCGCAGCGATGTTCTCAAGTAGGTCCATGCGCATGATCATTGCGAGATTGATGAGCGCAGTAGTATCCGGAAACAGCACCAGTGTCACTGTGGAGACTCAGATCCCCAGCGCAGCCATCAGCTCCGAACTAGCCATCGGTTCGGGGGCGGCTGGCTGGTCGACTTCCAGGACATCGGCCGATACGCCCAGCATCCAGGCCAGCATTGCCTTTCCGAGTCGCCCCTGAGCGATCAGGTCCAGGTGCGCGTCCTGCACAGATCGCGGAAACCTTCGAGCCGAGGCGGCATCCATCCGGTCGGTAATTGGATCGCCAGGCTCGGTGGGCCGCCAATGGCGCCGTAGAAGGCGCTGCGTCGGCGCGCCACGCCACTCCTCGACGACCGGAGACGACGGGAAATGCAGCCCGTCGAGTCGAACACCCAAGGCCCACGTTGAGACGCCGAACTCCCAGACGAGTGCCGCCAGCGTCGCAGCGGACATGGTTCCCCAGTCGTAGGTGTGCATGACAGTCGCGGGCATCAGCAGTTCTGCGGCAAAGTCGTTGGCAGCCCACTCGTGCAAGTTGCGCGTCTCCGATGAGATGCCGGTATCAGTGTGCCCATGTACGAAATGCCCGAGTTCGTGAGCAACGTCCCAGTTCTCGCGGAACCAGTTGCCGGACGCAGGAATCGCGATGATGCCGTGATCGCCCACCGTGAAGCCGTACGCGGTCGACAGCTCCGCCACTCGGACCACGCTGATCCCGAATATCTCCTCCACCCGGCCGATGAACGGTCGCACAAAGCTGTCACCGAGTTGCGCGCGCGCGTCTGCGGCATCCGTGGGAAGTGTGCATTTCGGCAGGGCCTCCGCTGGCACATGCCGATACGCGAGGGCGATATCTTCGATGACCTCGCTGTCGCCGCGGGCGCCAGGAATGCTGCGGTTACCGGTGCTCGGGTCGTAGTCGTGGCGCGCCGCGACGGTCACCCGGTTGGGGTCTGCTTCCCCAGTGATCAACCAGTGCACATCTGTGCCAAAGTGGTCGGCGATCCGAACCAGCTCAACAGCTGAGAAACCGCGTTGACCTCGAACTGCGCGGGACATCGCATCTGCTGTTATTCCCACCGCAGCAGCGACCTGCCCCTGTTGACCTGGGGGGATGAGCGAACCGACGCGCACTCCGATGTCTGCGCTCATAGCTCCGATAGTAGGCGCTATTTGGGAAAATCCCAATACTGGGAGCCGAGGCGGACGTTCCGTGGCGTCTGGCGGTGTGGCACCCGTCTCCGCAGTCCTCTCCGAACCGGGCTTCATACTGTCTGCCTATAGCCCCGTGTGATGGCGCACCAGGTCGACAATGCCATCAGAACGCCGACGGTCGTCGTACATCGTCATCGCCACCTGATCAACGCCCAGGTCAACGACGTCGCCTTCACGGAAGATCAGATGGACGCCAGCCACGTCGAGAGCATCACGCGTCCTGGGCCGCATCCTTGAACTGCGGATATCGATTCTCTCGACGTCGGAGAGCCTCCGTACCCACGATTCGTCGACACTCCCATCCAGGGGCTCGGAGAGCAGCCTGTCCTGCTCGAGGTCGTACTGCTCGGCGTCGAATTGCATGCGGAGCCTGATCAGGCGAGCGCTGGCAGTGACAAGCGTGACTGTCCACATGCTCGGCCCGGTCCCGTTGAAGCTTGCGACCGACGCGTCGATGGCGTTATGGCCGACGAGCGCGGCAACTTGAACTTGCACAGGCCAGGGAGCGCGGATACCGGTGTCGTCGCTCGTAGCCGTATGTGCGGCGATCTTCTGCCAATACTCGTCTGCGCCGTCTGGGATCTTCATGGACGGCACGGTAACGCGTCGATCCGACACGCTCCCCCGCCGACATGAAACGGGGCTGTGGGCAGCCGTGCAGAATTTCGCCGACATGGAGGAAGAGCCAGAATGCCTCCGCATCTGACGGACCCACGCCAATTCGGACCTACAGCCTGGCCAAGTCAGCGGGGGTACGGACCAGTCCGCACTCCCTGGGCCAGCGTCTTTAGATTCCGTGGCAGCCGTCTTTGAGGACCAGGCCGACAACCAGCGAGGCTTCGTCGTAGGTGCTGTAGATGCCTCGGTCGACCAGGCTCAAGGCCAGGTCCACCGGTTGCATCTCGGGGTATTGGTAGTGCAGTGAGCAGATGATGGGTTCGGCGATGCGCGCCTGGGGTGTAGCCAGCGGCGGGATCGACGTCGTTGCTGTTGGCGGGGCCGGGGGGACCGCCGCTACCGCGGTCGGTGGCGGCGCGGGTGCCGGCGGCAGGGCCACTGGCTCAGGGGTGGGCGCCGCAACGGGCGGCGGGGTGGTTGTCGAAGCTGCTGGTAGCGGGATGGTCGGCTCTGGTGGTGCAGTGCTGCGGCCCAGGACGAACGCCGCGGCGGCCACCGCAGCAGCAGCGGCCACCACCAGCATGATGATCCACACCGGCCGCAGACGCGGCGCTTGATACTCGACCACCGGCATCGACGCGGTGTGCGCGCTGTACGCGAGCGGGCCGTCGGCGGCGGTTGCCGGATCTATCTCGGTGGTCGGCAGCGGTGCATCGGCCGGGGCGGCCAGTGTCGCATCGTCGTCGGACATGCCGATGATGGTAGAGCTGAGGGCGCTCAGCGTCCCCATGTTCAGCCTGTCGTTTTGCGAAAGCGGCCGGCATCGAACGCGACCACCTGGCCGTCGTCCTCCGCCTTGGCCTTGGGCTTCAGCGCCCGCAGCCGAATGATCTCGGCCTTCACCCGCTCCATCGCCGGATTCAAGTTCCCCCGCAGATTCGGCGACGCCTCGAACGCCTCCGCCAGCAACCGATACCGCAACTCAGCCTCCGCCAACTCATCCTTGGCGTCCATCGCCTCACTGAGCGTCTTGTACCTGGCCATCAGGACGACCTTTCGGGGAGAGGAAACCAGGTGAGCAATTCTGCCCACCAACCACCAGGCAAAGCTTCCAGCAAACTTTTCACTCGACATCCAGCAAAACCGTTCTGGAGGGGGTAGGGGGGTGGCACACACATCCGCCTATACCGCGAGGGGCGTCGTGGGTGACCGTCCGGGGGGTACCCTCCCATAGTCGCAGGTCAAAGGCTTGCTGTCGGATTGTCCGGTCGGCGGCCTGTGGCAGTGCGGTTTGGCGGCTAACCGGCGTGGCGTTGTCAGCAAACTTGTTAGTTGTGCGTAGCAGTATGGATTGGTATGCGGCGGCGGCGCAGGTGCTTCCGGTTGGCACCCAGGATGTGCTGTGGTGGGAGTCCTTTGCCCACGCGAAAGGAGTTCGTGGGTTTGACGCCGGCCGCCGCAGGTCATGGGCTAGCGCGTCATCCAGTCGGGAAGCTTCACACCTTGCGGTTCGTTCCTGGAGTGCAAGGCAGGAACATCGGGGAAGCCGGAGGGCCACGGCAGGTCCAGCGAGGGCGGCGCGTAGTGCATCAGGTTGAGCAGGCTGTTGTTGGTGTACTTAGCGAGTGCGGCCAGGTCTTCGAGATCCTCGCGGGTGGTGGTGTTGCGCTCCAGGTAATCGTCTTTGATGGTTGACCAGCCTCGGATCAGGGCCTTCTCCAGCACTGCTGCCGCAAGGATGTTGTCACCGGAACGCTTCGCCGATTCGTAGAGTTCTGCGGCGTCGCGGCTGTCTTCAAGGTCGCGGGCACGTGCTTGCGCGTCGCGGAAGGAGACGACTTTGGCGGGATCGCTGCTGGCTGAGGGTGAGAGCCCGAAGACACGTCGCTCGATCTTTTCCTTGGCGGCTTTGACTGCAGCCTTTTCGCGGGTGTGTAGTGCGCTGATCTGTTCGGTGATCTGTTGGTGGAGCGGTTCGAGTTGCTCCCGCCTGCCGGTGGTCGTGAGGTTCGGGTCGTTGGCGACCCGGACGTGTGTTTGCGTGAATTCTTCGGCGATGCGCCCTGCTTCGGCGCGGTAGCCGGCGACCTCGGCGTGCAGTTCTTCGAGACTCACCTTGTTCTCCTTATGCGATGTCAGTGGTAGCGAGGGCGTTGCGGTGGATGAGCCACCTGCCGCCCGCGCGGGTGGCGTGGAGTCGACCGTTGGCGCACCATTTGCGGATGCATCGGTCGGTGACGCCGAGGGTTTCGGCTGCTTCGCTGGTGCTCATCCACATGTTTGAGTGTGCGCTAATGCCCTGCGGCGCTGGCGTATTCGTTCCGGTTTCGGACCGGAGTGCGGCGAGGTGCAAGGCGGTGAGTGCGACGTAGGCTTCGGGGTCGGTGTCGCGCAGTCTGATTCGGCTGTCTGCGGTCAGCTTGCAGGTGTGTTCTAGCCAGCGGGCGATGCGTGGTGGGATGATGGCTGATCCGTCGTGGGTGGTGCGCTGGGCGATGCGCACTTCCAGCGGCGGGAGCGGTTGCGCGGTCACGGGATTACCCGGCCGGCGATGACACCAGAAGGGCGTTGGCGGAGGGCCTGCAGGGCCTGCCGCTCATACCAAGTGGTGCACGAGCCCAAGGCGGGGCAGGTACGGCACAGCTGCAGGGCCTGCTGATGCCGTGCGGCAGTGGTCTCGGTCAGCTCACCCTTGGCGGGGGCATCGAACAGGTGTCCTCGGCCCCGGCACTTGGCACCGGGCAACGAGGGGACGCCGGCCAGTACCGCTGACAGCATGGCAATCACCGGATCATCCCCGGACGTGTTCGGGCGGGCAGGCGGCGGCTGGTCGCGGCCCCAATTGCGGCGGTAGTGGATGGAGCACATGCCTTTCGCGCGGGCGGGGCGATCGCAGTCGACCACCGAACAGTTGGTTGTGCGAGCGGCGGTCACTGGTCACTCCCCGTCATCGCCGCCGCGACGGTCGAGGTCCGTAAGATGACCGGCGAGTTCGTATCCGAGGCGGCCGGACGGATCACCGTCGCCGAGCTGGCCCCGGACTGGTTGACGCGCAAGGAATCTGCGACTGCCAAGTCGAATTACCGGATGACCGAATCTGCGTGGCGCGTGCACGTCGAGCCGGCGTGGGGCTCCACACGGGTCGCTGACATCGACCCGCTGGACGTAGAAGCGTGGATCGCCAAGATGAGCAAGGCCGGGAAGGGCACGACGACGATCCTGCGGGCGCACGGCGTGCTGTCCGGCATCCTGGACGACGCGGTGCGGTCAAAGCCAAAGCGGTTGGCGTCCAATCCGGCCCGAGGGATCGAGGGTCTGCCGAAGAAGGTCCGCGGTCGACACATCTACCTGACCGCCGCGGACGTGCACCGGCTGGCCGGCGAGTCCGGGGATCACCGTGCCCTGGTCTACGTCCTGGCGCTGTGCGGCACCCGTTGGGGCGAGACGATCGCCCTCCGGGTGCGCGATGTCCAGTTTTTGAAGCGTCGGTTGACTGTCGCGGACAACGCGGTGCAGCTCGGGTCCGATCACGCGGTTGGGCTGACGAAGGGCCGCGCGGTTCGGGAGGTGCCGGTGCCGGGGTTCGTCCTCGATGAGCTGGCCCCGCTGTGCAAGGGCAAGCGGCCCGACGCTCTGGTGTTCCCCGGCCCCGAGGGCAAGTACCTCCCGCGGCCGAAGTCGAAAGACGGGTGGTTCTCCGGTGCGGTGAAGCGGGCCAAGGTGCAGAAGATCACGCCGCACGATCTGAGGCACACGGCGGCCAGCCTTGCGGTGTCGGCCGGGGTGAACGTCCTGGCGCTGCAACGGATGCTCGGGCACAAGAGCGCCAAGGTCACGCTGGACACATACGCGGATCTGTTCGACACCGATCTGGATGCTGTGGCGGCCACTCTGCATAACCGGTATTCACCGACAGGTATCCGGGATTGTGGGCAAAGTGTGGGCACTGGGGCCTGACCGGGCCTGTCTTTAGGGCGCAAAAAACCCCGCTACCTGCATCGACAGGCGCGGGGCTCTTGGCGGTGGCGGAGGGATTTGAACCCTCGGTGGGGGGTTACCCCACACACGCTTTCGAGGCGTGCTCCTTAGGCCGCTCGGACACGCCACCGCGGGACAGCGTACCCAACGAGGGGGCCATCAGCCCAATCGCTGCCGGGCGAAGAACGCCTCCAGTGGTGCGGCGCACTCCGCGGCGAGCACTCCACCCCGCACTTGCGGGCGGTGATTGAGCCGGCGGTCGCGCACCACGTCCCACAGCGAACCGACCGCCCCGGTCTTGGGTTCGAAGGCCCCGAACACCAGCCGTTCCACCCGCGCGGCCACCAGCGCGCCCGCGCACATGGTGCAGGGCTCCAGGGTGACGGCCAGGGTCGCGCCGGTCAGCCGCCAGCCGTCACCCAGAACGGCGGCGGCAGCGCGAATGGCCAGCAGTTCGGCGTGCGCGGTCGGGTCTCCGAGGGCTTCGCGCGCATTGGCCGCCTGGGCCAGCACCGTGCCGTCGGGACCCACCACGACCGCACCCACCGGCACATCGCGAGGCCCGGCCTGGCCAGCGGCCACCAGGGCCGCGCGGATCAGGTCCTCGTCGGTGGGCGGGCCGCTCACCGACCGCTTCGCGGCAGCGCCGCGGTGAGCTGCTCGTCGAATCCCATCTCGTTGGCGATTCGGTGCAGCTGCTCTTCGACGGCCAGGTCGGACTCGTCAAGAATGACGCCGAGTACCGCGGCGGGCAGGCCAATGTCGGACAGCACCCCCAGGTCGCCTTCCTCGAACGGGTCGGCGTCCTCCAGGTCGTCGGCGTCGATGTCGGCGTCGATCTGCTCAAGCACCTCGTCGGCGAGGTCATAGTCCAGCGCCGCGGTGGCATCCGAGAGCAGCAGACGGGTGCCGGCCGGGCCCGGACGGATGATCACGAAGAACTCGTGGTCGACATTGATCAGACCGAAAACGGCTCCGGCACTGCGCAGTTCACGTAGCTCGGTCTCTGCTGTGGAAAGACTGGTAAGGGCCTCGGCACGCATCGGCGTGCAACGCCACTTGCCGTCTTCACGCACAACGGCCACGCCGAAACCGTCCAGCGTCTCTGCCGGCCGGCCCGGTGCGGACGAGCTCTGTGCTCCCATGGGCGCCTACGGTAGTCGCCGCTTACGCCCTTGACCAGCGTGTGCCAACCTGGACAGGTGGCAGCAAGCACAGTGAAAACTCCGGTGTGTGTTCTGGGACTCGGTCTGATCGGCGGATCGGTGCTGCGTGCGGCCGCGGCGGCAGGCCGGACGGCGTTCGGCTACAACCGGTCGGCGGACGGGGTGAACGCCGCAGTCGCCGACGGTTTCGACGCCACCACCGAGCTGGAAACGGCCCTGAAACGCGCTGCGGAAACCGGTGCGCTGATCGTGATCGCTGTCCCGGTGCCGGCGCTGCCGATGCTGCTCGACCCCATCGGTCGCCTGGCACCCGAGTGCCCCCTGACCGACGTCACCAGCGTCAAGAACCCGGTGCTCGACGAGATCACCGCCGCGGGGCTGCAGGCTCGCTTCGTCGGCGGCCACCCGATGGCTGGGACCGCCCACTCCGGTTGGCCGGCCGGGCACGCCGATCTGTTCCAAGGCGCGCCGTGGGTGATCAGCGTCGACGATCACGTCGACCCGACGGTGTTCGCGGAGGTGCTCGACCTGATTCTGGACTGCGGATCGCTGGCAGTCCCGGCTCGCTCTGAGGAACACGATGCCGCCGCGGCCGCCATCTCTCATCTGCCGCACCTGATGGCTGAGGCACTGGCCATGACGGCGGCGGATGTACCGCTGGCGTTCGCGCTGGCCGCCGGATCCTTCCGCGACGGCACCCGGGTCGCCGGAACGGCACCGGACCTGGTCCGGGCCATGTGCGAGGCCAACTGGCAACGACTGCTGCCGGCACTCGATCGCGCGATCGCGCTGTTGGCCGACGCGCGCGATTCGCTATCAGCGTCGGACTCGGTGGCCGAACTGGTCAATCATGGGCACGCCGCCCGCACGCGCTACGACAACTTCCCCCGCAGCGAGATCGTCACGGTTGTCGTCGGCGCCAAGGACTGGCGCCGGGAGTTGGCCGCGGCCGGCCGGGCCGGCGGGGTGATCAGATCCGCGTTGCCAACCCGGGATAGTCGATGACGAAGCCGTCGGCATCGACGGTGAGGGTGGTGCCCTGGGCGTCGGTGCCCGGGGTGATCACCTTGATGCCGGGCCGCGTCCCGACGCTGCTGTAGCTGGCGGTCGCCGCCTCCACCGTCATGTCGGGCAGGTTCAGGTACAGCGTGGGCAGGGTGATCGCGGCCGCCCGCTCCTGCAGCCGGGCCCGCCGGATCGGCAAGGTATTGAAGAACGGGCTGAACAGCATGTCGATGTCCAGGGCGCCGTCATAGCCGGCACGCGACTGCCCGCGGGCATCGGTGACCAGCCACATGTTCTCTTCGTCGCGGGCGATCACCAGCTGGCGTTCGCGTTCGGCGAGCGTGACGGTCAGTCCCAACCGTTTGGTGGCCCCAGACTCATCGGTATGCAGGTCGTAATAGACGCCGAACGCCGGATGCTCCGCGGTGGCGCCGGCCACGATGCGGCCATTGGCCCTGATCCGGTTTCCGGACAATTGCACACGTACCGACTCCATGCGGGGGGCGTCGGGCGCCCGCCAGGTCAGAATCGCCGGCCACTGGCCGGACGGGGGTGCGCTCACCAATCCACCGTAAGCGACCGGCCAACGATCCGCAGCCAGGCCCCCCGGTGCGCAAACTCACGAGAACCGGTTCATTTTCGGACCCCAAGCGGCAAGATATCCCCATGAGCAGCGACCCGAGCGTGCCCGTCGACCCACCTCAGGGTGAACCCAGCGCACCGCCGCCGCCCCCGGCGGCGATGCCGTTGACCCGCGCCGGCGCGCTGTGGAGCGCGCTGATCGCCGGTTTTCTGGTCCTGATCGTCTTGCTGGTGTTCGTCACCCAGAACACGGGCCCAGTCGACCTGGCGTTCTTGACCTGGACCTGGAGCCTGCCGAAGGGAGTGGCGATCCTGCTCGCGGCGATCTCCGGCGGGCTGCTGACCGCCCTGGTCGGGACTGCGCGGATCTTCCAGCTGCGCCGCGCCGCCAAGAAGAGCCTCAAGGCTCTTCGATAGATCAGAACCGGGCCTGATTGCGCGGCAGCAGGTCCCAGACATGCTCGGTGCCGTTCGTCGACGCCACCGCGGCCTGGCCCGACCGTGAGTAGAGCAGCCGGGTGATCGAGACGTAGTCGATGGGAAACGACAGCAACCGCTGCGTGCCCAGAACCTGGTGCAGAATCACGTTGATCACGCCGCCGTGGCTGAACACCGCGACCGTGTCGTCGGGTCCAGAGCCGGCCACCACATCGGCGACGGCATCAGAGACTCGGGCGCAGAACGCGGCCTCGTCGACGTCGGCGGGCAGGTGCCCCTGGGCCATCCGAGCCCAATCCTGGGGCCGTTCGGTGCGCAGTTGTTCGACGGGCAGATAGCCGGCCAGGTCGCGGTCATACTCGGCGAATCGCTCGTCGATGTCGACGCCGTGCCCGAGCTGTGCGGCGAGCGGCTCGGCGGTCTGGATCGCGCGACGCTGCGGGCTGCTGACCAGCCGGGTGATCGGGAACCGCGCCAACGCATCCGGCAGGCGCTGCGCCTGGGCGAATCCGGTGTCGGACAGCTCGGGGTCTGAGCCCTGGCCATACTCGCTGCGCAGCGGCAGGGCATGGCGGATCAGCAGCAACTGCACGCCTGCCACCTTAAGGGGCCGGCACGCCGCCGCCTCACGGGGTGACGATGTTGAAGTTCGGGTCGGGATTGTCGAGGACACCGAGCAGGTTCGCCCAGGCGGTCTGGTCGCCGGAGACCTCCAGCCCGCCACTGCCCAGCAGCGCCGCCATCAGTGCGAGCTTGGTGGGCGCCGTGACGGTGACGTCCGCGCTGTCTGGGTCAGCAGGCGTCTTGCGGTGCACGAGCACCCCGTTGCGCAGGGTGAGACGATAGTTGACCCCGGTGTCGGCGAACGAGACATCCAGGGCCAGCGCCAGATCCCAGGCCCGCGGCCCGTTGATCCGGATGGCCAGACTGTCGAAGAGTTGCTCGGCGCTGAGCTGAGACAGCAGCCCCATCGAGGCGACCCGGGCGGGGGTGCCGAAGTTGCCGGTCCGCAGTTCGGTGGCGCCGGACAGGAAGAAGTTGCGCCAGGTGGCGTTCTCCGAGCCGTAGGCCAGCTGTTCCAGTGTGTCGGCGTAGAGCCTGCGCGCCCCGCCGTGGTCGGGGTCGGTGAAGATCGCATGGTCGAGCAGGGTTGCCGCCCAACGGAAGTCACCGTCTTTGAATGCGGCGTGGGCCAGTTCGACGACGCGGTCCACTCCGCCCAGCGCCGCGGTGTAGCGCGGGCCCAGGGCCTCGGGCGGGTGTGGCCACAACCGGGCTGGGTTGCCGTCGAACCAGCCCAGGTAACGCTGGTAGACGGCTTTGACGTTGTGGCTCACCGAACCGTAGTAGCCGTGGGCGTGCCAGGCGTTTTCCAGGGCGGGCGGTAGCTGGAACTGTTCGGCGATCTCGACTCCGGTGAAGCCGCGGTTGAGCAGTCGCAGCGTCTGGTCATGCAGGTAGGCGTACAGATCGCGCTGCAGACCGAGGAATTCCGCGATCCGCTCGGTGCCCCATGTCGGCCAGTGGTGTGAGGCGAAGACGACGTCGGCCCGCCCGGCGAAGGTGTCGATGGCCTCGGTGAGGTATTCGGCCCAGGCACGCGGGTCGCGGACCAGCGCGCCACGCAATGTCAGCAGGTTGTGCTGGTTGTGGGTGGCGTTCTCGGCCATGCACAGTGCCCGGAATTGCGGGAAGTAGAAATGCATTTCGGCTGGCGCCTCGGTGCCCGGCGCCATTTGGAATTCGATCTGCACGCCGTCGATCACATGGGACTCGCCGGTCTGGGCGATGGTGACGGTGGGGACGATGACCGCCACTTCCCCGGTCGAGGTGTTCTGGCCCAGTCCGCAGCCGACTTGCCCCTGCGGGCCGCGGGCCAGCACAGTGCCGTACATGTAGGCGGCACGCCGCGTCATCGCGGTACCGGCGTAGACGTTCTCGGACACCGCATGCTCGACGAAGCCTTCGGGGGCGAGCACGGCCACCCGGCCGGCATCGACATCGGCCTGCGAGGTGACACCGAGTACACCGCCGAAGTGGTCGACGTGGCTGTGGGTATAAATGACGGCGCTGACCGCACGATTCCCACGGTGTTGCCGGTAAAACGCCAGCGCTGCGGCGGCAACCTCGGTGGAGATCAGCGGATCGATGACGATGACGCCGGTCTCGCCCTCGACGAAGGTGATGTTGGACAGGTCGAAGCCGCGCACTTGGTAGATGCCCTCGACCACTTCGTAGAGCCCCTGCTTGGCGGCCAGTTGACACTGGCGCCACAACGACGGGTGCACCGAGGTCGGCGGGTCGCCGGCGAGGAAGTCGTAGCTGTCGTTGTCCCAGACCACCCGGCCGTCGGCGGCGGTGATGACACACGGTGTCAGTGCGGCGATGAAGCCGCGGTCGGCGTCGGCGAAATCCGTTGTGTCACTGAAGGGAAGCGCCTTACGGTGTTCGGCGTGGGCGGCTTCGATCGTCGCACTCACCGGCTGGTTCTCCATGGCGTCCAGCTTGCCACCCCAGGTCTCGCCGCGGCGTGGGTTGGCGCGTCAGTGGCGCCGGCGCAGCGAGGTCGCCTGCTTCGGCACGCATCAGATCTCGGGCGGCGGACGCAAACCCCGTGACGAGCGTGCGCAGTTGTACGTCAAACCCGGCGTGTTGCCGTGCAGACACGCACACTCGCGGAACAAAGGGAACTACCGGGGCAGCCGCACGGTGAACGCGGTACGCCCGGGTTCGCTGGTGACGGCGATGGTCCCCCGGTGCGCGCGGACCACTGCCGAGGCGATCGCCAGCCCGAGTCCGGTGCTGCCGCCCTTACGCGACCGGGAGGTGTCCCCGCGGGCGAACCGTTGAAAGATCTCCGGCAGAAACTCCGCGGGGATGCCCGGGCCGTCATCGGTGACGCTGAGCACGGCGTCGTCCCCGTCGACACCCAGCCGAAGGGTCACCACGGTTCCCGGACCGGTGTGGACACGGGCGTTGGTGAGCAGGTTGGCCACCACCTGGTGCAGCCGCGCGGCGTCACCGGGCACGATCACCGGCTCGTCGGGCAGATCGAGTTGCCACTGATGGTCGGGTCCTCCGACGTGGGCATCGCTGAGGGTGTCGACCGCCATCCGGGACAGGTCCACCGGCTTGTGCTCCAGTGGACGTCCCGAGTCCAACCGGGCCAGCAGCAACAGGTCTTCGACCAGTTGGGTCATCCGCTCGGTTTCGGACTGCACCCGGCTCAACGCGTGCGCCAGGGCTTGCGAGTCCGCACCGTCGGATACCGGAATCCGTTGCGCCAGTTCGGTGTAACCACGGATCGCGGTCAGCGGCGTGCGCAGCTCATGACTGGCGTCGGCGACGAATTGACGTACCCGGGTCTCGCTGTCCTGCCGGGTCGACAGCGCGGCAGCGATGTGCTCAAGCATCCGGTTGACCGCGGCGCCCAGTTGTCCGACCTCGGTGCGCGGGTTGGCGTCGGATTCGGCGACCCGCACCGGCAGCGTCGCCTCACCGCGATCCAGCGGCAGGCCGGCGACCTCACCGGCGGTCTGTGCGACGCGGCGCAGCGGGGTCAGTGCCCGCCGGACGACCACGCTGCCGGCGGTGGCCGCCGCAGCCACGGCGACCAGTGTGACCAGGCCGAAAATCAGCAGGACCCGGACCATGGTGTCGTCCACCGCAGCCAGCGGCAGCCCGGTGACGATCACGTCGTCGCCGCGGCGGGCGGTGGTGGCGACCACCCGGTAGCGGCCCACGCCGTCGAGGCGCCGCGTCACCGGCGGATCCCCGGCCGAGACATCGGTCAATCGCGTTGTGGCAGAAAGACTGAGCTCCTCGCGTTGGCCCGAGATGCTCAGATAGCCCGCCTCGACGTCTTGACCGGCCCCGGGAATACTCCCGCTCGCCACCACGGCACCGACCATGCCGGCCGGTTGGCCGGGGGCGTCCAGGAAGTCCGGGCCGGGCCCCGGCCGCGGCCGGTGGTGCCGATGTCCGGGCGGCGACAAGGGCTGGCCGTGCAGTCGCGCGGAGCGATGCGAGGCGTCCTGGAGCTGATGGTCGAGTTGGCCGACCAGATACTGGTAGAGAGCCAGTTCCGTCACCGCCCCGATCCCGAGGCAGGCCACGGCGAGCAGCACGATCTGACCGGCCAGCAGTCGCGCCCGCAGCGACCAAGGTCGCCAGAGGTCAAGGAGCCGGCTTGAGCACATAGCCCGCACCGCGCAGCGTGTGGATCATCGGCTCTCGGCCGTTGTCGATCTTCTTACGCAGGTAGGAGATGTAGAGCTCGACGATGTTGGCCCGGCCGCCGAAGTCGTAGTCCCACACCCGGTCCAGGATCTGCGCCTTGGACAGCACCCGCTTGGAGTTGTGCATCAGGTAGCGCAGCAGCTCGAATTCGGTGGACGTCAACGTGATCGGGTCACCACCGCGGGTCACCTCATGGGAATCCTCGTCGAGCACCAGGTCACCGACCACGATCTGGGCGCCGGCCTCGGCGGTGCTCACCCCGGCGCGGCGCAGCAGCGCCCGCAGCCGCAACACCACTTCCTCGATGCTGAACGGCTTGGTGACGTAGTCGTCGCCGCCGGCGGTCAACCCCGCGATGCGGTCCTCCAGGCCGTCCTTGGCGGTCAAGAACAGCACCGGCAGCCGCGGGTTGATCTCCCGCAACTTTCCCAGCACGTCGAGTCCGCTCATGTCGGGAAGCATCACGTCAAGAACCACGACGTCGGGACGTTCGGCCTTGGCGGTGGCGATCGCCGAGGCGCCATCCCCCGCGGTCGCGGTGGTCCAGCCCTCGTAGCGCAGCGCCATCGACACCATCTCGGCCAGCACCGACTCGTCGTCAACCACCAGCACCGTGATGGGCTTGCCGTCGGCGCGCGACATCACGACACGTTCGACCGATCCCCGTGGCACAGACATCACGTTCCAGTATGTCGGTCGCGCCGATATCTTCATCGCATGGCACGCTCGCCGCAGGAAATCTTCGACCATCATCTCCAGGCTCTGCTCGCGCGCGACGTCGACGAGCTATCACTCCCGCCGGCGTAGCGCAGGGCAGCGGTGGAATCCGGGCAAGCCGCGGCGGCCCGCCGGGTACGTTTCCCCCGTGAACCTCGAAGCGGTCGCGGACTGGATGTCCGCCCAGGGCTTGGGCGAAGGCCCCCTGGACAACGTCACAGAGCTGTCCGGCGGCACCCAGAACGTGATGCTGCAGTTCACCCGATCCGGTCGCAGCTATGTGTTGCGACGCGGGCCGCGGCATCTGCGACCGCGCAGCAACGCGGTGATGCTGCGAGAGACCCGGCTGCTGGCCGCGTTGGCCGGCACCGACGTGCCGCATCCGGGCTTGATCGCGGTCTGCGATGACCCGGCGGTGCTCGGTGACGCGGTGTTCTACCTCATGGAACCGGTCGACGGGTTCAACGCGAGTGGGGAACTACCCGCGCTGCACGCCGGCGCCCCGGCGGTCCGGTACGGCATGGGCCTGTCGATGGCCGACGCACTGGCGAAGCTCGGCGCTGTCGACCATGTCGCGGTGGGGTTGGCGGACTACGGCAAGCCCGACGGCTTCCTGGAACGCCAAGTGCCGCGGTGGCTTTCCGAACTGGACTCCTACCGCCAGTTCGAGAACTACCCGGGGCCCGACCTGCCGGGCCTGCACGACGTCGCCGACTGGCTGCAGCGCAATGTGCCGATGTCCTGGCAGCCGGGGATCCTGCACGGCGACTACCACGCGGCCAACGTGATGTTCTCCCCCACCGGACCCGAGGTGGCGGCCATCGTGGACTGGGAGATGTCGACCATCGGGGACCCCCTCTTGGACCTGGGCTGGCTGCTGGCCACCTGGCGCCAAGACGACGGGTCAAGCGTGTTCAGCCACACGCTGACCGGTATGGACGGGCTGGCCTCCCCTGGCGACCTGGTGCAGCGCTACGCCGCGGGCAGTTCTCGCGATCTGACGCATATCGGGTGGTACACGGTGATGGCCGCTTTCAAGCTGGCCATCGTGATCGAGGGCACCCTGGCCCGGGCGTCGGCAGGCATGGCCCAGAAGGAAGTGGGCGATCAGTTGCACGAGGCCGCCGTCTGGCTCTTCGACCGGGCCCAGACCTGGATGGCATCTGCTGGTCGGAGTGGCTGATCCACAGGTGTACGCGAAGTCCGCGGAAAAGGGCCAATTGTCCCCGTACACACCGCATTCGCCGGAATATATGGTCGATCTTTCCGCTATCCCGCCCGGAACCAGGATTGCGGCCCGCGCAATGCTTGAATTGCTTACTCCCAGTCGGTTTTAGTAGTAGTTAGACTCCGCCGAGTTTCTGAAACACTTGTGCGGTCCACGAAGACGAGCTAAGGTGTATTGCTGTGGACGATCGTCACAAAGACCCAACCGTCGTGTTGCCTTACCTCGTGGGCAGGCCGCTTGGAGCGACCGAGGTCTACGAGGCATTCGGCTATCGCAAATCCGCCTATTACAAGGCGGCCCATGAGGGCCGACTGATCAGCGCGGACAACCTGATCCGAGTTGCCAAGTACTTCGGCCTCAACCCCGTCGACCTGCAGGTACGGTTCGGATTGATCGAGCACGACGCCGTCGCCGAATACCTGGAGTCCTCATCGCGGCCGCTGCGGCTGGGTGATCTGAAGGCGGATCTAGACAAACCGCCCGTCTAACCGGACCGCTAGGAAGTACCGTCGACGCATGACGTCGGCGTTAATTGGCGCCACCGTGACGGTGGCGCTGTACACCCTGTGGGTGCGCCGCGATACGTGGTGGTCACGGTGGGAGATCGGTATCACCCTGGCAATCGCCCTGGAGACCGTCGCACTCGTCCTGATGTCCCCTTGGGCGGCCGAAACCCTGGGCCCGGGACTGCACCATGTCACGCGGATATGGAACATCCAGCAGCTGGCCGGTCACATCTGCTTCGTCGTCGCCATCGCGGCCAACATCTACCACGTGCTGGCACGGCTGGCCGACTTCGACCAGTTCCGCCCATTGTTCCGCCTGCATGTGCAGATTCCCGTGCAGGCCGGCGTGGTCGCGATGATCGCGGTGTTCCTGATCGCCGGCTCTGGTTATCGACCGGATGGCTTCTCCTCGCTCGGGGGCCGCGGCGCCTGGGCAAGCGCCTATTGGGTACTGCTGTCTCTGCTGATGATCTACCTGTCCGGCTACGCGACGCGGGTGTTGTCGATGCTGCGAGCCGATCCGCGCGCCAAGGAGACCGTCGAACTCTACACCGCCTCAACGGCATTCGCGGTGGCGGCCATCATGGCGCTGTTGAGCAACGCCTGGTCCACAGCCGATGTCAGCCCGCTGATTTGGCTGTGCGCGTGCATATCCGTGGCGATCTTCGCCTACGGTTCGGCCCGTTCCTGGCAGGCCAAAGCCGCGTGGTTCGCCAGCAGTGAACGTCCGGTCGCGCAGCCCAATCCCCCGCAAGCCCTGTCGTGAGGGCACCCGATGACGTCCGGAATCATTGTCACCACACTGGCGGTCCTCGCCTATAGTCTCTGGGTTCGCCGCGACACCTGGTGGACTCGCTGGGAGAACGCCGCCACCTTCGCCTTGGCACTGGAAGCCTGTGCGCTGCTACTGATGTCGCCGTGGGCGGGAGCCAAGATCGGCCCGGTGCTGCACAACGGCCTCGGGGTCTGGAACGTGCAGCAGCTGATCGGTCACCTGTGCCTGATCGTGGCCGTCACGGCGAACATCTATCACATGTTGGTGCGGCTCGCCGACCCCGATCAGGTGCGGTTCATCATGCGCCGCCAGCTGATGATTCCGATCTGGCTGGGCATCGCCATCATGGTGCCAGCCTTCCTGCGCTCCGATCAGGACTACCAGCCCGATGTGTTCGCCGCCCCCAGGACGGATGCCTGGATGGAGCTGTACCAGTTGGTCGGCTGTGCGCTGGTGATCTACCTGAGCGGTTATGTCACCCGGCTGATGCTGACGCTGCGGCACGATCCGCGCGCCAAGCCCACCATCGACCTCTACCTGGTCTCGGCGGCATTCGCCACCGCGGCCTGCCTGCTCGTGGCCGGTTCGACGTGGGTCGACGGCGACAACGCCAGCCGCGGGATCTGGCTCTGTATCTGCTTGGCGGTGGGCACGTTCGCCTACGGATCCGCGCGATCCTGGAAGGCCAAGAGCGCCTGGTTCACCGCCAACGGCGACGAGTCGGTGATCGGCGCGCAATGACACCGGCGTTCATCCTGGCCACCGTGGCGATGGTCATCTACTGCCTATGGGTTCGTCGCGACACCTGGTGGTCACGCTGGGAAGCCGGCGCCACCTTTGCCATCGCGATGGAGGGCCTAGCCCTGCTGTTGTTGACCCCCTGGGCGGGCACCGAACTGGGCCCGACGCTCTACGAGCTGCTGGGGCGGTGGAACGCCCAGCAGGTGCTCGGTTTGCTCTGCCTGCTCGCCGGGGTGATCGGAAACATCTACCACATGCTGGTGCGGCTCACCGATCCCGCGCACGTGTGGCCGATCATGCGCAAGCACCTGCTGGTGCCGGTCGGTTTGAGCGTCGCGGTGATGCTGGTGGCGTTCTTCAATACCGATCGGGGCTCCGAGCCAGACCTGTTCGCCACGCTGGCCGGCGATCGCTGGGTGACCACCTTCGAGGTGACATGCAGCGCGGTGTTGCTGTATCTGACGGGTTACGTCGCTCGGCTGATGTTGTCGCTGCGGCACGACCAACGCGCCCGGACGACGCTCCTCCTGTACCTGGCGGCAATGACTTTCGCGGTGGCGGCCTGCCTAGCCGGAATCATCTCGATCGTCATCGGCCGCGACGCCGGCCCGGCAATCTGGGCCTGCGTCTGTCTCTCGGTGTCGATCTTCGCCTATGGCCTGGCGCGGTCCTGGCAGGCCAAGAGGGCATGGTTCACGCCGAACACCTCCACGCCGCGCACCGACAGACAAAGCGGGCGGTCCTAGCCGACGTCGTCCGCGATACCCAGCTCGGTCAGTGCGAAGTCGAACGGCACAGCCGGGATGGTGTCGTTGATCGCGTCCGCAAGCATCTGAGGCGGTTTCGGCGCACCAACTGGCAGGGATCACAGTACGGGTCAGCTCCGCTCCTCGTTGAGGATCCGGTTCCGCGTAACTCTCAGCACTCGTACTTCATCCAGCTCGCGGACCTGGTGGCCTACGCGGCGTCTCGGCACGCGGTTCCCGCCACCGGTAAGACGACCCGCATCTGTGACGCGACGATGTGGGATCGCATGGAGCCGATACAGATCAAGGCGATCAACATGCGGGGCGACGGGATCTACAAGTGGCCGTGACAGAAAAAAGGGGGGCGCCTTGCGGCGCCCCCTTGACGTCTGACCTACCCCGGCCATACGGCGCGGATCAGCCAGCAGCACCAGTATGACATCCCAGCGCTGGCAGTTCAGGCATTAGCAGCACCGGGGGCGTCGTCTGTGGCTTGAAAGTGGAGACTGAAAGTAGCGGATTTCGCTGTTCCGGTGGTGTCCAGCAAACTTGTTTGAGAGTGTTTCCGCTGATAATGAGTGCGCCCGAAGGGATTCGAACCCCCAACCTTCTGATCCGTAGTCAGATGCTCTATCCGTTGAGCTACGGGCGCCTGTCTTCAGTTGTCGGTCGAGCAAGCCCGGCCGTTGCGGAGGCGAGAGGATTTGAACCTCCGGTCCCCCGTAAAGGGGACAACTCATTAGCAGTGAGTCCCATTCGGCCGCTCTGGCACGCCTCCCGAACTCGTTGAGGGTACCGGATCACTCCCCAAGTTCTGAAACCGCGGGGTGAGTGCGGGGAAGTAAGCCGCCCACGACACACATATGCTGTGGTCCGTGACCGCCCGACTGCGCCCGGAGATCGCCGCGCTGCCAGCCTACGTCGAGGGTAAGACGGTCCCCGGATCGATCAAACTCGCCAGCAACGAAACGGTGCTCCCCCCGTTGCCCAGCGTGATCAAAGCCGTCGAAGCCGCCCTGGCCACCACCAACCGCTACCCGGACAACGGCTACGCCGCGCTGCGCGCCCGACTGGCCGAACACGTCGGATTCGGCCCAGAGCACGTGGCGGCCGGTTGCGGATCGGTGAGCCTGTGCCAGCAACTGATCCAGATCAGTGCCGGCGTCGGCGATGAAGTGGTCTTCGGCTGGCGCAGCTTCGAGATCTACCCGCTGCAGGTACGCACCGCCGGCGCCGTTCCGGTGCAGGTACCGCTGCGCGAGCACACCTACGACTTGGACGCGATGCTGGCCGCCATCACCGAGCGCACCCGGCTGATCTTCGTCTGCAACCCGAACAACCCGACGTCCACCGTCGTCGACCCCGACGCATTGGAGCGGTTCGTCGCCGCGGTGCCACCGCACATCCTGATCGCCATCGACGAGGCGTACGTGGAGTACATCCGCGACGGCCTGCTCCCCGACAGCCTGGGACTGGTCCGTCGTCATCGGAATGTGGTTGTGCTGCGGACGTTTTCGAAGGCCTACGGGCTGGCCGGCCTGCGGCTGGGCTACGCGGTCGGTGATCCGGAGATCATCACCGCACTGGGCAAGGTCTACGTGCCGTTCACGGTGTCCAGCGTGGCGCAGGTCGCCGGGATCGCCTCCCTGGACGCCGCCGAGGAGCTGATGGCCCGCACCGACGCAGTGGTCGCCGAGCGGGCCCGGGTCTCCGCGGCGCTGCGCGAAGCCGGGTTCGAGCTGCCGGATTCGCAGTCCAACTTCGTGTGGCTGCCGCTGGCCGAGCGCACCGCGGACTTCGTCGCCGCAGCCGCGGCGGCCCGCCTCGTCGTCCGCCCCTACGGGCAAGACGGGGTGCGGGTGACCATCGGCGCGCCGGAGGAGAACGACGCGCTGTTACGGTTCGCACAGACGTACCGCTGAGGAGGAACTTTATGCACGCGACCGCGACTACCACCGTCGCCGCATCTGCAGCACAGGTGTGGGCGGTGCTCTCCGACTACGAGGGCATGTCCGGCTGGGCCCCCGGACTGAAGATCACCGTGATCCGGCCGGGAACACCCGAGCCCAACGGCGTCGGCGCCCAGCGTCGCATCCAGGCGGTGCCGGGCATGGCACCGCTGGTGGAGGAGATCATCGCGTTCGAGCCGGATCAGCGGCTGAGCTACCGGGGTGTCTCCGGCGTCCCCTTCCGCAACTACGTCGGCAACGTGGCCCTGCGGTCGACCGGATCCGGCACCGAGATCAGCTACACCGTCAGCGCCGACAATCGCCTGCCCGGGGTCGCCGCGGTGCTGGCGCACGGACTGCTGTTCGGCCTCAAGCGGGCCGTGAACAAGGCCGCCTGAGAAGATGACCACCATGACTGACGAGCTGGCCCGCGCCACGTTCAATGCGCTCAAGGAGCGCACCGACCAGATCCCCGACGCCGAGATCGATGCGTTCTGGGCGACGCTGCCACCGGCCACCATCGAGCAGATGATCGGCGAGTGGCGCGGCGGGGAGTTCGTCACCGGCCACAAGATGAACGGCCTGTTGGAAAAGGCCCGCTGGTTCGGCAAGACGTTCAACTCGATCACCGACGTGCAGCCGCTGGTCTGCCTGGACGAGGACGGCAACAAGTTCTCCAACGTCAAGCTCGGTAAGGGCGAGGCGAGCCTGTGGGCCGAGGAGTTCCGCGGCGAGGTGGTGGCGACCATGGTCTACGACGGTCAGCCCACCCATGACCACTTCAAGCGGGTCGACGACAACACCGTGCTGGGCATCATGAACGGCAAGGCAGGAGTCCTGGACTTCCAGGACGGGGTGGCGCGGTACTTCTACTTCTACTTGGAGCGGGTCTAGCCCGTTCCCGGAAATCCGGGTCATGTAGACCGTTGCCCACCTCTGAGCGACAAACGGCTCAGGGCACAGCCACGCACCGGTAGTTGTCGCTCGGAGACGGGCAACTGCCGCATTCCCGTAGATTCCCCTGGGCCGGATCTGATTCAGCGCCGCAGCACCAGCTCCCGATCGCGCGCCGTCTGGCTCTGGGCCGCGTCCCGACCGTGCCGCAGTGAGGCGATGACGGTGGCGGTAAGCACGCCGACGATGACCAGCAGGGACGGTCCGGTGCCGATCTCGATGCCGCCGACGCCCCCTTCGTGCATCGCGTGCATGATCAGCTTCACGCCGATGAACCCGAGGATCACGGCCAGTCCATAGGACAGGTACACCAGGCGGTCGAGCAGGCCGTCGATCAGGAAGTAAAGCTGCCGCAGGCCCAACAGGGAGAAGGCCGTCGCGGTGAACACGAGATAGCTGTTCTGGGTCAGGCCGAAGATCGCCGGGATCGAGTCGAGCGCGAAGAGCACATCGGTGCCGGCGATCGCCAGCATCACCAACACCATCGGGGTGATCGCCCAACGCCCGTCAATGCGGGTGAACAGTCGGTCGCCGTCATAACGCTCGCTGGTAGGCACCACCTTCTTCACCAGCCCGACGATGACATCGGGGGTGCGGTGGGACACCTCTGCGCTGCCCGACCTGAGCATGTTGCCCGCCGCCAGCAGCAGGAGCAGGCCGAAGAAGTAGAAGACCCCGGCGAAACGGTTGATCAGCGCGGCACCGAGCAAGATGAAGCCGGTCCGCGCGGCCAGTGCCATGACGATCCCGAACAGCAGCACCTTCTGCTGGTCGGCGCGCGGCACTCGGAAGCTGGCCATGATGACCAGGAACACGAACAGGTTGTCGACCGAGAGCGCCTTCTCGGTGACATAGCCGGCGAAGTACTCCGAGCCCGGATCAGATCCACCAAAGACAAACACGCCCACTCCGAAGAGCACGGCGACGCCGACGTAGCCGGCGGACCAGAGTGCGGATTCCTTCAGCGTCGGAATGTGCGCCTTGCGGACATGCATGAAGAAGTCGAACGCCAGGAGCCCCACCAGTCCGACGATCGTCAATGCCCATAACCATCCGGCAATGTCCATGTGCGATCCACGCTAGGCACCTTGAACGACGCCGGAGAGGCCAGCAGGTTGCCAGGCTATGACCGTCCGGTAAAGGCGATCGGCGGTGTGCATGCCGGGTCATAGATCGCAGGCCGGGCGTCCACGCTACGGTCTGGAGTATGGCCAAGACCTATGAATCCGTCACCGTCGACATCAAGGACCACGTCGCCCAGGTCACGCTGATCGGGCCGGGCAAGGGCAATGCGATGGGCCCGGCGTTCTGGGCGGAACTTCCGGAGGTCTTCGCCGAGCTGGACGCCGACCGCGACGTGCGGGCGATCGTGCTGACCGGCTCCGGCAAGAACTTCAGCTACGGGTTGGATCTGGCCGCGATGGGCGGCACCATGACGCCGATGCTGGCCGAGGGGGCGCTGGCCCGGCCGCGGGCGGACTTCCACCGCGAGCTGCAGCGCATGCAGGGTGCGATCACCGCGGTGGCCGACTGCCGTACCCCGACGATCGCGGCAATTCACGGCTGGTGCATCGGCGGTGGCGTCGACCTGATCTCCGCGGTCGACATCCGCTACGCCGCCGCGGACGCCAAGTTCAGCGTGCGCGAGGTCAAACTGGCGATCGTCGCCGACGTCGGCAGCCTGGCCCGGCTGCCGCTGATCCTGTCCGACGGGCACCTGCGTGAGCTCGCGCTGACCGGCAAGGACATCGACGCGGCTCGGGCGGAGAAGATCGGCCTGGTCAACGATGTCTACGCCGACGCCGACGCCTGCCTGACCGCCGCGCACGCCACCGCGGCCGAGATCGCGGCGAACCCGCCGCTGACCGTCGCCGGCGTCAAAGACGTGCTGGACGAGCAGCGCACCGACCGGGTATCGGCCAGCCTGCGCTACGTCGCGGCGTGGAACTCGGCGTTCTTAGCGTCGAAGGATCTGATGGAGGGAATCGGCGCCATCATGGGCAAGCGCAAGCCGGAGTTCACCGGCGAGTGATGGCCTGGCTGCTGCTGTTCGGGGCGATCGGCTTCGAGGTCGCCGGAACGCTGTCGATGCGCGCCTCCGACGGCTTCGCCCGATGGCAGTGGGCGATCCCGGTGGCCGTCGGCTATGTGGTGTCATTCGTCTTGCTGGCGATGGTGCTCAAGCGCGGAATCCCGGTCGGGGTGGCCTACGGAGTCTGGTCGGGAGTCGGAGTGGCCTTGACCGCGGTGCTGGCGCGGTTCTTCTTTGACGATCCGTTCACGCCGGTGATGGCCGGGGGCGTGGTGCTGATCGGTGCCGGGGTGTACCTGATGGAGATGGGGGCGCACGGGTGAGCGACGACGTCCCGCACCGCCAGCCCACCTTGGCCGACATCATCGCCACCCTCGAGGTGGACCGTGTCGACGACGAGCACTTCCTCGCCACCCAGCTGGACAATCCGATCCATCACATCGTCGGCGGGCACATCGCCGGCCAAGCGCTGATCGCCGCCAGCCGCACCGCGCCGGGCCGGGTCCCGCACAGCATGCACGTCTACTACGTGCGGGCCGGGGACGCCCGCCGCCCGGTCGACCTGCACGTGGAGGTGGCCCGCGATGGCGGCACGCTGTCGACGCGCCAGGTCACCGCCCGCCAGGACGGCCAGATCCTGCTCGAGGTGCTGTCGTCGTTCACCACCGCCGTCGACGCGCCCGAATATCAGCAGCCCCTGCCGGATGTCCCCGACCCGGATTCGCTGCCGTCGTCGCAGGAGCAGCTCGCCGACTACGCCGACGAACTGGGCGGCTACTGGGTCCAGCCGCATCCGTTCGACCTGCGCTACGTGGACGCGCCGCCGCGGATCGCCATGGAGCGCGGCGAACCGTCGCCGCGGTTGCGCCTGTGGTGGAGGCCTGCCGAGGCGGTGCCCGCCGATCCCGCGATGCACAGTGCCCTGTTGACCTACCTGTCCGGCACCACCATGGTGGAGGCCGCGCTGGCCATGCGGCGCACCAACCAGGCCAGCACCTTCAATGCGCTGATCGACCACGCACTGTGGTTCCAGCGGCCCGTGGACCTTTCGGACTGGGTGCTCTCGGACCAGTTCACACCCAGCGGCATCGCCGGGCGCGGCCTGACGACCTCGACGATGTACAACCGGGCGGGGCAGCTGGTCTGCGTGGCGACCCAGGAACTCTATTTCGGCCGGGGCGGAGCGCGGCGGCGCTGACGCGTCGCCCACGTAACCTGGCGGGCATGACACCCGACGGCACCGTCCGTATCCCCGCCGACCTCGACGCCGTCACCGCGATCGGCGACGAGGACCGCTCCGGTATCGACCCGGCGGCCGTGGACCGGATCTGGCAGGCCGCCCGGCACTGGTATTCCGCCGGCCTGCACCCCGCCATCCAGTTGTGCCTGCGCCACAACGGCCGGGTGGTACTCAACCGGGCCATCGGGCACGGCTGGGGCAACGGCCCGGAAGACCCCGACGACGCGGAGCTGATTCCGGTCAGCGTGGACACCCCATTCTGCGTGTACTCGACCGCCAAGGCCATCACCAGCACGGTGATGCACATGCTGGTCGAGCGCGGCGCGTTCTCCCTGGATGATCGGGTCAGCGACTACCTGCCCGACTACGGCCGGCATGGCAAGGCCCGCACCACGATTCGTCACGTGATGACGCACAGCGCCGGGGTGCCGTTCGCCACCGGGCCGAAACCCGACCTCAACCGCGCCGACGATCCCGAGTACGCCCAGGCACAGCTGGCCAACCTGCGGCTGGTGTACCCGCCCGGACTGATGCACATGTATCACGCCCTGACCTGGGGGCCGCTGACGCGCGAGATCGTGCGGGCGGCCACCGGTAAGGACATCCGGGAGGTGCTGGCGACCGAGATCCTGGATCCGCTGGGGTTCCGGTGGACCAATTACGGTGTTGCCCAGCAAGACATTCCGCTGGTGGCGCCCAGCCATGCCACCGGCAAGCAGCCGACCGGCGCGGGTGTCGCGGTGTTCCGCAAAGCGATCGGTGGGTCGGTATACGAGATCATCCCGGTCACCAACAGCCCGTTCTTCCTGACCACGGTGGTGCCGTCGTCGAATACCATCTCCACCGCGTTCGAGCTGTCGCGGTTCGCCGAGATCTGGCGCCGCGGAGGCGAACTCGACGGGGTTCGGGTCCTTTCACCGGAGACCCTGCGCGGAGCGACGGCGCAGTGCCGCCGGTTGCGGCCCGATGTGGCCACCGGGCTGGCGCCGCTGCGCTGGGGCACCGGTTACATGCTGGGGTCGAAGCGGTTCGGGCCGTTCGGCCGGAACGCTCCGGCCGCATTCGGCCATCTTGGCCTGGTGAACTGCGCGATCTGGACCGACCCGGAGCGCGGACTGTCGGCGGGGTTGATCTCCAGCGGCAAGCCGGGCCAGGACCCGGAGGCCAAGCGGTATCGGGCGCTGATGGACACCATCGCCGCGGAGATGCCCCGTTCTCTGCGTTGACTCTGCGTCCACGGCGGGAAAGTGCGAGTGAACTGCGCCGTGAGCGCAGTGTGAACGGGGTGTGGTGAAAACGCGACCGCGGCCGCCGAGTCCCTGAAGGGGTGACTCGACGGCCGCGGCGCTGAAACGATCCGCCTCAGCCGGGGATGCCGGGCGTCCCGCTTGCGCCGGGACCACCGTCGGTCCCGGGCACACCACCGGGGGCAGCGGCACCGCCAAGGCCGCCCGACCCGCCAGTGCCCGCGCTACCGGCCGCACCGCCGGGGGCGCCACCGTTACCGCCATTACCGCCTTTGCCGCCAGTCGGCCCGTTGCCGCCATAGCCACCGTTGCCGTCGGTGCCGCTGGTGCTGGTACCGCCGTTGCCGCCGTTGCCGCTGTTACCGCTGTTGCCGCCCTTGCCACCGGCACCGCCGGCCAGGCCGTTGCCGTTGGCGTCGACTCCGCCGTTACCGCCGTTACCGCCGACGCCACCTGCCCCACCGGAGCCACCGGTGCCGCCCATTCCGCCGGTGCCGGTGCCGGAGGCACCGCCAGCACCGCCGTCACCGCCCTTACCGCCGTTAGTGCCATTGCCTCCGTTACCGCCGGCCCCGTGGGCGGTGCTGCTGCCGGCCGCGCCCGCGGCGCCGGCCCCGCCGGCGCCTCCGGAACCACCGGCGCCGCCGTTACCGCTGCCGGAGGTCCCACCGGTGCCGCCAGCACCCGCGTCACCGGCTTTGCCGCCGTTGACGCTGTCGCCACCGTTTCCGCCGACACCGCCGGCACCGCCGTTGCCGTCCTTGGCGTCGGTGCCGACATTGCCGTCGCTGCCGCTGGTGCTGACGCCGCCGGCGCCACCGAGGCCACCGGTACCGCCGTTACCACCGGTGCCACCGGTGCCACCCTGCAGACCATTGCCGTCGGCGTCGACGCCGCCCTTACCGCCCTTACCGCCGGTGCCACCGGTGCCACCGACTCCGCCGTTGCCGCCGGCGCCGCCGCGTCCGGTGACCGCGGTGCCGCCCTTACCGCCGGTACCGCCGTTGCCGCCATTGCCGCCGGTGTAACCGTCGCCGCCGGCGGCGCGCGGGTGCGGGGTGCCGGCGACCCCGGCGGTGGCGTTCCCGCCGGCGCTGCCCGCGCCGCCGTTGCCACCGTTGCCGGTGCCGGTTGCCGCGCCACCGTCGCCGCCGTCACCGGCATTGCCGCCGGTGGTGCCGCCACCGCCGACGCCTCCGGCCCCGCCGTTGCCGCCGTTGATCGTGCCGGCCCCGGTACCACCGCTGCCGCCGTTACCGCCGTTACCGCCGGGACCCGGCGGGTAGCCGGCCAGGCCCCCTGAGGCGGTCCCGCCGACGCCGCCGTTACCACCGTTGCCGGCGTGGCTGGCGCCCCAGGGGTTCAGCAGGTCACTGGCGCCGGCACTGTTGCCGCCCGCACCGCCATTGCCCCCGCTACCGCCCTGCAGCTGTGCGGCTCCGCCAGCACCACCGGCGCCGCCGTTGCCACCGGATGCGGTGCCGTTGCCGCCGGCACCACCGTTTCCAGCGTCATTGCCGGTGCCGCCGCTGATGGCCAGCGAGGCGGTAGCACTGCCACCGCCACCGCCGGCACCGCCGTTACCGCCCACACTGATGACGCCAGTGCCGGTCAATCCGTCGGCTCCGTCACCGCCGTCGCCGCCGAGACCGGCGGTGCCATTGGCTCCGCCTCGCCCACCGGCGCCACCGGCACCGCCGTCGCCGCCCTTGCTGAATACGGTGCCGACCAGTGATTTCCATCCGGTGCTGGTCGCGCCGTCGGCACCGTGGCCGCCGACACCGCCGACACCAGAGCCGGCAGTGCCTCCGCCGGCGCCGCCGGCACCACCGTTTCCACCGATGTAGGTACCGGTCCCGCCGACACCGCCGTTGCCACCGTGGCCGCCGTTACCGGTGTCGGCGGGCACAGTGCCACCCGCGCCGCCGGCACCACCGGCACCTCCGTTACCGCCGGTCGTCTGCACGGTGTCGTCATCGGTGGCGGCGTTGCCACCAGCACCACCGGCACCACCGACACCACCGACATCGTGGGAACCAGTGATACCAACACCGCCGGCGCCACCGACGCCGCCCGCACCGCCGTTGCCGCCATGGAGGCTGCCGAATCCGCCGACGCCGCCGGCCGCCCCGGCACCGCCGATGTTCCCGTCCCCGAGCGTGGCGCCACCCGTTCCGCCGACACCACCGGCACCACCGGTTAGGCCTGTGCCACCGTTGCCGGCAGCCCCACCGTCGCCAGCGTCCTGGCCCGCACCGCCGGTGCCGCCCTTGCCGCCGGCGCCACCGTTGCCGAGGTAGCTACCGGTCAGCGAGTCCTTGTACGCGTTCCCACCGTCGCTCGCCGCGCCACCGTCGGCAGCGACTCCGCTCTGGCCCGCATGACCGTAGGACCCGTCGAACTTCACGCCCGCAACACCGCCGGCTCCGCCATTTCCGCCGTTGCCACCGGCGGCGCCGTTCAGATGGGCTGCATTCCCATCGACGATGCCGTCTGCTGAGTTGCCGGCTTTGCCTGCCGCGCCTCCGAGACCGCCATCGCCGCCGTTGCCGAAGAGGTAGCCGCTTCGGCCACCGGCACCGCCAGCACCACCGTTGCCGCCGGTACCGCCGATACCGGTGCCTTCGCTGGCGTAGCTGCCGTTGGCACCGTCAGCGCCTTTCCCACCGGCCCCGCCGTTGCCACCGGTCCCGAAGAACCAGCCCACCGCGTCGCCGCCGGCACCGCCAGCACCACCGTTGGCACCGAAGCCGACGGCGATCCCGCCAGCACCACCGTCACCACCGATGCCCATGTAGGAGCCGCCGTCGCCGCCGTTGCCGGCGGCACTGCCCTCGAACCCGTTGCCGCCGTCGCCGCCATTGCCGAACCACCCCGCAGTGCCGCCGTTGCCGCCAACCAAGGTCGCATCGTTGCTGTCCCAGCCGGCACCACCGTCGCCGAACCACAATCCGCCGTCACCGCCGTTCGGGTTGGAGGCGGTTCCGTCGGCTCCATCACCGATCAGGTAGAGACCGGAGGATTCATTGATCCAGCCATTGACCAGTTCACCGAGATCACTGCTGATCCAGGCTTCCACACCGAAATGGAGAGGCTCGTAGAACCACTGGTCAATGATTGTGGACATATCGAAGAATCCGCCGGCGGCGGGTAACGGGGCATCGGCCGCCGAGGTTGCGGGTGCAAGCAGGTCCATCAGCCAATCCAGGCCATCGTCGGCCTGCGCCGACGGGAGTCCCGCCAGGGGCGTCATCCCGAACGCCAAGAATGCAGTGGCAGCACCGCTGGCACCGATCACCCGCTTGCGGCGCGACCAGCCAGCCTCATGCTGATCACGGCGCCGGCTGCTGCTGTGACGACGACTCATTGAGGAACACCTTTCTGAGATGAAAAATTCGAGGGGAGTTGAGGTTTGGGGCAGTGGATCAGCCGAAGATCCCGGCGAGCAGGTCTTCCAATCCGATGAATGCGTCGGTGGCTTGTGCGCTGGCGCCGCCGTCATCGAGGAAGCTGTCGGGGATGGTCGGCAGCTCGACGCCGACCGCGGGCGGCGTCGCGACGACGGCGCCCTTGCCGTCCCAGCCCGAGCCGAGCAGAGCGCCGACGACCTGTCCCCAGGCCTCCATAGCCCCGATCGGGCCGATCGGCAGACCAGTTACGGCGATCTGGGAGATCAGCGGGATACCGACCATCTGCAGTCCCAGGGAGTTGAAGATGGAACCACCGACCGCCGGAACAGCGGCGTCGACAGTGCCGCCCGTGCCCAGCACCTCGTAGGGGCCGATCCCCACCGACCCGGGCGTCAACAGCCCGCCGAACGCCACTTCCAGGTGGTCCAGACTCATGCCGTTCGGGAGGAAACCGGCATCGTTGACCGCGGGCAGCACGGCGTCGAGGTTGAGGGTGGCGCCGTTGAGGAATCCGCCGACGGTGTTGGCGATGATCTGACTGAAGCTGTCACCGTCGGTGATGCTGTTCATCAGGGCGACCCAGGGGCTGATGCCGGGGCCCAACCAGCCCATGATGATGCCGGACAGCGGCGAGGACATGAAGTCCAGGATCTGCGTGACCATGGCGGCGTCGACATCGGGCGGCAGGAACGACGGGACCTCGGTGAGAAGGAAGGCGTGATTGCTACCACTCCCCGACCCGTCAAGGGTGTGGTTGGTGACCTGGCCGTACATTTCGAGCCCCGAGGTGTCCCACAGCGAGTAGGCGTTCCTCACCGCCACCCAGTGCTCCTGGATCTCGGTGTTGATGGCGGCCAGGCTGCTGCTACTGGGGTCGTCCAGGAACTGCTGGATGTAGCCCATTGCGTTGGCGTACAACTGCTGCCAGGCCACCCCGGGCGCCAGCAGATAGTTGCCGAGCAGTGCAGTGGCATTGGCATTCGTGGTGTTGATCACGTCCTGCCAGGTGTCGACGAAGTCGGACAGTCCCGTGAGCGCGACGTCAACAACCGGGGTAATCGCGGGCGCCGGCGCCACCACCGGCGTGGCCGCGATCAGGCCGGTCCCAGCGATGACGACGCCGGCCGTTGCGTAGGGGCGAAGAATGGCGTGCAAGGGAACTCCTTCAGGTCATGTGACTCAGCACACGGAACGTAACTGAGGGAGACCTGAAAATCAGCAGTCAGGAAGGGCCTCTCCGCAAAGGAGCCGACCCAGTAGAGCCCCCGCAATCTAGTCGCCCGACAAACCGCCTGGTACCGGTGTTCACATCCGCCTTCAGCAAACTTTGATTGCACGTTAAATGGTTCAACTGGAAATTACCGACGGGTAAGAACTGAAACACGTTCATCCGCGCTATTTCCGCACCTTGGCGACGCGTAATGCCCCTTGACCTGGACAGGGATTGGCACGGCGATAAAGTCCCGAACCGCGCTGTAGAAACGCGTGTCAAATAATTTCGCGGCAGCACGGACGCTCATTAGGCTAATGTGAGCTAACGTGCGATCGGCACGTGTTTTCGCAGGTAGCAGGCATCGCCGCCGAACGCGCGGCCAGAAGCGAACGCCTTGATCCCCAGTTCAAGGGGCCGTAATCCTGAGAATCTTCTCGCGCAGCCTTGAGCACTCCAGCACGCGACGCCGGCCCGCAGGCGTCAGTTAGGGATGGCCGGTCCGCCGGCAGACGTCACCGAGGGCGATCGCCTGTTGATGCGAGAGCTGATCGAGGTAGTACGCACGAATCCCGCGCGCGTAGGTCACCACCGCAGACGCGAACCGCTTGCGGCCTTCGTCGGTGATGTGGGCAAGCACCGCTCGGCGGTCATCCGGATGCGGACGCCGACTCACCAAGGCCTGGGCCTCCAGACGGCCGATCAGTGACGTCACTCGACTGGGCGCCAGCGCGAAAGCCTCGGCCAGGTCCCTCATTCGGGCCGAACCGGTCTCCGACCTGGCCAGCCGGTCCAGTACCAGGACCTCAAACAGAGTCAAGCCGTGGGCGTGAACCAGGCTGTCGTTGAGCGCGGCAAGCAGGCGCTCGGAGGTGTCCACAAACTGGTGCACACAGGTGCTTTCAGCGACATCGAGCACCGGCAACTCCCACACTGGCCGCTCGAGAGCCCGCAGGTGCCCCATGCCGGGCGATTGTATTCATACGGCGCGGCAGCCGGTGCTGCATTCGGCAACTTGGTGCCGACAGGCTGGGCGACAGGCCAGGACACTCAGTCCAGCGTCGACTTTTTCGGAAGGTCAGCGGCTTCCAGTGACGCACTGATCTGATGGCAGCTGGCACCCAGGGCCAGCATCTGCTGGCGGGACATCTGGTTCACGTAGAGCCTGCGGATCTGTTCGGCGTAGGTTTTGCGGGCCTCCCCCAACCTCATTCGGCCGTCGGGAGTGATCTCGGCCTGTACCCCCCGACCATCACCGGGAATGGGGACCCGGCGGACAAGGCCGCGACTTTCCAGCCGCCGGGTCAGCCAGGTCACCCTGCTGCGCAGCAGCATCAGTGCCGCCGCCAATTCACTCATCCGAACAGAACCGCTGTCGGACTTGGCGAGAAGATCCAGCAGGCGCAGCTCAGACAGGTCGAGCCGGTGCCGGCCCATCAGGCTTCGGTTCAGCGCGGCCAGCAGACCCGTCGACGACTCGACGAACTCTTGCCACGAATTCTGCTCGATGTCTTCGAGCCCCGGCAGCCGCATCGCCGGCGCTTGAGCACCTGTGTCCTCCACGGCGGGCGACGGTACCGAAACCCTTCCCGCATTGACTATGGAAATCGGCGTCGTCTGCCACCTTCTGCATACATCCGCAAGACGCGTCGGCAGCCCGCAACGTTCGGCGTCGCCGCATCCAGCCTCTTCACACGCAGTTTTGGGACAACTCAAGCAAAACCGCAAACAGGCCTGATTGATTCAACCGGCAATTAACTCGCGGGTAACAATCAGAACGTGTTCTAGCGGCGGTTTGATGCAGCCACAGCGGCCGCACGATCACGGTAACTGCTGGATACACGCCATGCCCCCGAATTAACGAGCGTTAACTGAGAACCTAGGCGTTGAACAGGAATAATGCCTATATCAGCAACGTCACAGCGAGCGAGAAAGGGCGCGCGAGCAAACACCCCTCGAGGCGTAGCCCCGGGGGCCAGATCAGAGCGGTGGCCTGGCCGCGGACTCACCCTGGACCGGCCGGGACACATAGAGCGTCGAGTCGGCCTGCCTCAGGCCGGAATTGATCCGTCGGCAATTCTCCTCAAGCGTGGCGAGCTGGCGCCGCGACAAGGTGCCGATGAGATGGGTCTTCACCCCTTGGGCGTAGTTGAGACTGGCATGTCCGGCCATCTGACGGCCGTCCTCGCTGATCCGAGCGACCACCCCGCGTCGGTCATCGGAATTCTGTTCGCGCTGAACCAAACCCCGCTCTTCGAGTCGACGGATCCGCTTGGTCATGTGGTGCGGGTTCGCGCCCAGCGCGTCGGCCAGGTCGCCCATCCGTGCCGCACCGTCGTCGGACTTGTCCAAGATGTCGAGCACCCGCAAGTCGATGACGGAGAGATGATGCGCTTCGGTCAGCCAACGATCCATCGTGGTGTGAAAGCGCAGCGCGGCATGCAGGAAGTTCTGCCACGACTTCTGCTCCGCGATGTCCAATCCGGGAAGATCGCTGGGGGTACGTCGACGAGACGGACGTTGCATGCGGTCATGCTAGCCAGGCGTCGCCGTAGTGCGCCAACATCATTCCGGTAGCCAGTTCATCCGCCAGTCGACGTTCGCCCCGTCTCAGGCTCAACCGACGCTCGCCAGTATTGTATACAACATATAAGATTTTTACGTCGCCTCCGTGGCATCGGGACGTCTACCGCAGCGGCGGCACAGAAATATGCTCGGGGAAAACCGATTTGCTGCGCACTATGCGCAGTCAGACGGCGATGAGATGTTCAAGTAATGAATGCATGTCGACAGTCATAGATGAACCATGGCGAATCGTTACTGACCTCCGCAGGTTTCGCGTCACACTGAGCGATTGAGTCGGCCGCGGCCGAAACCGATTCCCCTCGACCGATTGCTACACCGGCAGGCCCGAAGCGATTCGGGCGGTTGATCGGGAGCGAGGCAAGTGCGTTAGGCCGCTCGGCCACGCACCGCGGGAAGTCGTGCCTTGGCCGGCGCTGACGGATACTCTGCCGCTGCCTCGGTACGCGCGCTCGCGCTCACACGCACCTGACCGGATAGTCGTGCAATCGCACATCGGTGGTGAGTAGGTCAAGGTTCTCGGTGATCGCTTGCGCTACCAGCATCCGGTCGAACGGGTCGCGGTGATGCCAGGGCAGCTCGCGGAGCACTTCGGCATGTGCTGCGGTGAACGGCAACTCACGAAACCCCGCCTCACGCACCACCTCGTCGAGTCCAACGGGTGCCTGCAGTTTGCCGAGCGAAGCCTTGGTCGCCACTTCTGCGACGACGATCGAGGAGACGAACAGTTCATTGTCGGTTTCCGCGATCACGGCACGATGCGCGGCCGAAAGATTCTTGTGGTCCGCCAGCCACCAGAGCAGAACATGAGTATCCAGGAGCCCCCTCATTCGCCATACCAGTCGCGGTCGTCCAAGTCCGAGAATTGATCGAACTCAGCCGTGAGCCTCACCTGCCCCTTCCACAGGCCGGGCCGGCGCACCGCCCGATCTGGCCGGTAGGGCACCAACCGCGCGACTGGCCGGCCATGCCTGCTGATCACGATTTCGGCGCCGCCCTCCACCTGGGCAAGTAGCCGGGAAAAGCGAGTCTTGGCGTCATAGACGTTGACCATTTCTGCGCTCATAGCCACAGGGTATCTAGTCTGGTCAGGTCTGACCAGAAATGTCGCCCGCAGCTGCGCTGTGTCGCGCGCACGCAAAGCGGGCGCACTACTGCCGATCCGCAACGGGCTGTACTTCAAAGGCGTCAAGACCCGGTACGGGATGACGAGGCCGTCGTCGGAAGACGTAGCCGTACAAGTACTGGGATCCACAGGAGTCGGACCGACCGGCGTGTCAGCAGCGAGGGCACTCGGTCTAACAACCCAGGTCCCGACCCGGCCGGCTTTCACCATCGCCGGCACCGTCCCCACATCGGTCCCTGGCGTCAGCGTCTCCAAGCGCAACAACATGCGCCGACGTAACCTCCGCTACGCCGAGATTGCCCTGATCGAGCTGCTACGGGGAGATTGGGAGCGGACAGTCGACGATGGCTGGCCGGCGTTGGTGTCCGCGGTGGGCACGGCGGTACGAGGGAGCGAGATCAACATGGCCTCGGTCAGCGATGCGATCCAAGGGGAACGGTCGCCGGCCGCCAGACAGAACTACGAGAGACTCGCCGCGGACTTGCCGGCGCCGCTGGTATCTGCCTAATGCCGCTGTTGCGGGATCACCCCGACGACCTGCTCGCTCTGGTCGGCTCCACCGCGCAAGCACGCAACCTCGACTTGGTGGCCGTTCGTGCCGATACAGTGTTATCAATTCCGATAACATCGAGGCGTGGGCACACCGGACAAGCCGCTTGCCTGGATCGGAAGCACTCAGTCCGACATGCGAGAGCAACCCGCAGCGGCTCAGCGTTACATGGGTTTCCAGCTCCGCAGGGTGCAGAAAGGGCTGGCCCCAGACAACTGGAAACCGATGAGTTCGATTGGTCAAGGCGTCTGCGAAATCCGCTTCAAGGACGACGTCGGGATCTACCGGACCGTGTATGTACTGCTGGGCGAACCGCCGGTCGTGTACGTGCTGGCCGTCTTCACCAAGAAGACACAGAAAACACCGCAGACCGTGAAGGACCTTGCCAAGCACCGGTACAAGAGCGTGATGGCGAGGCGGAAGAAAGGAGAGTTGCCATGACCGCAGACGACGAAGACTTCACCGTTACTGTCACGGCCGACCCGTGGGAGGTGATCGCCGACACCAAGGAAGAGGCCGCGAACCTGCGACTCCGCAGTGACCTGATGATCGCCATCGCCGAGGTGATCCGTACTCACGAATGGTCGCAAGCAGATGCGGCGGATCGCATCGGCATCACCCGTCCGCGCATGAATGACCTGATCCGCGGAAAGATCGACAAGTTCTCACTCGACGCGTTGGTCAACATCGGCATCGGACTGGGGCTACATGTCACCATTACTCGCACGCCGATCGCCGATTTCTCTTTGCACGGCTGACGTCCCGCACCGCTCCGCGCCGTGGCCGCCGCGCCGGATGCCGCGGAGCAGTTCGGCAGCGGTCAGGGGAACTGCGTGTTGGTGTAGAGCAGGCGCGCAAGAGCCAGCCGGAGTGCCGTCGTATTGGGACTGCCCCTTGTCGAACTCCAACTCCTGGCGCTGGGTGAAATTCAACTTGCGTGACTCATCGCCGACCCGTAGGTAGGTGTCGCCGTTCTTCATTTCGTGCACGCGTTCGCCCGGATCAACCCGAAACACCAAGAGCACATCGGGGATACCCTGGCCATTGATGCAGGGCACCTCCTTGCACGTCACGCGCACCGGCGGCGAGGTGTGGTCGATGGACGCCTGCCGCAACTCGTTGATCCGTTTGGTGCCCAGTGCATTCATGCCCTCGACCACACCACCGTGAACGCCGACGACAATACGTTGAGGGCGTGAGCTGAAGCCAGTTTTGCCACTCTTGAACTGCCACTATTGTCTTAATAGGTCTTTTGAGAGACCCTATGCGCATGGCAGAGATGACCGCCGCTGACGCCGCCGCGCAGCTGAAGGTAAGCGAACGCCAGGTCGCACGACTGGCGCGTCAGCAGGTGCTGACGGTGAGTCGCGTCGTCGGGCGCACGCTGCTGCTCGATGCAGCCTCGGTGCACCACCTAGCCAACCGAGTCCGGCACAACGGGAGGCCGTGGACCGCTGCCACGGCCTGGGCTGCACTGGCGTTGCTGTCGGGAGAGCAGCCGCGGTGGATGGACGCCTCGGCGTTGTCCAGGTTGCGGCACCGTCTGCGTGCTGCGAATCCCCGCGAGGTGGCATGGCTGGCCCGCCGCCGTGCAACGGTGCACCAGATGCAGGGATGGGACAAGGACAGCGGCCTGCTGCCCACCGGTGTGAGCGCACTGCGAGAGCCGCAGATGGCCGCACTGTTCGACCTTTCCCCGGTGGACCGAGGGTCCGATGGCTACGTCCTGGCAAGCGAATTCGATGGTCTGGTCAATAAATTCGGACTGTACGAGGACCTCGAAGGAGAAGTGGTGGTGCGCATCGTCCCCGACGACGCAGGGTACGCCGTGGACCGTCCGCTCCTCGCCGCTATCGCCGTGGATCTGTCGGAGTCCCTCGACACCCGGGAAGCCGCTGCGGGCGAGCGCGTGCTGGGGGGATTGCTCAAGAATTTCCGTGCGGGCGACGGTCAGTCGAATCACGTCCGATGAGCACACCTACAACCGCCGAACGCCCGGTGTGGAAGATCAGCGCTCCGCCGGGGGATGGCCGCCGCCGTGGCCGCAGGTCACCGAGATCGTGCGGACGATCCCGCACACGCAATGGACGCTGGTCGGCGGGCTGATGGTGCAGCTCCACGCCGTGCACGCGGGAGTGCGGGTGACCCGACCCACTCGCGATGTGGACATGATCCTGCACATCGAGACTGGTGCGACGACCTTCAGCGGTGTGCGCCAAAAGCTGGAGCGCCTCGGGTACGAGTTACGGGAACCTGTCGGCGACGGGCCGGTAAAGGCCACGCGGCACTGAATGCACTGGTAGGTGGCGACCAACCGATGACGCAGTGAGCGCGTCGCCGATCGCTTCGCCGGCGATCTCGGCCAGCGGCCGGTCGGCGCCGATAGCCGCGGCGACCGACGTAGACACAACCATGACGACGTGACACCATGATGTCATGACTGCCGGCACCCAAGACTCCGGCATCCGCGCCGCAGGGCTGACTGTGCGCCTGCCCGTCGAACTTGCAGACGCGCTCAAGAACTACGCCTTCGTGACCGGGATTTCGGGCAACGAGGTTGTCAAGCGTGCACTCGTCGAGTATCTCAAGATCCACGGCCGCGAGGACCTCATGCGTTCAGCCTTCGAACGCGTGGTTGAACAGCACCGCATTGCGTTGGACAAGCTAGAAAACATGTAAATGACCGTCTATCTCACCGCTGCTGACATCCTCCGCATCAACGAGCAGCACGTCGGTCCGGATCAGCTTCGCGACTTCGGGAGCGACGGTTGGATGGGAACCGGATAACCCCGGATTGTGGGTCATCCTGGGTCATTTTGGAGCCTTGGAGCGGTTTTCGAGCCTCGGCTTCTGACTCGGAAACCACCCCTGAGCTGCGGTGGCGGAGGGATTTGAACCCCCGGTTGGGTTTAACCAACTCTCGCTTTCAAGGCGAGTGCATTAGGCCGCTCTGCCACGCCACCGCGGGAAATCGTACCTTGGCCGGATCAGTGCTCCCGAGCAGACGCAAATTCGCACGCGGACGGCGCCTTTAGTGCGAGTCTGCGACTGCTCGCCAGCGGGTCAGCCGGCGCCCAATACCGGGACCCAGTACCCGCAAATCGATCACCGACAGTTGATGATCCGTATGAGCGCCCGGTTCATTGCCGCATCGAATCGCAGCACAGCTTCCAAATAGTGTTGCCATGCTTGACGTTCGACAAGATCCAAGCCGGGTAAATCACTCCCCGCCCGGCGGCGATCGTGGCGCTGAACAGCGTCATGTTAGGCGAGACGCTTTGCGTTCCTCATCGTTTTCGACCGCGTAGGGCCGGTAGTAGCGTGTCGGACATGCGCGCCATCATCGCTGATTCCCCCGACGTCCTCGCTTGGCGAGAGGTCTCCGATCTGCAACCGGCCCCCGGCGAGGTGCTGATTCACGTTGCCGCGGCCGGGGTGAACCGGGCTGATCTGCTGCAGGCGGCGGGCTTGTATCCTCCCCCTCCCGGGGCCAGCGACACCCTCGGCCTGGAGGTTTCCGGCGTCATCGCCGCGGTGGGAGATGAGGTGTCGGATTGGACAACCGGACAACAGGTTTGCGCGTTGTTGGCCGGGGGCGGTTACGCCGAGTACGTCGCGGTTCCCGCACCCCAGGTGCTGCCGATTCCGGCCGGGGTGGACCTGGTGGATGCCGCCGGCCTACCGGAGGTGGCGTGCACAGTCTGGTCGAACCTGGTGCTGACGGCGGGGTTGTCCGAGGGCCAGCTGCTGCTGGTGCACGGCGGGGCGAGCGGCGTGGGCAGCCATGCCATTCAGGTGGCGCGTCAATTGGGTGCCTGGGTGGCCGTCACCGCCGGATCCGAGGCCAAATTGGAGTTCTGTCGCGAGCTGGGCGCCGAGATCACCGTCAACTATCACGACGAGGACTTCGTGGAGCGGGTGCGTGAGGCCGGCGGCGCCGACGTGATCCTGGACATCATGGGGGCGGCCTACCTGGACCGCAATGTCGATGCGCTGGCCAATGACGGGCGGCTGGTGGTCATCGGGATGCAGGGCGGGGTCAAGGGCGAGCTGAACCTGGGCAAGCTGATCTCCAAGCGCGCCCGGGTGATCGGCACCGCCTTGCGCGGCCGGCCGGTGGAAGGGCCGCACAGCAAGGGCGCGGTGGTTGCCGCGGTGACGACCGAGCTCTGGCCGATGCTCGATGACGGCCGGATCAAGCCGGTTATCGGTGCACGGCTGCCCATCGAGCAAGCTGCCGAAGCACACCGGCTGCTGTCATCGGGTGAGGTGACGGGGAAGGTTGTGCTGACGCTCTAGGAACCTGGCGAGCGTGCGCAGAATGCCACTTTCCGCGGTGTGTCGCGGTGCAAACACGCACACTCGCGCCAGGGGAAGGTGCGCCAGGGGAAGGTGCGCCAGGGGACGCATTTCGGCACTGACTCTCGTGGGTCGAAGTAGCATCATTGGCGAGCCAATTGTCGACGGCGCTGCCGTCAGCTGATTTCCAGGAGGAGTTTTCATGGTTACCGGAACCGGTCCCACGCCAACGGATTTGGCTGCGCTATGAGTTCGCGCATGCCGCGACAACGGCTTGGCGTCAGCGACTACATCCTCTCTGTTCCGCCGCCGCCGCTGCCTGTTTTCCCCGAGCCGTACAGCGTTCGTTACGCGGACCCGGCCGGCGACGCAGAGTTGATCTCAAACTGGATGAATCTGCCGCACCTAGCCGACACGTGGGGCTATGCCTATCCAGCCGATCAATGGCGCCGCCACATGGAGGTCCAGTACGAGGGCAACTACTCGCGGCCCTACGTCATCAGCATCGACGGCCGGCCGATGGCCTACATGGAGCTGTTCCGGGCCGCGCAGGATGACGTGGCCACCCTTTATGACGCGCATCCCTATGATGTGGGATTGCATATCGCCTTTGGCGAGGTCGATTTGCTCAAGCAGGGACACGGTTTTCCCCTCTTCAACGGTCTTGTCGAGGGCGTGTTCGAGATCGAACCGCAGTGCCGACGGATCATGGGCGACACGAACGCAGCCAAAGATTCCAACGGGCGCCGCGCCTGGGAGCGCCGCAATGGAACGTTTCTCGGCGAGCACTACATGTCCAAGTGGGATCAGCACATCGCACTCTTCGCCCGGCTTCGGACCCCGGAAGACATGCCGCGGAGCCACCGCAGGGAGTCGTAGACGCAACGGCAGATAGGGCGGTGACAGAGATTCTCTGTCACCGCCCCTTTCGTGCAAGTAGGTTCGCCTCGCCCCGCAAACGTACAAATCCCCGGACCCGACACCGAAGTGTCGGACCGGGGATTCGTACGTACGCGTTGGGCTACGGTGCGCCCGTGCCGCCAGCACCGCCAGCACCGCCAGTACCGGGTGTGCTGCTACCGCTCACTGCTTTACCACCCGCTACGCCACTTGTACCGGCACTACCGGCGACACCGTCGCCATTGGTTCCGCCGGCACCGCCGCTGCCGCCGTTACCACCGCTGCCGGACCAGTTCGACTTGGTGCTGGGCCTGGCGACACCGTTGACGCCATTACCGCCCTTGCCACCCTGGCCACCAGCACCGCCCTGAGCCAGGGTGCCGTCGGCGTTGGCGCCGCCTTGACCACCGGTGCCGCCCTGGCCACCGTCGCCGCCGGAGCCGCCGGTACCACCGCCGCCGGTGCCCTGACCGGCCAGGCCGCCGTACCCAGCGCCACCGGCACCACCGTTGCCACCGACACCGGCTTTACCACCGACACCGCCCTGGCCGCCAAAACCGCCGGCACCGTGCTCTCCGGACTTCCCGTCACCCAGTGCGACACCGCCGGCACCACCCTGACCGGCCGCGCCACCAACGCCGCCGTCTCCACCCTGGCCGCCGACACCGCCGGTACCACCGGTACGCCCGGGCAGACCGAGGGCGCCCTTGCCGCCTGCACCGCCGGTGCCGCCGTTACCACCGGTACCGCCAGTACCGCCGATCCCGCCGCTACCGCCGAGACCGCCCTTACCGCCGTCACCGGTCACGGTGCCACCGGCACCACCGACCCCTCCGGTGCCGCCCGCTCCACCGGCGTACCCGGTGGCACCCTTGACGCCGTCACCGCCGGTGCCACCGGGCATGGAGTTACCGTTCGGGTCCGTGGGCATGTTGCCCGTGCCGCCGTTCGCAGCGACCGAGGTGTTGGCGCCGGCGTTGCCGCCATTGCCGGCGTTGCCACCGGTGCCACCGGTGCCATGTTGCGCGGCCGCACCGCCGGTACCACCGTTACCACCGGCTGCGCCGGCGCCGTTCGCGGCATTGGTTCCCGAGGTGCCAGCGGCGCCGTTGCCACCGTTACCGCCGGTGCCACCGTTGCCGTACCCGCCGAGGGCGTTGCCGCCGGTACCGCCGTTGCCACCGGCCTGGGCCAGGCCGCTGCCCAGCGTGGTGCCGTTGCCGCCGTTACCGCCGGTGCCACCGACGGCGACCGCGCCGTCGGTGCCCGCCGCGCCATCCGCGGCCTGAGTGACCCCGTCGCCACCGACGCCTCCGGCACCGGCGGCGCCGCCGGCACCGAAGGTGCTGCTGCTGTTACCGCCCTTACCGCCGGCTCCCGCCGCGGCATTGGTGCCGCCGCCCGCGCCGTCGCCACCGCGGCCACCGACGCCGGCGTTACCGCCCGCGCCACCGTTGCCACCGGTAGCGCCGAGTCCATCGGCACCGCTGTTACCGACGGTCGCCGTGCCACCGGCACCACCGTTACCGCCGGCGCCACCAGCGCCACCGGCTCCGGCCGCTCCGGTGGCGTCACCACCGGTACCGCCGTTGGCGCCGCTACCCGCCGTAGCGTTGGATCCCGCGGTGCCGTTGGCGGCATCGCCGCCGACGCCGCCGTGTCCACCGGCGCCACCGTTACCGCCCGCACCACCGTCACCGGCGATCGAGCCACCGGCGCCACCCAGGCCGCCGTCGCCGCCCGCGGTGCCAGCCGTGCCCCCAGAGCCGTTACCGGACCCGTCGGTAGTTCCAGCCACACCGTTGGCTCCGGCGCCGCCGTTGCCGCCTACGCCGCCCTTACCGATAGTTCCGCCGGCGCCACCGTTGCCGCCGTGACCGCCCAGCTGGCCGAGCGCCGCGTTACCACCGACACCACCGTTGCCACCGTTGCCACCGAGGATCGCACCGTCAGCACCATTGCCGGCCGCCGTGCCGTCACCGCCCAGACCACCGGCACCACCGGTGCCCGCCGTGCCCGCGATACCACCTTGACCACCGTTGCCACCGGACCCGGCGATCGCCTCGATGCCGCCACCGGCACCGGCACCGCCGTTGCCGCCGTTGGCGCCGTTACCGGTGTTGCCACCCGCGCCACCCGCGCCACCGGCACCGGCCGCGCCGGTGGTACCGCTGGTGGCCGCACCGCCGGCACCACCGCTGCCGCCGTTGCCGCCCGTACCACCGTTGCCGTTGGTGCTGGTGGCGTCCAAACCGTTGCCACCGTTAGCACCACTGCCGGCCGCTGCGTCGGAGCCATTCGCCGCGTTGACGCCGGCGCCACCGTTGCCGCCCGCGCCACCGCCGCCACCCAGGCCGCCAGCACCGCCATTGCCCGAGGTCGTGCCACCGGTACCACCCGCGCCGCCGGCGCCACCGTTACCGGCCGCGGTGCCCGAGGTGCCGTTGCCGGAACCGTCGGTGAAGCCGTCGACGCCAGCCGTACCCGCACCGCCGTTACCACCGGCACCACCGGTACCGATCGCTCCGGCCGCGCCACCCTTACCGCCGGCGCCACCGTCTTGTGCGCCATCACCGGGCAAGAGCACGCCGTTGCCACCGTTACCACCGGCGCCACCGTCACCGCCGGAACCGTTGGTCCCGGCCTGACCGCTGGCCGCCTGCGTGCTGCCCTGACCGATACCGCCCAAACCACCGGCACCGCCGAGGTCGCGGTCACCACCGGTACCGCCGTCGCCACCGCTACCGGCCGCCAGGCCGCTGCCGCCGTTGCCACCCGCGCCACCGACGCCACCGTTACCGGCGTTGCCGGCGTTACCGCCGGCCCCACCGACGCCACCTGCACCGTGCCGCGTTGCCGCCGACGCCGCCGGCACCACCGGCAGCCGCGTTGCCACCGAGGCCGCCGTTGCCACCGAGGTCACCGGCCGCCCCGAGGAGACCGTCACCACCGTTGCCGCCGCTACCACCCGTGCCGCCCGCACCGCCGACGCCGCCGGCGCCCGACGTGCTGCCACCGGCGCCACCCTGGCCGCCGTAGCCGCCGACGCCACCGTTACCGCCAGTGGTCCCGTTGCCGTCATTGCCGGTCACGCCGAGAACACCGTTGCCGCCGTTGCCACCAGCGCCACCCTGACCACCGGTACCGATCGCGCCTGCCGCGCCACCATTACCGCCGTAGCCACCGGCCTGACCGGTCGACCCGTCGGCCAGCAGTGCGCCAGCACCACCGGCACCACCGTTGCCGCCGTTGCCGCCGCCGCCGTCCGCGCCGATCGCACCGTTGGCACGGTAGGTGACACCGTCACCGTTCAGGCCGCCCTTGCCCGCGGCGCCGCCGACACCGCGGTCACCACCGGCACCGCCGTTGCCGCCGTGTCCGGCGGTGTCGTTGACACCGCCACCGGCACCCGCGCCGCCTTGGCCGCCATTGCCAGCGGTACCAGACGCGCCGCCGTTACCGCCGATGCCGCCGCTGCCGTTGAGGCCCGCGGTGCCGTTGGTCGCGGTACCACCGGCGCCACCGTTACCACCGACGCCACCGACGCCACCGTTGCCACCGTTGCCGCCGTTGGTGCCGTCTCCACCGTCGCCACCGGAGCCCGCGGTCGCATTCGTGCCCGCGAGGCCTTCGATACCCGCGCCACCAGCACCGCCGTTGCCGCCGGCGCCACCGACGCCGCCCAGACCGCCGTTGCCGGAGATCGAGCCGCCCTTACCGCCGCTACCGGCGTTACCGCCCGCTGCGCCGTTGCCGCCGGTTCCGCCGTTGGCAGTGGCGACCGATCCGACCGCACCCGCGGCGCCCGCACCACCGTTGCCGCCCGCACCACCGTTGCCGATCGTTCCGGCGTTGCCGCCGAAACCACCGGCGCCACCGGCCTGCGCGGTGCCGTCGCTCAGGAGCACGCCGGTGCCGCCCCTGCCGCCCGCGCCACCGTTGCCGCCCGTGGCTGCGGTGCCCGCAGCGCCGCTGGCCGCCTGGCTGGTGTTGGAGGCGTTCCAGCCACCCGCACCCGCGGTGCCCGCGGTGCCGCGGTTACCACCGGCACCACCGTCACCGCCGGAGCCCGCAACCGAACCGCTGCCGCCGCCGGCGCCGTCCGCACCGCGTCCACCGTTACCGGCATTGCCCGCGTTTCCGGCGTTACCACCGACGCCACCGGCACCTTCGACACCGGCCGCGCCGTTGGCCGCAGTGCCACCGACACCACCGGAGCCACCGGAGCCACCATTGCCACCGATGCCACCATTGCCACCGTTGGTGCCGTTTGCGCCGGACGCTCCGCTACCCGCAGTGACCACCGCACCGCTGGTGCCTTCGGCACCGTTGCCCGCGTTGCCGCCGGCTCCACCGGCGCCACCGACACCACCGGCGCCACCGTTGCCGGCGGCAGTTCCGCCCTCGCCACCGATACCACCGGACCCACCGACACCACCGTGGGTGCCGTTGGTGCCATTGCCGTCAGTGTCGGTGATGCCGGCCTCGCCTGCTGCACCGGCGCCACCGGTACCACCGGCGCCACCGTTGCCGGCAGTGGCCGCGTTACCACCCTGGCCACCAGCGCCACCGCCCTGGCCGATGTTCGAGCTGCCGATCACTCCGGCGCCTAGGCCACCTTGACCACCGGCACCACCATCGGTGCCGAGACCGGCCGCACCGCTGTTGCCAGCCGCACCGCTGCCGGCCGAACCGACTCCGCCGACACCCGCGGTGCCGGCCGCGGCGCCATCGGCACCGTTACCACCGTTACCGCCGGCTCCCGCGTTGGTGCCACCGCCGCCGCCGAGGCCCGTACCGCCGACGCCACCAGCGCCACCGGCACCGCCAGCACCGGCGTCACCACCGACGCCACCGATACCCGCGGTCGCTTCACCGCCCGTACCGCCGCTACCGCCCGCACCGCCGGCCGCCGCGTTTCCGCCGTTGCCGCCCGCGGTGTCGGCGACGGTTGCGTTAGCGCCCGCACCACCGGCGCCACCCTTACCGCCGGCGCCGCCGTTACCGCCCGCGCCGCCGTTACCGGACGTGGAACCACCGAGACCACCGGTACCACCGTCGCCACCAACACCACCGACGTAGCCGTTGGTGCCATTACCGCTGGGGTCCGTGACGCCGTCGACGGTGGCACCGACGCCACCCGCACCACCGGCACCGCCATTACCGATCGCGGCCGCGTCACCACCAACACCGCCGTTACCGCCGCCTTGGCCGACCCCGCCGGAAAGGCCCACCCCGGCACCGCCCTGACCGCCGACACCACCGTCGCTGGCGATGCCGTCCGGGCGAGCGGAGCCGTTCGCCCCGTTGGTGGTGCCAGTGCCGCCGAGACCAACCTGGCCGGTTGCGCCGCCCAGTGCGCCGCTGCCGCCGTTACCGCCGTTACCCGCGTGCGCCGCACCGCCGCCGCCGAGGCCCGTGCCGCCGGCGCCGGCGACGCCGCCGTTGCCGCCGATGCCGGAGTTGCCGCCGTCTCCACCGGCGCCATTGGTGGCCGCGCCACCCTGGCCGCCGTTACCGCCCACACCGCCGGCGCCGGCGTTGCCGCCGTTGCCACCGTCCGTGTCGGCCACTGTGGCGTTGGCGCCGGCGCCACCGGCGCCGCCCTGGCCGCCGATACCGCCGAAGCCGCCGTGTCCGCCATTGCCCGACGTGCTGCCACCGGTGCCGCCTCGGCCGCCGTCGCCGCCGATGCCGCCGACCGCACCATCAGTGCCATTACCGCTGGGGTCCGTGACGCCGTCGACGGTCGCGCCGGCTCCACCGGTACCACCAAAGCCACCGTTACCGACTGTCGCCGCGTTGCCGCCGTTGCCGCCGGCTCCACCGCCCTGTCCAACGTTGGTCGCGCTGATCAGGCCATAGCCATCGCCACCGTGGCCGCCGGCGGCGCCGTCGGCGTTGACTCCGTCGGTGCCCACCGCGCCGTTGGCGCCACCGATGACGCCCAGCCCACCGACTCCGGCACCGCCGGCCTTGCCACCGTCGGCACCGTCGCCGCCGTTACCGCCGGCGCCGGCGTTGGCACCGCCACCGCCGCCGCCGCCCTGGCCGCCTTCCCCAGCAATACCGGCGTCGCCACCGCTACCTGCTGCACCACCGACACCGCCAGTGCCGGTCGCCGAGATGCCTCCGGAGCCACCGTTACCGCCCGCGCCACCAGCGCCCGCGTTACCACCGGTGCCGCCTGAGCCATCGAGGAGGTTCGCGTCACCAGCCACGCCGCCGTTTCCACCGGTACCACCCTGGCCACCGGCGCCGCCGGCGCCGCCGTCACCGGAGTTGGCTCCACCCGCACCACCGGTACCACCGTTACCGCCCGCCGCGCCGCTGCCACCGGCAGTGCCGTCGATGACGACGGTCGTCCCGTTGGCCCCGGATGCGCCGGCACCACCGTCACCGCCGGCACCGCCTTGGCCGTCGTTACCGGCCGCACCGCCATTACCGCCGGCGCCACCGGCCTGCGCGACGACGCCACCGAGCAGCACGCCGTCACCGCCCTTGCCGCCTGCACCGCCGTTACCGCCACCACCGGCCGCGCCGGCCGCGCCGGTAGCGGCCTGCGTGGTGTTGTCCGCATTCCAGCCGCCCGCACCACCGGCACCAGCCGTGCCGCGGTTACCGCCCTGGCCGCCCTGTCCACCGGATCCAGCGGTGGCGCCGTTGCCGCCCCCCGCGCCGGCGCCACCGTCACCACCGTTGCCGGCGTCGCCGGCCGTGCCGCCCTGACCACCCGCGCCGCCATCACCCTGGGCGCCCGCGTTGCCCGCGGCCGCGGTGCCGCCGGCACCGCCCTGACCACCGACACCACCGGTTCCACCGGTTCCACCGTTGCCGGCGTTGACACCGTCAGTACCGTTTTCGCCGCTGCCCGCAGCCGCGTCGATACCGTTCTCGCCGTCAAAGCCCTTACCGCCGGTACCACCGGTACCGCCTACGCCGCCAGCACCGCCGGCGCCGCCGTTACCCGAGGTCGCGCCACCGGCACCGCCGGAACCACCGGCGCCACCGGCCGCGCCAGTTCCACCGGCCAGGCCATTACCGTTGAGGTCGGTGCTGCCCGTGTGTCCGGTCGCGCCCTGGCCACCGGCGCCGCCGTTACCGCCGTTACCGACGTCGCCGGCGTCGCCGCCGTTACCGCCGGCGCCACCGGCCTGGACCGTGCCGTCGCCGAGGATCTGGCCGGCACCACCGACGCCACCGTCTCCACCGTTACCGGTGGAACCGTCGCCACCGGCGACACCGGAGGCGGCGTGAGCCGACCCGCCACTGGAGCCACCGGCACCCGCGTTACCGCCTTGACCCGCAACCGAGCTGGAGTTACCGCCCTTGCCGCCGGCTCCGGCTGCTGCTGCGGATCCGCCGCCGGCACCGGTACCACCGGTACCACCGTTGCCCGCGGCGCCACCGGCGCCGCCGTCGCCGCCGATACCACCGGCACCGTGCACGCCCGCGGCGCCGTGCGCCGACGCGCCGCCAACACCACCGGCGCCACCGGCACCGCCGGCACCGCCGTTGCCGGCCGTGCCGGTCGCGTCGCCACCGTCGCCGCCGTTGTCACCGCTACCGGCAGCCGCGTTCGCGCCGTCGGCACCGTTGGCCGCGGCGCCACCGGCGCCACCGTGCGCACCGGCACCGCCGGCGCCACCGGCGCCACCGTTACCGGACTGCGCCGAACCACCAGCGCCACCGACACCACCAGCGCCACCAGCGAGACCACTGGTGCCATCGCCATTGCCATCGGTCTCACCCGCGGTCCCAGCAGCACCGGCGCCACCGTTACCGCCGGCGCCGCCGTTGCCGAGGTTGCCGGCGTTACCGCCAGCGCCGCCAGCGCCACCGGTGCCACCGGCAACCGTCGCGTCGGCACCGTCGCCGCCTTGGCCACCGTTACCGCCAGCAGTCGCCGCCGCACCCGCAGTACCGCCACCAGCGCCACCAACACCGGCCACACCCGCATCGCCACCACGACCAC
>Ga0153954_1000223_pt1 | contig 51009 bp, 41 predicted proteins | sample TSFL038MetaG_FD_102277 | JGI IMG/M metagenome (GOLD analysis project Ga0153954, IMG submission 102277) | Attine ant fungus gardens microbial communities from Florida, USA - TSFL038 MetaG | ecosystem: Host-associated > Fungi > Mycelium > Unclassified | place: USA: Florida, Wekiwa Springs State...
CGCGCTGCATTGCCGCGGCCTCATCCGTCGTCAGCACCCGCGCGCCCTTGAGAGTCGCAGGCGTCGGCGCGCGATACTCGCTTTCGCGATAGGAGTCGGGCTCCGGCGGCGCGTCGCCCGCGATAGCCGCGAAGCTTGCCAGCAGGGTTAAGCCGAGGGCGGCGACTAGCGACCATCGAAAGTTCGGGTGATCTGTCAAAGACATTCCATGCCGTATTCTTAGCCCGCGCTTTCCGCGCGTTCAGAGAGCCCAAAAACGTCATGGCCGGGCTCGTCCCGGCCATCCGCAAGACGGAGCGTCAGTTGTTGAACTCGAGACACAAGTCTCGCCACTCCGGATTCATGGCCAGGATCATACGAACCTTCCAGGTGCGCGGCCAATGCTTCATGTTGCTCTCTCGCTGGATCGCCGCCACGATGTCTTCGTGAAACTCATACCAGACCAACTGCTTCAGACCATAACGCTTGGTGAAGCCTTCGCAGAGGCCTTCGCGATGCGTATACGCCCGGCGAGCAATGTCGGCGGTCACGCCCAAGTAGAGCGTACCGTTGGGACGGTTCGTCATGATATAGACCCAGCCGCCGCGCATTGCGGCGCGACGGTATTTCAAGTGGCGGTCGGGTGCAAAGACGTGGATGGCCGGGTCAAGCCCGGCCAGGACGCGAGAGGCTTGGCGCCAGCAGCTGGGACCAAGGGTGACGCTATCAGACATTTCTCGCAAGACTTGAGATCCGCGATCCTCCGCCTGATCGGCCTTCTCATTGCCGCCCTCGCCGTTTCGACGCCGGGCGCCTTCGCGGATCAGCCCTCGCCGCTCGCCGTGCAGGAAATTGCGCCCGGCTTGTTCGTCCATACCGGCGAAATCGCTCTCATGAGCGAGGAGAATGCCGGCGACATCGCCAATATCGGCTTCGTCGTCGGCGACAACGGCGTAGCCGTCATCGACACGGGCGGCAGCGTGCCGGTCGGCGCGGGCTTGCTCGCGGCCATCCGCGCCCGCACGGACAAGCCGATTCTCTATGTCATCAACACCCATGAGCATCCCGACCACGTGTTCGGCAATGCAGCCTTCGACGGGCTCGGGGCGACTTTCGTCGGCCACAAGAATCTGCCGCGCGCTTTGGCGATGCGCGGCCAATTCTATCTCAAGGCGTTCCGCAAGATCATCGGCGACAAGCTCGTCGATCAGGTCAAGATCATCTCGCCAAGCGTGACCGTGGCCGACCGCATGAGCCTCGATCTCGGCGGACGGACGCTCGAATTGCAGGCCTGGCCGCCGGCGCATACGGATTGCGACCTGACGGTCCTCGACACGAAGAGCGGGACTTTGTTCGGGGGCGATCTCGTGTTCGTGAAGCATCTGCCGATCGTCGACGGCTCGCTCAAGGGCTGGCTCGTGGTCCTCCCGGAACTCGCGAAGGTCGGCGCCGTCCGCGTCGTGCCCGGTCATGGGCCGCCCGGCTTGCCGTGGCCGCAGGCTCTCGACAGCGAGCGGGCCTATTTCGAGGGGCTCGCCAAGGACGTGAAGGCGTCGATCGCCAAGGGCGAGCCGGTGCAGGACGCGACGAAATGGGCGGGCCAGTCGGACCGGGATGACTGGAAGCTGTTCGAGGACTATAATCGGCGTAATGTGACGGCCGCCTATTCGGAATATGAATGGGACCAATAGGCCGGCCTCGGGACGGAGGCGCTGCGATGGCGCGAACGATCACCAGACGGCATGCTCTCATGGGCCTTGCGCTGACTTGCGCGGCGAGCGAGCGCGCTTTCGCTCAAGCTGATCAAGAGCCTGACATCTGGCCCGATCTGGCGCGCGTGTTTTTCAATGAGAAGCCGGTCGTCGAGGATCAGAGCCTGGTCAGGTTCGAGGCGCCTGTCCGCGCCGAGGACGCGGCTTTGGTGCCGGTCTCGTTTGCGGCGAAGTTGCCGGAAGGCGATCCGCGTCGCGTGGCCAAGCTCAGCCTGATCATCGATCAGAACCCCGTGCCTTTGGCGGCCGCCTTCACGCTCGGCGAGAAAGCCGGCGACACGCGCATCTCGACGCGCGTCAGGGTCAATTCCTACTCGAACGCCCATGTCGTGGCCGAGCTCAGCGACGGCTCGCTTCATATGGCGACCCGCTACATCAAGGCGTCGGGCGGCTGTTCGGCGCCGATGGTCAAGAGCATGGACGAGGCCATGGCCGCGCTCGGGCAGATGAAGTTCCGCATCCTCCCGCCAACGCCCGAGGCGCCGGACGAGGCGCTTCTCATGATCCGCCACCCGAACAATTCCGGGCTGCAGATGGATCAGGTGACCCGCCTCTACACGCCCGCCCGCTATATCGAGAAGCTCGCGGTCTATCAGGGACCGGATCTCGTGTTCTCGATGGCCGCCGGCATATCGATCTCGGAGGATCCGAACTTCCGATTCACCTTCAAGCCGAACGGCGCCAAGATGTTTCGCGTCGAGGCCGAGGACACGGCCGGCAAGAGCTTCTCGGGCGCATGGCCCGCGGCCCGCGACGGGGCTTGAGCCAAGGCGAAGCGGCGCGAGCCGCGCGGCCGCGCTTGGCGTCCTGGCGCGGAAACGGCGACGCCCCCGTTGGCGAAGAAACCCCAAGTCCGGCGGCGCCCTGCCCGTCCGGGTCATTGTGTGGCATAATGCCCCATTGCCGCGAGGAAACCTTCAGCCTCTCGGACGCACATTGCAGCCGAACGACATTGCCCGCTTGACGAACGCAAGCACCAGCCATCTCCCGCCGGGGGGCGTCCTCGTTCCCATCGAGCCCAAGCTCTGGAGCGAGCAGCCGCACTATGCGTTGCGGCCGGACACGACGACCGTGGGCCGCGGATCGAATTGCGACGTTCACATCGGCAACCCGACCATATCCCGGCTGCATCTCGAGCTCACCTGGCGAGCCGGAACCCTCATTCTCACCCACCTCAGTCCGACGAATCCAACCTTCGTGAACGGAGCGCCGGTCGCTGAACCGCGCCCCTTGCGCAACGGCGACGTCATCGAGGTCGCGGACGGGGTTGCGCTCCGGGTGGAGCTGTTCGACCTCGGCGACAAGGAGGCGACGCAGTTCCGCGGACGCGACGCGCGCCGGATGTACGCGATCCTCTCCGCCGACGTCGTCGGTTACGCCCGCCTGGTCGAGCAGGACGACCTCGCGACGGCCCGCCAGCTCGAGGGGTGCCTGAAGACCGTCCGGGACCGCGTCGAAGAGATGGATGGACGCATTTTCCAGATTATTGGCGACGGCGTGGTGGCGTTGTTCAACAGCGCAGGCTCCGCGGTGAGGGCGGCCGTCGCCTGGCAAATGGACATCGCCCGCGGCAACGCGGCGCTGCCGGCGGCGCGCAGAATGGATTTCCGGATCGGGATCAATTCCGGCGACCTGCTCGTCACGCCTGCCGGCGCCGTCGTCGGCGACGCGATCAACATCGCCGCTCGCGTCCAGACCATCGCGCCGCCTGGAGGCATTTTCATCACTGGCGTCGTGCGCGACCAGCTCCAGGGCCACCTCGACCTCAGATGTGAGTTTGTCCAAACGACGGAGATGAAAAATCTGTCGCGCGAGGTCCGGGTCTACCGCGTCGCGTTTTAGAGCGAACTGCGTTCGGATGGCATCGTCATCGCGAGGACCCCGGGCTTTAGGTCCCGCGGGGACGCGGCGATCCAGGAGCCGCAGGGCGCCCTACGTCCCCCTGGATTGCTTCCCCCCGGACTTGATCCGGGGGTCGCAATGACGGTCACGGTTCGACCCAAACGCAATTTGCTCTGGAGGCCAGGCGCGCGATCGGCGCGGGCCAAACCGGCCACGCGGTCGAGATGAAGGCGTGACGGCCCCGACCCCGTCGGGCCAAAGCGACGCGGCTCGCGATGGCCGCGTCAAGCGCGGCCCTGGCGATGCTCAGGCGAGCGGCGACGGCAGGCTCACTCGTAGTCGGTCGGCTTCGACACCGCTTCCCAGGCGTCGATGTCCTTCGCGAAGTCGGCGAGCTTGGCGCGCGCCAGCGCATGGGCCCGCGCGCCGAGCGGCAGGTGGAGCGGCGGCTTCTCCGCGTCGACCGCCTGCAGCATGACCTTGACCGCCTTTTCCGGGTCGCCGACCTGCTTGCCGTCGTTGTCGGCGCGGAAGGCGCGGAACACCCCGGCCGTTTTGGCGTATTCGGGCATCTCCTTCTTGGCGAGCGCAATCGAGCGGCCGAGGAAGTCGGTGCGGAACGGCCCCGGCTCCACGATGATGACCGCGAGCCCGAACGGGGCGACCTCCATGGCGAGCGCCTCGGAGATGCCTTCGACGGCGAACTTGGTGGCGTTGTAGTGGCCTGAGCCCTGTAAGCCTTTGATCCCCGCTCCCGACGACATGTTGACGATCCGGCCGCCGACGCCCGTCTTGCGCAACGCGGGTAAAGCCGCCCGGGTCGTCTCCAAGAGGCCGACGATATTCGTCTCGAACATCGGCCGATATTCGTCCGGAGTCGCTTCCTCGATCGCGCCGATGAAGCCGAAGCCGGCGTTGTTGACGAGAACGTCGAGCCGGCCGAAGGCCTGCTCGGCAAGCGCCACGGCCTTCTCGGCGTCGCCGGGCTTGGTCACGTCAAGCGCGGTCGTGCGCGCGGTCTTTGGAAAGGCCTTGGCGAGATCCGCAAGCGTCGCCGGGTTGCGCGCGGTGGCGACCACCTGATCGCCGCGATCGAGAGCCGCCTTCGCGAGCAGACGCCCGAAGCCGGTGGAACAGCCGGTGATAAGCCAAGTCTTGGTCATGATCATTCTCGTCGTGGAGGGTGTTGGCGGGGCGTGCGAAAGCGCCCTGCCCCGGCGGGATCGCAGTTGCGCCCAAGCGCAATGCCACATCAGCGCGCTTGGGTCGAGACCAGCGCTTAAAATGCGCTGACCACCGCGCCCCTTCAGCCGAGAGCCTGAACGACCGCGGCGCCGCACTCGCGCGTGCTCGCCCGTCCGCCAAGGTCGCGCGTTCTGAGTTTCGGCTCGACCAGCGTCCGCTCGATCGCCGCTACGATCTCGGCGGCCGCGGCTTTCTCGCCGAGGTGGTCGAGCATCAAGGCCGCCGACCAGATCTGCCCGATCGGATTGGCGATTCCCTGACCCGCAATGTCGGGGGCGGAGCCGTGCACCGGTTCGAACAACGACGGAAAAGTCGCATCAGGATTGATGTTGGCCGAGGGGGCGATGCCGATCGTTCCCGTGCAAGCCGGACCAAGGTCCGAGAGGATGTCGCCGAACAGGTTCGAGGCGACCACCACATCGAACCAATCCGGATGGAGCACGAACTGGGCTGTCAGAATGTCGATGTGATACTGGTCCCACTTCACATGCGGATAGTTTTCCGCCATCGCCCGCACGCGTTGATCCCAGTAGGGCATCGAGATCGAAATGCCGTTTGACTTGGTCGCCGACGTCAGGTGTTTGCGCGGGCGGGTCTGCGCAAGCTCGAAGGCGAACTTGAGGATGCGGTCGACGCCGACGCGGCTCATAACGGTCTCTTGCATGACGATCTCGCGCGGCGTGTCGGCGAACATGACGCCGCCGACCGCGGAATATTCGCCTTCCGTGTTCTCGCGCACGACATAGAAATCGATGTCGCCGGGCTTTCGGTTCGCGAGCGGCGACGGGACTCCGGGCATGAGCCTCACGGGCCGCAAGTTGACATATTGATCGAATTCTCGACGAAACTTGAGCAGCGAGCCCCAAAGCGACACGTGGTCCGGCATCTTTCCGGGCCAGCCGACGGCGCCGAAGAAAATGGCGTCGTGCGACCCGATCTGCGCCTTCCAGTCGGCCGGCAACATCTCATGATGGCGCTCGAAATAATCGTACGACGCGAAATCGAACGTATCGAGCGTGAGGTCGAAGCCGTGCCGCTTGGTCACGGCTTCGAGCACAGCGCAGCCTTCGGGCATCACTTCCTTGCCGATGCCGTCCCCGGCGATGACGGCTATTTTATACTGTCTTCGATTTCTCTGATCGGCCATGCCGACCCTCCTGGTTCTGGCTTTGAATAAACGTCATGGACTTGACGCCAGCCTCGCGTGCGCCCGCTCGTTACAGCGAGCAAATCGCCCCTTCCGTGAGCGACCCGATGCAAGCTCAGCCGACAATCGAGCGAAGAGAGCGCTTTGATCGGTTATGATTTGACGTGAGGGGCGTACCAATCGAGGATTTCGGCTCCGTTCATGTGGACGACTCCCTCTCGGCTATTGATGTCGGCGTAGGCCTGCTCGAGGTAGCCGATCCGATGGGGCTGTCCCATGATGTAAGGGTGCAGCGCGATCGCCATGATCTTCACGCGATCCTCGCCTTCTTGAAGGTAGCGGTCGAGCGTGTCGCGGCACTTCGTGACCCAATAGGGCGACTCGTGATTCTGCAGAATCATGGTGGCGATGTCGTGAGTCTCGAAATTGTAAGGCAAGGTCACGAGCGGCCCGTTCTTGGTGCGGATCGTCGTCGGCTCGTCATCGTAAACCCAGTCGCCGATATAGCGCACGCCCGCCTCGACGAGCAGATCGGGCGTGTCCAGGGTCTGCGTCAGGCCGGGGCCGAGCCAGCCGACCGAGCGCTTGCCGGTGAATTTCTCGATGACGTCCATGGCGCGGTGGATCGTGCCGCGTTGATCCTCGAGCTTATGCATCGGGATCTGGTCGTAGCCGTGCGCCATGAATTCCCAGCCTGCGTCACGCGCCTGTGAAGCGACCCGCTTATAGTCCTCGCAAACGCGCGCATTCATCGACACGGTCGGGCGGATGCCCAGCGTCTCGAATAATTTGAAGAACCGCCACACCCCGACGCGCAAGCCATACTCGTGCCATGCCCAATTGGTGACGTCGGGCAGCACCGCGTGGCCTGAGGGCGCCGGCATGGCGGAGCGGGGCATCGGGCGGGAAATGTCCCACACTTCGAGATTGACGATCGTCCAGACGATCACCTTGGCGCCGTTGGGCAGTTTCAAGGGCGGCCTGTCGACGATGGCCGAAAACGGGCTTCTTTCGCTCGGGATCATGCCGGTTCCTTCTCTCCTCAAGCCGAAACTCTCTTTTCAAAAAGCGCCCGGCCGGAGATGTTTACCCGACTGGGCGTCGATTGCGAGATCGAACTGCGCGCCAACCATCGTCAAGCCGGATCGCGGCGTTGAGTTGAGCCCGCCGCCAAAAATGCGCTAATGAGGTTGTGCTTTGCGTAAGGGGAGCCATTTCAGGGCGTCAGGGGGTCAACCAGCCGATCGTCATTTATCGAGGGGCGGCGCTCCACGATCTTTCCAAACAATCCGCCACCCCGCGCCGCGGTCGCGCGAAACAAGGCCGCGCTGACGACGCAAGCCGGGCTTTCCCAATAGGATCGATTTTATGGGCGAGGGTATTGTTCGTTTTGCGCTGAGGCTGCCGCATACTTTCTATGTGCTGGCGGCGCTCGTCGTATTCCTCGGGGCCACGGCGATCGTCTCGATGCCGACCGACATCTTCCCCGAGATCAACATTCCCGTCGTCACCGTGATTTGGCAATATACCGGGCTCAGCACGCCCGAGATGGAACAGCGCGTCACGACCTACAGCCAATACGCCCTATCCTCGAGCGTCAACGGCATCCGCGACATCGAGGCGCAGACCCTGAACGGAATTTCCGTTCAAAAGATCTTCTTCCAGCCGGACGTCAATCTCGATCTCGCGATCTCGCAAATCGTTTCGGCGACCAATTTCATTCGCATCGTGATGCCGCCGGGAATTCAGGCCCCGGTCGTCGTTCAGTACAACGCGTCGAGCGTTCCCGTGCTGCAGATCGGGCTCAGCTCCGACACGCTCAGCGAGCAGCAGCTCTACGACTACGGCATCTACCGCCTCCGCCAGCAGCTTGCGCCGATCCACGGCGTGACCCTCCCCACGCCGGCCGGCGGCAAGTACCGCCAGATCATGATCGACATCGACCCCTTGAAGCTTCAGGCCAAGGGGCTCACGCCGCTCGACGTGGTCAATGCGGTGAACGCGCAGAACCTGACCCTTCCGTCCGGCCAGGCCAAGATTGGCGACACCCAATTCGTGGTGCGCACGAACGCCGTCCCGTCCTCGATCGACGACCTCAACAATATCCCGGTCAAGTTCGTCAATGGCGCGACGGTCTTCGTGAAGGACGTAGGCCAGGTGCATGACGGCAACGCCGTCCAGCAGAACGTGGTGCGCACGGACGGCCGCCGTTCGCTCCTGCTCAGCATCATCAAGAACGGCAACGCCTCGACGCTCGCGGTCGTCAATGGCGTGAAGCAGGCGCTGACCGTCGCGCGCGCCGCCGCGCCTCCCGGCATGCAGATCAAAGAGCTGTTCGATCAGTCCGTGTTCGTGAAGGAGGCGCTCGTCGGCCTTCTGCGGGAAGGCGCCATCGCCGGCGTCCTCACGGCGCTCATGATCGTCCTCTTTCTCGGATCGTGGCGATCGACGCTGGTCGTGATGATCTCGATCCCGCTCTCGATCCTGTCCTCCCTGATCATCCTCTATTTCCTGGGCGACACGATCAACACCATGACCTTGGGCGGTCTGGCGCTCGCCATCGGCATCCTTGTCGATGATTCCACGGTGACGATCGAAAACACCCATCGTCTCCTGACCGAGGAGCGGATGCCGCTTCCGGCGGCGACCCTTTACGGCGCCGCCGGCATTGCGATGCCGACGCTCGTGTCGACCCTGGCGATCAGCTGCGTCTTCATTTCGGTGATCTTCCTGCATGGACCGGCGAAATATCTCTTCACCCCGCTCGGCATGGCCGTCGTCTTCGCCATGCTCGCTTCCTATGGTTTCTCGCGCACTCTGACGCCGATAACCATCGGGCTTCTGCTCAAAGGCGAGCATCATGGCGAAGGCGCCCAAAGCGGCTGGTTCGGCCGCCTGTTCACCCGCTTCGAGCGGGGCTTCGAGGCGATGCGCGAGAGCTATACCGGCATCTTGCACATGCTGCTGACGCGCCGGATCATCGTGCCAATCATCGCCGTCGCCGTGCTGGCGCTAGGCGGCGTCCTATCGCTTGTCGTGGGCCGCGATTTCTTTCCGATCATCGATGGCGGGCAGATTCAGCTGCATGTGCGCGCTCCGCCCGGAACGCGGATCGAGCGGACGGAGCAGATTTTCCAAGCCGTCGAAGACAAGATTCGCGAGGTCATTCCCGAAGCGGATCGCGAGTTGATCGTCGACAACATTGGACTGCCGGCCCGATCGTACAACTATGCTTTTGGCGACGGGACGGCGACCGGCGTCAACGACGGCGTCGTTCTCATCGCGCTCAAGGGGGATCATGCGCCCACAGCGGACTATGTTCGCAAGCTGCGCCAAGTCCTGCCGGAAGCCTTCCCGGAGTGCGTATTCTATTTCCAGGCCGCCGACATGGTGACCCAAATTCTCAACTTCGGCGTCCCGGCGCAGATCAACGTGCGCACCGTGGGCTACGATCGCGTCAAGAACCTGCAGATCGCCAAGGAGCTCAAAGACCGGATCGCGGCGATTCCCGGCGTCGCCGACGCCCACCTTCAGCAGGAGATGAACGCTCCGGAATTCTTCGCTCAGATCGATCGCGCGCGCGCCAACGAATTCGGACTGACCGCGACCACCATCGCGCTCAATCTCAACACGAGCCTCAGTTCGTCGGAGCAGGTGTCGCCGAACTTCTGGACGGACCCGAAAAATGGAACGCCGTACTATCTCGCGGTGCAGACGCCCGAATATCGCGTGAGCACGGTCAACGATCTCAAAAACACGCCGGTGACCACGTTCACGAATGCGGGGTCAACGCCAATTCCCGGGTTGCTCGCCAATGTCGCGACCTTGAAGCGCGGCGCGAGTCCGACCAACGCCAATCAGGCCAATATCCAGCCGGTCTACGAGGTCTACGCCAACGCTCAAGGCCGCGACCTTGGTTCGATCTCGGCGGAAATCGATAAGATCGTCGCCGAGTTCAAGCCGCGGCTTGCGCCCGGCAATCGGATCGAGGTGATCGGCCAGATCGAAAGCATGAATGACGCCTTTCACGATCTCGCGATTGGCATTCTTTTTGCTGCAGTCTTCGTCTATTTGCTCATGGTTGTGAACTATCAGAATTGGGGCGACCCCTTCGTGGTCATTCTCGCGCTGCCGGCGACCTTCTGCGGGATTGTGGCGATGCTCTACGTCACCGGGACGACCTTGAACGTCCCGTCTCTCATGGGCGCGATCATGGCGATCGGCGTCGCTTCGGCCAATTCGATCCTGCTCGTCACTTTCGCGCGCGAGCAGCAGCTTGCCGGCGTCAGCGCCTTCGACGCGGCGATCGCCGCCGGACGCACCCGCATTCGGCCGGTGTTGATGACAGCGGCGGCGATGATCGTGGGCATGATTCCGATGGCCATCGGGGGCGCGGGCGAGGAGCAGAACGCGTCGCTGGCGCGGGCGGTGGTCGGCGGGCTCCTGTTCGCGACGCCCACCACGCTTTTCGTGGTCCCTTATTTGTTCGCCATGCTGCGCAAAGGGAACGACGGCAAGCAGGCGCATGGCGTATTCACAGAGGCCTTGCCATGAACAACCTCGAGCCAACCCCGATCTCGGACGTGGCGGACCGGCCCCGTTCGGAGATGCGGAAGGCGCCGGAGCCAATGGCGAAGGAGGTCGAAAGCCCTCCCCGTTCGTCGCGTAGAGGGGCGAAAATCCTGGGCCTGGGAGCTCTCGCGGTTCTGCTGGGCGCTTTGGCGGTCGGATATACGAACCGCCAGCGGCTTGACGAGCAGGTCGCCGCCGCCAGCGCCGCGCAGCGCGATTTTATCCCGAGCGTGCGAACGGCGGCCGTGCGCGCCAGCGACCCGACGATTCAGGTCACGCTGCCGGGCACGACCGAAGCCTTCGCGCAGGCCGACATCTACGCCCGCGCGAGCGGTTATATTTCGAAGCGCCAGGTCGACATCGGCAGCCGCGTGGCGGCGGGCGATCTCCTGGTCGAGATCTCCGCTCCCGAACTCGATCATCAGATCGCGCAGGCTGAGGCGACGCTCGGCCAGCTGCAAGCGGGGCTCGAACAGGCGAAAGCCAACCGCGATCTCGCGCGGATCACCTGGGACCGGGACAAACCGCTTGTGGCGAAGGGTTGGGCGACCCCGCAGCAGGGCGACACGGATCGCTTAAACCTCGGCGCGCGCGACGCGGCCGTCGACGTCGCGCAATCCAATGTCACCGCGCAGGAGGCGCAGCTCAAGGTGTTGCAGCAGCAGAAAGCCTATCAGAGTGTGACGGCGCCGTTCGACGGCGTGATCACGCGACGCAATGTCGACGTCGGCGCCCTTGTGCAGGCGGACGCGACCAGCGGCACATTCCTCTTCAACCTCATGAACAGCGACGTTCTGCGCATCCAGCTCGACGTGCCCCAAGACGAAGCCTTCGGGCTTGGGCCTGGCGTCGAGGCGATCGTGCGCGTTCCGGAGATGCCAGGCCGCAAGTTCGCGGGAACGGTCGCGCGCATCGCCGAAGCCTTCCAGCCGGGCACCCGAACGCTCAGGACCGAGATCGACGTGCCGAACAAAGACCACGAACTCTCGCCCGGAATCTACTGCACGATTGAACTGAAGATTCCACGCCGCGCGCCCTCGCTCGTCGTTCCGTCCAGCGCCATCATCTTCAACCAGAACGGCCTGAGCGTAGCGGTCGTCGTGGACGGCGTCGTCCACCTTCATCCGATCGCCATCACGCGCGACTTCGGCACGTCCGTCGAAGTGAACGACGGGGTTAAGGACGGCGACCTTGTCGTGCTCAATCCGCCGGTCGACCTCGCCGACGGCCGCCGCGTGACGATCCGGCCCGATCCGCCGCAGCCGGCGAAGCCGTAAGCGAGCCTTTCTCGAGCGAAAGAAGATGATGGCGACGTGTGCGCGCGTCGGTTCGGCGCCGAGGAAAGGACTGAATCTCTTCGCGGTTAATCGGCGTAATTTCAATGGTTTGATCGAGGCCGTGTAACTCCCAAGCTGAAGATCGTCATCGCGAGCGAAGCGCGGCGATCCAGAGTGGCAGAACGCCAAACGTCGGCGTTCGCGGCCGTCGGCGACTCCGACCCGCCAGTGGCGGGGCTTCTGGATCGCCGCGTCGCCATAGCCCGTCGAAAGACGGGCGTCTTTCGACGCCCTATCGCTCCTCGCGATGACGCCTCCCCACCTTGGCGGTTATGAGCCTGCCTGAGTTGAGACCGCTTGGGGCCGCGGCGATTGAATCTTCGCATACACGCCTTCGATCTTCCCATTTTGGATCACATGTTTGTGGTGTGCTTCTTGCATGTCCGCGGTTTGGGTGACGCCCTGCTTCGGAGACTATCAAGATGGCGCAGCTTCTCCTCCCACCCCTCTTAGGCGTCGTATCGTTCCTCGTGATCAACGTGGGCGGCTTTCTCGTGATGGCGAGCGGGCATATTAAGGAGCGGTCAAGGGAGCTTTGAGGCGACTTCTGGGAAATGGGCGAGCCTGTGTTCCTTCGCAAGAAAGTCCCCCACGGCTCCAGCGGGCGAGTGAGTTAACTGCCGGAAGTTCTCGCCGAGCATGAGGGGACGATCAACATCCTTCACACGCTCACGCCGTTCGCTGTCGTGATGGCCGGCGAAGGCGAGTTCGACCCGTGGAAGGATTGAACAAAAACGGGACAAAGAAACCCAACCCATGAGTCCGGCTGGGATTTACTGGCAATTTCTAATGTGAATCAGATGCTTAATTATTGGATGGTGCCCAGGAAAGGACTCGAACCTTCACGGCTTGCACCGCTGGTACCTGAAACCAGTGCGTCTACCAATTCCGCCACCTGGGCATGCGCCGCTTCTTAAGAGGGCGAGCGGCTCGCTGTCAACGCCGCGGGCCGCCGAGGCGCCGCATGACAAAAGCTTGGCCCTCACGCTAACATCCCCGAAACACCGTGGAAGCGCGCGGCCGCGCCGCCTTAAGGAGCCCGAATGACCAGCGCCAGCCGCCTTACGCTGCACGTGCCGGAGCCGACCGTGCGGCCGGGCGCGCGGCCCGATTTCAGCCATGTCGGCATCGCCGAGGCCGGCGAAGTGCCCCGTCCGCCAACCGACGTCAGCCCCTCGGACCTGCGCGACTTCGCCTATACGCTGATCCGCGTTCTCGATGACAAGGGCGAGGCGGTCGGCGACTGGGCGGGTTCGCTCGACGTGGAGCAGAAGCGCAAGGGCCTGCGCGACATGATGCTGACCCGCGCCTTCGATGCGCGCATGCTCATCGCGCAGCGCCAGGGCAAGACCTCCTTTTACATGCAATGTCTCGGCGAGGAGGCGGTCGCGACGGCGCATCGCGTCGCGCTCGAGAAGGGCGACATGTGCTTCCCGACCTATCGCCAGCAAGGCCTCTTGATCGCCTATGGCTGGCCGCTCGTCGACATGATGTGCCAGATCTTCTCCAACGAGAAGGATCGCCTGCACGGCCGGCAGATGCCGATCATGTATTCCGTTCGCGAGGCAGGTTTCTTTTCGATCTCGGGCAATCTCGGCACGCAATATCCCCAAGCCGTCGGCTGGGCGATGGCCTCGGCGATTTCAGGGGATACGCGCATCGCCTCGGGCTGGATCGGCGAGGGCGCGACGGCGGAGAGCGATTTCCATTCGGCGCTCGTGTTCGCCTCCGTCTACCGGCCGCCGGTCATTCTCAACGTCGTCAACAACCAGTGGGCGATCTCGTCCTATCAGGGCATCGCGGGCGGCGAGAGCGCCCGATTCGCGGCTCGCGCCCACGGCTTCGGCATTCCCTCGCTGCGCGTCGACGGCAACGATTATCTCGCGGTTCATGCGGCTTCGCTGTGGGCGGCCGAGCGGGCGCGCGCCAACCACGGGCCAACGCTGATCGAGTGGGTGACCTACCGCGCCGGCGCTCACTCGACCTCCGACGATCCGTCGAAATATCGCCCCAAGGAGGAATGGGCCGCTTGGCCTTTGGGCGATCCGATCGAGCGGCTGAAAATGCATCTCATTCGCATCGGCGCCTGGAGCGAGGAGCGTCACAGGCAGATGCAGGCCGAGATCGACGCGGAAATCATCGACGCCGCCAAGGAAGCCGAAAGCCACGGCACTCTGCATGACGGGCCGAAGCCGAGCGCCGCGACCATGTTCGAGCAGGTTTATAAGGAAATGCCACGCCATTTGCGTGAGCAGCGCCAGCAGCTCGGGGTATGAGCCAGCGCTGTTTCCGACATGGATCTGTCCCCGGTTCGCACAACCACCGTCCTTGCCGCTGACGCAGCGAACTATTCGCGCGCGATGAGCCTCGACGAGCGCCGCGCGCTCGCCGCGCTCGCGGCAAGCCGGGCAATCATCGACGCGTCGGTCGCCGCTCACAACGGCCGGATCTTCTCGACCGGCGGCGACAGCGTGCTCGCGGAATTTCCGCTTGTGCGAAGCGCCGTGCAATGTGCGGTCGACGTCCAGCGCGCGCTTGCGGAAGGCAGAGCGCGCGGCGACGAAGCTTTGCCCTATCGGATCGGCATCCATGTCGGACACGTCTATCCCAATGGCGGGGATCTTTTGGGAGAGACGGTCAATATCGCGGCAAGGCTCGAGAGCCTCGCCCATCCGGGCGGCGCGTGCCTTTCCGACAAGATCGTCGACGCGCTCGAGTCTCGGCAGGATTTCCGCATCGAAGGGATCGGCGCGCAAATTCTGAAGGGCATCCGGGAGCCGGTCAAGGTCGCGCGGCTTCGGCTTGGCGAACCGGATCACGATGCGGAGACTCGCGGAGGGCTCAGTCTCGCCGTCCTGCCATTCGCGGCGGCGATCGGAGACGAACCTTGGGGCGAGGGGCTCGCCGACGACCTGATCACCGCTCTCTCCCGTTTCAACACGCTTGCGGTCATGAGCCGGGCCTCGACCTTCGGTTATGATCCGGCCAAGGATCCCCAGCAGGTCGCCTCCGCGCTCGGCGTGCGGTTCGTCGTGACGGGCGCCGTCCGGCTCGGCCCATCGCGTTTGCGCCTTCAGGCCTCGCTGGTCGAAGGCGCTTCGGGAAGAGTGCTTTGGGCCGAGCATTACGATCGCGACCCCAGCGATGCGCTCGAGGTTCAGGACGAGCTTATCCAGCGAATCGCCGCGACCCTCGGCGGCCGGCTGGCGGATACGGGCGCCGAAACGGCGATGCGCAAGCGCGCGGAGACTCTCGGCGCCTTTGATCTCCTCATGCGGGGAATGCATCACGCGGACCGGCTGGATCCGCAATCGGCGCGGGATGCGATCGAATGTTTCGAGAAGGCGCTCGACCTCGCCCCGGACTATCCCTCGGCCATGGCGATGCTCGCGCTCATGCGGCTGCGCGACTGGGCGCTCCATCCTGGCGCGGGCGACTTGACCGAGGCCGCGACGCTCGCCAGCCGCGCCTTGGCTCTCGATCCGGCGGATTCCTGGTGCCACCTCGTGGCGGGCCAGATCGACATGTACCGGAAGCGTCTCGACGAGGCCGATGTGCGCCACAAGAAAGCCTACGCTCTCAACCCATATGACGCGCGCATCCTCGCTCTGTGGTCGCCGCTCGCGACCTATCTCGGCAAGCCGGACGAGGGGCGCCGGCGCATCGAGAAAGCCATGGAGCTCAATCCCCATCACCCGGCCTGGTACACGACCAACCTCGGCCTCGCCTGCTATGGCTCGCACGCCTACGCCGACGGCGTGGCCGCATATGAAAGCGTCGCCGAGCCGCAGGTCGGGGTGCTCGCGGGGCTCGCCGCCTGCCGGGCCCAGCTCGGCGAAGCGGAGCGGGCAAGGGACGCGAGGGACGCGCTGCTCGCGATGGCGCCGGATTTTCGGGCGAGCGTGTTCGTGAAAAACCGACCCTTCAAATTCGCCGAGGACAGCGGGCATCTCCTCGATGGATTGCTGAAGGCCGGTCTGAGTGGATGATTCGCGCTCGAAACCGGAGAAGCAGTCGCGCGATCCCGCAATCCTCGATAAAAGTGATGGCGTGGGCGGCCAATTGCAGGCCGCTCTTGTCGCGCGGAACCGTCAACCCTCCGGACGAGGGGGCTCGCTGGGAGTACGTGTATGCCGCGCATGTCGATGGTCGAGGCGATCCGCGACGCGATGGATTGCAAGATGGCTGAAGACGACCGCGTCGTCGTGTTCGGCGAGGATGTTGGCTATTTCGGCGGCGTGTTTCGCTGCACGGACGGGCTGCAGCGCAAATATGGAACATCGCGCTGCTTCGACGCGCCGATCAACGAATCCGGGATCGTGGGCGTCGCGATCGGCATGGGCGCCTACGGCTTGAGAGCCGTCGCCGAGATTCAGTTCGCCGACTATTTCTATCCGGCTTACGACCAGATCGTGTCGGAGGCGGCGCGGCTGCGCTACCGTTCGGGCGGGGAGTTCTTCGCCCCGATCGTGATCCGAATGCCGTGCGGGGGCGGCATTTATGGCGGGCAGACGCACAGCCAGAGCCCGGAGGCCCTGTTCACGCACGTCTCCGGCCTCAAAACCGTCATTCCCTCCAATCCGTATGACGCAAAGGGCCTCTTGATCGCCTCGATCGAGGATGACGATCCGGTCATCTTTCTCGAGCCCAAGCGGCTTTATAACGGCCCGTTCAGCGGCCACCCGGACCGGCCTGTGACGCCATGGGCGAAACATTCCTTAAGCGAGACGCCGGCGGGGCGTTATGTCGTGCCGCTCGGCAAGGCGGCGATCCGGCGCGAGGGAAAGGGCGTGACGGTCCTCTGCTACGGCACGATGGTCCATGTCGCCGAAGCGGCCGCGGAGGAGACGGGAGTCGACGCCGAAATCATCGACCTGCGCTCGCTCGTTCCGCTCGACGTGGACGCGATTCAATCCTCGGTCGAGAAGACCGGCCGTTGCGTCATCGTGCATGAGGCGACGCTGACCTCGGGCTTCGGCGCCGAGCTTTCCGCGCAGGTGACGGAGCGCTGCTTCTACGCGCTCGAGGCGCCGGTTCAGCGCGTCGCGGGCTGGGACACGCCCTATCCGCATGCGGAGGAATGGGAGTATTTCCCTGGGCCTAAGCGCGTCGGGCGCGCGCTCGTCAAGGCGATGGAGGCCTCGTGATGGGCGTCCGCTCGATCAAGATGCCCGACGTCGGCGAAGGCGTGGCGGAAGCCGAGATCGTCGAATGGGCGGTCAAGGTCGGCGATCTCGTGCGCGAGGATCAGGTCGTCGCCGCTGTGATGACCGACAAGGCGACGGTCGAGATTCCAACGCCCGTGGCGGGGAGCGTGCTCGCGCTCGGGGGCGCGGTCGGGGACGTGCTCGCGGTCGGCTCGGAGCTCATTCGCATCGACGCGCCCGGCATGCCGGATTCGCCCCTCCCCGCCGCGTCGAGCGCTCCGAAGCCGCAACCCGAGCCGGCGCCGGCTATCGCGCCTGAGCCCGCCGCGCCGGCCCCGCGTGAGGTCGCCGAGCCGCCTGCGCCTCAGCCCAAAGCGCAGAAGCCCGCGGCGCGGCCGGCCGGGACGCCGAGCGGGCCCCCGCGCCCCCTCGGCGAGAAGCCGCTCGCCGCGCCCGCTGTGCGCAGACAAGCGCGCGAGGCCGGAATCGATCTCAGGCTCGTGCGCGGCTCGGGCCCCGCTGGGCGCATCACGCATCAGGATCTCGACGCCTATATCGCCCGCCCGCTCGAGCCGGCGAAGCCATCGAGGCGGGCGCCCAACGACGCCGTCGAGACGATCAAGGTCGCGGGATTACGCCGGCGCATCGCCGGGAACATGGCCGAGTCGGCCCGACGGATCGCGCATTTCTCCTATGTCGACGAGGCCGACGTCACGGCGCTCGAGGAATTGCGCGCGTCCCTCAACGCGCACGCGACCGAGGAAAGACCGAAGCTCACGTTGCTGCCCTTCCTCATCCTGGCGATCGTCAAGGCGGTCGCGGACTTCCCGCAAATCAACGCGCATTACGACGACGAAAACGACATCGTCACGCGCTTCGGCGCGGTCCATATGGGCGTCGCCACGCAGACGCCGAACGGCCTCATGGTTCCGGTCGTCCGCCATGCGGAGACGCTCGGCCTCTCCGAAACCGCCCGCGAAATGCGGCGAGTGAGCGAAGCGGCGCGCCAGGGCGCCGCGGCGCGCGACGAGCTCTCGGGCTCGACGATCACGCTGACCTCACTCGGCGCGCTCGGCGGCATTGTCTCGACGCCGATCATCAATCGGCCGGAAGTGGCGATCGTCGGGGTCAACAAGATCGTCGTGAAGCCGGTGTGGCGCGACGGCGGCTTCGTTCCGCGAAAAGTCATGAACCTGTCGTCGTCGTTCGATCATCGGGTCGTCGACGGCTATGACGCCGCGACGTTCATTCAGCGCCTGCGAGGATTGATCGAGGCGCCGGCCACGCTGTTCATCGAGGATTGATCCGTGGAAAATGTCATACCCGCGCATGCGGGTGTCCGGAGCCGCCCGTACGGCTTGCGGCGCCCCATCCGGAGGCGGCGCTTGCCGTCATTGCGAGCCCGAAGGGCGAAGCAATCCAGCGGTCGTAGGGCGCTATGCGGCCCCTGGATCGCTTCGCTTACGCTCGCGATGACGTCGATTGAAGGGACCCCATGAACGAGCTTCGCTGCAAGGTTCTCGTCATCGGCGGCGGCCCGGGCGGCTATGTCGCGGCGATCCGCGCCGGCCAGCTCGGCCTCGACACGATCCTCGTCGAAGCCGACCGGCTTGGCGGAGCCTGCCTCAATGTCGGCTGCATCCCCTCGAAAGCGCTAATCCATGCGGCCGGCGCCGCCCATGGCCTCCGTGATCCGCGCGGGCTCGACGCCATCGGGCTTACGGTCGGGGCGCCGAAGCTCGACTATTCCCGCACAATCGCCTGGAAAGATGCGATCGTCACAAGGCTCACGAGCGGCGTCGGGGGCCTTCTCAAGAAGGCCAAGGTCCGCACGCTCCTTGGCGCGGCGACGATCGTCGACGGCAAGACGGCGACGGTCAGCGCCGACACCGGCGAGACGCGCATCCAGGCCGAGCACCTCATACTCGCGACGGGCTCCGAGCCGGTCGAGCTACCCTCTCTCAAATTCGGCGGCGACGTTCTCTCGTCGACCGGGGCGCTCGCCCTCACCCAACTTCCTGGGTCGCTCGCGGTGGTCGGCGCGGGCTATATCGGCATGGAGCTCGGCATAGCCTTCGCCAAGCTCGGCGCGAAAGTGACGATCGTCGAGGCGCTGCCAAAGATCCTGCCGCTTTACGACGCGGACCTGACGCAGCCGGTCGCGCGGCGCCTTGCGGATCTTGGCGTCGGGACGCTTCTCGGCGCGAGGGCGCTTGCCCATTCCAATGGCGCGCTCAGGGTCGTGGGCGCGGACGGCGTCGAGCGATCCGTCTCGGCCGACAAGGTTCTGGTCGCCGTCGGCCGCCGCCCACGCACGAGCGGCTTCGGCCTCGAGACGCTGGATCTGACGATGAGCGGCCCGTTCGTGCGCATCGATGAGACCTGCGCGACCTCCATGCGCAACGTCTGGGCGATCGGCGACATGACGGGCGAGCCGATGCTCGCCCATCGCGCGATGGCGCAAGGCGAAATGGCAGCCGAGATCATTTCGGGCAAGAAGCGCGCTTTCGATCGCGTGGCAATCCCGGCCATCTGCTTCACGGACCCCGAGATCGTCTCGGTCGGCCTCGCGCCCGAGGCGGCGAGGTCCGCGCATGGTGAAATTCGCATCGGCCAGTTTCCGTTCCGCGCCAATGGCCGCGCCATGACCTTGCAGGACGACGAAGGTTTCGTGCGCGTCGTCGCGCGGGCCGACAACCATGTCGTGCTCGGCGTTCAGGCCGTCGGCGCCGGAGTGTCGGAGCTTTCGGCCGCCTTTTCGCTGGCGTTGGAAATGGGCGCGCGGCTCGAGGACATCGCGCTCACCATCCACGCGCATCCGACGATGAGCGAAGCTTTTCATGAGTCGGCGCTCGCGGCGCTGGGGCATCCGCTGCATATTTGACGCTTCCAATCTGGTTGACGCGCGTTCGCGCGGTGCTAAACATCGCTTCCTCAGACTCTGAGAGAGCGGGCGCATGGCGTCGCAACCGATCTTCTGCGTGGGTTGCCTGCAGAATATGAAAGTGCCGATTCCGTTGCGGACCATCGCCGCAGTGCCTTTTCGGGCCGTGGGCATCCGTAAAAGCCGCATGAACCCGAATGTCTGCACGATCTGCGAGACGATGTTCGAGCGGGTCATGAAGGCGCGGCAGGTCGAGCTCGACGCGACGATCCTGTTCGCCGATCTCCGCGGCTATACGAGTCTGTCGCAGTCCCAGTCGAGCGGCGCGATCGCGAAACTTCTCGACGCCTTTTACGACGTCTGCGGCGAGGCGATCTGGGAGCACGACGGCATCATCAACAAGACGATGGGCGACGCCGTTCTGGCTATTTTCAATTTTCCAATCAAGCGTGAGGACCATGCTGAGCACGCGGTGGCGGCGGCGCGGAAGATCCAGGAGCTTTGGCGGGCGCGGCGCGAAGAACTGTCGCAAGCCGGCGACGAGGCCGCCTCGACGGGCGTTGGAATCGGTCTCGACACCGGCCGCGTCAATTTCGGCGAGTTTGGCCGCACCCATCACGATCTGACCGCGATCGGCACTGTGGTGAATATCGCCTCCCGCGCGCAGAGCGCGGCCGCCGCCGACCAGATTCTCGTGACCGCCGCGGTGCGCGAAAAGGCTGCCGCCGCGCTGCCCGAGAGCGAGGGTCGCGACTATCAGCTCAAGGGAATCGACGCGCCCGCCAGACTGTGGGCGGCGTGAGGGACCCGCGTTGCATCAAGTCGACGCGGGCGCGCGCGTTGGCCGACCGCGATAGCCCATAAAGGCGAGACCCGCGAAGCCCAGCATCAGCATCGCCCAGGTTGAAGGCTCCGGAACCGTAGGCGTCGTCACAGCGATGAGCATTTGGTAGGGCCCAGCCGCGTTGCTGTTGGCGGTCACGGTCAGCGAACCGCCGGGATTGTTGGCCCAAAATTCGCCGGCTACGCCCGTGCCGCTTGCGTCGCTCGCCAAGGACCAGGCCACGGAGCTTCGGAGGCCGACGACGCCGATCCAATATCTCGTGTTCGCGGCGAGGGGTTGCGGCGTCGCCAGCGACAGCGCGAACGAATCGATATTGGTGGAAAGGTCACTGTCAGGGAGCGTCGCGATCGTCGTCACGAACGCGCCAGGGTTGATGGAGCTATCGGCGTACAAATTGACGCTGAAAGACCCGGCGCTTCCGGTCACGCCGTCGTTGGTCAGATCGACAAAAACCAAGCTCAAATCGACGGCCGTCGAACCGGTGCTGAACGAGTTAAAGAGCGGGCCGTCAACAGCGGCCCGATCGACCCCTCGGGAACTCACCGAAAGAACATTCTCATAGATATTCGTTGTCGCCGCCGTGGCTGGCGGAGACGCGAGGAAAACCAATGCTAACGTTAAGGCCCCGCTTGCGCAGCTTGTGAAAGCTTTCATTTCCCGCCCCCCTCTGAGATCTGTTTGCCGGCCGTGTTCACAACACAGCTTCCAGCCGCTTCTGAATGAATCCGCGGCAATAGCGTATTATCAGCGTCGCTAGCCCGGCTCTCAAGGTAAGCACAGACGGAATCCGCCGTAAAGCACGTCATAGGTTGTGCGCTACATGGTTGGCCCGCGCGACGCGGCTGCGCTCTTCCCACGCCCACGCGCTTTCGCTAGTTCTCCTCACGCCATTCGAAGGAATCCGAGCCATATGACCTACGCCAATATCCTCGTCGAAACCCACGGCGCGGTCGGCCTCATCCGGCTGAACCGGCCGAAGGCCCTGAACGCGCTGTCGGCGGCTCTGATCGAGGATCTCAACAAGGCGCTCGAAGCCTTCGAGACCGATTCCGCGATCGGCGCGATCGTTCTCACGGGCTCGGAGAAAGCCTTCGCCGCCGGCGCCGACATCAAGGAGATGCAGGACAAGACCTTCGCCGAAGCCTTCGTCGGCGACTTCATTTCCCGCTGGGAGAATGTGGCGAAGGCGCGCAAGCCCATCATCGCCGCCGTCGCCGGCTTCGCGCTTGGCGGGGGGTGCGAGATCGCCATGATGTGCGATTTCATTCTCGCCGCTGATGACGCCAAATTCGGTCAGCCGGAGATCAAGCTCGGCGTGATCCCGGGCGCGGGCGGCACGCAGCGCCTGACGCGCGCGGTCGGCAAGTCGAAGGCGATGGAGATGATCCTGACCGGCCGGATGATGGACGCGGCCGAAGCCGAGCGCTCAGGGCTCGTGTCGCGCATCGTTCCGGCCGCGTCGCTGATCGAGGAGGCGCTCAAGGTCGCAGCCTCGATCGCCGCTCTGTCGCGGCCGGCGGTCTATGCCGCCAAGGAGGCCGTCAACCGCGCCAACGAAACGACCCTGTCCGAAGGCATCCGCTTCGAACGCCGCATCTTCCATTCCTTGTTCGCCACCGAGGACCAGAAGGAAGGCATGCGCGCCTTCGCCGAGAAGCGGGCGGCGGCGTTCAAGCATCGGTAGACGTCACACTACATCGTATAGATGTAACTATTGACGTCCGGCAGAATGGCCTGACCGCTCCCGGAAAAGTTGCACAAAAGCGCACCTAAGTCCCTGAAACGATTCGCCGGCGTAACATTGTGCGCGGGGCGCGCCCGACCCAGTCGCAGGCGCTCACGCCGCGGTCCACCCGCCGTCGATCGACATGTTGGCGCCCGTGATCGAGGCGCCGGCGTCCGAGCAGAGAAAGACCGCCATCGCCGCGACGTGGTTGACGCTGATGAACTGCTTGGTCGGTTGCGCCGCGAGCATGACGTCGTTGACCACCTGCTCGCGCGTCATGTTGCGCGCCTTCATCGTGTCGGGGATCTGGCGCTCGACCAGCGGCGTCGAGACATAGCCGGGCGAAATGCAATTGGCCGTGACGCCGGTCGTCGCCAGCTCGAGCGCAACCGTCTTGGTCAGCCCGACCAGGCCGTGCTTGGCCGCCACATAGGCCCCCTTGAACGGCGAGGCGACCAGCGAATGGGCCGAGGCGGTGGAGACGATGCGGCCCCACCCACGCGCCTTCATGCCCGGAATGGCGGCCCGCATCGCATGGAAGGGGGCCGAAAGGTCGATGGCGATGATGGCGTCCCACTTGTCGGTCGGAAAGTCGTGGATCGGCGAGACGTGCTGGATGCCAGCGTTGTTGACCAGAATGTCCACCGAACCCATCTTGGCTTGAGCGTCGGCGACCATGGCCTCGATCTCGGGCCCTTTGGCCATGTCGGCTCCGTTGTAGAAAGCCTTGACTCCGAATTCCGTCTGGATCTTTGCCCGCTCGGCCTCGATTGTCCCCTTGTCGCCGAAGCCGTTGATCATGACGTCCGCCCCTTCCTTGGCGAGGGCGCGGGCGATCGCCAGGCCGATGCCGCTCGTCGATCCGGTGACAAGGGCGTGACGTTTGGCGAGCGACATCGGTTTCTCCTTCAAGAACAGCGAGTCATGGCAGTCCCGAGACCTCATATTGCATTGCGCCGAGGCTTACGAGGATTCATTGCGGTGCAACAGCCGCGAGTGACAAAACGGGGCTGAAAGCTTAGAACGGCGCGGGATCAGTCCGGCCGCAACGCGGCGGAAAAAGGGTGATGGCGATGAGCCTTTCGATGTCGGACATGCGCTCGGGGCCGCTCCCGCGCCACGGGACCGTTCCGGTCCGCGTTGGCGAGGGCGACGCGGCGGTCAGCGTCGGCGGGGGCGCGCCGATCGTCGTTCAGTCGATGACCAATACCGACACGGCCGATGTCGAAGCGACCGCGCGCCAGGTCGCGGCGCTTTGGCGGGCGGGCTCGGAAATGGTGCGGATCACCGTCGACCGCGACGAGGCGGCGGCCGCCGTGCCGCATATCCGCGACGCGCTTCTGAAGCGCGGCGTGCGCGTGCCGCTGATCGGCGACTTCCACTACATCGGCCACAAGCTGCTCGCCGATCATCCGGCCTGCGCCGAGGCGCTCGACAAATACCGCATCAATCCCGGCAATGTCGGCTTCAAGAACAAGCGGGACCTGCAGTTCGGCAAGATCATCGAGACGGCGATCCGCAACGACAAGCCGGTGCGCATCGGCGCCAACTGGGGCTCGCTCGATCAGGAACTCCTGACCACCCTCATGGATGAGAACGCGGCGAGCCCGAAGCCGGTCGAAGCGAGCGCGGTGACGCGCGAAGCGATGGTGCGCTCGGCGCTTCTCTCCGCGGCGCGGGCGGAGGAGATGGGGCTCAAGCGCGACCGCATCATCCTCTCGGCGAAGGTGTCGGCGGTTCAGGACCTGATCACGGTTTACCGCATGCTGGGCGAGCGCTCCGATTACGCGCTGCATCTCGGCCTGACCGAGGCCGGCATGGGCTCGAAGGGCGTCGTGGCGTCGTCCGCCGCGCTCGGAGTCCTTTTGCAGGAAGGGCTCGGCGATACGATCCGCATCTCGCTCACACCGGAGCCGGGCGGCGACCGGACGCAGGAAGTGAAGGTGGCGCAGGAGTTGCTCCAGACCATGGGCTTCCGGAAATTCGCGCCGCAGGTGGCCGCTTGTCCTGGCTGCGGGCGCACGACCTCGACCGTGTTCCAGGAGCTGGCGCGCGACATCGAGACTTATCTTGCGACGTCCATGCTGGAATGGCGCGCGGTCTATCCGGGCGTCGAGACGCTCAACGTCGCGGTCATGGGCTGCATCGTCAACGGCCCCGGCGAGAGCAAGCACGCCAATATCGGCATCTCGCTGCCGGGCACCGGCGAAGCGCCCGCCGCGCCGGTGTTCGTCGACGGGGTCAAGACCGTCACCCTCCGGGGCCCGCGCATCGCCGAGGATTTCAAGGCGTTGGTCAACGACTATATCGTCAAGCGCTACGGGTCGAACCAACAGGCTGCGGAATAGGGCATGGCTCGCCATTGGCCGCAATGACGGTCTTCGGGTCGTTCATTCGAGAATAGCACGTTCGTGCCGCCAGCAAGGGAGGGACGCCATGGGGCTGCCTGAAGGAAGCGTTGTGTGGGTCACCGGGGCTGGCAGCGGGATCGGGCGCGCTTGCGCCATCGCCTTTGCGAAAATGGGCGCTCGCGTTGCGCTCACGGGGCGGCGCCTTCCGCCTCTGGAAGAGACCGCTTCGATCATCCGGGAGCTTAACGGTCAGTCAGCCCTCGTCGTTCCAGCGGACGTGGCGGATCCAGACGCTGTGGCGGCCGCGCTTCGCACGATCGTTGAGAGGCTCGGCGACCCACTGGTTCTGATCAACAGCGCCGGTGGCAACGTCAAGCGACGGCATTGGCGCGACGTTTCACCGGAAAGCGTCTCCAACGTCATCGATCAGGATCTGAAGGCCCTGTTTTATTGCACCCTGGCCGTGCTCCCGGCGATGCGGTCGCGGGGCGACGGGCGCATAGTCCATATCGGGTCGCTGGCGGGCGTATCCCTCCAGACTGTCACCGGACCGACCTATTCGGCCTCCAAACATGGGGTTGTGGCCATGAGCGCAAGCCTCAACGCGGAGGAAGGAATCCACGGCATCCGCAGCATCTGTATTTCGCCGGGCGAAGTCGAGACGCCGATCCTGGACACGCGTCCCTCCCCGCCAAGCGCAGCGGAGCGAAAGTTGATGCTTCAGCCCGAAGACGTCGCTGAGACCGCGCTGTTCTGCGTCAGCCTGCCCCAGCGCGCATGCGCGACGCATGTCATTCTCCTGCCGACTGATGACCGCCACGTGCGCGAGAGCGCCCGAGCGATCGAGGCCTTGGCGGCCAATTGAGCGCCTGCTCGCTTCAGATCGAAGGCGAGCCGCGTCCGGCTGCATTTTCCGAGCGCAGGCCTCGAGATGAAAGCGAAGCGGCGCAGCTCAACCTTGCACGGAGCTCCCAATGACCCGCCCCCCGCTGCCGCCCTTCACCAAAGAAACCGCGGCGCAGAAGGCGCGCATGGCGGAGGACGCCTGGAACACCCGGGATCCGGCGCGCGTGGCGCTCGCCTATTCCGAAAACAGCCGTTGGCGAAACCGGGCCGAGTTCCTTCAAGGGCGCCCTGCGATCGAGGCGTTTCTCACCCGCAAATGGAACCGCGAGCTCGACTATCGGCTGATCAAGGAGCTCTGGGCCTTTCATGAGAACCGCATCGCGGTGCGCTTCGCCTATGAATGGCGGGACGATTCGGGAAACTGGTTCCGCTCCTACGGCAACGAGAACTGGGAGTTCGACGAGGAAGGGCTGATGCGGGTGCGGCTCGCAAGCATCAACGATCTGCCGATCAAGGAACAAGACCGCCTTTATCATTGGCCGCTCGGGCGCCGGCCGGACGATCATCCCGGCTTGAGCGAGCTCGGGCTCTGAGGGCGAGGCCTCCCGGCGGAGCGGTCCGGCCGTCTTCGGACCTCTGCGATTTGGATTTTCTGGATGGGCGTCTTTTTGGCCGCCCCAGATCTTGGAACCCCTTGACTCCCGGTTTGGAAAAGCTTGGATTTCCTTGGATTCTCTCGTCCAAATCGAGACTTATCAATGGGTTACGCGGCGTTTGCGGTCGCAGGAACTTTCGTGGGGCCTCCGGCTCAAGGCAGCTGCCGAAAACGGGCAGGCGAGGCGCTCCGCAGCTCGCGGACGGTCGGAATTGGTCATGGGCCGAGCCTAGCCTGATTTTCTGCTTTTCGCAAGCAATTGTCGGACTCTTATAGCGTTATGTGTTGTTTTCGGATCTCCGCCCGTCTCGTCAGGCCGGGCATAGCCCGTCAATAGACGGGCATCCTGCCGGACGCCCTATAGCCCGCCCTATAGCCCGTCAATAGACGGGCGTCCTGCCGGACGCCCTATGCGCCGGCCATCCACGTGGCGCCGCTGCGATTTCCTCGGCCATCGTAAATTACGATGCTGGAGCAGCGTCTTATGCTGATAGGACGGCGCTCTCGTGGATGGCCGGGTCAACCCCCGGATCATAGTCCGGGGGCATGACGTGACTCCACCCGGAACAATCAACGCCTATCGCTATAAGAGCCAATTGTCGGCTTCGGGCTTGGGGCTCAGGCGCGACCGATTGCGCTGGGCCCCTTCCCTTTCCCTTCGCCGTGGCCCACATGCAGGCGGACGAGGCCGCCCATGTACGAACCCCCGCTTCATCGAAACGAAAACCTGCCGGAGTTGCACGCGCTCATCCGCGAGCGCGTGTTTGGCCTTTTGATCAGCAACGGCGCCGAGGGGCTCGTCGCCAATTCGGTTCCGTTCGTTCTGGACGCCGCCTCCTCGCGCCTCGGCGTGCTGAAAGTCCATATCGCCCGCGCCAACCCTCAGTGGCGCGACCTTCAAGCGCAGCCGGACGCGCTGATCGTTTTCCAGGGCCACGACCACTACATCACTCCCTCCTGGTATGCGACCAAGCAGGAGACCGGGAAAGTCGTGCCGACCTGGAATTATACGATGGTCCAGGTGAAGGGCCGAGCCAAGGTCATGAACGACGGCGACGCATGGCTCGCGCAGCAGGTCGACGAACTCACGACGGCGCTCGAGCAGCGACGCGAACGGCCCTGGGCCGTTGGCGACGCGCCGGCGGATTTCCTCGCCATGCAACGGCGAGCGATCGTCGGAATCGAGATCGAGATCCTCGATATTCGCGGCAAATGGAAGGTGAGTCAGAACCGCCCCGCCGCTGACCGGGCCGGCGTCGTCGCCGGACTCGAGGAACTGGGAGACGACGACTCGCGCGCCATGGCGGGCATCGTGCGCGAAAAGAGCCGCGACTGAACCCCGGTGGTTGCCTCGTCGAGGGAGGCGTGATCCACTCCACGCCATCCGCCGAAACAATGAGAAGGAGATCCGAATGACCGACGCGATCAAGCCGCTTTACACAGCTCATGGAACGGCACAGGGCGGCCGTAACGGGCATACGCAATCCGATGATAAAATGGTGAGCGTTGATCTCTCGGTGCCGAAGGAAATGGGCGGGCCTGGCAAGCCCAATACAGCGACGCCCGAGCACCTGTTCGCCGCCGGCTACGCCGCCTGCTTCGGCGGCGCGCTCGACTTCGTCGCCAAGCAGCACAAGAAAGACGCGTCGAAAGCGACGGTGAAATGCGCCGTCAGCATCGGCCCGCGCGAGAAGGGCGGCTTTGGTCTCGCCGTCGTGCTCGATGTCACCGACACGAGCCTGCCCCAGGCCGAGCTTCAATCTTTGGCCGAAGAGGCGCACGAAAAGATCTGCCCCTATAGCCACGCGACGCGCGGCAACGTCGACGTCAAGGTCGTGACCCACGGGGCGTGATGCGGCGCGCCGCAGGTCAGATGCCCGCGGCCTGCAAGCGACGTGACAGCGTCTCAACGGACCAGAGAGATCCTCGGGCGGCGCCCGACGGCGCCTCCCCCCTTTTCGGCTCAGTGCAGCGTTTCGATCGCCAGCGCGATGCCCTGCCGCCGCCGATGCACAACGTGACCAAGCCGCGCTTGAGACCATCGCGGCGCATCGAGTGGATGAGCTTCGTCGTCAAGGCCGCGCCGGTGGCGCCGATCGGATGCCCATGCGCAACCGCGCCGCCATCGACATTGACGATCTCCTCGGACAATCCGAGCTCCCGGGCGACGACGAGGGCGATCGCTGCGAAAGCCTCATTGATCTCGGCCCGCTCGATCGAGCCGATCTCCCATCCGGCGCGCTGCAACGCTTATCTCACCGGCGGGACCGGCCGTCCGTGACTGAGCTTACGCGATTTTCCGAGTGGGCTTGTCGGTCCGATATCTCGGCGCGGGAGTGGAATTCCCGAACTTCGTCGTGAACGCGCGCCGCATCGCCTCGAAGCGTGTCCATTCCTCCCCATCCTGAAGCGGCGGGATCGTCACGACCTCGCCCTGGTCAAGGCCCGCCAGAGCCGCATCGACCATGTCCTCGGCCGACATCACCGTCCCCGCCGGCAGCTTCGAATAGTGAAGTCCGCCCTTTTCCCAGATGTCCGTTGCGGTCGCCGCAGGCAGCACAGCCTGGACGCGCACGCCCTTGTCGGCGAGTTCGTGATGCAGCGACTGGGTGAGCGCGAGGACATAGGCCTTGCTCGCGCCATAGACGCCATTGAGGCGCTCAGGCACGACGCCGACGACGGACCCGATGTTGATGATCGTCCCCGCGCCGCGCGTGACGAAGGCGGGCGCCACGGCGCGGGTCAAGCGCGTGAGCGCCGTGACGTTCAACGCGATCATCGCTTCCATCTCATCGATGTCCGCATTGAGGAGCGGCGCAAGGGAAGCTACGCCAGCATTGTTGACAAGCAACGTGATGCTCGAATCGTCGCGGAGCAGACCTTCCACCTCCGCCAGCGCCGCTTTGTCCGCGAGATCGGCGACAATCGGTTTAACGGTTCGTCCTGTTTCCGCAATCAGCCGAGCCGCCAGAGCCTTCAGGCGCTCGCCGTTTCGCGCAACCAGAATCAGATCGTAGCCGCGCTCGGCGAGCCGATCGGCGTAAACCGCGCCGATGCCGAATGAGGCGCCGGTGATGAGCGCCGTCCCGAGAGGATGAGTCATTGGTGAAGCTCCGCGTCTTGACATTATGCGTATATGCGCATAACTATGTGCATGCGCTCCTATTGTCAAGGAGGCCCTCATGTCCTTAACTCTGTCGATGATGAGAAGTTCGTGATGTCGACCGACGGAATGCCCCGACCCGAGGAATGCACTTGCCTCGCTGTGCGACAGGCGGCGCGGCATATCACGCAGCTCTACGACCAGCATTTGGCCGATGTGGGCTTGCGCACCACTCAATTCTCGATTCTCGCCAAACTCAAGCGGCAGGGGACGACGACGATCAACGGCCTCGCCGAATCGATGGTGATGGATCGAACGACGCTGGGGCGGAACATTCTCCCGCTTGAACGCGACGGCCTTATCAGCATCACGCCTGGCGCCAAGGACCGCCGCAGCAAGGAACTGCGCCTCACGGAAGCGGGCGCCGATCGGCTCAGGGCCGCCGTCGACGGCTGGAAGCGAGCGCAGAAAGATTTCGCCGCCGCCTTCGGCGACGAGCGCACCGTGGGTTTGCGCGCGCTTCTGCGTGAAGTGACTGCGACCGACCTTTCCTTGGAGCCTGCGACGAGCTGAGCTCAACAGCGCGATCTAAAACTAGCGAGCTATAGGCGTATATACGCCTATAATTTCGTGCGAAACTTGAACTGGAGAGAGCAATGAGCGCCATAGCGGGCGGACATGCCGAGACAGCCCCAACCGGCGTGCTCACGAAAGCACGGCTCAAGTGGCTGGCCTATGCGGCGCTCAGCGGGCTCATCGCCCTCGTCGGAGCGCGATACGGCTATGATTATTGGACGGTCGGGCGCTTCATTGAGAGCACCGATGACGCCTACGCCGGAGGCAACGTCACCCCGATCTCGCCGCACGTGGCCGGTTTCGTCACGCAAATCCTGGTTGGCGACAACGAATATGTGCGCGCCGGACAACCGCTGATCCGGCTGGACGACCGCGACTTCCGCGCCGCCGCCGACCGCGCCGCGGCAATCGTCGAGGCGCGAAAAGCGACGCTGAACAGTCTTGAGCGCAAGCAGACATTGCAAGAGACAGCGATCAGGCAGGCGAAGGCGGATTTGGACGCCAAGCAAGCGCAGGCGGCTTTCGCGAAGCAGGACGACCAAAGATATCGGGATCTGGCGCAGACCGCCGCCGGATCGCGGCAAAACGCGGAGCGCGCGTCATCGCTCAACCTGGCGGCCGAAGCGAGCGTCGTTTCGTCCGCCGCCGGTGTCGACGCCGCGAAGCAGCAGCTGACGGTTCTGGACGCCGAGATCGCCGTCGCCAAGGCGGACGTCGCCCAGGCCGAGGCCGACCTCCATACCGCCGAACTGAACCTCGGCTACACCGACATCCGTTCGCCGATCGACGGCTATGTGGGAAACCGCGCCGCTCAGATCGGCGCTTATGTCGCGGGCGGCGCCTATCTCGTGACAATCATCCCGGCCCATGATCTCTGGGTCGACGCCAATTTCAAGGAAAGCCAGCTCGAGCATATGGTTCCGGGACAAGCGGCGACGATCGTCGCCGACGTGCTGCCGAACCACGTCTTTCGCGGCCATGTCCTGACCGTCGCCCCAGCGACGGGCGCCGTCTTCAGCGTAATTCCGCCCGAGAATGCGACCGGCAATTTCACCAAGATCGTTCAGCGCGTTCCGGTCCGCATCAAGCTCGACGACGACCCGAGCTTACGCGCGTTGCGTCCGGGCCTCTCAACGACCGTCGGCGTCGATACGCGATCCGGCTCAGGCGAAACACAATGACCACGGACGCCATCACCGCCGGGGCGCTACCGACCGCGAGCGCGCCAGAGCGGAGCTGGGTGTGGAGCCTCGGGCCGTTTGCTGTGATGTGCGTGGGCATGTTCATCGCGCTGCTCGACATCCAGATCGTCGCCTCCTCTCTCCAGGACATCGGCGGGGGCTTAAGCGCGGCGCAGGATCAGATCAGCTGGGTGCAGACGGCCTATCTCATCGCCGAGATCATCATGATCCCGCTCTCAGGCTGGCTCACGCGCGTCTTGTCGACCCGCTGGCTTTTCACAGCCTCGTCCATCGGGTTCACGATCGCGAGCATGCTGTGCGGTCTCGCCTGGAACATCGAAAGCATGATCGTCTTCCGCGCGCTGCAGGGCATGCTGGGCGCGTCGATGATCCCAATCGTGTTCACCTCGACCTTCCACTATTTCCAGGGCCCGCGGCGCGTCTACTCCGCCGCCGTCGTCGGCGCGATCGCGTCGGTCGCCCCCACTCTGGGACCAGTGATTGGCGGCTTCATCACCGACACGCTCGACTGGCGCTGGCTCTTCTACGCCAACGTCGCGCCGGGGATCGCCATATCGATCCTCGTGCCCCTCCTGGTGAAGATCGACGAGCCCGACATTTCGCTCCTCAAAGGGGCCGACTATCCCGGCATCGTCTTGATGGCGATCGCGCTCGGAACCCTGGAATATGTGCTCGAGGAAGGCTCGCGCTGGAACTGGTTCGACGACGCGACGATAAGGGATACCGCGATGATCGCCGCCGTGGCCAGTTTCCTATTCGTCGTTCGCAGCCTCACTTTTGCGCGACCGGTCGTTGACCTGCGCGCGCTCACGAACCGCAACTTCACGCTCGGCTGCATCCTCTCGTTCATCACCGGCATCGGCATTTTCTCGACCATCTATCTCACGCCCTTGTTCCTGGGCTACGTGCGCGGGTTCAGCGCATGGCAGACGGGCATGGCGACTTTCTCGACCGGGCTGGCGTCGCTCGCCGGCGTGCCGATCTATGTCATGCTCGCGAAGAGATTCGATATCCGCTGGCTCATGATGGTCGGCCTCGCCTCGTTCGGTCTCTCGATGTGGAGCTTCAGCTTCATCACGCACGAATGGGGCGCGGCGGAATTGCTCATCCCTCAGGTGCTGCGGGGCTTCCCGCAGGTCTTCGCCGTCGCGCCAAGCGTCAATCTGGGTCTCGGCAGCCTGCCCCCCGAACGGCTCAAATATGCGAGCGGCCTCTTCAACATGATGCGCAATCTCGGCGGCGCGGTCGGCATCGCGGTTTGCGGCGCGGTGATCAATGACCGCACCAATTTCCACTTCCACGCGATCGCGTCGAACCTGACTCCGGCCAATGGCGCGATGACGAGGCTCGTGAACGAGGTCGCTCAGCGCTACGCGGCAATCCCAGGGAGCCCACAAGCAGGCTACCAGGCGGCGCTCAAGCAGCTCTGGCTGCTCACTTATCGCGAGGCCTCGACGCTGGCCTACGCGGACGCCTTTCTCGCTATCATGGTCGCTTTCATCTTCGCCACGATGCTGGTTCCCTTCCTGCGCAACGTCGGCGCGCCGAAGGTCCCCGCACAGGCGGCGCATTAAGGTCAAAAAGGGAAAGGCCCGCGTACGAGACGTCTCCTCAGCTCCATCGGCGGGATAAAGTTGCAGCCTTGAAGCAATACCAATTTTATGCGACCTATTCTGAGGGTTAACTTCCAGTGGGGGGAGTCGTACTCATGGGCAGGTCACCATCAAGGGAATGGTCGAATTCCCAAGTCGCTATTCGGTCTTTAGTAGTGTCCGCAGCAGCGGCGACTCTCTTTCTATTTCCGGTAAGAGCTATTGGTGAAGATATGAAGACACCTGTAGTTCAAACAAATTTCCAAGATCTCGTTGCTCGCCTTCCTGCCAATGTTGTGCTAAATATAAGCCCACCAAGTTTGAAAGGTGCGACTGTAGTTCTATATCAAGATCCTCAGAGTCACCGATTTTTTATTAAGCCAATGCTACTCCCGGATTGGGAATCGATGACGAAAGGTATTGCTGATAAATGCGAAAACGGTAAATCCGAATCGACTTCTATCGTAGAAGTTCAGTTTTGGCTAGAATTTGGCCGACAAACGATCCGCCAGGAGATTGCCTCGATTGCCGCCGCGAGGCTTAATGCAAAAGACCTCACAGAATCTGATATATTCTACTTTCCTTATGCTTGGCTATCAGTAACAACGGGTGAGCGGGCACAGCTGAACGATGAAACGAAGCGCTTTTTGCCACGTACGATCGCTGAGTATCCATTTGGTGCGAAGGATGCAGGCACTAAACGAGCTCTTCAAATAACGGAACCTCCACGATACCTAGCTCATATGTATGGCACGTGTGAAGAGCTTAAATTTATACGAGATAATAGGGATATCTCTGGGAATTTATACGCTCCTACAAAGGATACGCAAATTAATGCGTTTTCCGTCCAATATGGAAATTTCGTCAATTCCAATGCCTTCAAAAACATAGTCAGGAGCGAAGTTGCGGCTGGGGAGCAGATCGTAACATCGCGAGCGAATAGCAAGGGTGCTGGGCTAAATATAAAAGGGGTGTTCGGTGCAGGGGCTGCCTCATCGGACACTGAGTTGAAAAAAGTGGATACTAGGACAAGGACAGTATCTGCAAATTTGATCTCGGATTCGGCTCTTGCATTTGCTGATACATTGTCGGTGCAAAAATGGATAGAGTTTGAGAATAAAGACGTTGGCGCGAGTGAGATCGAAGATGAGCTAACTAAGTTTGTACTTAGAAACAGCGTGCCAATAGATGTTCAGATAAAGAGACTAGACGATAAGAATTGGGCTCTCACAAGTGGGGCTGAGTCAAGATCGTTAACAGCTGAGGAAATGAAACAAGTCGTGGAGAGCTCTTCGAAATTGGATATAGAGTTCTCTGACAAAACGACAATTGGTTGTCCGGACAGCTCCGGCACGAAGAAAGACGCTAGTTCTACCCAAACAGCGGGGAATCCGTATTGTGGCAGCGCCGACAAGAAATTCAAAGGAGTTGATGACAATGGAATTAAGTGGCAACAAGACGGGGCGGCTTGGATTCCTACAAGCATGACATTATACGCAGTGTCAAAAGACAAGCTTGAACAAGCCTCCAAAGCGAGCGTAGTTGAGGTTCTTGCAAAGGAAGGGGGCCTAATCGTTGATAAGCTTCAACCAGTAGCTGATGAAACTGTATCGGGCTCTGACCTTGTTGAGATTATTAAAAAAATTACCGATGAAGACATAAAGGCGCTCAAGCAGCAAATAAATGAGTCACTTCCTACAGTAGCTCAAAATTTAGCAGGCGCTGATATCCAACAAGTAATAGGAGGAACTGGCACCAACCATTGGCAGAACTGTCAAGCTGGTAGTTCTGTGACTGGGATTGATTCGTATGTGGAAGACGGCCATATCAAATTGGTGATTAGATGCGATCAGCAGCGCCCGAAGCAATTGAAGTAACTCTCCTAAGGAGGTTGCGCTATGATGAAGAGCAGTGTTTGCGGTTTAACGATGCTCCTCCTTTTCACCCTAGCGCCGGTTAGTCGTGGTAACGCGGACTCCGGGACTTGGGTCAAGCAAGGTGAATTTGCCCAAATAAATGTTTTCTGTCAGCGCTTGTACACATGTCAGCCGACCGAGGATATTGTTTATAGCTCGGAATCGAAGCTGGTAGTGACGCCGCCGGAAACTGTGCGTGGCGTGTGCTACGCAGGGGCGGGGGCTGTGGACAGCTGCAATCAATGCTTAACTAATCCCCCGAATGCAGTTTGCGAATGGCATTTGGAGGAAAAGTAGAGTTGCTTCGGTCGGAGGTATGATGTTGACTAACGCTATCACAAGTTGATAATAATGTTTATTTTCGTCCGGCTCTGGCAGCCGGTCTACACCGTCATCCGCGCGCGCACGGCGGTCTCGTCCATCTGCTCCCGCGCGCCGGCAAGCACGACGATTCCGCGATCCATCACCGCATAGTCGTCGCAGATGTCGCGCGCCCATTCGAAATATTGTTCGACGACGAGGATCGCCATCTCGCCCTTGCGGCGCAAGTGGATAAGCGCGCGGCCGATGTCCTTGATGATCGACGGCTGGATGCCCTCGGTCGGTTCGTCGAGCACGAGGAGTTTTGGCTTCGTCACCAGCGCGCGGGCGATCGCGAGCTGCTGCTGCTGGCCGCCCGAAAGGTCGCCGCCCCGGCGTCCCAGCATGTCGCCTAGCACGGGAAAGAGGGAGAAGATCTCATCGTCGATCGTCCGCTCGTCGCGCGGCCGCGCAGCATAGCCGGTCATGAGATTTTCGCGGACGGTGAGAAGGGGGAAAATCTCGCGTCCCTGCGGAACATAACCGAAGCCGGCCTTGGCCCTGAGGTATGGCGTCATCCTGGTCATGTCCTGGTCGTTCCAGCGGATCGTGCCGGAAGCCGGCATGTGCTGCCCGACGATGGCGCGCAGAAGCGACGACTTGCCGACGCCGTTACGGCCGAGAACGGTGAGGATGCGCCCGGTCTGCGCCTTGAGGGACACGGACCGCAACGCCTGCGCCGCGCCGTAGAAAAGATCGACTCTGTCGACGGTCAGCATGGCGCCAAGCCTTCTCCCACCCCGATAGCCCGTTGGGAGCGCCCCCACCACCATGCTTCGCATGGTCCCCCTCCCCCGCGTTCCGCAGGGGAGGATGAACGACGGCGCCGCCACATATCCTCCCTTGCCGCGAAAGGGCGTCCGGAAGGACGCCCGTCTCTCGACGGGCTATGGCGGCGGGGGAGGGGGACCACCCGAAGGGTGGTGGAGGGGGCAATTGGCCTCCGAGCCGCCATTTCACCGCCCGAGGTAAACTTCGACGACGCGCGGCTCGGCGCTCACCTGATCGAGCGTGCCTTCGGCCAGCACCGAGCCTTCGTGAAGGCATGTCACCTTGACGCCGAGCTCACGGACGAAATGCATGTCGTGCTCGACCACGATCACCGAATGATCCTGCGCGATCTCGCGCAAAAGATCGGCGGTCGCGGCGGTCTCGGCGTCGGTCATGCCGGCGACCGGCTCGTCGACCAGCAAGAGCTTCGGGTCCTGCGCCAAGAGCATGCCGATTTCCAGCCATTGCTTCTGGCCGTGGGATAACGATCCGGCGATACGCGCACGATGATCGGCAAGCCGCGTGGTCTTGAGGATCGAGTCGATCGTGTGTCGAATCTGCGGATCTTCGCGGCCAAAAAGCGTGGCGCGCACGCTGCGCGGCGCCTTGGTCGCGAGCAGGAGATTGTCCTCGACCGTGTGGTTCTCGAACACGGTCGGTTTCTGGAACTTGCGGCCTACCCCGAGCGTCGCAATCTCGGCTTCGTCGAGCTTGGTCAGGTCATGGCGCCCGTCGAACATCACCTCGCCTTCGTCGGGACGCGTCTTGCCGGTGATGACGTCCATCATCGTCGTCTTGCCGGCGCCGTTCGGGCCGATGATCGCCCGCATCTCTCCGGGCAGAAGCACAAGCGACAAGCTGCGCAACGCCTTGTAGCCGTCGAACGACACGCTGACCCCGTCGAGATAGAGAAGCGACCGGGTGAGAGTCGGGTTGGCTGTCTCGGCGAGGGTCATGGGTCCACGCCTTCCTCGAGAGCTTCGGCCGAGATGATTTCGCGCGGTTTCGGCTCGCGGACCTTAAGCGCGAGGCCGAGGAGGCCCTTGGGCAGGAACAGGGTCGTGAGCACGAATAGGAGGCCAAGGCCGTAGAGCCAATATTCGGGGAAGGCGCCGGTGAAAAACGTCTTGGCGAAATTGACGGCGATGGCGCCAAGCGCGGCGCCGATCAGCGTTCCCCGCCCGCCGACCGCGACCCAGATCGCCGCCTCGATCGAGTTCGCGGGCGCAAATTCGCTCGGATTGATGATCCCGACCTGCGGCACGTAGAGCGCCCCGGCGACGCCCGCGATGATCGCCGACACGACGAAGACGAAGAGTTTATAATTTTCGACCCGGTAGCCGAGAAAGCGCATGCGGCTCTCCGCGTCGCGAACGGCGACCAGCGCCTTGCCGTATTTCGAGGCCATGATGGCGCGCGACGCCGCGTAGGCGAGGATGAGCGCGATGGCGCTCGCGGAGAACAGGGCGGCCTTGGTCGAGGCCGACTGAAGCGAGAAGCCGAGCAGATCCTTGAAGTCGGTCAGGCCATTGTTGCCGCCGAAGCCGAAATCGTTGCGGAAAAACTCCTTGAACAAAGCGAAGGTCATCGCCTGGGTGATGATCGAGAGATAGACGCCGGTCACGCGCGAGCGGAACGCAAACCACCCAAAGGCGAGCGCGAGAAGGCCCGGAACCAGCACGACCATCGCCATGGCGTAGGGGAACCAGTTGAAGCCCCACCACGCGACGGGAAGCTCTTTCCAGTTCAGGAACACCATGAAATCCGGCAGGATCGGATTGGCGTAGACGCCGCGCGCGCCAATCTGCCGCATGAGATACATGCCCATCGCATAACCGCCGAGCGCAAAAAACGCGCCGTGGCCTAGCGATAGGATTCCGCAATAGCCCCAGACGAGATCGAGCGCGACGGCGAGAATCGCATAGCAGAGATATTTGCCGAGCAGCTGCACGAGATAGGGCGGCAGATAGATCGGGGAATTGGGCGAGACCGCGAGCGACAGCAACGGCGCCGCGATCGCCGCAGCAACGAGGATCGCGACGAAGACGATCCCGAGCTGGTCGAGCCGCGCGCTCACGCTTCCACCGCCCGGCCACGCAAGGCGAAGAGCCCTCTCGGCCGCCTCTGAATGAAGAGGATGATGAAGATGAGCAGCACGATCTGGCCCTGGACCGCGCCGATCAGCGGCTCGAGCAGCTTGTTGGCGAGCCCGATCAATAACGCGCCGAACGCCGTGCCCCATAAATTGCCGACGCCGCCGAACACCACGACCATGAAACTGTCGATGATGTAGCCTTGACCTAGGTTCGGCGAGACGTTGTCGATCTGCGACAACGCCACGCCCGCGATTCCCGCGACTCCCGAGCCGAGCCCGAAGGCCAGCATGTCGACCCGCGCGGTGGAAATGCCCATCGACGCCGCCATGCGGCGGTTCTGGGTCACGGCGCGCATCTGCAGACCGAAAGGCGTCGCCCGCAAGACGAGCTGAAGGCCGATGAAGACGACAGCCGAGAGCACGATGATCCAAAGCCGATTGGTGGTGATCGAAAGGCCGCCGAGCTCGAAGGCGCCGGACATGAAATGCGGGTTCGTGACCTGGCGGTTGTTGGCGCCGAACAGGCTGCGCACCAATTGCTGCAAGATGAGCGAAACGCCCCAGGTCGCGAGCAGCGTCTCGAGCGGGCGGGTGTAAAGAAACCGGATCACGAGGCGCTCGATTGCGATGCCGACCGCGCCTGCGACAAGGAAAGCGAGCGGGATGGCGAGCGCGAGCGACCATTCCTGCAGAGACGGCGGCAGCAGCGACTGCACGACATAGGTCGAATAGGCGCCGAGCATCACCATCTCGCCATGCGCCATGTTGATGACGCCCATGACTCCGAAAGTGATCGCAAGCCCGATCGCCGCGAGAAGCAGAACGGACGAGGCTGAAACGCCGTACCACAGGTTCTGCGCGACGCTCCACAAAGCGAGGCGGGCGTGGATGGCGCTCAAGGCGGATTCGGCAGCGCTCTTCACCGAGGGATCGGTCGCCTTCTGGGCGATGACGGCGATCAGGCTCTGCGCGTCCTCATCGCCGCGCTCCCTCAGCGTCGTGATCGCGCCAAGGCGATCCTGAGCGGAGGCGCTGTCGCTCGTCGCGAGCAGCGCGGCTTGAGCAAGCTTCAGCGCGGCGGCGACGCGCGCGTCGCTTTCCTTGGCGAGCTGCGCCTGAAGCGCAGGCAGAGCCTTCGCGTCGCGCGTCTTGAACACGTCCTCGGCGGCTGAAAGGCGCTTTTCTGGATCGGGACTGGCGAGGGTCAAAGACCCGATCGCGCCCTGGATCGCGCTTCGCAGCGCGTTGTTCACGCGCACTTTCTTGAACGCGGCGGCGTCGACGCCCTGAACGGGCGCGCCGGTCTTGGCGTTGATGAGCGCGCCGGCGGCGTTCTTGTAGGCCACTATATGATCGGCCGGATCGATCATGAGTCGGTTGTCGCCGAGCGCATCCAGGATGGCGGCGGCCTGGGGCGGCGCCTCGGCGGCCAGTTCGCCGATGGCGGCGGAGGTCTGCGGAAACTTGTCATCGAGGAATTTGGCCAGCGTGTCGTCGACCGGGTCGGCCCATGCGGCGGTTGCAAAGCCGAGAAGGGCGATGACGCTGAATGCGCGAAGAACGGCTAGCCCATAGTGCAATTGGGTCGAACGAGGTTCGTCATCGCGAGCGCCAGCGAAGCGATCCCGGGGTGAAGGCGCCGAGCGGCGGCCCTGGATCGCCGCGTCCCCCCGGGCCAAGACCCGGGGGTCCTCGCGATGACGATTCCATCCGGAGTGACATGCGTAACGAAAGGCTCTTGAAATCGGCATCATCACCATTTCGGTCCGCCGGCGCTTGGCCAACGTCATCCGGCTTTATGAAGGAAGGCCCCTCCCCCGCGGGAGGAGGAGGGGAGGGGCCCGGTCGACAACGTCAGCCGCCGCACTTGCCCGTTTTGACGTTGAAATTGCCGCACGACATTGGCGGGCGCCAATCGGCGATCAGGTCCTTCGAACCCTCGAGATAGGGCGACCATTCCTGCGCCACGACCGTTCCGGGCGTCTGCCAGACGGTGTTGAGCTGGCCGTCAGCCTGGATCTCGCCGATATAGACGGGCTTGGTGATGTGATGGTTCGGCATCATGGTCGACAGGCCGCCCGTGAGGTTCGGCACCGAGACGCCGATCATCGCCGGGATCACCTTGTCCGGGTCGAAGCTCTGAGCTTTCTCGACCCCCTTCACCCACATGTTGAAGCCGATGACATGGGCCTCCATCGGATCGTTGGTGGTGCGAGTAGGCTTCTTGGTGAACTCGTGCCACTTGGCGATGAAGTCCTTGTTGGCCGGCGTGTCGATCGATTCGAAATAGTTCCACGCCGCCAAGTGGCCGACGAGCGGCTTCGTGTCGAGGCCGGCGAGCTCCTCCTCGCCGACCGAGAAGGCGACGACCGGGATATCCGTCGCCTTGACGCCCTGGTTGCCGAGCTCCTTGTAGAACGGCACGTTGGCGTCGCCGTTGATCGTCGAGACGACCGCCGTCTTCTTGCCGGCCGAGCCGAAGGCCTTGATCTTCGACACCTCCGTCTGCCAGTCGGAGAAGCCGAACGGCGTGTAATTGATCATCACGTCTTCGTCCGGCACGCCCTTCAATTTCAGATAGGCGGCGAGGATCTTGTTCGTGGTGCGCGGATAGACGTAGTCGGTGCCCTCGAGCACCCACCGCTTCACCGAGCCGCCGTCCTCGCTCATCAAATAGTCGACTGCGGGTATCGCCTGCTGGTTCGGCGCCGCGCCGGTATAGAAGACATTGCGCTCGGATTCCTCGCCCTCGTACTGGACGGGATAGAACAGCATCGAGTTGAGCTCCTTGAACACCGGCAAGACCGACTTGCGCGACACCGAGGTCCAGCAGCCGAACACGACCGAAACCTTGTCCTTCTCAATGAGCTCCTTGGCCTTCTCGGCGAACAAAGGCCAGTTCGACGCCGGATCGACGACGACCGCCTCGAGCTTCCGCCCAAGCACGCCGCCCTTCTTGTTCTGCTCCTCGATCAGCATCAGCATCACGTCCTTGAGCGTGGTCTCGCTGATCGCCATCGTGCCGGACAGCGAATGCAGAATGCCGATCTTGACCGGTTCGCCAGTCGCCGCCATGGCGGGAGCCGATCCCAGCGCGAGCGCCCCCCCGAGCGCCGCGGCGCCTCCGAGCGCGGCCCCTTCAAGCGCCGGCGCTCCGCCGAGCGCGGTCGCCCCTCCCAGGGCCGCGCCGGACGCATAAAGAAAAGTTCGTCTCGTCAACGACATGTCCAACCTCGTCGCTTGGGCGCGTCATAAGCAGGGCGCCAGGAGCTCGACCCCTCCCTCGGGGACAGAGTCCACCTCGCAACGAGCGTGCCAACGAATCTCCCGCGGATTCGCGGGGGCAGGCGCCACGGAATCGAGCGGCGGCGCCGAAAAATCATTCACCGACGCGGAGGCGTAGCGCTTCAGGGCTCCGCCGCGCGGTAGCCGACGCCCGGCTCGGTTTTGACGATGACCGGCGCGGTCGGATCGCGCTCGATCTTGGCCCTGAGCTGGCCGATGAAGACGCGCAAGTACTGGGTGTCCTCGTGATGCGCCGGACCCCAGACCGCGGCCAGAATCTGGCGATGGGTCAGCACCCGCCCCGCGTTGCGAAAGAGGACGGCGAGCAAGTCATATTCCTTTGGCGTGAGCTTGATCGGCGCGCCGTCGCGGGTGACGAGACGCTTGTCGAAGTCGACGACGACGCCTTCGACCTCCACACGCTGTACGGGTTGGGCAGATTGGGCCGCGTGCCTCAGCGCGGCTCTGAGCCGCGCGGTGAGCTCGCCGATCCCGAATGGCTTCTCGACATAATCGTCGGCGCCGAGATCGAGCGCCTCGATCTTCTCGGCCTCGCGATCGCGCGCGGACAGCACGATCATCGGCTTCATCGAGAATTGACGGATGTCGCGAAGAACGTCCTTGCCGTCGCGGTCCGGCAGCCCAAGGTCGAGGACGATGAGATCGGGCGCGCCGGTCGCCGCGAGCCGCAAAGCCTGAGCGCCGGTCTCGGCCGACAGGACCTCAAAGCCGGCCGCGCTCAGCGCGACCGCGAGAAACCGCTGGATCTGCGGCTCATCGTCGACCACCAGAACACGCGGGCCTTTCATGCAGGCGGACTCGAGGCGACCGGAACCTTCTGAGCGACGGGAAGGCGCACGACAAATCGCGTTCCGCGCCTGCGCACAGCCGGGCTCTGAGCCACGATCGCGCCGCCCATCGCCTCGACAAGGCGACGCGAGATCGAAAGGCCAAGGCCGGTGCCCGCCTTGCGCCCATCAGGGCGGCCGCCGCGATAGAATTTTTCGAAGATGCGCTCAAGCTCGGCTGGCTTGATCCCGGGGCCCTCGTCGGTGACGGTGAGCACGATCTCGCCCCCCTCCTGGCGGGCGTGAATGGTGGCGCCGCCATCGCCCGCATATTTGTGCGCATTGTCCAGGAGGTTGAACACAACCTGTTCGAGCAGCTTGTCGTCGCCGCGCACGAACGGCAGATCCGGCGCGAGGCTGACCTTGACCGGCTGGCCGGGAAACGCCTTGCGGCTGCGCTCGACCGCACCCTGCACCACGTCGGCGACAGAAACCAGATCGCGATTGACCTTGAGCCCACCCGCTTCGATCCGCGACATGTCGATGAGATTGGCGACGAAGCGCGAGAGACGCCCCGTCTCTTCCTCGATCGATGAAAGGAGGTCGAGCCGTTCGGCCGGACTCATCTTCTCGCCAAGCCCGCGCAATGAGCTCGCCGCTCCGGCGATCGTCGAGAGCGGCGTGCGCAGATCATGCGAGAGCGAGTCGAGAAGCGCATCCCGCACCTTCTCGTTCTCCTGCATCGTCGCCGCATTCACCGCCTCGCGGGCTAGCAGCGCCCGGTCGAGCGCGATCGCGGTCAAGTCGAGGATCGCGGTCAGCGCGCGCTCGTCCTCGGCATTGATTGGCTGATCGGCCGAATGGGGCTCGAAGCCGCAGACCGCGATCGCCCCGCGCGCGGCGAGGAGCGGCCGGAACTGATAGGCGATGCGCGGCAACGTCCCCGTTCCCCAGCCCGCCGGCTCCATCTTCTGCTGCGCCCAGTTCGCAGCGCCGAGCGCGGCGGCGTCGAGTTGCGCGTCGGGCGGCCAGGCGGCGCGGATCTGCAATTCGCCCCCCTCGCTGACCAGAAGCACGATGCGGCCGCCGAGCGTGGCGTGCAAATGCGCCGCGGCCGCCCACAGCACATCGTCGGCGCGCAAGGCGCCGGACAGCTTGCGCGAATAGTCGTAGAGCGACTGGGTGACCTCGGCGTTCCTGATCACCGTCTCCCGCTGATCGCGGACGCGGCCGGTCAGCGATCCGGTGAGCACGGCGACGGCAAGAAAGATCAGGAGCGCGAACAGCTCTTGGGGTTGCGCGACCGTGAACGTGTAGATCGGCGGGATGAAGAAGAAATTGTAGGCGGCGAACGACGCCAGCGACGCGATGACCGCTGCGCGAGTTCCATACCTCACCGCGCAAAATAAGACCGCGGTGAGGAAGATCATCGAGAGATTGGGAAGCTTGAGGACGGCTGAGAGCGCGTCGGCGACGATGACGGCGACGGCGACGGAGCCAAGCGCGACGGCGAGTTCGGGTCCGAGCCCTCTGCGGCTCACGAGCGGCTTCAACCTTAGCCATAGCGAGAGCGGCGGTGCTCCTTCGCCCGGAACGATATGGATCTCGATTCCGCCGGCGCGGCGGGTGAGCGCATCCGGAAGCGACCGCCCAAAGATGCGACGCCAGGCGCCCGCGCGCGACTGGCCAAGCACGATCTGAGTGAAGTTCTCGCGCGCCGCGAGCTTCAAAATCTCCGCCGGATAGTCGCTCCCCTGGAGACGCAGGGTCTCGCCGCCGAGACGCTCGGCGAGCGCAAAAACCTTGGCCAGACGGTTGGCGCGCTTGGCGTCGGCGGCCTCGCCAATGGTCTCGACCGTAACCGCCGTCCAGTCGGCGTTCAGCCCGGTCGCGAGCTGGCTTGCGCGCCTGACGACGCGCTCCGATGCGTCGTCCGGGCCGACGCAGGCGAGCAAGCGTTCGGACGCGGCCCACGGACCTTGAATCGCTTTCTCGCGCAGATAGTCGACCATCTGGTCGTCGACGCGATCGGCGGTGCGACGCAGGGCCAGTTCACGCAACGCCGTCAAATTGCCGGGCGTGAAGAAATTCTGCGTCGCGCGCCGCGCGGTCTCCGGCACGTAGATCTTGCCGTCATCCAGGCGTTGAATGAGCTCTTGAGGGGTGAGATCCACGAGAACGACGTCGGTCGCCTCTTGCAAGACCCGGTCGGGCACGGTCTCGCGCACGGCGACGCCGGTGATGCGAGAGACGACGTCGGCGAGACTCTCGAGATGCTGAATATTGAGCGCCGTCCAGACGCTCACGCCGGCGGCCAGCAATTCCTGCACGTCCTGCCAGCGCTTCGGGTGCCTGCTGTCGGGAGCGTTGGTGTGAGCGAGTTCGTCAACGACGATCAGCTTGGGCTTGCGCTTCAGCGCCGCGTCGAGATCGAATTCCTCGAGTGTGCGCCCGTGGTATTCGATCTTGCGCCGGCTCAAGACTTCGAGCCCGTCGACCAACGCGCTCGTCTCCGCGCGGCCATGCGTCTCGACGAGGCCGATGACGACATCGACGCCCTCGTCTTTCAGCCGCCGCGCGTTCTGCAACATGGCGTAGGTCTTGCCGACCCCGGGCGCGGCGCCGAGGAAGACTTTCAGCCGGCCCGCGCTCTCCCTTTGGAACGCCGCCAGAAGCGCGTCCGGGTCCGGGCGTCCGGCGTCGGTTCGGTTGGATGGAGCCATTGGCGCTCGAGGGTCGTCATGACGATTTTAACCCATCCAGCGCCAAATTCAGCTGCAAAACGTTGACCCTCGGCTCGCCGATGAGCCCGAAGGCCCTGCCCGCGATCGCGCCTTCGACCAAAGCCCGCACCTTGTCTTCGGGCAAGCCGCGCGCCTTCGCCACCGCGGCGACCTGGGCAAGCGCGGTTTGCGGCGAGACGTCCGGGTCGAGGCCCGAGGCCGAGGCAGTCACCGCGTCGGCGGGAACCGGTCCTTTGCCGGCGACCGCCCGCCAGGCCTCGACGCCGCCCTTCACCCGGTCGACAAGCTTCTGCGAGGTCGGACCGAGGTTCGAGCCCGAGGAATTGGCGGCGTTGTAGGGCGCGTCGATCGTCTTCGTCGAATCGTTCGGGTCGGTGTCGGTCGTGGCGGACGGACGGGGGTGAAAGTAGCGGTCGCTCTTGAACCCCTGCCCGATCAGCGCCGAGCCGACGACGACGCCGTTCCTTTCGATCAGGCTTCCATTGGCTTGATAGGGCAGCGCGATCTGAGCGATCCCCGTCACAGCCAATGGATAGACGAGGCCGGTGAGGACGCTGAAGAGAACAATAAGAACGAGCGCGGGACGGAGGTGCTGGAGCATGGGTTCAGCCTGAAGGTTTCACGCGAGGTGGAGGGCCGCGACAACGACATCGATCGCCTTGATGCCGATGAACGGCAGGATCAGGCCGCCGAGGCCGTAGACGAGGAGATTGCGGCGGAGCAGCGCCGCCGCTCCGATCGGCCGATAAGCGACGCCCTTCAGCGCGAGCGGAATCAGGGCGATGATGATGAGCGCGTTGAAGATGACCGCCGACAGGATCGCCGATTGGGGCGAGGCGAGACGCATGACGTTCAGCGTTCCGAGAACGGGATAGGTCGCGGCGAACATCGCCGGCAGAATGGCGAAATATTTCGCGACGTCGTTGGCGATCGAGAAGGTCGTAAGCGAGCCGCGCGTCATCAGGAGCTGCTTGCCGATCTCGACGATCTCGATGAGCTTGGTCGGATTGGAGTCGAGATCGACCATGTTGCCGGCTTCGCGCGCCGCCTGCGTGCCGGTCTGCATCGCCACGCCGACATCGGCCTGGGCGAGCGCCGGGGCGTCATTGGTGCCGTCGCCGCACATGGCGATCAGGCGCCCGCCGGATTGCTCCTTGCGGATGTAGGCGAGCTTGTCCTCGGGCGTCGCCTCGGCGAGAAAGTCGTCGACGCCGGCTTCGGAGGCGATCGCGGCCGCGGTGACGGGGTTGTCGCCCGTCACCATCACGGTGCGGATGCCCATCGCGCGCATCGCCGCGAAACGCTCCTTGATGCCCGGCTTCACGATGTCCTTGAGATGGATGACGCCCATGAGCCGGCCGTCCTCGGCGACGGCGAGCGGCGTGCCGCCCGACATCGCGACCCGTTCGACCGCCTGACGGAATTCCTGCGGCGCCTTCTCGATCGGAACTTTCAGATAGCGAAGGATCGAATCGATCGCGCCCTTGCGAATCCACCGGCCGCCGATGTCGACCCCCGAAATGCGGGTCTGGGCGGTGAACGGAACGACGACCGTGGTTTCAGGATCGAGCTTCGGCTCCGCAAGGCCGAAGTCGCTTTTTGCGAGCGCGACAATCGAACGGCCCTCTGGCGTGTCGTCCGCAAGGCTCGAGGCTAGCGCGGCGGCGGCGAGGTCTTCGGCCCGCACGCCATTCACCGCCACGAACTCGCTCGCCATGCGATTGCCGAACGTGATCGTTCCGGTCTTGTCGAGGAGCAGTGTGTCGACATCGCCCGCCGCCTCGACCGCCCGGCCCGAAGTCGCGATGACGTTGAAGCGGATCAGCCGATCCATGCCGGCAATGCCGATGGCCGAGAGAAGCCCGCCGATCGTCGTTGGAATGAGGCAGACGAGGAGCGCGATCAGAACCGTCGCGGACAGAACCGCGCCCGAATATTTGGCGATGGGCCACAAGGTCACGCACACGATCAGAAAGATGATGGTGAGCCCCGAAAGCAGGATCGACAAAGCAAGCTCGTTCGGCGTCTTCTGCCTCTCGGCGCCTTCGACGAGCGCGATCATGCGATCGATGAAGGTCGAGCCCGGCGCGGCGGTGATCTTCACCTTGATGAAGTCGGAGAGCACCGTCGTTCCCCCGGTGACCGCGGAGCGGTCGCCGCCGGCCTCGCGAATGACCGGCGCGGACTCGCCGGTGATCGCCGACTCGTTGACCGACGCGACGCCTTCCAGGATTTCGCCGTCGCCGGGAATGACTTCGCCCGCCTCGACGAGCACGACGTCGCCCAGGCGAAGATCGAGGGCGTTCACGCCTTCGACGACGCTATTGAGATTGTCCGGATCGATATAGCGCCTCGCGCGCGTATCGCTGCGCGTGCGGCGCAGAGCGTCGGCTTGCGCCTTGCCGCGCCCCTCCGCGACGGCCTCGGCGAAATTGGCGAACAGAACCGTGAACCAGAGCCAGGCCGCGATCTGGCCCGAGAATGACGCCAGTCCGTTCCCGCTCGCAAGATCGCGGATAAAGAAAAGGGTCACCAAGAGCGACACAGCCTCGGTGACGAAGATAACCGGGTTCTTCGCCAGCGCCCGTGGGTTCAGCTTGCGCAGCGCGTCCACCGACGCGGCGGCGATGATCTCGCCGTCGAACAGGCCTTGCGGCTTGGCTTTCGAAGCCATGGTCACGTCTCCGATCAGAAGGTCTTGCCGTCGAGCATCAGGAAGTGCTCGACGATCGGCGCGAGCGACAGCGCCGGGAAATATTGCAGGAGGTAGAGAATGACGATCACGCCGACCAGGAGGCCGACGAACAGCGGCCCGTCGGTCGGGAAGGTGCCCGACGAAGCCGGGATCTTCTTCTTCGCGGCCAGAGAGCCGGCCATGGCCAACACGGGCACGACATAGGCGAAGCGGCCAAGCAGCATCGCGAGTCCTAGCGTCGAGTTGAACCAGAGCGTATTGCCGGTCAAACCCGCGAAGGCCGAACCATTGTTCGCGTTCGCCGACGCAAAGGCGTAGATGACCTCGGACAGGCCATGCGGGCCACTGTTGTTCATACTATCGAGCGCCGTCTGCAGCAGCACCGATGCGCCGGTGAAGCCAAGCACGCTGAGCGGATAGATCAGCACCGCGAGCATCGCGAATTTCATCTCGCGCACTTCGATCTTCTTGCCGAGATATTCGGGCGTGCGGCCGACCATCAATCCGGCGACGAAGACGGCGATGATTGCGACGACGAGGAAGCCGTAGAGGCCAGCGCCGACGCCGCCAGGCCAGATGCAGCCGGCGAGCAGGTTGAACATCGGCACGATGCCGCCGAGCGGCGTATAGGAATCGAACATCGAGTTGACCGCGCCCGTGCTCGTTCCGCTTGTCCCGGTGGTGAACAGCGCCGACAACGCTTGGCCGAAGCGGACCTCTTTGCCTTCCAGATTGCCGGCGGAAGGGTCCACGCCGAGAGCGGTCAGGATCGGGTTTCCGGCAGTTTCCGACCAGTACGCGACGCCGACGCCGACAATCAGGAACACCGCCATCGCCGCGAGAATGGCCCACCCCTGGCGCAGATCGCCGACGCAGCGGCCAAAGGCAAGCACCGAGGCCGTCGCGATGAGCAACAGGGCCCAGATCTCGATGATGTTCGACCAAGCATTGGGATTCTCGAACGGATGGGCGGAGTTGGCGTTGAAAAAGCCGCCTCCATTGGTGCCGAGCTCCTTGATGAACTCCTGGCTGGCGACTGGCCCAAGCGAGATTGTCTGCTTGGCGCCCTCGAGCGTGGTTGCGTCGACCGCGCCGGCAAGAGTCTGCGGGACGCCGAGCGCGACGAGGACCAGAGCTCCGACGATCGAGATCGGCAGAAGCACATAGAGCGTCACGCGCGTGAGGTCGACCCAGAAATTGCCGAGCGTCGTCGCCGAGGATCGGGCGAATCCCCTGACGAGCGCGAAGGCCATCGCGAGACCCGTCGCCGCGGAGACGAAGTTGTGCACCGTGAGGCCGAGCATCTGGGTCAGATGGCTCATCGTCGTCTCGCCGCTATAGTTCTGCCAATTGGTGTTGGTGATGAAGCTGTCGGAGGTGTTGAAGGCGAGATCGGGCGCAACGGCGTCGAAACCGCGTGGGTTCAACGGCAGAAAGTTCTGCAGTCGTTGAACGGCGTACAGCGACAGGAAGCCGACCACGGAAAAGGCGAGCATCGCGATGGTATAGGTGAACCAGTCTTGCTCGCGCGCCGGGTCGACCCCCGCCAATCGATAGAACAAGCGCTCGACCGGTTCGAGGACGGGGCTCAGAAAGTTTCTCTCACCCGCGTAAACGCTGGCGATAAGTTTGCTGAGCGGTATGGCGCAGGCCATAACGAGAGCGAGCACGAGCGCGATCTGCGCCCAGCCGACGAGCGTCATCGCATCACCTTTTCGACTTAGAATTTTTCCGGATGGATCAGTGTGTAAAGGAGGTAGAGGCCGAGTCCGACGGCCACGACCAGTCCGATGATCGGTTCACCCATCGTGAGCCCCTAAAGCTGACGCAGCGCGTGCGCGTAGAGGCCCATGAGCGCCAAAACCGCACAACCGAGCGCCACGAATGCGACGTCGAACATGATCGACTCCTTTGCCGGGCGGTCCGTAGCGCCGACCGGCATAAGCGTTCGATTGCGAATTGGGTTCGCGGCCGTAAGGATTTCATAAGTTTCGCGGGTCGCGCGGGCATTGCCGCGCGCCCCGCGAGAGTTTCGGCGCAAGGGGAAGCGATGGCTTTAATATCTTCGATAATATGGATATTATGCCGGCGCGCATCCGACACATTCGTCTATGCTAACGCCTTTGAAGATGTGCTAGCAGGAGCGCGCCTAGGAATAAGCCTGGCGTGGCGGCGGGTTCGGCCTCACGTCCGCCGGGCCTGTCGGCGTCGTTCCGCGAGCGGCGCGGATCCGGGCGTCGGCCGCTGTAACTCAGGAGAATGAGCTTTGCTGGACAAAACGCCAATGTCACGGCGCCGCCGGCGCATCGTTGCGATCGCATGTGCGCTGCCGGTGGCTCTTGTGCTGGCCGGATGCGGCAAGAAGCAGGATACGCAAGCGGCGGTCGGGCAGGTGATTGCTCATGTCGGCCCTGACGACATCACCCAGCAGGAGCTCGACAACGAGTTTCGTCTCGCCAATGTGCCGGTCGACAAGCGAAGCGACGCCGTCGTCAAGGGAGCGCTGTCGCGCATCGCCGAACGGAAGTATCTGGTGCAGCAAGCGCTGGCGGCCAAGCTCGACCGAGAGCCGACCGTGCATCTCGACCTCTTGCGCGCGCGCGAGCAAATTCTGGCCGGGGCCTTCATCCAGCGCGACCTTTCCGGCAAGATGAGCGCGATTTCAAAGAACGAGATCGACAGCTACATCCAAGGCCATCCCAAGCAATTCGACCAGCGGCAGCTGTTCGACGTCGAACAGATTTCCTTCACGCCGCCGAAGGACGTAGAGGCGCTCTCGGCCGCGACGAAGGATTTCAAGTCGCTCGATCAGGTCCAGGCGAAACTGAACGAAATGAACGTCAAGTTCAGCCGTGGGACCGCGACCTTGGACAGCGCGACGATGCCGCCCGAGATGCTGAAGGTCTTGGACAACCGGAAGCCGGACGACATTTACTTTATGCGCGGGCGAGGAAACGCCACCTTTTTCAAGGTGACGTCGGTGGAGACGAAGCCGCTGACCGGCGACCAGGCGAGCGAGTTCGCCAAACGGGAAGTGCGGGTCGACATCGGCAGGAAAGACGCCGAAGCCATCTCCAAGGCGGCGCTCGCGGATACGAAATTCGAAGGCGACTATGCGCGCATCATGGCCGCCACCACGCCCGCGACCGCCCCCGCGGAAGGCGAGGCGCCGGCTGGCGCGACGCCGACGCCTGCGCCTGAAACGCCCGGCGCCGAGCCCCAGAAGGAAGAGCAGAAGAACTGATCGGCTCGCGCCGGCTGTCATCAAGGATGCGAAAAGGCGCGCGCCCGCGATCGAGCGGGGTCGCCGCGCCCTCGAACGTGTAGGCCGGCGCGACGACGAAAAGAGTCGCGTTGGCGGCGCGGCGCGGCCTTCCCGCGATCTACGCGCTTCCCAAGGCCGAGAGACGCCGGCCGCGCCGCTCTTCGATGAGCCGTCGCGTTCAACCGCGCCGGCGCCGAAGCCCGGAAGCAAGACCGCCGACAATCCTGGGCGCCGGCTGGCGCCGTCAGCCCGCCAACGCGGCCTGAGCGA
>Ga0153954_1000224_pt1 | contig 50886 bp, 39 predicted proteins | sample TSFL038MetaG_FD_102277 | JGI IMG/M metagenome (GOLD analysis project Ga0153954, IMG submission 102277) | Attine ant fungus gardens microbial communities from Florida, USA - TSFL038 MetaG | ecosystem: Host-associated > Fungi > Mycelium > Unclassified | place: USA: Florida, Wekiwa Springs State...
GGGTGGGCACTGCCCACCAATCTCGTGGCTTCGACCAGGGTTTAATCCCTGGTGGGCAATGCCCACCCTACAAGAAGGAGACTTGCCGGAGCCTCCACTTAGAAAAATGAAACAATTTCTTATTTACTTCATTCCTTCCTTGGTCATCACGGGTCTCTTCGCGTCGGGGTTGGCGTATGTCTGCCTCCGTATCAATCGGCGAGGTTGGGCCGCCGATCCCTTGATACGCGATCGCCAGATCCTGGTCGTCTTCGTGGTGCTCTCCTTGGTACTGGTCATTGCCGAGATCCATCGAATTTTGAACTCAGCCCGCGCACGATCAACCAGCGACGCATTCGAGGATGCGAACCCTTCAAGCCGAGCTGGTGAGTCCGATCAAGCCAGCCTCTGATCCGGGACCCGGTCTCCGTAAATTTTTCTACACATGAGCATCATTGGTCTCCTCAGGAGGCTCTTCCGTAGGAGGCTCAAGCGTGGGGAGATCGTCGGCGGATGTGGATAGCAATCCTCGACCCACATAGCTCTTGAGGTCGTCGAGAGCGACGAGAGCGGATTGGTAGCGATCTTCGGGGCGGCGGGCCATCATGCGGCTAAGGACGATGGCGAGGGAACGAGGGATGCTCGGGGCAACGTCGGTGAGGACAGGGGGCTCGTGCTGAGTCACGCGTAGGAGTAGGACGGTGGCGCTCCGCTCTTCGAAGGGGAGTCGGCCGCTGAAGAGGTGGAAGAAACTGGCCCCCAGCGAATAGAGGTCCGAACGATCATCGGCTTCTTCGGCCAACGCTTGTTCCGACGAGATGTACTGCGGCGTGCCCATGATCGTGCCTTGAAGGGTCAGGCTCGGGTCGATCTCGCGGGCCTGCTTGAGCAGACCGAAGTCGCTGATTTTGATGTCAAGGTCAGCGGTGAGAAGGAGGTTGTGAGGCTTGAGGTCGCGGTGCACGATCGCGTGCTGGTGGGCGTAATGCAGCCCTTGTAAACTCTGGAGAAGCCAGCGGACTCCCAGAGAGATCGAGGGAGGCCCCTGACGTCGGATCCAGGTCGCCAGGTCTCCGTTAGGCAGATATTCCATGGCCAGCCAACGCAAGACGCTGCCGTTGGCCGCAGGGGCCGTGCCCGACGCATACACCGGCACGATGTAGGGAGAGTTGAACGAACCGAGGACCATCCCCTCTTTGGCGAAACGGGATTCCAGGTCTTTCGAAGCCGACGCCTCGAAGGAGACGACCTTCACGGCGGCCTTGCGACGGAGGCTGATCTGAGAGGCAAGGTAGACCTCACTCATGCCACCGGTGGCCAGTTTCTTCTCGAGCCGGAAGTCGCCCAGACTCAATCCTTCCTTCACAACCCAGGGCGACGCCGGAACATGCGAACCCCGTGATCGACTTTTGCCCAATGCGTGGCTGTCTGAGGCTGCCAATTGCGCCCCCAGGAAGTCCCCTTCGGCCAGGTGCTTGAAAGCGAGGCTCAAACGGTCGCGAAGGCACTGGGCCAAACCCGCGCCCCTACCGCCTCGGCGCGAGCGAAACGCGTATCACGTCGACGAATCGGGGAGGTTCGTTCTCCGGTTCCCCCTCGAGATCGGCCGGGAGATAAGTCGCAAGTTGCAAGTCGAAGACGTCGCACTTGTCGGTCGCCAAGGCGGTCGTGATCGCGGCCAGCACCCCGGTCCGATCGAAACCGACGACACAGACCTCGTAGTTGGGCCCGCCGAGCGGCTTGACCTCGACGTCGACCGGCTGTTCGTCACTCAGGCGCGACAGCATTCGCAGATGGCGGCCGATCTCCGCCGGCGCGTACCGCTCCGAATACGTCTCCGGCATCCGCCGGAGATGGGCATCCAGGAGGGATGAAGGCACTCCAGGCGAATGCTTGACCACGGATTTCATGAGATCGGACATACCGATCGTCCTCCGCGTCGATGTGATGTCGAAATCGAGTCGCAGTCTGAAGCCGGCGGGCCCGCATGAGAAACTGTCTGTGGCAATGGTGAATATGAAGAGACTTAAGCGCTTGGTCTAAGTCATCAACGCATTGAGCACAGACTCTTTATCCATGCTAAATCGAACACGAGGTGGCGGTCAACCCATCAGGCGCCTTACCATACTCGCGCCCTCGAAGCAGGGCGTCTCTCAGGACCTCTCAGCCGTTTGCCTGCCGGCGGCCGCGGGCCTTGATCGGCAGGCTACAACGCTTTGGCGCTAATATCAATACGCTTGACGCCCAGAACAACCCATAGCGCAGACCGCAAGCGGATCGACATTCCTTGCGACCTTGAAATCATCCTGATCAATCCGCTTCATCTCATGAACATCAAGGGGGGCCCTGGGCAGCCTCCGCCATGCCTTCCTCGACGAGGACCGGTCGCGGTGACGTGGCCCAAAAGAGGAGTAGCCCCATGGCCGGCATGGTCGCGCCCACGACACAGACCCCTGGCCAGCCCGCGATGCTCCACGCATAGGCGCCGGCCAAGGAGCCCAAGGCTCCTCCGATGAAGTACGCCACCATGTAAACGGTGTTGAGCCGACTCCGTGCCTCGGGCCGGATGGAGAAGATCCGGGACTGGTTCGAGATATGTGCGGCCTGGACCCCCAAATCGAGAAGAACGACCCCTAGGACCATGCCCATCAATCCCGAGCCGAGAGCATAGAAAAGCACATACGCCAGGACCATGGCGAGAAGGCTGAAACCGATCGTCGTGCGAGGACTGCCGCGATCGGCGATCCGGCCCGCCATCGAGGCCGCCAACGCCCCCACAACGCCGACAAGTCCAAAAAGGCCAATGGCACTGCTCGAGTAACCGTGCGGAGGCTTGGAGAGGTAGAAGGTTAGCGTTGTCCAAAAGACGCTGAAGGACGCGAAGCTCAAACCGCCGAACACGCACGATTGCCGAAGCGTCGGTTCGTCTCGAAGGAGTTCGGCGAGCGAACGCAACAGGGCTCGGTAGGAGATCCCCGTGTTTGGGGGAGCGGACCGAGGTAGAAGACCACGGAGCGTGAACGCGAGCATGACCATCATCACGGCTGCGATCCAGTACATCGCGCGCCATCCAAGCGTGTCGCCGACAAAGCCGCTGACCGTTCTCGCCAAGAGGATTCCGACCAGGAGGCCGCTCATGACGAAGCCAACGACCCGCCCGCGTTCAGCCGGCGGAGCCAAACTGGCCGCGAACGGGACCAAGAGCTGTGGAGCGATGGTGGTCACACCGACCGCCAGGCTCGCGACGACCATCCAGGGAAAGCTTGGGGAAACGGCGACCGCCACCAAGGCCAGGGTGACCGCAACAAGCGTCGACACGATTTGCGACCGGCGTTCCAAAAGGTCGCCGAGCGGGACGAAGAACAACAGGCCAAGGGCATAGCCCACCTGAGATGCCGTCGTGATCAGGCCCATCCGACGGTCGGAGACCCCGAAGTCATGGCCCATCTCGGCCAGAAGCGGTTGAGCATAATAGTTGTTCGCAACGGCAAGGCCACAGCCAACGGCCATGGCCCAAAGTGTAGGGCGGGGAATCATGGGCGACCGAACTTCCTCTAGGTCCAAGAGCGGCTGGCCGCGAAATCCGAGGCTCGTTGCTGGACAACGGTCGCACCGATCCCAACTCGTCGAGCTGCAAGCCTGTTTGGCTCTCCACCCAGTGCCGGATTTCGGACACGCTGCCTTCCCCGGCGGATGCGGAGACCCGCCAACACAGAGCCATCCCCTCCTTGGTTCCGATCGCCACGCTCTTGCCGTCTGGGTGGAAAGCAACACCGAGAACAGCGTCGGTAGATCGAAGCGGAGGCCCAAGCTGCCGACCCGATTCGGCATCCCCAAACCGGGCCGTGCCGTCGTGACGGGTCATCAGCAGCATCGCGCCGACGGGGCGAAAATCACGCTCACCACTCCGCCGGCATTTCTTCGTACATCTTGCAAAAGTTTACCGAAATTTGCATCCCAAAACGGGAACGGCGCCATCCTGGCATCCAGCCACCATTCCCGCCCCTCCGAGCGTCAAGAGCCTCGGACCTCGCGGATTAGTCATGCCTCATTGGTGGTACAAGCCGTCGTAACAAGGGCACGAAAGAGATTCGTTTCCCCAAGATTCCCGAGAATCGGAGGCATTCGTAATTCCGCAAGGATTCCCCGGAGACGGAGCAAGTGGACCGCGGCCTACTCTTTCTTGCGAGAAGGGCGAGCAATCCCCATCTGCTGCATGAGCATTTGCAGGTCTTCCCATGCGTCTTTCTTGGCGGCCGGATTGCGAAGCAGGTAAGAAGGGTGATAGGTGACGATCGTCAGGATTCCTTGATAGCGATGCCACTTCTTCCGCAGTCGGCCCATCGAAAGGGCGGTCTTGAGCAGGTTCTGAGCGGCGACCCGGCCGAGCAGGCAGAGGAATTCGGGACGGACGATGCTGATCTGCCGTTCCAGGTAGGGCAGACAGTTGGCGATCTCAGGCGGCTCGGGGTCACGGTTTTCGGGGGGACGTGATTTGAGGACGTTGGCGATGTAAACGTCATCGCGGTCGAGGCCCATCCCTTTGGTGATCATGTCGGTGAGGAGCATGCCGGCTCGACCGACGAAGGGTTGCCCCGTGCGATCTTCATCGGCTCCCGGAGCCTCGCCGATGAACATCAACCGCGCGGAGGGATTCCCCGAGCCGAAGACCGTATGGGTCCGCGACGCGGCGAGATGGGGACAACGCGTACAGACGGTGACCTCGGCCGCCAGAGACGCGAGCAAGGCGGGGCGCTCCGCGTGCGGCACCAACTCCGCCTGATCGGGCTCACCGAAAAGCGAAGGAGCCGGCAAGGTCGCGGGCGTCGGCTGCGGTGTCCTTGCCGGTGTCGGAGTCGGAGTAGGGGTCGGCGCGACGGGTCGGCGTGGTTCGACGGGTAACAACTCCGGTCTCGCCGCGGGGGGGGGACTCGCTTCCACGACGGGCGCGAGCGATGACGGCGGCGCGGCCGCGGGGACCGGGACGGGGATCCGGTCGACCCCCGCTCGCCCAAGTGATTCCAGCCGTTGGCGAACCGAACGAACCATCCGCAGATGCTCGTCGCGGGACAGGCTACTCATCACGACCTCCCTGGCACGGTGGCCTCGCGCTCCGCGACGAGGTGGTCATCCGGCCTTGCCGAGTCTGTCATCAAGCGGTCACCACGGTCGTAGGTCACATACGACCAGGCCCACTCGAACAAGACGATGAAACGGTTGCGGAATCCGATCAAGAAAAAGAGGTGGATGAAAAGCCAGGCCAGCCACGCGATGACACCGGAGAGCTTGACTCGCCCCAAATCGGCAACGGCGGCCGCGCGACCGATCGTGGCCAGAGATCCCTTATCCCGGTACCGGAAGGGCAGGAGGGGCTGGCCTTGCACCGCGCGGAGGAGGTTCTTGGCCGTGTGCTTCGCCTGCTGCATGGCAGCGGGAGCCACCCCTGGAACAGGTTTACCATCTTGCTCGAGCGAGGCAAGGTCACCAATGACGAAAACGTCGTCACGGCCAGGGACGGTCAGGTCAGGGTTGACCCGTACTCGGCCGGCTCGGTCGAGCGGCACGCCCAGCGTCTGCGCGAGGGGCGAAGCGGCAACCCCTGCGGCCCAGAGCACCGTCTTGGCTTCGATTCGATCATCTCCGATGGTGACCCCGTCAGCGTCGATGTGGGAGACCATCTGGCTCGTCCGGACATCGACCCCAAGCTCCTCGAGTTGCACGCGGGCCTTCTCAGAAAGTTCCTCGATGTAGGTGGGAAGGACTCGGGGAGAGCCTTCCAAAAGGATGATCCGAGCCTGGGTCGGATCGATGTGATGGAAATCGCGAGCCAGAGTGTAACGCGCAACCTCGGTGATGGCGCCTGCCAGCTCGACCCCGGTCGGTCCTGCCCCTACGATCACGAACGTCAACCAGGCGTGACGCTTTTCGGGGTCCGGCTCCCGCTCGGCGACTTCGAAGGCCAGGAGGACTCGGCGGCGAATTTCGAGAGCATCGGTGATGCTCTTCAGCCCCGGAGCGTACGGAGCCCACTCATCATGCCCAAAGTAGGAGTGGGTCACTCCGGTAGCCACGACCAGGTAGTCGAAGCCGACAGCACCATCGGTGAGGACCACCGTCTTCGTGTCGAGGTCAATGGCCGTAGCGTCGGCCAGAACCACCTCGACGTTCTTCTGCCCCCGAAGGACACGACGGATGGGTGATGCGATGTCATTCGCGCTCAGACCCGCCGTTGCGACCTGGTAAAGTAAAGGTTGAAACAAATGATGATTCTGGCGGTCGATCAGCGTAAGCCGTACGGGTGCATTGCGCAGCTTCTGTGCCAGAGTCAGCCCGCCAAAACCACCACCCAGTATCACCACGCGAGGCCAGTGTTGGTTCATAACGCCACATCCGTTGGGAAATGATGACGGAATCGTCACAGGAAGGGGATGGCTACCACTCCGGCTTGGAGCCCGTCTCCCTCCTGCGGCCCACCACCTTACGGCTGGCGAACTCTACGGACGGGAGCGGGATCAGGCTGGAACGAGGTGCGGAGCCATTGTCTCCAGGTGGGAATGTCGTAGCCGAAGTCCTGGCCGGTGAGTTTGACGAGAGCCGAGAGAACCTCGACGTTTTGGTACGAATAGGACAAAACTCGGGGAACCGGCCCCCGCGATCCCATCAGGCCTCCCCCCGTCGCCAGGGAGGTTGCCGTAGGCAACCAAGGTGCCTGGGTCGCTCCATAGGCGACGACCCCGGGTCCCACCGCGGGAGGGGTCAGGATCCCGACCGAGCTCCCGTTCGTGAAAATCGGCGCCCCGTAGGGCACCCCCGGACTCACGGAACCAAATCCCGGTCCGGTGTTCTCCCCGGACGGGACCATGACCACGCGATACTCCGTCGTGATCAGGGCCGTGATGAGATGAGGGACAGTCTTCACGGCGTCCAGGTTCGCAAGCGTCCAGGCAGACCGATTAACAATTTCGGAGTTGCTCGACCCAAGTGCTTTGATGAGCAACGTAACCACGTTCCTTTCGCTCCGCCGCTCGAGTTCCGAGAGCGTAGTATGACGCACGTCGGAGTCGGTTTCGGAGAGGATCCGTTGAACCAGCGCGGCGGCCGCTTCAGGTCCGGGAATCATCCCCAGGACATGATCGAGCAGCGTTCGCACGGATGCGGTATCCTCCCCCAGCACGCGGACGAGGGGTTTGACGGCAATCGGATCTCGGATCTCCATGAGTTGCATTTCCGCTTCCCGGCTCCGGTCCGAGGGTCCGCCCACAATCGCTTGACGTAGCAAGCGGATACGACGAGCCCACGAGGCTTGCTCGGCCGATGTCGCGGCGAGCGCTTCGCGATGGTCGCGCTCCTCGGGCGTCATCCATTTACCCTTGTAGCGAACCAAACCTTGCGCCTGGCGCACCTCGTCGCTCGTCAGCCAACTGTCGCCCTGGAGAACATGCCCCAGCTTCTGGTGTGCGGGAGCGAATGCGGCATCGTGCTTGAGAGCCGCCTCGTAGTGGATCGTCGCGAGGTCGGCGAGCTTATGCTCCTCGCACCAGAGTCCAAGGTCGTATTGATCGCTGGCGGTCTCAGCAGCCTTCTTGCGTTTGACCAGGTACTCGTCGAGAGGGCCAGGCTCGGCCACGACGTTGATAATCTGCGGCTTCTGAAAACTTAACGGAACTTTACCAGTCGTTCTTAAGACAGACACTCGGTCCGGATGCGCCGAGTCCGGGATAACCTTTCCTCGGATCTGACCGCCGCCGCGTAAGAAAATCTGGTCGCCACGACCATCGTGCGTCACAACAAAGCCCCAGAGGGCGGCTACTCCCCAAAAGAATCGTACGCGAGAAATCTTCATGAGCAAGTCGGACATGAGCCCGACCTCCAGCCCGTGTGAGCGGCACCCTTACCGGCCGCGCGACGTGCCAACACCCTTATTTTACAGAGCGAAGAAAGGAGCCGACAGGAACCCGGAAATTCCAACCACAATTTGTGAGATTCCAACTACCGTTTGTTAAAATGGATGATTTACATCTGTTGAGCCTGGAGAATCATGATGAGCCAATCCGTTCTCGAGCATCGAGCGCAGGCCCCACAAGCGTTAGGGCTTGCCGTGATGACGGTGTCGGACACGCGCACTCTGGATACCGACACCTCCGGGGCGTTAATCGTCGCGCTGGCGGAAGGAGCCGGCCACCGTGTGGTCGAACGAGCCATCGTGCCGGACGAACCCGAACGGATGCGTCCCCTCTTACTCGATTACGCCAACCGCCCCGAGATCGACGCCATCCTCCTCACGGGAGGCACGGGCATCAGCGCTCGGGATCAAACCTTTGAAACGGTGTCGGCCCTCCTCACAAAACCGCTTCCAGGCTATGGAGAACTTTTTCGGATGCTCAGCTACACCGAGATCGGACCGGCCTGCATACTGAGCCGCGCCGTCGGAGGCTTGATGCAGCGGAAGGTTCTCCTGGTAATGCCCGGATCCCGTGCTGCGGTCGACCTCGCCATGACCAAGATCATTTTGCCCGAGCTCCCGCACCTCGTTCGTGAGGCACGTAGACATTGACGTCGCAGCTCAGCGGTTATTCGAGTCCGGCAATCAGCAGGGCACTCCGAATCGCCCTGACCCGAAGTTCCTAAATCAGCCTGGATCACCTGTTTGCTCAGCTCGTGATACGACCGGAGGAATTGCTCAAACCGGCCGTGTCCACAGTGAGGCTCTCCGGGAAGTAAACATTGTCGTGAAGATGCGTTATTTGGGTGCCCGGGATGGGTCTTCGAGGCGTCGCTGCACTCCTCCCCGGCCACTCATTTTGCGTTATTCCACATTCCCAAAGCGAATCCGGATCGTCTCTGAGACGCTATCCGGATAAAGGTTAGCCATGTGAAACCAGGAAAAGTGGGTGGACGGGGAGGAGCGCAGCGACGCCCCGGGGACAGGCCTCGGCCGATCCCCGGGGCCTCGAAGACTCGTCCCCGGCCACCCAAACAACGTATCTTCACATTCGTGTTCACTTCCCGGAAAGTTTCGTCGAAAAGCGACGTCCGTGTTCCGTCTTGTTTTCCAGCAGTCTTGACGGCTTTGGGTCGGCCAGAGCTTGAGGGCGCAAATAAACGGACCGGAACGGTAGCTCTCCCTAACCGCCCGGCCCGTGGCATACGGCTGCCTGTGAAACAGGAGCAGAGCCGCGGTGGATTTTCCATCTTTCGTGCCAAACGCCCCGATTCCGCGACGGAGCTATTTTCGTAGGCAAAAAAGGAGAAAGGCTTCGCCCGGCAAGTTCGAGTACGAACAAAATCAGAGCAATCCTGCCCACACTTCGTGCAAGCCAAGATGTTCGTGATGTCACGAACAAACGGGAACCAGTCAGAGGCCGGCAGAACGAGAAGCGCTCTCTCCTTGCCGCCAGGCGTACAGGGCAATGGCCGTCGCCGTCGCAGCGTTGAGCGATTCCGTTCCTGGAGCGATGGCGATCCGCCGTCGTTCCCCTTCGCGGAATCGAGCGGGGAGTCCGGGACCTTCGACCCCGGGAAGAAGTCCGAAACACTCCGGGAACGGTGCCTCGGTCAGCTCGGGACCGTCGGTGGAGAGTGCGATCAGAGGCGCCTGGGTTGCGCTCAGCTCCTGGATCGACGGCCCGGTAAGCAGGGGGACCTGGAACAGCGCCGGCCCCGCGGCTCGGGTGCTCTTGGGGTGGAATGGATGAGCGGCCTCGCGGAGCAAGACCACGCGAGCGGCTCCGAATGCGGCGGCCGAACGCAGCACCGCTCCGACGTTCTCCGGATCTTGGAAGGGCACGAACAGCGTGCAGCCCGCCGGCCAGGGGGCGTCGTCGGACCATTCGGGCATCTCGGGCAAACGCACGAGGAGCAAGGGGGCGTGCGTCCCCGCCAGGTCGAGCTCGCGAAAAAGCGGGTCCGCGAAGCGATACCAAGGCAGCCCTTCGCGGGGAGGCGGATTCCCCTTCGAGTCGGTCAGCCATCCCTCCACGGCATCGGGGAACTTCTCCAGAACCTCGGCGATCGGCCGTGCTCCCGCGAGTAACCCCTGGCCATGCTTGCGGATTCCGCGCCCGCCCAAGAGGTCACGGCAAAGCTTGAACGTCGCGTTGGTCGCGCTCGAGACCTCGCGGATCGGACCGGTGTACGCCGGGCTGGTAGTTTCGCCTCCAGGCCCGGCGGTTTCGAGCCGCTCGTAGATGACGAGCCGACGCGCATGCGGAGTACCTGGAATGTTGTAGGCGTGGTCGGCCTCGAGCCGGAAGGTCTCCGCCTGCGATCGCGCTGACTCCTTGATCTCGGCGTCGCAGTCGGGTCCCTTCATGAAGAGCATTCGCCCGCCGGGCTTGATGCAGTTGACGACCCGCTCGAGCGTTTCGGGGATTGTGGCCACCGCCCGGGTGATCACGCCCGAGGCAGCCCGATTCACTTTGGAGCCGATCTTGCCCGCGTAGACCTCCACTCCTTTCAGTCCCAGGCGCTGACAGACCTCGACGAGGAATTCCGCCCGCGCCCCTCGAGGTTCGGCCAGAACCATTTCCACGTCGGGACAGGCGATCTTGAGCGGGATCCCCGGCAATCCCGGGCCGGACCCCATGTCAATCAAGGGGGAGGGGAGCGTGGTGAACTTCAGGACCAGCAAACTATCGACATAGTGCTTGAGCACCATGTTTTCAAAGTTATGGATCCGAGTCAGATTGAGCTCGGCGTTCGCCCCACGGAGCAGACGATGATAGGCCCAGAGCTTGTCGTACTGCCCGGATTCGAGACGAATCCCACAGCTCTCGATGATCGCTTGGAGAGAATCTCGGCCCGGCTTCATTTCGCGATGCTTTCAGCGGCTAAAGAACTCCACGCCGTCCGGGAAGCGCTGGCTTGGTTTTCAGGAAGGCACGATGCGTTGAGACAGCCCTGGTCGTGCCACCTGAACCCGATAGCGATGACTTCCCGCTTTGCCTGGAGCATTCAGGGAGGGTGAAACGGCTCGTCGTTGCACGAGAACGATTAAGAGACCGGAAATAGGGGTGTGAGGATTATGAACCCATAAAACTCGATGCGTAGGATGGGCACCGACCGCCCGTTCGTTCTGAACACGGGTGGAGCGGTTCCCTCCCTACGAATCGGGCGATCAGTTCGGCCTCAACTGCTCGCGCTGCGATAGGATCGAAGCGCGTGCAGGAAAAATCGCCGGCTTCCCCAGAATACCACGACCGTGGCAACGATTGTGAAGAGAATCATTCCGGGATCGAACACCCGTACGAGGGCGCTGGCCGGAACGTTGGCGACGAGCAGGATCGGCAGCACGAACGTGAAGAAGACGCCGACGGGTTCCGCCCAGGTTCCCCGAAAGATTTCCTTGGGGTAGCGAGCCAGGCTCGCGAAGAGCCACCACATCTCCATCAGGCCCTGGTTACGAACCATCCAAACGGAGAGCGACGTCAGCATGAGCATGAAACTATAGGCGATCGCCACCCCGCAGACGAACGTCACCAGGAATGCGAGGAGTCGCACCGCATCAAAGTGCCAGCCCATCTGATAGAGGGAGATCCCCATGACGGCCCCACCCATCAACACGTTGGGACCCGTCCCCCAATCGATCTTCCGGCAAGTGATCAAAAATTGCTCATCGATCGGACGAAGCAGCAGGAAGTCGAGATCGCCGGTTCGTACTAACTCGGCGAAGTCGTTGCAATTCTCAAGAAAGAACGTCTCAATCAGCCCATTGAGGGCGAAGAAACAGCCGACGAAGAACAGGTATTGTTCCTCGGGCCAACCCGCAACCATCTTGGTGCGCGCGAAGACCGTGCGGTAGAAGGCGAGCAGGATCGCGAGCCAAAGGATCTCCACGGAGACCTTGACCAGAAAATTCCCGCGAAAGGCCAACTCGCGACTCATGGTGAAGCGAGTCAGGTCTCCCAACAGGCGAGCATATCTACCCATCGCCCCTAGCAAGGCTATCAACCCCCAAAAGCGCTATAGCGTCGAAGCCCGACCCGGTACAGTCCACGCGCCAGCAGCATGAACCCGATCGCCCAGCCGGCCTCCGCCAGTAAGTTGTACACGAGCGCCATCCCCTTGACCTTACCGAGGAAGACGACCGCCGGAAAATAGGCCATGTATTGGAACGGCAAGATCTTGAGCAGGCCCGACCAGGGCTGCGGCAATAGATCCAGCGGGAACATGTGCCCGGAGACGAAGAAGTTCAAGGTCATGACGATGTAGAGCAGCGACGTGACCTCAAGAAACCAGAATCCGACCATCCCCACGCTGGCCTCGAAGAAGAAGCCGACGAGGAAGCTCAGCACCAGCGAGAGGAGGTAGGCTGCCATCGTGACCGGGTCGGGCAGACCGTCGAAGTAGTTGCGGCAGAGGAAAAAGAGAAGCGCGTACGGGAGAAACGACGCAACAATGTACGCAACTTTGTGGGCAACGCGATACGAGAGGAGATAGCCGATCATATTGAGCGGCTGAACCAGGTACCGCTTGAGCGTCCCTTCACGAATATCCTTGGCGATTCCGCCGGCCAGGCCGGGCATGCTGGAAAACATCCGGCTGATGTTCGTCAGCAGCAGGTAGGCGATCATCTCCTTGAAATTGAACCCGGCCAGATCCTTCTGTCCCGAGCCCTCGTAGATGGCCTGCCAAAGCAAGATGGTCGTGACCATCGGCAAAAAGCGGAGGAGCGTGCCGAAGAGGAAATCGCCGCGATACGTCATCCGCTCAACGAGCGAAGCGCGCACGATCTTGCTGTACTTCCGGACGGTCGACCACAGTCCTCGCGAAACTGGCCGAGGACTGAATTCGGGACTCACAAACGTGGTCGACGGCGCGGGCGTGGTCGCGAGGGCATCAGGCAGCGTCATGGTTTTTCCGCCCCTCCTCGAAGACCCGGGCGATCACCTGCTCCAACGGCGGATCTTGTACGCTCACGTCGATGACCGAGTGCCGGTCGAGGATGGCCCCCAGAACCTCCGCCACGCGGGCGCGATCGACCTTAAGGTCAGCCGCGGCACCATCCTTGCGAGCAACTTCGCCGTACCGTTCCAGATCCTCGGGAACGACCCCCGCCTCGAACTCGAGCCGGATCAGTTTCGATCGCCCGAACCGTTCGGCGATCCGAGAGAGCGGGCCATCGTAGACAAGCGTACCATGGGTGATCACCAGGACGCGGGAGCAGAGCGCCTCGACGTCGCGCATGTAGTGGCTCGTCAGGAGCATGGTAACCCCGCGCTGGGCGTGATAATCCCGGAGGCACTTCTGGATCGCCACCTGGGCCACGACATCGAGACCGATCGTTGGCTCATCGAGCAGCAGCAGGCGAGGCTGATGGAGGAGTGCGGCGATCAGCTCCATCTTCATCCGCTCCCCCAACGAAAGCTCGCGGACCGCTTGCCGGGTGAGCTTTGCCACCCCTAGCAGTTCGGTCAGCTCGTTGAGGGTCTTTTGGAACTCCGCCGTGGGGAGCGAGTAGATTTCGCGGTGAAGCTGAAAGCTATCGGCCGCCGGCAGATCCCACCAAAGCTGGTTCTTCTGGCCCATCACCAGAGCAAACTGGCGACGGAAAGCGTCTAGTCGCTGCCAAGGCGTAAACCCGAGCGCAGTCGCCGTTCCACTTGTCGGATAGATGAGCCCCGAGAGCATCTTCAGAGTCGTGGTCTTGCCCGCTCCATTAGGCCCGAGAAATGCAACCATCTCTCCAGGCTCGATGGAAAAACTGACGTGGTCGACGGCCTTCACTTCTTTGAACTCGCGGTGATAAAGACCGCGAAAAGCACCCAGCAAGCCTTCCTTCTTCTGGAAGACGCGGTAGGTCTTTGTCAGGCCTATCGCCTCAATCATGGGCATGGGCATCACTCGCACTGACGAGGGAAAAATCCAGGACTCCCCATTGTAGGATCCATACTTAGGAAACAAAGAGCACTTTGGAATCAGGATCGAGGAGATTCCATGAAGCTATTGCCCCGTCGCAGCCAGCGCACGCCGGCCACCGCGGCTACGAGCCCAAAAAAAGCGAGCGTACTCGGCTCGGGAACCGGACTCGGAGCGCCCAACGTAGGCACCATGCTCGACGGCGTGAGCAGGATGGCATGCTGATTTCCTTCGGCGTCGATCCCCATCCCCACAATCTGGCCCACATCGTTGATACCGGACGCACCCGTGAGCGTCAGGCCCGCCTTCGATGAGATCAGGCTATTGAGGTCGGCCATCGAACCGTTGCTGTACAGGAAAGGATGCTGAACACCGATCTGACCGGTCTGGGAATCCCCGACGATTTCCCCCGAGGCATTGATGCCGGTGGCCCAACTCGTCGTGCCTCCGAGGGTGCCCAGATCGTGCATCGCCCCGTTGGAGAACACGAAGGCGTGGAAAGCGTTGTTCGCCAGGATCGACGCCTCGCCGACCACCTGCCCCGACGCATTAATCGCAAGGGCCTTGCTATACATCCCACCCAAAGTTCCCAGATCTCGAAAGCTACCGTTCGTCTCCAGATAGGCGTGTCCCAGGCCGAAATCAAAACCTTGGTTATTCATCATCCCGACGACCTGGCCCGAGGCATTGACGGCGGTCGCGGTTGTTCCAAAACTCCCGGGAGGCTGGAGGGTTTGAACATGGCCTCCATTCAACATGAAGGCCTGGGTTTGTCCCACGATCGTGATCCCGCCGTCAAGGTTCCCCACGACCTGCCCGGAATTGTTGATCCCCTGGGTATTTCCGAGTTGCGGATTCGTCTGTTCATATCGGGTGATGGTGCCGTGGTCGTCGACGAAACCGTGACTCCCCGAACTCGAGGTCACGGTACCGGCCACCTGCCCCTGATCGTTGATGGCGTTGGCACTCCCCGACAGGTTTCCGATCGCCGAGAGCTGTCCGCCGCTGTAAATAAAAGGCCGCGAGCTGAAGGAATTTCCGGGACCGGCGTTTGCGGAGGTCCCCACAACGTCTCCGTTGTTATTGATGGCGGTCGCCCAGCTCTCGTTGTCGCCGGGAAGTGTCCCGAGGTCGGTTACAAAATAGAACGGCCCCGCCACTGCGTTTCCCGAGATCAAACCGAGGAGCAGAAATGAGGCAAGAAGCTGAGGCACGACCCAGCGTTGCAGGAGCATGAGCAACCCTCCCTGGAGCGTCAGCAAGCATTACGAGGGAAATCTTTTCCCCCGAACGTGGGCGCATCATGGGCGAATCTCTCTACAACGTCAAGGCCGTTGGCCTAATAAAAAAGCATCTCCTGTTGGGATTTCTTGAGACGGAACATCCGAGCCCGGCTTGACCTGGGTCCACTCGCGAGTACGATGAGCCGGCCCTCGTTACCGATTCTCATATCGCCCGCGGGCAAGGACGTCCGAGGAAGAGCCCAGGGAGCGGCAGGTGATGGACCACAACCCACCTCGTCCTCATCGAGAGGCGAAGAGCGAAGTACGATCCCCGTCGTCTCCGCGTCCGAGAACGAAGGGACTCCCCTCGGGCTTGCTCGGGATGCTTGCGCTGATCGTCTTCATCGAGTGCGGCATCGCCAAGCACGGACTCGACATCGCGCGTCCAGAGGCCTGGGAATGGTGGCTGAGCGGTCGAGCGGCTCGACGACATACGGAAGGGAAGCCGATCCTCTGCTTCGGTTCGAGCATGGTCAAACAGGCCGTGATCCCCCGTGTGATTGGTCGCAAGCTAAACAAGACCGTCTATAACCTGGCACTCTGTGCCGGCCCGGTTCCATCGAGCTATCACCTTTTGCGACGCGCCCTCGACTCGGGCAGCCGGCCCGAGGCGCTTCTCGTCGAGTTTCACCCGGCGGGGCTGACCGAGAGTCCGTCACTCTACGTCGACTACTGGCCGCACTTGCTCGAGTTCCGGGAGTTGGCGGATCTCTCCCTCACGGCCCGAGACCCAGGGTTCTTCGCCACAACGACGATGGCCCGGCTCCTTCCCTCGGTCCGAGACCGCAACTCCATTCGCGCCAATCTGCGGGCAGCCCTGCGCGGCGAGAGCGAGTCGAACCGCCGCTATAATGAGCCACTGCGCAGAAACGTGCTCGCAAACCGAGGGGCCAAGGTCATCCCCAAGAACCCGCAATTCCGAGGCGAGATCGCCGACCACCTGAAACGAACGCTCCTCACCGAAACTTGGGCATGCCATCCCGTGAATCGCACGTATATGGACCGATTCCTCTCACTCGCGAAGGCGCACGACATCCCGGTCTTCTGGCTCTTGCCCCCCTTCAGCCCGACTCTCCAGGCCGAGCGCGAGCGCAAGGGACTCGACGCGCGCTACCGCGAATTCGCGAGCCGATGGCAGGCTCGTTACCCGAATCTGGTCGTCGTCGATGGTCTCCGCTCGAACTATGCCGATCCCGTCTTCATCGACGCGATGCATGTCGACCGGGAGGGGGCCTGCGCCTTCAGCAACGATCTGGCAGACGTCCTCCGCGATCGACTCTCCAAAGCCCCCGACAACTCGCGTTGGATCACCTTGCCAGGCTATCGTGAACACACGTCCGAGGCGATGATCGAAGACTTCGCCCGCTCCGTGGCCGTCGTCAACGAAGCGGCCGCGCGCCGACGCTGACCCGCGCCACCGAGTTGACGGGCAAAGAGTTCAGCGACGATCCGGTAACGATACTCTGAGGTTGAAACCGACGCTCGAGAAAGCTCCGAGGAGCACAGCAACACCCCAGGCCTTGCGTGAGCCAGGTCCCGGGGGGCTCAAAACTATTCCCGACCACTCACCTTCTCAGAGACGATCTGGGAATGAAATGCCGACGTGAAAATATGTCATTCGGTTGGCCGGAGAGGAGCTTGCGACGCCCCGGGGATCGGCCGAGGCTTGCCCCCGGAGCGTCGCAAGCTCCTCCCCGGCCAACCATCGTTTCTGATTTCAGACGGTTAACCCTAATCGCATAGATTTTCAAACGTTATATCCAAAAATTTTTTCTTGATAGATTCCCCATTAAAAAAGGATCAAGCCACCATCTTTCATTCCAACCGGAAGCGGTCGCCTTCGATCACGATCGCATGCCTCCCGCGATACTGGTCGTAAACCCGCTCCATCTCCTGGATGTCATCGAACCAGCCGACAACATAGGCGGCACCGATGCTCTCGCCGGCCTTGACTGGTTTGCCGTGTAATTCCTCGATGAAGCAGACGTAGCCGCGTTGATGGCACCATGCCTCGCTGACCGAGGCGGGGTCGAGCGTCATGCCGGCGAGCCAAGGTCCGGGCTGGCCCTCCACCTTGACCTGGTAGGCGCGAATCATGCGTTGGGGCACCTTTCCCTCGCGCCGCTGGTAGAGATTGTGGTCGTCCGGCGCGAAGTCCTTCGTAAACGCATCGGCGGGAATTGGCTTGTCCAGATAGCTCAGGTAGACCTTTGCGAACTTGTCCCCGCCTTGATGCCGGATGTGTCCCGGCATATCAATCCGGTAAAAGACATGATCGACGTCGTTGGCGCTCGTGATTCTCTCACTGCTCAGCACGTAACGAACCCCGGGCTGAAAGAGCAGTGTTTGCTCCCACAGCGACCCAGCCAAGAGCCCCGGTGCCGCCTGGGTGTAGCGGTAGCGCAGACGCACGGCCACGAAGCCCTGGCCGCGGATGATCTCCGCGGGGACTTCCTTCGCCTGGGTACAGATTTGCGGCCCCTCAACGTAATGCTTGGGCAAATTACCGTGGAGCTTGGGATCGCGTGAATACCCATCGTCGCTCCAACCGGGCGCCAAGAGAAAGTCCATGATATGCAGGCCGAACCCCAGGTCGTGGGCCTTCGTCTTCTTATCCAGGAATGTTCCAGCAGCAAGACCGCTCACATAACCCTTAGTCCGAACAACCGCCTGAAGGACGTCGGTCTCGATCCGGATTTCTGGACCCTCGCGCTGAATCCGAATTTCCGCCGGGCGATCCGTGCCGGCACTGACGAAGGGGACCAGCAATTCGAGGACCAGCAAGAACAAGGCGGACCGGAGGATGTTGCGCATCGGGACTCCTGTCACGTACGGGGCAGGGTGATTCTCGGCGAGTGGTTCTCAATATCCATCGCGCAATGGCGAGACGCAAGCGTTGCAACCACCGATCGTGGTAGCAATGCCGGTTCAGTTGTCCTGCTCGCGTGACTCAGTGCCCGCTTTTCCCAACACCTCACGCCAGGCTGCGGAGAGTAGGGGACAGGCGGCCAAGGCGTGCGCCTCCTGGACGCGATGACGGCGGTCGTACATAATCTCGGCTGCGTGCAAAGCGGTCCACTCGGGATAGGGGCGCTCAAGCAATTCGATAGGAAGGCCAGCCTCGATCTCAGCCTCTTCGAGCACTCGTAAATACCAGCCGCTCCGGCCTGTCGCGATGACACGTGCGGGCAAATCCTTGACCCGCCACCTCCGGGCAAGCTTCCAGCAGGGCTGCCTTGGCTGCGTGACTTGAAGTCGGGCCTGGCCGATCGCGAAGGTGTCGCCGATGCAGACGTCGGCCTCGGATTGGCCGCTCACCGTCAGGTTTTCCCCGAAGGCTCCGAAGGGTAGGTCGTGACGTTCGAGTTCGGCACGCCACCCCGGATAATGGTCGGCCGAGTAAGCGAGGACCGCCTTGTCCCAACCACCATGATTCACGAGGTCAGCCTGACCGTCCCCTTCGAGGTTCGTTCGACCGACCCGGATCGCCCCCGAGACCGGTTCCTTGAAGAAACCGCTCGTCCAGAGCCGATCCATCGGTTCCTCGGCCCCTTCGACGCCGTGATCGCGCGGCAGCCCCACTTGAATGGAAAGGAGACGGACCACCGCGCCAGCCATCACCGCAGTCGTCCCCACGAGAGGAATCGCCCCTGGGTACGCTCATCGGTTCTCGTCAGAACGAATTGACGATGCGAGCGCCGCCGGACGACATCTGAGTCGCCATCGTGTACGCATGATAATGGTGCGCCATTTTGATCAGATAAATCAAGACCGTTCCCGGGTTCTGGCGAGTCTTGAGTAGCCGCCAGATCCGCCGGCGATACTCTTTGCGGATCGCAGCCTCGGGGATCCCTTGCATCAGCCGGATGAAGAGCCCGACCGATTGCATCAGCCAGAGCGATTCCCAGCCGATCTGCTGCAAACGGTGTCGTCGCCAATAGCGGGCACGCCCCTTGCCAAGGACGATCCCCTGATCGATATACAGCGCCTCCATCCTCTGGAAAAACGCATCGGGTTCGTAGAGGTCGCGCAAGACCTTGAGGTAACCCTCGCGCAACTCCTCGCGGCCGATCTGAAGCGGTATGACGTTGGTGCCATACTCGGGTTCGTCGGCGGGGTCGAGCCGTCCTTCGGCCACAAGGCGATCGTGCAACGGCGTCTTGGGAATCGCATGCAGCATTCCCATCATCGTCAGCGCGATCCGCGCATCCTTGATGAACGAACGCTGGGCATCGAAGATCGTGGCATCGTCGCTGTCGAAGCCCATGATCATCCCGCACCAAACCTCGATCCCCGCATTCTGAATCCTGTGTACCTTCTCGAGCAGAGTCCCCCCCGAGCGGACGTTCTGGAACTTCTTGGTCTCGCGAAGCGACTCTTCCTTGGGACTCTCGATCCCGATGAAGACGGCCAAAATATTGGCGTCGATCATGATCTCCATCAGTTCAGGATCGTCGGCCAGGTCGATCGACGCCTCCGTGAAGAACGAGAAGTGATATCCGTTCTTCACCTGCCAGGCTGCAACGTCGCGCAGCACTTCCTTGATCGCCTTCTTGTTGCCGATCAGGTTGTCGTCAACAATAAAGACGATCTTCATATTTTGAGCACGTAAGGCCTCGAGTTCCGCGATAATCTGCGCGCTCGTCTTGATGCGGGGTCTACGGCCGAAGGTGACGATGATGTCGCAGAATTCGCATTGAAACGGGCAGCCGCGCGAGAATTGCAGGCTCCCGAAGGCGTAGTGCCGCATCTTGAGCAAGTCGAAACGCGGAGTCGGCACCTTGGCCATGTCCGACTTCTCGAGCTGCTCGTAGCGAATTTGATGCAGCCCTTGCTTCCACTCCTGGAGGAACCGAGGCCAGGTCTCTTCGGCCTCACCGATGAAAATCACGTCGGCCAGGTCGCCGAAATAGTCTTCGGAGACCGTGATCCAGGGTCCTCCGACGACCACGAAGATCCCGCGTCGCTTGAGTTCGGTGAGGATTTCCCTCATGCGGAAGCGCTGCACGCTCATGCCGGTGAGCCCTACGATGTCGGCCTTGGCAAGCCGTTCGTAGTTGATCGCCTCGACATTCTCATCCATGAGCGTGACCGTGTGCTCGGACGGCGTCAGCGCCGCGAGGAGCGGAAGACAGGCGACCGGCAGGTTCGCCCGCTTGCCCATGAACGGAAGGGCATGCTCCATGCCCCAGTACGAAACCTCGAACCGGGGATTGATGAACACAATGTCCGCCATGTACGAACCGCTCCTTTTTTGCTTGCCGACGAGGGGAACGGCAGGACTTGCTGTGGCCGATAGCTGAATCTTAACCGATTGTCAATCCAGTCGAAACGATCCGACAAAAATACCTGTCGACATCACGCACGACGCGGACCAAAAATGCGGATTGCGCAAACTGCATCAACACTGCAAACCTTGTGGCTCGCTACCAAGAGTCTTAGCCCTCGAGCAGCGCCATGCTGAGTGCGAGCGAATTGAGCCGTGTCGCCGTGCTGTCAGCGCGAGACATGAAAACGACGGGGCTCGAGGTACCTCGCAGTACGCCTCCAAAGCGACAGTCGGCCGTGTACATGATCGCCTTCACCGTGAGGTTGGCAGCGAGCAGGTTGGGGAACACCATAGCATCTGCCGCGCCAACGACCGCCCCCCCAACTCGTTTCTTGACTCCGGCGTCTGCGGCATAGGCGAGATCGAACGAGAGCGGCCCCTGGATCAGGCAATCGGGAAACTCGCCTTGCTGGTTCCGGTGCTCGAGTTCTGCAGCGACCAGGGTTTCAGGCATCGCCGAATTGACCGACTCCGAGGCTGCCAACAAGGCCACGCGAGGCAACTCGGCTCCCAGGCAATGCGCGACCTCGACCACACTTTTGAGAATATCGATGCGCTTCCTCACCGACGGCTGCGCGGAAATCCCCGGATCGGCCAGCAAGAATCGTCGAGCATCACGGAGGATCTCCATCAAGACCACCTGGCAGATGACCCTTCCCGTACGGAGTCCCCATGCCGGGTCGAAAACCGCCCGCAAGAGCAGGGGGGTGCTGACTCTCCCCTTCATCAGTAAGCGTGCCCGCCCCTCGCGCACCTCGGCCACCGCCGCTCTTGCCATTACATCTAGTTCGACCGGCACGATCCGAAAGTCCTGCAAATCCAGCCTGAGCCTGGCGGCCTCGTCTCGAGTTGCCGTCTCCGAGCCCACCACGATCGGAGCCACCCAACCCCGGTCGCACGCTGCGCGAAGGGCCTCGAGGACCGTCGGATCATCCCCTCCCACCGTCGCCACGGTCACGGGCTGTTTCCGGGAATCGGCCTTCTCAAATAGCTCGTCGAAACCCGAGAGCGACATCGATTCCCCCACCATCCTCAGTATGGTGAGTCGTCATTTCCTCGTGTTCATCGACACGAGGATCCAAGTAAGGACCAGTGACACGTTCAGGTCGCGCGGAGACAAGGGGAAAGGCCTCGGCCTTTCCGTCTTCTCGAGGCGCCTCCGCATCCTTTTGCGGCGGCTTCGCCAGATCGGTTGTCGCGCCTCACCGTGAAATTAGGCAAGGCGGGTAGCCGGGGAGAAGCTTGCGACATCCCGGGACGAGCCTCGACCGATTCCCGAGGCCTCGAAGACTCGTCCCCCGGCCACGCAAACAACGCATCCTCACCTCAGTGTTTACTTTCTGGATAGTCTCTCAGCGCAGACCGATCCCCCGTGGATTAACTTTCAGAACCGGCGCTCCTGCACAGCGGGGTTCCCACCGGAAACATCCGCGAATCTGCGGAAATCATCACAACCTAAAAGATGATTTCCTTCATTCCCCCGTCCAGACCGGACGTCGCTTCTGAAGAAATGCGGAGATCCCCTCTTGGGCATCGTGGCCAAGAGCGTTGTCGGTCATCACCTCGACGGCCCGTTCGTAGGCCTCGGCTTCGTTGAGGTCGCGCAGGTCATAGAAAGCGCGCTTGCCGAGTGCAATCGCCAACGGGCTCATGGCCATGATTGTGGCTGTGTACTCATGAATCGCCTCGTCGAGCTCGGCCGTCGGCACGACGAGGTTGACCAGGCCGAGTTCTCGGGCTCGCTCGGCCGAGATCGGGGTACCGGTGAAGAGCATTTCGAGGGCCGCCTTGTCGGGGACGGCACGTACGAGGGGGATCATCGGCGTGGTGCAAAACAGGCCGATCTTCACACCAGGCGTGGCGAACGTCGCCTCGGTCGCAGCCACGGCCATGTCGCAGGCGGCGACGAGCTGGCAGCCGGCGGCCGTCGCCACCCCCTGCACCCGAGCAATCACCGGCTGGGGCAGCCTCCTCAGCCCCATCATGACACGCGAGCAGGCGGCGAAGAGGTCGCGATATTCGGCTTCGGACCTCCCCGTCATCTCGCTGAGGTCGTGCCCCGAGCAGAAAACCGGTCCGCGCGCTCCAATCACCACCACTCGGGCCGCCGGATCGGCGGAAATTGCGGCGATCGCCTCCTCGAGTTCTCCGAGGAGGCTCCGCGACAGGGCATTCCGCTTCTCCGGACGGTTGAGCGTGCAAAAGACGACCCCGTCCTTGGAATCGATCTCCAGGCTGGGAGGACCGAGTTTCGTCGTGGTCGTCATGATGCCTCCAAGGCTCAGGAACGCGTCAGAGCTTTGTACCGGATCCGATGAGGCTGATCCGCATCGATCCCGAGCCGCTCCTTGCGCTGAGCTTCATAGGTTTGATAGTTCCCCTCGCACCAAACCACCTTGCTGTCCCCCTCGAACGCGAGGATATGCGTGGCGATCCGGTCGAGGAACCAGCGATCGTGGCTGATCACCACGGCGCAACCGCCAAAGTCGAGCAACGCTTCCTCGAGCGCCCGCAACATATCGACGTCGAGGTCGTTCGTCGGCTCGTCCAAGAGCAAAAGGTTCCCGCCGCTCTTGAGCAGCTTCGCCAGATGGACGCGGTTCCGCTCTCCTCCCGAGAGGTGCGAAACCTTTTTCTCCTGGTCGGGCCCTTTGAAGTTGAACTGGGCCACGTACGCCCGAGACGGCACCTTGCGCTTGCCGAGCACCACGTTGTCGAGGCCGCCGCTGATTTCCTGAAAGATCGTGTTCTCAGGATTGAGTGTATCTCGGTTCTGATCGACATACGAGTAGACGACCGTATCGCCCACGCGGAGAGCGCCACCATCCGGCTGCTCCTGGCCGACGATCATCCGGAACAGAGTCGTCTTTCCAGCCCCGTTGGGTCCAATGATGCCGACGATCCCGCCGGGTGGCAGGCGGAACGTCATATCCTCAACCAGGAGCCGGTCGCCGAAGGCCTTCTTGACCTGGTCGGCCTGGACCACGAGGTCACCGAGATGCGGTCCCGGCGGGATTTGCAGCACAACCGCTTCCTCGCGCTTCTCGATATCCTGCTGAGCGAGCTGCTCATAGCGCTGAAGCCGCGCGCGGTTCTTGGCGACCCGAGCGCGAGGCGCCATGCGCACCCATTCGAGCTCACGAGCCAGCGTCTTGCGACGGGCGCTTTCCTGCTTCTCTTCGCGAGCGAGCCGCTCCTGCTTCTGTTCGAGCCAGGACGAGTAATTCCCTTCCCAGGGGATCCCTTGTCCCCGGTCGAGTTCGAGGATCCAGCCGGCGACGTTATCAAGAAAATAACGGTCGTGCGTGACCGCGACGACGGTTCCCGGATAGTCATGCAAGTGCCGCTCGAGCCAAGCCACGCTCTCGGCGTCGAGGTGGTTCGTCGGCTCGTCGAGCAGCAGAATATCGGGCCGTTGCAGCAGGATCTTGCAGAGCGCGACGCGCCTTCGTTCACCCCCCGAGAGGGTGCTGACCTCGGCCTCTCCGGGTGGCAGCCGCATCGCGTCCATGGCGATCTCGATCCGACGGTCGAGGTCCCACCCTTCCGCGGCCTCGATCGCGTCTTGCACCTTCCCTTGCTCTTCGAGCAACTTATCCATCTCGTCGGCGTCGATTGCTTCACCGAGCCGAGCGTTGATGGCATCAAATCGCTGGAGCAGCTTCCGTAGCGGCAGAACCGCCTGCTCGACATTGCCGCGCACATCGAGGCTCGAATCGAGCGTCGGCTCTTGCGGCACATACCCGATCGTCACCCCGTTTGCCGGGCGAGCGGTGCCCAGAAAATCCTTATCAACCCCGGCCATGATCCGCAGCAGGGTGCTCTTCCCCGACCCGTTCCCCCCGAGCACTCCAATCTTCGCCCCGGGATAGAACGATAGCCAGATCCCCTTGAGGACATCTTTTTTGCCGTACGCCTTGGACAGGTTTTCGATGGTGAAAATATATTGCGGAGGCATTGCGCGGAGGGTCCCATTTCCTTGATTTCGATATCCCGTCAGCCGCCATTGGCCGACAGTTTTTTCGTGTCATCCACTCGTTCTCACTTGCGTCTCAATCCAGTAGACCCGAACGCGTTCCGAGAGAAAAGTCCGAATCCACTACGAAACTTGCAAACTCGGGACACCAGTCCCGAAGTACCCGCAAACCACGAAAGTTACAGGATAGGCGGAAGCTCAAAGAAGGAACATCTCATCGAAACCTATCTTCTTGATCTTACTACGATTTCCGCATTATCCGCGTCTTCCGTGGCAGACGTCCGTAGCTTTTGGAAACCTCTTGCGACTTCGCAATCCGCATCCTCCTGCCGCTGATCGCTTGAAGTCGTTCATTCCATTTGGTAACCTCAACCTTCCTGCGGCGGCGTAGCTCAGTTGGTTAGAGCAGCGGAATCATAATCCGCGTGTCGGGGGTTCGAGTCCCTCCGCCGCTATTTGCGACAGTTCCCGTCTCTGTCTGTCCAGCCACGTCGAAGCCCGTACTCTCCAAGGCTTTAGAGCGACGATCCTTTCCCGTCATGACGTCGCTTACTGTCCCGGTATCCGGTACGATGCGACCCGATCGGTCCTGCGTGGTGGGTAATAGGTGGGCAAAGGGAACGTGACGCGCTTGTCTGTCATTCCCTTGCGTTCGACCTTGCCGAAATTGACCATCAGCGGAACTGACCGTCATCGCGAGGGTACTCACCAAACGCGTACCCTCGTCCTGGCGGGGCAGAGAGTCGGCAGTGCCGCCCGCTTGACCGCGTGCCCAGGGGGGGAACACACTATCCCACCTTTAGCCGACAGGAATGCATCACGTGCGTTTCCTTGCACCCCGTCATCAGTAATGAGAGGGGTGCGCATCCTGGCTCAGGCCAGCGGCTTGGGGCAATACCTAACGAAAACGCCACGTAAAAATCTGCAATAGCCGCGGCAGTTGGACAAGGCCAAGGTTCGTAGCATCGGGCCGGCCTCCGTTTCTATCAATGGCTGCCGGGTAGTGGAGGGCTCATCTGTGTCCGAAAGTCCGCCGGATCTCGTCGCGATCGACCACGACAACTATCACGCCATTCATGTAGGCCACACGGCCGATGGCCGGCAGTTTTTCTTGACCACTCCGTTCGAACCTCCCATCCCCGTCGGTGCAAGAAACCGCGATCCAAGCGATGGCGGTGAGTTTGTCGCCTTGTACTTATTTGATGCGGCAGGGAAGCTGCTGGAGGCGAAGATCGATGCGTTCGGACCGCGAGCAACCATGAACGAGGAGGAGCGTCGCCGAGTGTACGAGCAGCGCCTGCAAGAGCTCGGCGATGTCACCTTCGACCGAATCGAGGTCGCCCCCTTCGCAGTGGAGCGTTTCGGTACGACATTCGGCCTTGTCCCTCGCGAGCCCGAGAGCGAGGATGACGAGTGGGTCGTGGAAATCCAGCCAGGCGACTACATGGCGTTCTACGAGCCCTGGGACAGCGGCGACTACGATACTTGACCGATCCGTCCACACCGCCGATGGACGAGTATCCGCGTTGGCCACCGGAAGTGTGTCGCCTACGACTCTGAGAAGCCTCGGACCGTGGTCATCATCGACGTCGACGGCAAGACGCACTTCCTCGACGTTGATGCCGTGGCAATGCCAGGCCGACAGGGAACCAATGTCCCCTTATGGAGACCCGTCCTTGGATCATCCTCTCCGTCGGATCGCGTGGAGCATGCTCTCGCAGCGCTAGAGCCTCGGGCAGCCGTGTTAGAACTGGCCCGGGACCTTGAGGACGGCGGCAAGCCGCTGGCGAAGCTTCTGTTGGCGCGCCAGGGGCCTGTGGATCATCATGTCTCATCTCCAATTCAGTGTCCGATCTTTATTCATCCTTTCCGTCTTTCCTGTATCGCAAGTACCAATCTCACCTCAACTGCCCATAAGCCCACAAATATGCTGCAATCTTCCCGTTCCGCAAAAACCGAGGGATTTCCCTTTCAATCCTCAGTGCTTCCTGCCTACATTAACCCCAGCCCGGCCGCCACCCTCCCCGGCCCTGGCTCCATTGTCACCACGCATGCGACGGAATTCTGTCCCCACTGACGTTTTCGGCCTGCCGCTCTCCCATTGGTTGCGGGGTTCGGATTTCCCAAGACCGGAGGCTTCACCGATGCTCATCGCTCTGCTCGTCGTCGCCCTGATCAGCGTCCTGCTCATGGCATTGAGCAATGTAGTTCTGCCGCTCCGTTCACTGCTGCTTCGTGATCGCCGTTGCCCGCGTTGCGGCGCGATCGACTCCCTGGCACGGTCGCCTCGCCGGAAACTCGACCGCATCGTGAGCCGGATGATCAATTGCCGCCGGTATAAATGCCATGCCTGTCGGTGGAAGGGACTACTCCGCGAGGATGTAGCCGCCCCCTCAGGGACCACCACGGCTCCCAGCACTGCGGAGCTTCCAGTCCTTCGAGAGATGCAGAAAGCTTAAACACGGCCGTTGCAGGCGTCGCCGCGACGCGAGATGTGGACTCACGGCCGAGATACCCGCAATCATCCGGCCAGATCGATCGCACCCATCACACCTAATGATGATCGCCATTTCATCAATCAATCAGCACGTCCAAACTTCAGACAACCGATAAGGTGAGGCTTCGATTCCCGACGGGGGCAGAAGTCCCCGCCGGGAATGAGCCTGACGCGGGATGCCGAATCAGTAAGAGTCGGCGCTGATGACCTCGCCGCCTCCCTTGGTTCCCATTGCCCACCAGGACGTCAGGTTGACGGTGTCTTTGACGAAGCGGACAGAGCCGTCGGTCATGGTGAGGTTGACCCCGCCCGGGTGGAAGCTCGTGGGGGGTTCGACACCCCAGAGGTCGAGCGACCAGGTGTTGGGAGGCGCGTTGGCGCAGCGCCGGCTGTTGGGGGGGCCGACATGATTGTAGAGGTTGTTGACGTAACTAGGATAAGTATATTGCCAGCCGGCGCCTCGGTCATTGCGAATGGAGGCCGTACCCGGCGGGAGTGCCTGGCAGGCTGCAAGAGTCGCCATGACCGTTGCGTTCGAGCGCGTGCGGTTGTTGAAGTTGGTGGGGAAGACTCCCCGGGCTTCTCGATTGCGTCCGGTCCCGGTCACAACGCTCTGGTTCGTGCCCGTGATCCCCTCGCTCCAGAGCGCGGTGTTGCTCGTACCGTCGGTCACCGCAGCGAGGGTGATCGCTCGAGCGGTCCCCAGAAGGTCGTTCTCGGTGGCAGGATAATCCCAGGGGGAATATTGCGACGGGATGACCGTACCGCTGTAACCGCCGAGAGCGAAGGGGCCGCCCACGTTCCCAAGGTAGTTGGTCAGGGGGGTGGTGATATCCCCCGCGTCTGAGGGGCAGAGGAAGGTGGCAATCTTCGTATTGAAGACCGTCGAGTTGCCCAGCCAGAGGTTCGGCGCAGAGGCGACATCTCCCATCACGCCCAGTGTGGCGTTGTAGGCGTTATAAAGGGTGCCCTGCTCAATGAATTGCAGAACCCCGACCATTGGGCCCACCCCCCAACCCCAACAGCCGTCGGCCCCCGGACAGGGCCAGAGGCAGCCCGAGGGGAGGGTGTTGTTCACGTCAAGATAATTGTGAGTTGCGAGCCCGATCTGCTTGAGATTGTTCGTGCATTGCGCCCGTCGAGCCGCCTCGCGGGCGGCTTGCACGGCCGGAAGCAAAAGCGCGATCAGGACAGCGATGATCGCGATGACGACGAGCAACTCGATCAGCGTAAAACCACGTTTCCGAATGTGTCGCATGTCGGTCCTCCGAATGAGTTGAGCGGGAAAGCGACATGGAGAGGATTTGTCGGAGAGGTGTCGGTTGCTGTGGGAGAGGCTGACCGCTACTGACTTGTTTACTTGGCCTGGCCTGGCGCGTTGGGGTTGAAGGGCGGGGGACCGGGTAATCGCGAAGACTTCCGGTACACCGGCGGCTTAGCGGGCTTCCCAGGCGAGATTTCCTCGGGCTTGGCATTCTTGGGAACCTCGAAGGTCAGCTTCGAGTCTGACCCCGAATCCCCGCACCCGAGCAACAGAACCGACCCCATCACGATCGACAGGACCGCGAGGGCGCACTTCGAGCGGCGCTGGAATCTCATAGTGGTTAATGTCCATTCTTGGGATCGAATAACCCTCTCCTTGAGGCGATGACTTCCTGTACGTTGGAGCGATCGCCACATCTCGGTTGGAGTAGATGGGCCGGGCGATCGTCCCTCCGACGAGGCTGTTCGGGCGGCGTGATGTGGTTGCCCGCGCTCACCTCCGTTTCTCTACTGGTTGGGCTTTCCGCCGACTGGCAAGCTTACCGGATTCCTGCCGGTGGCAGCCCTCCTTGGATCGTGGAAACCGGCACGCAAAGCCTCAGAGTCACCTTAGGCCCCTGTTGGCAGTTGCCTCCTTCATTCATTGAACGACTTCTTCTTCGACCTACCCTGTTCCAACTATTTTATTAGTTTACTTGCTCATCATACTTCAGGGTAATTATTTGCATTTTCAGCAGCAGTTGTCTATCATACAATCATACCATTTTCTTGATTCTCTCACTTCGTTACCTTAAATCGGTTGGCGACGGAAAGCAACCGAGTACAGGCAATAAAAGGAAATATTTTCGCGGTAAAGCGGCATCCGAAAAATCCACATCCACGCTACCACTTTTGTCGTCAAATCCTGCGAATTTTAAGGATTTAGGGTCTATCTGGGCTGGTGGGGTTGATTTCGAGGGTGGGCCAACAGACGTCGTCGGCCGCCTAAATCTTCCCGTTGGGTGGGCAAAGCGTTCGCTTATCGATGCGGGATACCAGAGTCGAAATGATTCGCTAAGCTTCGCGACGTGAATTCAGGCGGGAACGATGCGGCGTTCGGTCCGGGAGGGCTCCGGGGAGCAAGAGACCTGGACGTGGTCAGGAGCGCCGGTCGAGGGCAGACGCTACCGGAATGTTGGGCCAGTATCGCGTGCCCACCTTAGAATCGGCCTTGAATGAAACGGTCGGACAGCCTTGGCGGAAGGCATGGAATCAGGCCCGGGCGGAGTGCCGACGGTGGTGCCCGCTGTTACCCATCGATTGTTCGGTGCAAATCCAAGTTTTTCTACATCAAATAATTTTACTTATTTTTCCACTAGACACCATTGCATGATTGAACGCCGACATTCGAAATACATTGTTTTGGGGTGGCCGAGGGCGAGTCTTCGAGACCCCAGGGATCAGCTGAGGCTCGTCCCGGGGCGTCGCTTCGCTCCTCCCCGGCCACCCGCCGCCTTTGATCGGTTCATGCTTGACCGGCGCCGCTTGAGTTCGTTCAATGGCTCCTCGGGTTACCCAGGACGATGGCCCCCTCCTTTGCGTGCGCCCGATCGCAAGGACGCGGACCGAGTGCGTTCCAGAGGAAGTGCGCATCGGCGGTGAATGCACCTTCTTGATCATCCCCAGGTGGCAAGCATGAGAATTGTTGTTTTCGTGGCGCTAGCCCTTTGTTGTGGCCGATTCGGCATTGCAGCCGAACCGACATCGCGTTCGCTGCCTCGCAGTAGCCCGGAGTCCCAAGGCGTTTCGTCGTCCGGGATTCTTTCGTTCGTTGAGGAAGTCAACAAAATCGACGCAATGCACAGTTTCATGCTCGTGCGGCACGGTCACGTAGTAGCCGAAGGGTGGTGGGATCCTTACCACGACCAATCGCCTCACTCCCTGTTCTCACTGAGCAAGAGCTTTACCTCGACGGCGGTGGGCCTGGCCATCGCCGAGGGGAAGCTGAGCGTCGATGATAAAGTGCTCAAATTTTTTCCCGAAGACGCTCCCGCCGAACCGAGCGACAACCTCAAGGCCATGCGAGTCAGCGACCTGCTGCGTATGTCCACCGGGCATCAAACCGAGCCGTCTCGCCCGAAGGACGAGCCCTGGGTTAAGCACTTCCTGGCGCAACCCGTTCCGCACAAGCCCGGCACTCACTTCCTCTACAACACGTCGGCCACCTACATGCTCTCAGCCATCGTGCAGAAGGCGACGGGCATGACCGTACTCGACTACCTGCGACCTCGACTGTTCGAACCACTGGGCATCGAACATCCGACCTGGGAAACAAGCCCACAAGGGATCACGACCGGTGGCTACGGATTGAGCATCCGCACGGAAGACATCGCGAGCTTCGGTCAGCTTTACCTGCGCAAAGGGGAATGGAACGGGAAACAACTGGTTCCTGCAGAGTGGGTCGAGAAGGCCACCGCTCGCCAAACCTCGAATGGCAGCAATCCCGACAGCGACTGGGATCAAGGCTACGGTTATCAGTTCTGGCGATCCCGCCATGGCGCCTACCGAGGCGACGGAGCGTTTGGTCAATTCTGCGTCGTCCTCCCCGAGCAGGATGCCGTGATCGCCATCACCAGCGGCGTCAAAGATATGCAAGGCGTCCTGAACGTCGTCTGGGATAAACTTCTCCCGGCCATCAAGCCGACGACGCTCGCCACCGATGATGAAGCCCACAGGAAACTCCAAAACCGACTTGACAGACTGTCCATTCCTCCTCAGGAAGGCTCCGCCTCCCCCGGATCAGCCGCAGGAGCGACGGGCAAGCGCTACACGTTTCCCGCCAACGAGCAAAAGCTCGAAGCCATCGCACTGGAAGGCGATCGCAAGGGGGACGCCGTGACGCTCGTCGCAAAGTTCAACGGCGTGGAGACGCGGATCCCGTGCGGCCAAGGCATGTGGAAGAGGGGCCGGATGGCGTACGGATCGCTCCCCGAGCAGCCGGTGGCCGTCAGCGGCGCCTGGACGAGCGACGATACCTATACGGCGAAAATCTGCTTCTACGAAACGCCGTTCCGCGCGACGATTCGTTTGAAATTCTCCGGCGAAAAATTACTCTTCGACTCCGAGACCAACGTCAGCTTCGGACGAGCCAAGCCGACACAACTCGTGGGCGAGGCCCGCCGATAACGCGACCTGCATTCCTCCGAGAGACTTCCGACCTTCGTCCGCAGGATCACACGACTCACCTGTGTACGCGAGTGACGTGTGTCTCTCGGGAGGATGATTTCCTGAGCCTCTTGCAACCGATCTCCCGTCGATCTCGAATTCACGGGAGATCGCATTACGAAGTCGCAGAACCATTCACGCGATAAAGACGGATGCGACCGGCCTCGGTCACAATTCTGCGGAGACAGATGGCTTGTGGCCGGGCGTCAAGCCACGACCCCCGAGTACTCAACGCGAACCTCCCCTCCCGGCGCGAAGATCACGTCATAGATTGGCAACCCCCGCGCAAGATGTGTTAACGAGTTTTGTCGGTGAATGACGGCGAGTGCCTGGACCTCCGCAAGCAGTTGCGGACGAAGATCCTGCGTGAACTCGGGGATGACGTCGGTCTGGAGCAAGAGGAGATCGACGAGGAGATTGAGCAGGTAATCACTGACCTGGGGATGGTACACGAACATCTGCGAATCGAAGTAGGACGGCGAGACAAGCGGGATGGGCGTGAACGGTAAGATCTCGCCCTCGACTCTCGTGATGAGGACAGCTCGCTCGTCGTGGTGACCGTGTAACGACTCGAATTCGGCTCGGAACGCTCCGTCCCAGCGCGCGTGAAAAAAGGCGCGGAGGTAGTCGAGCACGAGGCTTGGTCGCAGTCGATATTCGTCGCCTCGTTGATACATTAAGCGGATGTGCCCACAACCGATCGAGCCTGAAGTGCAAAGGTGTTCCAAAACTTCGTCGCGGAGCAACAGCGGCGGACGTCGGAGAAACTGCCGCCATTCGATAGGGTCGGAGCAATATTGTTCGAGAGCACGGCTGAGGCGAGGGTCTTCGCGCATGGAGTTGGCCGCTGTCGAGAGTGCGGCGATATCCGTGTGCATATAGAAACTGCCAAACGCGTCAATGCGTCGCTCGAGCAGCGTTGAGATCGTTTCGGAGTCGAGTTGACGTCCGAGCACCGACTCAATGGCGGCCAAGGCCAAGAGGAATTGGCCGGCGTCCCCGCCCGGTGTCCCCACGACCGCGCGGTCGTCGCGACCATCAATACAGGAAAGTGGGGCATGCAAGACCAGGGCGGCGAGTTTGATCCAACGTACCGCCGAAGGGTCGCCTAGATGTTGTTCCACCTGCTCGATGGAAAGCCCTTCTGATTTCTTCGCCATAGCCGCCGGCATGTTGACGGGGCGCAGAAAGTCGCAGCGGTCGAGGATCGCGGGTTCTCGGATCGTGCTGAAGCCCAAGCTCAGCCACTGGCTCATGCCTCCCGCAAGTGCCGCGACAAAGCGCATGCCGCGCCCTTCGAGCATGCGAGCCGCCTCGCTGGCTCGTTCACCCGTTCGGGAAATGATGATGAGAGGTGCCTCGGTGCCAAGCCGTTCGGGTAATGAGTCGAGTCGCTCACTAGGAATCCAATCCACTCCAGGAATATAGCCGAGAGGACCGACAAAATCTTGGGGATCGCGTATGTCGATCAAACGCACGTTGGACCCCTGGCCCGCCGCGAACTCAGCAGGTAGCAGCGGGGATCCCCCCTCGGATCGATACAGGCGGGTCATCCAGTTGGAAATCCAGCCCTCGGGAAGAGGAGTGGGCTTCGTCTCAGACGCAATTACGGACGAACCGGAAATCAGTCGATCCATGGCTCTCAGCGCACTCCAAGTCGAGGCTCAATCCGTCAATGACGACTGGTGAGCGAAATCGGGACCTCGGCCGAGGCGCCGGTTGGATGATTCCAACTCGTCGCCTCACTGTTCATGCACGGAGGAAGGAAGCAGGCCGCTTCGCCAACTCCCCTCCCGGCCTATAACTACATCAACCCACGCGAGGTTGACCACATCGCAAAACTCGGAAGCCAGGCTGCGAATCCTCACAAGCGTCGACGGTATATATCATCCCAGACGGTTCTACGCTACAACCAGACCATGCCAACCCCGAAATGCTCCGAAATAACACACGGGGAAAGCTCATACCCGATTCGCAGGGTAACATGCGCCCCGCACAAGCTCGCGAAGGAACAGGCCTGTCACTCAATCGCGAATGCATATCTGGATTATTTTCCTTAGGGCGGGCCTTGACCAGTCGAGGGCCTTGCGGCTCCCCCGGCTGGTCAAGGCCTGCCCTAAGGACGTCGCCCCGTGCAGTGTTTTCGCTTCCGACCCAAAGCATCGACTCATGGTCAATCCCTTTGCAGCCGGGCCAGATCCCAGATTCTTAATGACGAGTCGGCTCCTCCCGAGATCAATTTTTGACCGTCTTGGGAAAACGCCAACGCGCAGACATCAAGGCCGGGGCTCCTGAAGGTGACTCGCTCGCGGAGGGTATCGGAATTCCAGAGGATGATGGTCCCTCGTCCGTGTCCCGTGGCGATCGACTTACCGTCGGGAGCGAATGCCACCCCTCTGACTCCGCAGGGGGGACCCTTCAAGAGGCCTCGAAGGCGCCTGCCAGGGACATCCCAGATGCGAACCAGACCATCGTTGGCTCCAGGTGAGGCGATCATCGAACCGTCGGGCGCGATCGCGATCGGGTGGATCCACCCCGTGTGACCGCGAAAGACGGCTTGCGTCTGCCCCGTCGCGACATCCCAGATCCTGATCGCCCGATCCCTCCCGGTCGCAACCAATGAATGACCATCCGGAGAGAACCTTAAAGTCGTGACGACCCCCTCCTCGATTCGCCGGCTTGAACGTACGAGGTGGGTTCGCGTGTCGACGCTTACGAGGAACGGGCCGTCGACCGCCGCGAGCGTCGTCGCGTCAGGTGACAACGCCAGGGCGCGAACCCCGCCGTGGACCGCGCGGAACACAACGTCTTCTTTGTTTTTACGGATATCACAAAACAGAATTGTCCCGTCGAGTCCGCCGATCGCCAAGGCCGCACCATACAGTGAAACAGCCATGCTTCGTACGGGAAGGCCAGCATCCCCCCACGAGGATCGGATTCGTCGGCTCCGTGTGTCCCATAAACAGACCTCTCCGGTCATGTCGAGCGTGAGCAGGTCCGTGGTGCCACCCACCGCCTCGATCGAGAGTATCGGCCCTTTGTGCTCCCCGAGTACCAGGCTGGGGCTCTCACCGGAATCGTCAGTCCAGTCGCTCGCGAGGAAGGCCAGGGTCAACACCAACACGGCGAGAAGACCAGCACGATCCCAGGGGACGAAATGTCCTCGGAAAACGTGCCTGAAAGCTCCGAGATTATTAATCCAAGATTTTGTGTCCGCATATCTCAAGGTCAAATCTCCTCGTCAATCCCCAAATCATTCGTGAGCAACGGCCTTCAATGCAACGGAGCCGGACCTTTCGCAGTGCGCGCACGGGGGACGTGCAAGAACCCTCTCGAGCGTGCTCAGCGCATGAACTCGCCCGTGATGCCTCGCTCCTCATCCGTTTCCCCTCATCGCAGAGGGAACGACGGAGGCACGGCTTTTCCAGCCGGCACGACCGGCACTTACCTCCGAGATCGCCACGGCCCGGTCATGGGCTTGATCGCACGGAGGGCGTTATTGGTAAGTCGGTGTTGACCTGCGGCTCAAGGCCAAGAAGCGTCTGGGCCTCGGCATCGAGCCGGATTAACTCAGCGTCGGCGGGCGTGTGGCGATTCATCCAATTCCTCGCTCGGTCGAACCAGTAACGAGCCTGATCGTCGACACCAAGCTGCTTGTACGCCATGGCCAGCGTGAACCAGTCAAAACCGGACCCGCCTCGGTGCTGTTCCGTCGATCGGGTTAGCACATCCTTCGCCACCTTCCATTGCCCCGAGCGATAATGAGCCATGCCGAGCACGGTCCAGGCCATGCCTTCCTGAGGCATGAGCTCGACAGCCAGCCGGGCGAGTTCAAGAGCCGCGGCTGCGTTCCGTAAAAGTGGATCGGGATGATTGGCCAGTCGCCGGGCGAGAAGGGTCACGAGTCGAGGGTTACCCGCCGCCAGTTCCTTGACTTTGGCAAGGCTTCTTCGCAACTCGGACCCATTCCTCGTATTCATGTACGCTATCGAGAGCGTGCACAAAAGTTCCACCTCATCGGGCATGACCTCGAGGGCGTCTTTGAGTATCTTGATCGCGAGATTCGCATCCGTGAGATTGGTGTTGGAGGACGACACGAGCGTCTCGGACACGTAAGCCACAGCGCGGGCATAGTGCTGATACTCCAAATCGGTGACCAGGAAGGCTCGCGCCAGAGAGAGGAGTGGGACGGCCTTCCTGGGCTCACCGGCGCGAACCGCGAGATGGCTCCAAAGAGTCAAAATACGAATCTTCTCTGTCGCCTGACCGAGCCAGGCCCCCGGGAGATCAAGCCGGTTGAACCAGGCCAGGACGCGTTGATCGAGAATCTCGGCTTCGTGATGGCGATGGCCATCGGATCTCAGAAAAGCTTGATAACTCTGTGCGAGATTCGCGATTTCGGTCCAGTGGTCGACACGGTTAGGAAAATCTTTGGCCACGCGCTCGTAGCTGACGAGGCTTCGTTGATAGAACTCTTCAGCGAGACGCCGATTTCCTTTCGAGAGATGAAGGTCACCGACCTTTAGGTACAGAAACGCAACAGTACCGATGGTCGTGGGGTCATTCGGACTGCTTTTGGCCAGTTGTTCCCAGATTTTGAGCGAGCGGAAAAGCGATGCTTCCGCTCGATCTCTGTCGTGGTCGATGTCGCGAAAGAGTCCATAGAGTCGGTAGCAAGAAATCCCTAGTTCGGGAGAGACCCGGCTATCGGCTTCGGAGCCTTCGACCAGATCGCGATAGAAGGTCAACATCTGCTGTCTGTAGGCCCGCTGCATGTTTCGGGTTCGTTCAAGGCCTCCCACCGATCGAAACGCGTCATTGCCAATAAGCATGTTCAATTGCTCAACGGCCTGAAACGCCAACCGAAAGCGCTCATCGGCACGCAGCCTCTGACCTTGAGCGTCGTTCCGTTGCCGCAAAGCGTCCGCTCGCTCGCGCGCGATCAAGAAGGTCGCGGTCGAAAGCCCAATCACCGCCAGGATCAAGGATCCGACGGTCAGAGCCACCATCCCCCAATGACGCCGCGTCCATTTGGCCAATCGATCCGAGAACGAGGGGGGCTTCGCCCGGATCGGACGGTCGATGAGGAACCGCTGGAGGTCGTCGGCCAGGTCCCGAGCCGTCGCATAGCGCTCGGTGAGTGACTTGGCCATCGCCTTGTGAACAATCGTTTCAAGGTCACGCGGCACCGCCGGGTTATTCGCACGGATTCTCGGCGGTTCCTGGTCGGCGATTTTCCTGAGAATCCGGGCTCGATCCGTACCTTCGAAGGCATGCCGGAGACACAAAAGCTCGTAGAGGGTCACCCCCAGCGAATAAACATCCGTACGACCGTCGATCACAACAGGCCGCGCCAGCGCTTGCTCGGGACTCATGTAACGGAGCGTTCCCAGGACGTCCCCAGTCATGGTCAGGTGATGAACCCCCTGGACCTGCGCCAATCCAAAGTCGGTTACCCAGACGTTGCTTTGGCCGTCGAGAATCAGATTTCCCGGCTTGATATCACGGTGCAAAATTCCACGCGTGTGCGCATGATCAAGAGCTTCGGCGACTTGCTGACCCAGCCGTGCCACGTTACGGAAATAGCCTCGGCCGCGCGTGGTCGAGCTCGCAGATCCGTGGGTTCCCGTCTCGATCGGCGGAACGGGTTCCGTCGATGTTGAGACGGAATGATCGTCAGGAGGGACGCGTTCGATCCCTCGATCCATGGGTTCCACTCCCAAGTCGCCCGAGGTGAGTCGCAGGGCAGGCGTGGGCTTCATCCCGAGAAAGGCTGAGGCGGGACCGTCGACCGGCTCGACGCCGTCGATTCTGCGGAGATCTTTGATCAGATCAGCGAGACTTTGACCCTCGATGAATTGCATGGCGTAGAAGGGCACACCGCGTTCAGACCCGACGGCATGGATCGGAACGATATTGGTGTGATGCAAACAGGCGGCAGCGTGCGCCTCGAGTTGAAATCGCTGGAGTTGGCGGGAGTCGAGTGCGGCCGCGGAAGGCAGAATCTTGAGAGCCACCTGGCGGCGAAGCGAGATTTGCTCGGCCTCGTAGACGATCCCCATCCCGCCTCGGCCGACCTCGCGGATGATGCGAAAGTCTCCGAGAATCTCAGGACGGATTTCACCCGCGTCATTCCGTCGGGTCACTCGCACCGACCCCTCAGCCGATGATTCTCCCAGCGCGGCGATCATCTTGACTGTCGGCCAGATGAGTCGTAGTTGCTCCGCCCGCTCAGGGTAGCGAGCGGCGACTTCCTGGAGGTTGACCTCCAAGCCCGCCGCAAACTGGTCGGCCAGTTCCGCGATCAAGTCGGCCAGGACAGGATCCCCCGCGATGGCCGCCTCGAAGTCACTGGTCTCATCGTGCGAGGTCATCGGGTTCATGACTCTCCTAACTCCGCCAAGCGGTCGCGCAGCCGCGTTAGGGCGCGGAGGTGGCGCATCTTGACGGCTCCGACGCCGATCCCCAACACCGAGGCGATCTCTTCAAAGGACAACTGCTCCAGATATCTCTGCACGAGAATTTCGCGATCGCGCGATGGCATCGCGTCGAGAGCCGACCGGACGCTCGCGCGGAGTTCCTCCCGGATCATGCGGCGGCTCGGGCTCGTCCCGCTTCCGACCAGGCGAACGGCTAGTTCGCCGACCGAGTCGTCCGTCAACGGGGGAAACGCCCCCGCCTCGCGTTCGATCGACCGTCGTTGCGCGACGACGTGGAATCGGTAGAGCCTCAGCAGCCGATCCCAGACCAATTGGCGCAGCCAAAGATAAAACGGCATCACCGGTCGACGGAGATAAGCGTCGAGTTCCCGGTCAGCGTCGACCAGAGCTTCCTGAACGACGTCCGAGGCGTCGATGCGGGGAGAGAGCCGAGGATCGAGGCGCACCGCAACCATCCGCCGAAGACGGGCACGATGTCTGTCCAAAAGCCGTTGACGTGCCGCCGAATCGCCTCGGCCTGCCCCCGCGATCAACTCGTCGAGCTCGCCGTCGTTCGCATCCATCGTCGTGCCTCCCCCTAGAGAACCACCCAGACGATGGAGAAAGTCACAGACAATCGAAAGAATTGAGTCTAGCGCAAACGACGGAAAAAGTGACCGACCAAGAGGGGAATTGAGTCCGATGAATCGAAGCGTGTGAATCCTGGGGGCTTACGCGGACATCTCACGACGCCTGTTCCGTCGTCACCTCGACGTAACCTTTGCCGACCTTCTCTTCGATCAGGTCGGCGACGTAACGTCGGGCTTTTTCCTCATTCGCGAGCGTCTTCACTTTCGCCTGCCCGTTGCTGCCGATTCGACCATAACGGACGGTCGCCTCGCAGCCAGTCAGCACGACCTCCCAAAACTTGCTCGCGCCTCCCTCGACGAATTCGAAACGGCGGATCTGTAACGCGGTAGGCGAGGGGAATGCCACACCCGAGACGAGTGCCGGCGGTGTCGCGTTTAAGGCCGTGGAGACCGCCGGCACTTCGACGTCGTCCCGCACACCGACGAACGAGGGGAAACGCGGCACACCGCCATCGGAAAGCTCCTGATAGCGAAACGTGATCATGGCTCCTACGGCGGGAGGCTGCTCGCGTTCGGCGTCGGAGAAGCCCGTCCCCACCGAGAACCGAGTGCCATTGGCCAGTTCGACCAGGAGCGCCCCCAGGCGCCCCTTGTGCCGGCCCGAACCTTTCAAATGCTCCAGAACGCGAGCTTCGGCGTCGAGGAAGCTCTTGACCTTCAATAACGTTGTGGACCGTCCAACTTCATACCGGGAGCCGGGCTGGCGCAACATCAAGCCCTCTCCGCCGAGAGCCTCGACCCGCGCGAGCTCCTCGCGGAGATGAACGAGGTCCACACATCGGGTCTGGGCGTGCACCTCGAGATATGGCGGCTGATGACGCCCCACGTGTTCCCGAACGGAGGCGAGCCGATCCTCAAACGGAGCATCGATCCCGGGAGCGTCAAAGGCGACGTATCGCACTTCTTTCCAGAGGTCGCTCTTATCCTGGCGGCGAACGATGCCGACCGTGCGTTGAAACGCCTTGCGACCAATCCAAAGCTCGCCATCAAGCGGTGTATTCGGCAATCCGGCGAGGAACCAATCGGGGACGTGAAACGGGTTGCCCAAGCGAGAAATCAGCGTCCTGCCGTCCCAATACGCACGAACCCCATCCAGCTTTTCGCTGATCCACCAGCCAGAGAGGTCGGTCGCATTATCCCAACGCTCGGCTAAGAGCAGGGGAGGACCAGCCTTGGCTTCCCCTTCTACCTCAGCAACCTCGGGCTTGGGTGGCAGATTCTGGCCGACACGAGACTCCTCCGCCACGTCTCCGCGAAGTTTCCTCAGATGCTTGCACGTCCGGCGTTCGATCGCCACCGACTGGTTCCGCCACGCCGGGCAGGTGCAGGAATAGACCCCGCCGACGTTCCTCAAAACGTAAGGCTTGGCCCCCGACCCCTTCATCTCCACGAACGCGCCATCGTCCAGGTCGGCCATCGACTTCCCCCTCCCTTTTCCCAGCAGCTTGAGAGGTCCTCAGATCCACTTCATGGACACATTAACAGTATCCAGACCACAAAGCCAGAGGACCTGCCAGGAACCCTGCCCGACCTGGTTTCGATCGTCTTGCAAGGACATATCTGCTCGAAATCGCCGAACACCACCACGAAGGAGGAAGCCCAACAGAAGTTGACGCCGAATGTTAAGGTCAAGGGGTCGACATCCCCCTCGGAAAACCCAGATGGCTCATTTCTAATCCCAGCGCAGCACGCCACGTTTTGAGCTCAATCGCCGCTCCCAAGCTTCGATCAATTTCGGCATATTACCTTGTATTGATACACACACGGAACACAAACACCACCCACAGCACGGACTTCGGTAGGGATGCTCGCGTAACTCATTGAGGCGGGGTGACCGATGTGGAACTCCACGTCAAGGCTCTTGGCCAGGCTGTAGAGCCGGTGGCGCGTCGAGGAACCCAGAGGCTCCGGCCTCTCAGGACATGGAACTCGCCGGCGCCGGGGCATGGAGAGTGACGTGTTTCGGCTGATTTGCAAGATGAGGCGTGCTTGAATTCACCGAGCGATCCCGGCGCGTCGAAGAGCCGCCCGAGTCCAAGAAATCGGTGTGACTCCGAAGCCAGCGCAGCACCGATCGGGCTTCAAGACCCGTCAATCGAAGCTCGTCGGATTTCGTCCCCTCAGGCTCCGAAAATCGAAGACGCAGGTGCAGCCCCTCGGAATCGGTCTCGACGATAGCGTAGCTCAACATCGCGGGGTTTATCAGAACGTTCCCCGCGGATAGAAACATGCTCATTGAAGGTTTTCCTGCAAATCTTTCGGTGAGGGTCGTCTCTCAACGAGAGGCGAACGAAGCCACTCGTGGCAATGACCAGTCCTCACGCACCAACCCGCTTTGTTCCATCGTGACCGCGCCTTGTGAAATTCCGACGCGGATCTCATGGATTCGATGAGAGTGAGGGGCGAATCACCTCGCGCCTCATTCCTCCATACAAATCTTGTGCCTCACGACGGCGCCCCGCGCGGGCCCCGCTCGATTCGTCCCAAGTTAAACCCGATGGACGGGGTGGGCACGTCCCAGGAGGAGAAGCCTCCCGAGAGATCCGGCACGGACAGGCGTCCGTCAACAGCAAACGGAGAAATGAACTGCGTTCATCCGACCACTCCTGAAACGCAAGGCAGGCATCCCAACGACCTCTAGGTTTTCACCGAGGTGCTCGTCGTATGCTCCAGTATTAGGTCGCGCGTGCGTCGGGTCAAGAACCATTTCCGCAAAGTCGACCAATTTTGTCGAGAATCCTCCGATTTCATTTGTAGTTTTCATGGTTGAAACTTCTTCGGCGGAGGTGATCCTCAAGGTGAACGGCGAAATTAGAGGCGATCCGGATGAGGGTTAGCCCTGTGAAATTAGGAAAGACGAGTGGCCGAGGTGGAGCACAGCGACGCCCCGGGGATCGGCCAAGGCTCGTCCCGGGGCGTCGCCGCGCTCCTCCCTGGCCACTCAAACAACGCATCCTCACATCAGTGCTCACCTTCTGGATAGTCTCTTACTAATGACGTTGGCAACAAGACCGAAGCAAATGCGCTCGCGGACGGATACGTATCCCAAGGCGGAAGCAATGGTCACGAGTCCGACAACAGTACGCCATGCCCAACTTCAGAGCAATCGTTGTCCTCACGTGTACAACCGCCAGGCTCCGCGGGCTTTAAATCCCGCAGTCGCCCTCTCGAGCCACACTCGCAGCCTCTCAAAACAGCAAAAACGCACAAACGACAGGCAGCCAATCCCAAGGAGCTCGTCTTCGACCGTTCAACGGGTTCAGAGCTGAGAGTCCCTAGGGCTGCTGGGATTGGCGCAGCCGGATCTCGCGGAGGTTGCGCGCAACGTCCACGGCAAGGCGCATGAATGCGGTCAACAAAAGGCACCCGATAAGTTCGAGGATCATGAACACTATGACGGCGATCGGAATCAACAATGCCCAAGGCGAAGTGATCGCCCCGCGCTGAACCATGGTCACGACCATAACGATAGCGCCGAGGTCGATGAGCCCGATGATGAGTAAGTTGAACCAAAGCCAAAGGCTCGCATACGTGTCGATAAACCGATAGAACCAAGGTTCCTGGGACGAGATTCCCATCGTCCGGCGCGGCATTCCCCGGTTCGCTTCAGAATTGAACGTGTGGATGCTCCCTTCCGGCATCCGAAAGGGTTGAGCGCAGTGGGGACAGTTGACGATTTGGCCCGTCAGCTCCGCACTCGACGCAACACCGCCATGACAATGCGGGCAGAAGGTGAGGCCATCGCGACACCTCGCCGTGGGAACATCTGTAGGCCCATCGAGGTCGGCATCGACCATCGGCGACGTGGAAAACGAAGGAGGCTTCTCCCACTCGTGTTGGAACGGAGACTGACGATCGGCTGGAGACATATCGACACCCCCCCAAAGCAAAACAGCAGAGTGGGATCAGCGCCATGCTCGAACTGGCTGGGGTCGCGTCCCGACGGCTGACATCTCCATCAAGCAAGCAAAGTCGCGGCTCCCGAAGCGACGATCCCGAGTCCCGAGCCAAGCAAAGCCGGCGTCTTCGTCCCCGCACCACTTGTTGTGAGCAATTCGCCCCGAGCTACGCATTATTGGTGAGCGATTTTCCGGCGTTTCCTCTAGCTTCGCCATCGTTTGTGAAGGTATGAAGACAGAGTCCACTCGAAGGCAAACGCCGCTCGGACATCAAGGTCGACCTCCCAACCGCTTGCCCGGCCCTGAGTCGAGTCGATTGAGACGAATCATGGAAGACCTGGACGACCTGTTCATCCGTTTGAATCGCTCTGCCTTCCGAAGAAGGTTCCGCCTGGGGAGGACGGAACGAGAGTATCTCGAGCGGAAAGGGCTCAGGACAATCCTGGAGCATGGCGCTGACTTCATCGAACGTCGCCTGGCGTCGGCGTTTCCAGAGAATGACGGCAAACAGACTCCGATGCGTAACCATCCCGTTTTCATCGCCCAGCATGCCACCGCAACGTGTTGTCGAGGATGTCTTGAGAAGTGGCACGGGATCCCCAAAGGAGAAGAGCTGACCTCCGAGGAAAAACGGCATATCCTGAAACTCATCGAACGTTGGCTCACATTACAAGACGATGCCTGAGCCTGGGCTTGATAGGATCAGGGAATTCGGCGTTTTCTCGGAGCGAGGCTTCCAGACCGTGATGCCAGCAAGAAGGTGGTACGACATGCCTCAGGTCGATGGTCGTGCTCGATGGTGGCTGGGAACCGTCATGACGATCGTCGTGGCGAGCGGAGGAGTCTCCGCGAACTCGCAAGACGTCGAAGATATCGTAGAAGAGCCGCGGCAACAGCAACGTCCTACGTTCGGTGACCGGGATTTCAACCTCCTCGTCTATGGCGGAACCGAGAACGCCGCCCAACTTGGCAACCGGCTCGAATCCGTCCTGGATAAGCGGATCGAGATTGTGGACCAGGGCTGCAAACTCTCGGAGTCGCAGAAGAAAAAGCTATATCTGGCCGGCCGAGGAGACATCAAACGTCTTCTGGATCGGATCGAGGGTAAGCGGGCGCGCCTTCACCAGGTGAAACACGACCCCCGGCAACTCAACCAGCTCCTTCGCGAGCTGGCCATCTTACGTACCGCCCTTCGCTCGGACATCTTCGGCGACAATTCCCTCTTCACAAAGATTTTGAAGACTTCTCTCACCGCCGAACAACTGATCGAGTACGAGAAAACCGAGAAGGAACAGTGGCTCATCCGACATCGCCACACCGTCAACGTCATTCTTGGAGCGGAAAGCCGCCGGCTCAAGTTGAGTCCAAAGCAAACGGAACGACTCCGAGCGCTCTTCGAAGCCGAGATCAGGCCCGTTCGAAGCGAGACCTCCTACGACCAATCTGTCGGACTTTACATCATGAATTCGCTTGCTCGAATTCCTGACGATAAAATCCGGCCTATCTTCACCAGCGAACAGTGGAAAGCGTACTCCCAGAGAGCCGAAACGTTCCGCTCTCGTCTGGAAATCCGAGCCAACAAGAACCCTGATCTCGATACGCTGATCCTCCGTCGCGAATTCAACGGCCGATGACGGCTGAAGAAACCAACGGAGAATGAGGCAGTCCCAAGGAAAAGGGCCTGAAGCATGAAGGGCTGAAGCGGCATATGACGCACTCTCCTGGGGCGATCTTGATGCTACCGGCCGACAGCCCGTCCCTTGGCGCTGGAGTGGACGAACAGACTACAGGGGGACGGCGACCTTTTCCTAACGCAGGTGGCTCCGCGCACCGGCTTCGTCGATCAGAGTCAGCTCTCGCGCCACTTCAAGCATATTGTGGGGCAGTTCCGGCGGCGTTGATCTTGACGTGTCGGGAGGCGCCTCCCTGTGTCGGCACCGACCAGCCATAAGCGTTTGGAATGAGCGAGTAAGTGGGGCTCTCTCGAATATTTGAGGATCCAAATACCCGCGCAGCCTTGCCGAAGAATCGGACCTGTAACGTCCTGTCCGTCATCGGATGACCGTGCGTCGATTTCTCTGCCTCAATTCCACATGCCCACGCCGCATCTTCGTCGAGTCGCTCCACGGTTCGCGCCCAGGCACGCGCACACGACGACTCGACTCGCTCAAACGCAACGGGACATCGGCTCGGCCTTGGGATGAAACCGGAGCGAGACTGGCGGAGAAAATGGCACTGCCAACCAGCACCGATACTTTGTAGCGACACGTCAAGCAGGCCGAGGATCGATCCTCATCCGCCCCACGATTCGTTGGCATCGACGACTGGGCCGTGTGTAGAGCCGTTATCGTTCGAGTTGCGCACAGAATATCGGACGATTCCGGTGGGAATGCCTCGCGTGATTCCATGAACAATCTGTCGTGATCGCCGCAGACTAACGATATGTCGATAAGCCGGCCGGGTGACACTGGCGGTTTGCCCACTAGAGCGGTTATCGCTTGGATTGCCTACAAAATCCCGGAAGATCGGAGTGAAATCCCTGGGATCGATGTATTGGACGCACCATCAACCGATGCGATGTCGATGGCCGGATGGGGTGGCACTGGTGGCTTGTCCACCAGTGGGCCGAGGCCTACGCCACTGGTGGACAAGCCAGTGTCACCCTAATACGCCTCTCTACATCGACTTGGGAGTTTCCACTCACTCGCGTTGAGTGTGTGCCATCCCAACGGTAATTGCACTAAAGGACAGCGGCACGGCACCATCGTCGTCGACCTCGAGAAAAGATCGCTCTTGGCTCCGACTCCAGGCTCAGACCGCCGAGCGATCAACCAACTCAGAACATGAGATGACAAAAGAGGGAACTTTTCACCAAATGTGCGGTCAAGCCAAACTTTCTCAGCGAATCTTAATAAATACCGTTGACAACACAAAACTGCCCTTCATACGATGAGCGAAGCTTCCTGAGGAGCTGTCGGAAGTCGGGTCTCGTTCTTCCCGTCCTCGAGTCGTGCCCTGAGATTTGTTGTATTACGCCGACTCGGGGAGGGGGGCCAGGGTATGCGCATCGGCCCGCCGATCGATCCCCCCCAAGCGAGGTTGCAGCGGCCATTCCTAGATTCCGAGGACCGGCGCAACCACAGCCATGAGGATCTTCATTTCTTAATTCTTAAGAGGAAACGACTGATGAAAGGTGAGATACGGCGCGGATTCACGCTGATCGAGCTGCTGGTCGTCATCGCTATCATCGCGGTGCTCATCGCCCTGTTGCTGCCGGCCGTCCAGGCGGCCCGCGAAGCGGCCCGGCGGGCCCAATGCGTCAACAACCTCAAGCAATTGGGGTTGGGCGTTCAGAACTACCTCTCGACGAACAATGCGTTTCCGCCAAACTTCGGAAGTTACAACACCGTGGGCGGCGCGAGTGGCCCCCAGCCCAATTCGGCCGGTGGGGGGAACTGGCCCACGAGCTGGGCTGTCTCGCTGCTCCCGTTCATGGAGCAGCAGGCCCTCTACGCCTCGGTCAACTTCGCCAGCGCTGTCGATAGTCCGCCAAATCTCAACACGCTCTCGTCCACGAAGCTCGGCATGCTCCTTTGTCCGTCGGAAAGCGTGAAGGTGGGTCCGTGGATCAGCACGAACATAGCCAACTACCGCGCCAACATCGGGGGCCCCGGCACACTCCTCTCGTGGAGCGGCCCGATCGTCCCGTTCGCCCCGTCCTCGAATGGCTCGAGCTCGCCGGTGACGATGACGAACAACAGCAACATCGGTTCGTTCGGCATGGAGGGGATCAGCGACGGGACGTCCAACACTGCGCTGTTCAGCGAGAAGCTGATCGGAACGCTCGATAACGGCAACGGCAACGGGACGTCCACAGTCACTCCCGGCAACAAGAACCAGGCGCTGCGCGGGATGTTCGCCACGGGCATTAGCAACACCGTCGACCAGGGGGGAGCCCCGGGATCCGCGGCAGCCCTGGCGTTCTACCAGGCGTGCAACAACGTCCCGGGAACCGCGAACCTCGCCACCGACACTGGCAAATGGTGCGGCTTCACCTGGACCGGCGGCAACTCGTGGGGCGTGAACTTCAACTCTTATAACCACTGGAACACGCCGAATAAATGGTCCTGCGTCTCGTCGAATTCACCGGACGCGTCCGTGGGTGGCGTTATCGACGCGATTACCGCGGCCAGCAACCACTCCGGCGGAGTGAACATGGGGCTCTGCGACGGCTCGGTCCGTTTCATCAAGGACAGCATAAACGTGTCGACCTGGTGGGCGCTCGGGTCACGCAACATGGGTGAAACGATCAGCTCGGACTCGTATTAATCGCGGGGGAGATTGAAAGATGCATCGTCTCTGCACGACGATCACGGGTGCTGTGTTGATGGTTTCGTGTCTGCTTTGCGGCTGTGGCGACGGCGCCCCCACGACGGCCTCGGCCGACGAACTGCGCCAGGCTCAGGAGGCCGCCAAGGGTTGGGAGGCCAAGCACAGCAAACCGGCGGCGGCGTCCGCTCGACGGGCCAGTCCCAAGACCATGACCACCCCCGGGGGGATGAAGAAGAACGTGTATTAACCGCGCGCTGACGCGCCGGCTGGTTCGCAATCCCGAGACGGACACCCTCCGAGGCCCGTGGGACGAGCCACGCTCATCCTGCGGGCCCTATTTTTGCCCGCGCAGGGTTGGGGAACTCGGCGAGAAATTTTTTTTCGCGATGGTACTGTGGATCATCCGGCAAGTCTCCTTCTTGTAGGGTGGGCATTACCCACCCTACGGGAAAGCCACTTGGCGGATGAGCCACTGAGCGCGAAGAATTAACTCTTCGCGCTCAGTACCACGAACCCGTGGCGCTCACCAATGGAATCTGGGTGGGATTGAGATGAGATGAAATGAGAGGCGAGAATCGCGTCGCCGGGTGCGTGAGGAGTCAATCCTTGGGAGTTTCGCGCGTGCGTCCGCGGCAGGTCCTCTGGTTGTGCGCAGCCGCCGCCCTGCTGGTGCTGGGCTGGGGAGCGTGGAAATTCGCGGACGAATGGCGGTTCCAGGCCGGCCTGGCGTCTGCCCGGGCTGATGTCGACGCGCGGCGGTACGAGGCGGTCGGGGGCTGGCTCGCGGCGCAGTCGGCGCGGCGGCCCGATCACGCCGAGCTCGCCTTCCTGCTGGGTATTTGCGAGGACTCGGCCGGCCGTCGCGAGTCGGCCCTTGCCGCGTGGGCGCGCGTCCCGTTGAAATCGCCGTGGGGACCGAACGCGGCAATCGCCCGCGCCCGGACATTCGTCGCCGACCTCGGGCGGCTCGCCGACGCCGAGACCGTCCTAGCACCGGCCGTCGGCCTCAACGACCCCCGCGCGCCCATACTCCGCCAGCTTCTGACCGAGATTTATTACTGGGAAGGCCGGCTCGACGAGATGCGCCGGCTCGTCCAGCAAGGATGGAACGCCTCGAACAACCGCGCGGGCGACCTCCGCGAGCTCTGGCAGATCGATAGCGCGGTGGTGATGGTTGACCAGATCGGGGACCTCGTCGAAGCGGCGGCGCGCAAGGCGCCCGAGGACGACCGCGTCTGGCTGGCGCGCGCCAACCTGGCCGTGTTGCGCGGGCAGCTTCCCGAGGCGGCCCGCTGGCTCCACGCCTGCCTGAAGCGGCGGCCCGACGATCCCGTCGTCTGGCGCGCCCTCCTGCGTTGGGCCCGCGCGGCCGATTCCATCGACGAGGCCCGCCGCGCCGTGGCACACCTCCCCGCCGAGCGCTTTAAGCCCGCCGAGCTCCCCTCGCTCCGCGCCTGGTTCGCCGCCCGCGAAGGCCGCACCGATGAGGAGCGGACGGCCCTCGAAGAGGCGGTCAAGCTGGTCCCGGCCGACACGGCGGCCCTGGAGCGCCTGGCGGTCATTGCCACCGAGTCGGGCCAGCCCGACCGCGCGGCCGAGCTCCGCCGCCAGAAGTACCGCATCGATCGGGCCAAGGAGCGGTACACCCGCCGGCTTGAATCGCCCAAGATCACTGCCCCGTACGCGGAGCTCGCCGCCTTGGCGGAGGAGTTGGGGCGTGACTTCGAGGTGCGCGGCTGGTGGCTCCTGGCGCGGCTGTACCAGCCCAGCGCTGACGCCAACAGCGCCCTCGAACGCCTCGGCCCGTCCCAACCCGATCCGCGCCTGCCCGCCGGCAAGATGCTCGCCTCGTACCTCGGCCAGGCCGCCGGATCGGCAATCGCCCGATCGGCCCCGGCGCGAGGGAAGGGCGTCGCCACGCCCAACTTCCGCGACGACGCCACGGCGGCCGGGCTCGACTTCGTGTTCAACAACGGCCGCTCGCCGCTCCGCCAGCTTCCCGAGACCACGTCCGGCGGCGTCGGCCTGCTCGACTACGACGGCGACGGCAGGCTCGACGTCTACCTCGTCCAGGGATGCAAGTTTCCGCCCGATCCCAGCCAACCTCCCGCCGGTGATCGCCTGTTCCGCAACCGCGGCGACGGTACATTTGAAGATGCCACCGAATGTTCGGGCATCGCCCGCATGAAGCGCGGTTATGGGCATGGAGTCGCCGTCGCCGACTTCGACAACGATGGCCGACCCGACCTCTTCGTCACCCGCTGGCGATCGTACGCGCTCTACCGCAACCGGGGCGATGGGACGTTCGAGGAGATCACCGACCGCGTCGGCCTCGGCGGCGAGCGCGGGTGGCCGTCGTCGGCCGCCTTCGCCGACCTCGATAACGACGGCGACCTCGACCTCTATGTTAGCCACTACCTCATCTGGGACGCCGCGCACCCTCGCCTCTGCGATCGCCCCCCCTTGAAGCCCGGCGAAGCGCCCGATCCCGACCACCTCTTCGAATACTGCACGCCCAACCCGTTCCCCTCCGAGCCCGACCACCTGTTCCGCAATGACGGCGGCCGGTTCGTTGACGTCACGGAGGAAGCAGGCATCGTCGACCCCAACGGCCGGGGTTTCGGAGTCGTCGCCGCCGACGTCGATGAGGACGGCCGGATCGACCTGTTCGTCGCCAACGACACGACCGCGAACTACCTCTGGCACAACCTGGGCGGCCTGAAATTCGAAGAGGCCGGCGTCTCCAGCGGCGTCGCCTGCAACGCTCAGGGCTCGTTCCAGGCCGGCATGGGGACGGCCATCGGCGACCTCGACGAAGACGGCTTACCCGACCTGCTCGTCACGAACTTCTACGGCGAGTCGACGTCCTTTTTCAAGAACATGGGCCAGGGCATGTTCGCCGACTGCACCCCGGCGATCGGCCTGGCCGCTCCGAGCCGTTACCTGGTCGGCTTCGGCATCGTACTGTTCGACGCCAACAACGACGGACGGCTCGACCTGGCCCAAATGAATGGCCACGTCATCGACAATCGGCCTGATTTCCCCCTCGACATGCCGGGCCTGCTCCTGGTCGGCGGGGATCAGGGGCGTCTAGTCGACGCCACCGCCAAGGCCGGTCCGGTCTGGAGCGTCCCGCGCCTTGGCCGCGCCTTGGCCTCGGGTGACCTCGACAACGACGGCCGCGTCGACCTGGTCGCCATCCCTCAGAACAGCCCCCTCGTCTATTTCCACAACCAGACCCCGGGCGGCCACTTCGTGTCCTTCCTCCTGGAAGGCACCCGGTCCAACCGCAACGCGGTGGGGGCGGTCGTCACGGTCACGGCTGGGGGCCGGCGCCGGCGCGCCTGGCGCTACGGAGGCGGTAGCTTTCAATCGGCCTCCGACCCGCGCATTCACTTCGGCCTCGAGGTCGACCGCATCGAGCAGGCCGAAGTCCACTGGCCCTCGGGCCACGTCGATCGTTACGAGCATCTGAAAGTTGACCGCGGCTATCGCTTGCGGGAGGGGGAGCAGACCCCCGCCCTCCTGGAAGGGTTCGGCCGCCGGTGAGGGAAGAGGTTATAGAGAGAGTGGAATCGTGAGTGCCCACGGATCTAGAGCGGTTATTGCTTGGATAACCCACACTCAGGCCAGAGAGTGACCCTGTAGCTCGAAGTAAGTCAAGAGGCCGGTTGGGCGGTACTGATGGTTTGCCCACTAGTGACACAGGCCTCGGCCCACTGGTGGACAAGCCACCAGGGCCACCCCATCCGGCCATCGACATCGCATCGGTTGATGGTGCGTCCAATACATCGATCCCAGGGATTTCACTCCGATCTTCCGGGATTTTGTAGGCAATCCAAGCGATAACCGCTCTATGTGATCCGCACGAGCGAACCGGCCGAGCGGCTGTCGGCCACCGACGGGATGCGGTCGTCAGGCGTAGGAGTCGTTGCGGTTCGAGGACGAAGAGTTGGCCGAGGACCGACCGCGGCGTGATCCGGTGAGTCCGGCGCAGGCCTCGTCCTCAGCCCGTCAGAAGAAGACGACGCACCTGACCTCAGGAGGTCTGCCGGTCCAGAGCTTTCGGACGTTACTAAGGGCTTGCGCAGAAATAACTTTCACAAGTTAACGTTGGTCTATGCGTAAATTTTAGCGACGGAGAACTTATGACATCTCATCAGATTAGCGAAAACCTGTAAAAGTTATTTCTGCGCAA
>Ga0153954_1000225_pt1 | contig 50845 bp, 44 predicted proteins | sample TSFL038MetaG_FD_102277 | JGI IMG/M metagenome (GOLD analysis project Ga0153954, IMG submission 102277) | Attine ant fungus gardens microbial communities from Florida, USA - TSFL038 MetaG | ecosystem: Host-associated > Fungi > Mycelium > Unclassified | place: USA: Florida, Wekiwa Springs State...
CGCATCGCTTCGTAGGTCGCCGACGCCCAGGCGATATTCGATTCGTCCTCTGCGGGATCGCTCCATATCGAGACGGGGAATGCGTCAACGGCCGCGTCGCGGTTCGCATACGCCGATTGCACGGCGGGCGCGCGGGCGATCGCTCCGCCGACCTGCTGGAACACAAAGAGCGAGCGGGACGACGGCGCAGCCGGATACATGTCCATGAGCGAGTCGATGGCCGCATCGGGGATGCTTCGCAAGAACTGCGCCTTCCAGAAGAAGCGGTCGCCGTGCGGAAAGGTCGCGTCGCCGGCGCGCTGGAGCTCAACGTACGGGATTGCGCAAATGCGATCCTCGAGCAGCGGCAGCGCGCTCCGCAATGGCTGGAGCTCCCGCTCGGCCTCGTCGAGCGGCCCCGCATGGAAAACGGATATCGAGACTGCGCGGTCTCCGCCGGGCAGGGTCACCAGCGCGGCGTCGGCGGAAATTTCGTCTGGCGCGGCCGCGGAGAAGTCGGCGTAAAGCCTCAAAGCAGCGCGCGCGTCTCGCCACCGGTAGATAAGCGAACCCGCCAGAACCGTCGGCCCAAGCGGATGGAGCCGATAAGCGACCTCCGTCACCACGCCGAAATTGCCGCCGCCGCCGCGCAGGGCCCAAAAGAGATCCGCGTTGTCGTCTTCTGACGCTTTCACGATCCGTCCGTCCGCGGTCACGACCTCCGCAGACAACATGTTGTCGCAGCTTAGCCCGTGCTTGCGCCCGAGCCGTCCTATGCCGCCGCCGAGCGTCAAACCGACAAGGCCCGTGTCGCTGTTGACGCCCGTCGTTGTCGCGAGGCCATGCGCCTGACTTGCGATGTCGAGATCGGCGAGCAGGGCGCCGCCCTGGGCGCGCGCCGTCCGGGTTTCGGCATCGATGGCGACGCGTCTCATCCGGGAGAGGTCGATCACAAGACCGTCTTCGCAGAGCGACTTTCCGGCGATGTTGTGGCCGCCGGCGCGAACGGCCATGGACAGCCCGGTCTCGCGCGCAAAGGCGATGGATTCGACGACGTCGCTTGGCCTTGTGCAATAGGCGATGATCGCGGGCTTCTTGTCGATCATGCCGTTCCACACGCGGCGCGCCGAATGATAGTCGTCGTCGCCAGGCAGGACCAACGACCCGGAAAAACGCCGGCGAAAGGCGGCGACACGAGCCTCTTGGAGGCTAGACTTCGGCTGGAAGTTCCGTGCGCTTATCACGGTCATACCGGCTCGCTCCCTCAATGTTTGCCCGAATTATCCAGTCAAGAGCGGCGCTTTGGCAAAATCATTTTCGTCAGGTGATGGATGAAAAAAACTCATCTATGTTGACGCGATGCGACGCTTGCCGCCACTTGGAGCTTTGCGCGCCTTTGAGGCGGCGGCGCGAAAGTTGAGCTTCAAAGACGCGGCCGAAGAGCTTGGGCTTACGCCAACAGCAATCAGCCACCACGTCCGGATCCTTGAGAACCATTGTGGCGTTAAGCTGTTTCGCCGACGTCCGCGCCCGCTGGCGCTGACCCCGGCCGGCGAGAAGCTGCTGCCCGGATTGCGGGCTGGCTTCGACACATTCGCTACGGCGCTGTCGTCGATCCGCCGGTCCCATGACGGCGCGCCGCTGCGCATCACCTCGACCAACGCATTCGCCAGCCGTTGGCTCGCCCCTCGGCTTGGTTTTTGGCGGGCTAGCCATCCCGACGTTCCCCTGTCGGTGATTGGGACCGATCGCATTGTCGAGCCGCACGAAGCCGATCTTGCTATCCGATACGCGCGGTCTGCGCCGCCGCACGCGGCTCGCGAGTTGTTCCGCGACCGCTATTACCCCGTATGCAGTCCCCGTCTTATCGCGGGCGGCGAGCCGATCGCCTCGCCCGCTGACCTCGGCCGCTACCCGCTCATCCAATACGACTGGTTCGTCAACGACCCCCTTTCTCCCAATTGGAAGCGCTGGTCCGAAGCCGCGTGCGGCGCGCCGGATCTATGGACCGTCGCCTTCAGCTTCAAGGAAGAAGCTCACGCCATCGAGACCGCCCTTGCAGGCCAGGGGGTGATGCTTTGCAGCGACGTCGTGGCAGCGGACGAGCTTGCGTCGGGCGCGTTGGTCAAAGCCTTCGACTTCGGGTTGCCGGGCTGCGGCTTCTATCCGGTTTTCGCGCCGGACCACCCTCGACGGGAAATTCTGGAAGCTTTCGTCCAATGGCTGCGCGGGATGTCGGCGAGCGCGTGAGCTTTGCTCTCGCCGATCTTATCCGCGACCTTGGGCTTAGAACGGAATGTCGTCGTCGATCTCGCCCCCGCCGCCCCCGCCGCCGCTCGACAGGGCCGGGCGGCGGTCGCTCTGCGATGAGCGGTTGAAGCTCGAGGAGCGGCCCCCGCCCTCGTCCGGGAAACTGTCGCGATCGCCCCCGCCGCCGCGCGAGTCGAGCAGGGTCAATTCGCCGCGGAAGCGCTGCAGCACGACCTCGGTCGTGTAGCGGTCGTTGCCGTCCTTGTCCTGCCACTTGCGGGTCTGCAACTGGCCCTCGACATAAACCTTCGAGCCTTTCTTGCAGTATTGCTCGACCACCTTGCCGAGATTTTCGTTGAAAATCACGACGTTATGCCACTCGGTCTTCTCTTTGCGCTCGCCCGAATTCTTGTCGCGCCAGTTCTCGGAGGTGGCGAGCGTGAAATTCACCACCTGATCGCCGGAATTGAGCCTTCGGACCTCCGGGTCCTTGCCGAGGTTTCCGACCAGAATGACTTTATTGACGCTGCCGGCCATGATGCTCTCCTCGCCGCCGCCCATTTAACGAACGCGCGGATCCTCTTCATCTCGCTTTAGCCCAATGCGATCGGCGCAGGGGCGCCTGAATCTCCGCCGGCTCTCGTTTATCCACATCTCGCCGCATCGAACGCTTGGGAAGCGACGCCCGCGCGACTACATTAACTATGAACCGCGGGAGCCGGGCGCGGGAAAAAGCGCCTTTGCCCTTGTTCTGCATTTGTTCTAACATCGGCGCGCGGCTGGCGCAAGCGTGATTCGCGCGCCAGCTCGCCTTATCGTTAAGGAAGGGGCGCTCCAGGAGCCGCCATGGCCGCACCCAGATCAGAACCGCGCCCGGTTCGGGCGTCCAAGACGTCGGAGCCCGTCGAAGCCCTGTTCGACGGCCGCGCCATCGTGGTCCGCGGCGCGCGCGAGCACAACCTCAAGAACGTCGATCTCACCATTCCGCGCGACAAGCTCGTCGTGTTCACCGGCCTCTCGGGTTCGGGGAAATCCTCGCTCGCTTTCGACACGATCTATGCCGAGGGCCAGCGGCGCTATGTCGAGTCGCTCTCGGCCTATGCGCGCCAGTTCCTCGAAATGATGCAGAAGCCGGACGTCGACCAGATCGACGGGCTCTCGCCGGCGATCGCGATCGAGCAGAAGACGACCTCGAAAAATCCGCGCTCGACCGTCGGCACGGTGACGGAGATCCACGACTACATGCGCCTGCTCTGGGCGCGGGTCGGCATTCCGTATTCGCCCGCCACGGGTCTGCCGATCGAGAGCCAGACGGTGAGCCAGATGGTCGACCGGGTGCTGGCGCTGCCGGAGCGGACGCGCCTCTATCTGCTTGCGCCGGTCGTGCGCGGCCGGAAGGGCGAATACCGCAAGGAAATCGCCGACTATATGAAGAAGGGTTTTCAGCGCCTCAAGATCGACGGCGAGTTCTACGAGATCGCCGACGCGCCGGCGCTCGACAAGAAGTTCAAGCACGACATCGAGGTGGTGGTCGACCGGGTCGTCGTGCGCCCTGACATGGCGGCGCGCCTCGCCGAGAGCTTCGAGACGGCGCTCGATCTCGCCGACGGCCTTGCGGTCGCCGAGTTCGCTGACAAAGCTGAGGGCGAGAGCGAGCCCAAGCGCATCCTGTTCTCGTCCAAATTCGCCTGCCCCGTCTCCGGCTTCACGATTCCTGAGATCGAGCCCCGGCTGTTCTCGTTCAACAATCCGTTCGGCGCTTGTCCGGTTTGCGGAGGCTTGGGCTCGGAATTGAGGGTCGACGACACGCTGGTCGTGCCCAACGCGAAGCTCACGTTGCGCCAGGGGGCGATCGCGCCCTGGGCGAAAACGAGTTCGCCCTATTACCTGCAGACGCTCGAGGCGCTCGGACGGCGCTACAAGTTCCGGCTCGACAAGCCGTGGAGTGAATTGCCGGAGGAAGCCCGCCGCGTGATCCTGCACGGCTCGGGCTCGGACGAGATCCGCTTCGCCTATGACGATGGCTTGCGCGCCTATGAAGTCAACAAGCCGTTCGAGGGCGTCGTCGCCAATCTCGAGCGCCGCTACAAAGAGACGGAAAGCGAGTGGTCGCGCGAGGAGATCCAGCGCTACATGACCGCAACGCCGTGCGAGGCGTGCAACGGCTTTCGCCTGAAGCCCGAGGCGCTGGCGGTCAAGATCGGCGGCCAGCACATCGGCGAAGTGAGCCTGCTCTCGGTCAAGGCGGCGATCGACTGGGCCAAGGGTCTGCCCGAAAAACTCGACGCCAAGCGCAACGAGATCGCGCACCGGATTCTTAAGGAGATCGTCGACCGGCTCACCTTCCTGCGCGACGTGGGGCTCGACTACCTGACCCTCGCGCGTTCGTCCGGCACGCTGTCAGGCGGCGAGAGCCAGCGCATCCGGCTCGCGTCGCAGATCGGCTCGGGCCTCACAGGCGTGCTCTACGTGCTCGACGAACCGTCGATCGGCCTCCACCAGCGCGACAATGCGCGGCTCCTCGATACGTTGAGACGCCTGCGCGGCTTGGGCAACACGGTGATCGTGGTCGAGCACGACGAGGATGCGATCTGGGCCGCCGACTATGTGGTCGACGTCGGCCCCGGCGCGGGGGTTCATGGGGGCGAGATCGTCGCCAAGGGGACGCCGCCGGAGGTCGCCGCCGATCCCAATTCGCTGACCGGCCACTATCTCTCGGGCGAGCGGATGGTCGCCATTCCGGCGCGGCGCCGGGCCGCCGATCCGGGGCGCGAGCTCAAAATTGTCGGCGCGCGCGGCAACAACCTGAAGAACGTCACGGCGACGATTCCGCTCGGCCTCTTCACCTGTGTGACCGGCGTCTCGGGCGGCGGCAAATCGACGCTCGTGATCGACACCTTGTACAAGGCTGCGGCGCGCTCGCTCAATGGCGCGAACGAGCCGCCGGCGCCGCATGATCGCATCGACGGCTTGAACGAAATCGACAAGGTGATCGACATCGATCAGTCGCCGATCGGCCGCACGCCGCGCTCGAACCCCGCCACCTATACGGGCGCCTTCACGCCGATCCGCGACTGGTTCGCCGGGCTGCCGGAGGCGAAAGCGCGCGGCTACCTGCCGGGCCGCTTCTCGTTCAACGTCAAAGGCGGCCGCTGCGAAGCCTGCCAGGGCGACGGCGTCATCAAGATCGAGATGCACTTTTTGCCCGACGTCTACGTCACTTGCGACGTGTGCAAGGGCAAGCGCTACGACCGCGAGACGCTCGAGGTCCGCTATCGCGACAAGTCGATCGCCGACGTGCTCGACATGACGGTCGAGGAAGCGGCGGAATTGTTCAAGGCGGTGCCGTCGATCCGCGACAAGATGGAGACGCTGAAACGGGTCGGCCTCGCTTACGTCAAGGTCGGCCAGCAGGCGACGACCTTGTCCGGCGGCGAAGCCCAGCGGGTCAAACTCGCCAAGGAATTGTCGCGCCGCTCGACAGGCCGGACACTTTACATCTTAGATGAACCGACCACTGGGCTTCACTTCCACGATGTCGCGCAACTTCTTGATGTGTTGCAGGAACTCGTCGACCAGGGCAACACGATGATCGTTATCGAGCACAATCTAGAAGTGGTGAAGACCGCGGATTGGATCGTCGACATGGGGCCAGAGGGCGGCGATGGCGGCGGGCGGGTCGTGGCCGAGGGGACGCCGGAGGAAATCGCTCGCAACCCCAAGAGCTACACCGGCCAGTATCTCAAGCCGGTGCTGGCCCGGAAAGCGAAGGGCGCAAGGCGGGCGGCGGAATAGGTCGCCGGCGCCTGGCGGTCAGGTCGTCGTCGCTTCGCCCGCGGTGGCGAGGCGGGCGCGTAAGTCGGCGTTCTCGGCCTCGAGCGCCGCCAGATGCGCTTGCAGCGGCCGGACGGCCTCGGCGATCTCCCGTTCGGTGAAACGGGGCGTGATGTGCTGCGCGCAGTTCCAATCGAACGCCTTGAGGCGCAGCCGAAAGACGCGTTCGAGCTTCGCGCGATAGTCCGGAATGGCGACAAGAGCGGTCAGCGCGGGATCGGCGTCGGGGTCGAGCGTCTCGACGCGCGCGTAGATTTTGAGGCGCCCCCGTCGCGGATAGTCCATGAGAAACAGGCAGGCCCGATCGTCGGCGGCCAGGTTTCCCGTGCTGATATACTGGCGATTGCCGCGATAGTCGGCGAAGGCCAGCGTCTGATCGTCGACCACCTTGAGAAAGCCGCGCGGACCGCCGCGATGCTGAATATAGGGCCAGCCGGTCTCGGAAACCGTCGCCATGTAGAAACTGTCGCGATCGGCGATGAACGCCGCCTCGCTTTCCGTGAAGCGGTTGAACTCCCGATGCCCCTGGAAGTCTCGCCAGATGTGGTCGGCGCCGAACTTCGCCTGCACCGCCTCGACGCTGGGCGTGACCGCAATATCGAGGAATCCATAAGCCACGACGGCTCTCCGCTGGACGACCTTCTCGGCTAGCAAAAAGATAGTTCGCCGCGCTGGAAAGGAGTATCGGTTATGATTGGGAAGAAGGTTCTCGCTGCGTGGAATGATGATCCACCGCCGCGAGGCTACGGGCGATCCTCCTCGGAGCGGTCGACGAGGGCGCTTCCGTCCCGCGCCAAGGATGGTCAAAGACTTGTCATCCTAAGTGGTGTACTAGCCGCAACGGCTTGGCGCGAAGGGGAGAAACCCGGCGGACACGCTGGCGTTGAAATCCGGTTTGCACTAACGTGCGTCGAGCACTATTCTGCGATGGGCTGGCCCAGACCGCCCAAGAACAATCACAATTTCTGCTGAAGCGAGATCGCCTATGGACGTGATTGGCCTGTGCGTGCGGTCTGGAGCAAAGGCGCCAGCGGGCGAGTCGTGGCAGGCTCGCCGCGGGCCGGGTTTTCATTTCCGGCTTGGCCTCTGTCGGGCCGCCGCCTAGACGATCGGGTCGTTTCATGCTCCAAGGCGCCGCCCCGCGAAGTCCGCTCATGAGCTGGCTGCCGGTCGCAAGCAATTTTCGCGACGATGTGCGCGCCGCGCTGGGCGAGGCAAAGTCCGCAGACGGCCTCGACAGACTCGCCGCGCTCGCCGGCCATCGCCTAGGCTTTCTCGAGACGGCGCAGCTCGATCGCGCGCTGGCGCGGCTCGATCTGAAGGAGCCCCCCGGCTTCCAGCCGGTCCGCCTCGCCATCCTCGCTTCTTCGACCATCGATCACCTGCCGCCGGCGATCCGGGTTGCGGGCCTGCGGCGAAGGCTGCTGATCGACGTCCATACCGGCGATTACGGGCAGTATCGGCAGGATCTTCTCAATCCGGCTTCAGGTCTGCATCGTTTCAAGCCACAGGCGGCGTTGTTCACGATCTCCGCCCGCGAGGTCGTCAAAGGTGTGTCCCTCACCGCGCCGGCGAGCGAGGTCGACGAGGCGATCGGACGCTTCATCGGCGAATTGCGCGCCCTCTGGCGCAAGGCGCGCGACATGGGCGCAGCGGTCATTCAGCAGACGTTCCTCGATGTGAGCGAGCCCTTGTTCGGCGGCTACGACAGGCTCGTCCCCGGCGCGCCCGGTTCGGTCGTGGCCCGCCTCAACGAGAAATTGAGCGCCGCCGCGGCGGAGGACGGCGCCCTGCTGCTCGATGTCGCGCGCGCAAGCCAGCGTGATGGTCTCGACGCCTGGTTCGATGTCGGGCGCTGGCTTCAGGGCAAGCTCGAGATCGCACCGCAGGCCGCCCCTCTTTACGGGGATCTCGCCGCGCGCATTCTTGCCGCGCTGCGCGGCTTGTCGAAGAAATGTCTCGTGCTTGATCTCGACAACACACTCTGGGGCGGGGTCATCGGCGACGATGGGATCGACGGGATCGTCTTGGGCGAAGGGAGCGCGGCGGGCGAGGCCCATCTCGCTCTTCAGCATTACGCCAAGCAGTTGAAGGAGCGCGGCGTCATCCTGGCCGTCTGCTCCAAGAACGACCTCAAAATCGCGGAAGCCGTCTTCAACGATCATCCGGAGATGGCGCTGCGCCGCGCCGACATCGCCGCGTTCCAGGCGAACTGGGACGACAAGGTGCAAAACCTCAAAGCGATCGCGGCGCGGCTCAACATCGGCGTCGATAGCCTGGTGTTCGTCGATGACAACCCGATCGAGCGGGCGCGGGTGCGCCAGAGCCTGCCCATGGTCGCCGTGCCGGAGATGCCGGACGATCCGGCGCATTATGTGCGGTGTCTGGCGGACGCCGGCTATTTCGAGGCCATCGCCTTCACCGCCGACGATCGGAGCCGCGCGGAGCAATACGCCGCCAACGCCGCGCGCGAGGCTCTCCTCGAAACGGCCGAAAGCATGGACGACTTTCTCCGTGGGCTGAACATGACGGCGGTCTATGGATCGTTCACCGCCGTCGATCAGGCCCGCGTCGTCCAGCTCCTGAACAAGACCAATCAATTCAACACCACCACGCGCCGGTACGCGAGCGAGGACGTGTCGCGGATCATGGATGATCCCGACTCGCTCACATTGCAATTCCGCCTCATCGATCGGCTGGGCGACAACGGGCTTGTCAGCCTAATGATCCTGCGCCCGACGCTGGACGACGACTTGACGCTCGAGGTCGAGAACTGGGTGATGAGCTGCCGCGTCTTCGGCCGCGAGCTTGAGTTCGAGGCGATGAATCGCGCCGTCGATGCGGCTCGCGAGCGCGGCGTTCAGGCGTTTGTCGCCGACTACCTCCCGACACCCAAAAACGACGTCGTGAGCAAGCTCTATCCGAACCTTGGGTTTGCTCGAGTCGATTGGCCTGGCGCCGCGGACGGCGCGACGCGCTGGCGCCTCGATCTCACTGACTACGTCGCGCGGAAGACTCACATTACTGGGCAAGAGCAGCAGGATGACCGATCGAGAGATACTGGCCAAATTCAACCGCATTCTTCGCGACCTGTTGCTCGACGACTCGATCGACTTGACGATGGAAACGCGGCGTGAGGACGTCCCGAACTGGGATTCGTTCAACTACATCAACTTCATTGTCGCGGTGGAAATGGAGTTCGGCGTAAAGTTCAAAGTCGCCGACATCGAGTCGTTCCCGGACGTGGGCGCGATCGTCAGGGAAACGAGGAAGATCTCGGCTTGAGTCGTCCAGACGAATCCCCGCCGCCCGACCGGCCGGCGCGCGCCGAGCGGGTCGTGCTGGCGGAGCGAACCTTCAGCGAGGCCGATCAGTCCCGGTTCGCCGCTGTCTCCGGCGATCGCAATCCCATGCATCTCGACCCTGTCCTCGCCCGCCGCACGCAGGCGGGCGTCCCCGTCGTGCATGGCGTCCATCTCGTCCTCTGGGGGCTCGAGGCGCTCGCCGCGGCCGAGCCGGGGCTCGCGCCGATGCGCCGCCTCAGAGCCCAGTTCAAGCATTTCGCCGCGGTCGGCGAGAGCGTAGCTGTTGCGGCCACGCGGAGCGGGGAGAGTGTCCGGCTCGATTTTACTGCGGCCGGAATGACGATCGCCCAACTCGTGATCGATTTTGGCGCGGCCCTCGAGACGGCGGAAGCGCCGTCGGGAGCGTTTGTTCCTGCTCCCGCCGAAGCGCTCGACGTGTCGTTCGAGGCGATGGCGGGGATGTCCGGGAGGCTCGCCTTCGCGAGCCCGCCCGATGCGGTCGCCCCTCTTTTTCCCTCGGCGTCCCGATGGCTCGGTCCGCGCCGCGTCGCTGCGCTCGCCGCCTCGACCCTCCTGGTCGGGATGGTGTGCCCCGGGCTTCATTCCATCTTCGCCGGCTTCTCGGTCGAGGCGTGCGGCGAGCCCGACCGGGCGGACGACCGGCTTGCTTTCAAGGTGACCGCGACCGAGCCGCGCTTCCAGGCGGTGCAGATGGCGATTGCGGGCGGCGGCCTCGTCGGCGCCGTCCAGAGCTACGCGCGCACCCCGCCGACGCCCCAGGCGTCGGTCCAGGACTTGGCCGAGGCGGTTAAGCCGGGCGAATTCAGCGGGGCTTTCGCTCTGATCATCGGCGGCTCGCGGGGTCTGGGCGAAGTGGCGGCGAAGCTGCTCGCGGCCGGGGGCGCGCGGGTCGTGGTGACCTATCGGGTCGGCGGCGCCGAGGCGGAGGCGGTGGCGCGCGAGATCCGCGCCGCCGGGGGCGCATGCGAGACGCTCGCCTACGACGCGAGCCTGCCGGCCGGGCCGCAACTGGCTGGGCTCGCCGATGCGCCGACGCACGCCTATTACTTCGCCACCCCGACCATCTTCCGCGCCCAGTCGGCGCTGCTCGCCCGCACGCGGCTGAACGCCTTTCTCGACGTCTATGTGGAGGCGTTTCTCGATTTGGCCGAGGCGCTCAGGAGGCGACGGGCCGACGTTTCGCTCTTCTATCCATCATCGGTGTTCGTCGCCGAGCGGCCGAGGGGGATGCTGGAATACGCCATGGCCAAAGCGGCGGGCGAAACGCTCTGCGCCGAGATGAATCAGGCCTGGGCGCCGCTCCACGTCACGCACGACCGGCTGCCGCGCGTGCGCACCGATCAGACAGCCTCGGTCATGGGAGTGAGCCTGCCTTCGCCGGCCGGCGCGCTCCTGCCGGCGTTACGCGAAACGCAGTCGTGGCCGCGCGCCGCTAAGGACAAGAACGCGCCGGACAGCCTCCATCAGACAGCCTCGGCAGGGTAGGGCGATGCTTTTCAACTCGCACGAGTTTCTGTTGGTTTTTCTGCCGATCACCCTCATCGGCTTCTTCCTGCTCGGGCGAGTGTCGCGCCAGGCCGCGATCCTCTGGCTCATTCTGGCGTCGCTCGTGTTCTACGGCTGGTGGCGGCCGGTCAACATCCTGATCATCGGGCCGTCGATCATCATCAACTATCTACTGGCGTCGTATCTGCTCAAGCTGAGTGAGCGCGGCGACAGCCCGGGCCTGTCGCGGATCGTGCTCTTCGCCGGCCTCCTGTTCAACATCGCCTTCCTCGGCTTCTTCAAATACGCCGACTTTGTCTACGGCGCGATCAACGACGTCTCGGGCGCAAATCTCACCCTTCTGCACATCATTTTGCCGCTCGGGATCTCGTTCATCACCTTCCAGAAGATCGCCTTCCTGATCGACGTCCAGGCTGGACGGGTGAAGGCCTTCACGTTCCGCGAATATTGCACTTTCGTTCTCTTCTTCCCGCAGCTCATCGCTGGGCCTATCGTGCACTATCGCGAGATGATGCCGCAGTTCGCCGCCGCGACGTGCCGGTTCGACAAGGAGAACTTCGCGGTCGGGCTCACGCTCTTGTTCTTCGGCCTGTTCAAGAAGGGAGTGCTCGCCGACGGCATCGCGCCCCTGATCACGCCGATCTATCAGCACTCGGCCGCCGGGGGACACACGCCCCTCCTCGTCGCTTGGCTCGCCGCTGTCGGCTTCACGCTGCAGATCTATTTCGACTTCTCGGGCTACACCGACATGGCGCTCGGGCTCGGCCGGTTTTTTGGGATCAAGCTGCCGCCGAACTTCAACTCGCCGCTCAAGGCGTCGAGCATCGTCGATTTCTGGCTCAATTGGCACATGACGCTGACGCGGTTCCTCACCGCCTACATTTACAATCCGCTGGTGCTGTCGATGACGAGACGGCGGGTGGCGAAGGGGTTGCCCGGCTTCGCCGGGCGGAACCCGCCCGTCGGCGCTTTTCTTTCGCTGCTGCTGGTTCCGCTCATCACGACCATGTTCATATCCGGACTCTGGCACGGGGCGGGCTATGGCTTCATCATCTGGGGCCTCATCAACGGCGTTTATCTCGTCATCAATCATGGCTGGCGCGTCTACGCCGCGCACCGGTTCCGCGATCGGGCGGCCTACGCACGCGTCATGAAGCCCTTGGGCTTCGTCCTCACCTTCGTCGGCTTCACCCTATCGATGATCTTTTTCCGCGCGACGACGGTGGCCTCGGCCATCGATCTTCTGAAAGGCGCGCTTGGACTGAACGGCCTGGCGCTGCATCAAAACATGGCCGCCGTCGCCGCGACTTATGGGACGGATCTCAAGCAGGCCGTCATGTGGACAGCGCTCCTTCTGTTCATCACGCTTGTCTGCCCCAACACGCTGCAAATGCTCGCGCCCTATGAGCCGGCCTTGGGGGTGAAGTCGGCCCCGTCCGCGCCGATCGTCGGACCGCTGCGCATTCCGGCCTGGGGCCCCTCGCTCCCCTGGGCGGTCGCGGTGTCGGTGGTCGCGGCCATCGCCGTCTTCACCCTGGGCGGCCCGAGCGAGTTCTTGTACTGGCAGTTCTGAGGGCCGCGCCGGGACCGCATACGAGACCCCCGCGATCGATCTGTGGGGTTGACGGGGTCGTCGGGGCCAGCTTGGGTTGGCCGCCGATCCGTCCTTGCGCCGCTAAAGCCCATGAGAATCAGTCTTTTCGGCCTGATGCTCAAGTCGCGGACGACAGGGCCGACCGCCCTCGGGCGTCAGGTCGCGTTAACCTCGGGTTAACTCCGCACGCAGCATCTCAAGTCCAACAGCACGCATGGAGCCTTCAGCCTTCGCGGCTTCCGCCGGCTCTCCCACGGGTCTGAATGATCACGCTTTACCATCACCCATTCTGTCCCCATTCCCGCTTCATCCGCCTTGTGCTTGGGGAAATGGGAATTGAACCGCGCCTCATCGAGGAAAAGACCTGGGATCGGCGCCGCGAGTTCCTGCTTATGGCGCCCGAGGGCGCGACGCCGGTCATGCGCGACGAGCAAGGCCCGAGCCTGTCCGGGGCGGGAGTGATCGCCGAATATCTCGATGAGACGCGCGGCCTCGGTCTCGGCGACCGTCGCCTCATGCCCCAGGACCCGATCGCCCGGGCCGAGACGCGCCGGCTCGTGCATTGGTTCAACGGAAAGCTGTTCAATGAGTCCACTCAGTGGCTTGTGAAGGAAAAGATCAACAAGCGCTTCATGAGCATCGCCCAAGGCGGTGGCGCGCCGGACATGGACGCCGTGCGCGCCGCGCGCGCCAATTTGCGCTATCATCTGCGCTACATCGGCCACCTCATCGGGGCCCATAATTGGCTCGCCGGCGATCGGCTGACCTATGCCGATCTCGCGGCGGCGGCGCATCTGTCGTGCGCCGATTATCTGGGCGATGCGCAGTGGGACGAGAACGAAACGGCGAAGACGTGGTACGCGCGCATGAAATCGCGCCCGTCGTTCCGCCCGCTTCTCGCCGAGCGGCTGCCGGGCATGACCCCGAGCCTGGCCTACGCGGATCTCGACTTCTAGGGCTCTTGCGCCAAAAGGCGCGCACGCTCGGCTTCGACGTCTGCCGCATTGCGTCTGCCGTGCCGCCTCCGCAGGCGCGCGAGCGCCTCGCCGCCTGGCTCGCCCAAGGCGCTCACGGCGACATGAACTGGATGCAAGACACGTTCGAGCGGCGCGTCGATCCGCGCATGCTCATGGCGGATGCGAAAAGCGTCGTCGTGCTCGGCCTCAATTACGGGCCCGCGGCCGATCCGCTCGCGGCGCTCGCGAGCCCGGAGGTCGGAGCCATTTCCGTCTATGCGCGCCATCGGGACTATCACGATGTGCTCAAAGGCAAGCTCAAGGAGCTCGCGGCGTTTCTCGTCGCCGCGGCGCGTCCCGAACGCACGGACATCAAGGTCTTCGTCGACACCGCGCCGCTCATGGAGAAGCCGCTCGCCGCCCGCGCCGGCTTGGGCTGGCAAGGCAAGCACACCAATCTCGTGTCGCGGGAATTCGGCTCCTGGCTGTTCCTCGGCGCGATCCTCACCGATCTCGAACTGCCGCCCGACGAGCCGGAGCGGGACCATTGCGGGCAATGCCGCGCCTGCCTCGACGCCTGCCCGACGGGCGCCTTCCCGGCTCCGTACCAGCTCGATGCGCGGCGCTGCATTTCCTATCTCACGATCGAACATGAAGGTCCGATTCCGCGGGAGTTTCGATCCGCGATTGGCAATCGCATCTATGGCTGCGACGACTGCCTGGCCGTCTGTCCGTGGAACAAGTTCGCAAGCCAGGGGCGGGAAGCGAAGCTCGCGGCGCGCGCTGATCTCGAGGCCCCACGCCTGACCGACCTCGCCCGCCTCGACGAGGCGTCATTCCGCGCGCTGTTCGCCGGCGGCCCTGTCAAGCGCATCGGCCGTGCGCGCTTCGTGCGCAACGTGATGATCGCGGTCGGCAACGCTCGGGATCGCGCCTTTGCCGCCCTCGCCTTCGAGCGGCTCGACGACGAATCGCCGCTCGTGCGTGGCGCTGCTGTCTGGGCTCTCGCGCAAATGCTCACGCGAGAGGAGTTCCGCAGGGTAGGGTCAGAACGCTCGGAGAAGGAGCGTGACGCGGCGGTTATCGAGGAGTGGCGCGACGCTCTGGCCGCGCCGCTCGGACAATAATCGTCTGGTCGTGAGCCTCAGTGCGCGGAGAGGGTTTCCGTCTGCAGCTTAAGCTTTTCGATCTCGTCCTTGAGATGGAGTTTTTTGCGCTTGAGTTCGTGGATCTTGATGTCGTCTGAAGCCGGATGGTTCGTCTCGGCCAGGATCGCTTCTTCAATGGCCTGGTGCCGACGCACCAGTTCGCTGAGATGCGAATCAATCGACATGGGACAGCTCCCTCATGTTTTTAGCGACGAAATTGTGACATATCCTGCCGCGCGCGCAAGCGGCAAAATGGCGTCGAACTGTGAATTCGTCGCGCTCCGCTCCGACATTTTGGGGGGATGGTTGCGCGACTTCACGCATTCGCAATGAAAGAGTTGAGAGAAAACCGTTAAGGCGCAAGGCGGGGGCAAGCGCGGCGCCCGAGCTTCTTCCAAAGGACGCTGCGCGACTCGCCTCGAAGCCGCTTGCATGGACGGCGTTGAGGGCGTGCGGCGCGTAGCGTAGAGTGTGGTAACGATGGACGAAAAGGAGCTCACGCCGGAGGAGCACGCGGCGCTCGCCGCCCAAATCGAGCGGCTGCGCGAGGAGCACCGCGACCTTGACGCCGCGATCGACGCTCTGCGCAACGCCGGCCAAGCGGATCAGCTGCAAGTGCAACGACTTAAAAAGCGAAAGCTCATGTTGCGCGATAAGCTCGCCCGGCTCGAAGACCAGATGACCCCTGACATCATCGCCTGAAGCGCCGGCCTCGAGGTTTCCGATCTCGCCGATTTCACCCCGCCTCGAAGCAACCGTTTCCCGCCGCCGATCGTTGCTCTTCTCGCCAGGCCAGCGCTTGAGCCGTTTTCGCGAAGGGAGCCCCCATGCCTTACGACGTGAACGCCGATCTGCCGCCTTCCGTCCGCTCGCATCTGCCGGACCACGCCCAGGACATCTTTCGTGAGGCGTTTAACCACGCCCACGCCGCGCACGCGCACGATCCGCGCCAGGAGGAGGCGGCTTTTCGGATCGCCTGGGCGGCGGTGAAGAAGACCTACGAGAAGGTCGGCGACGAGTGGATGGAGAAGACAAGGTAGGGCCGACGAGGCCGGGGCAGACGCCCGTCCACCAGCAGATAGGGCCGTCGGCGGCCCGCCTTTCATCACCAAAGCAGAGCCCTTGACCACCGCGCTTGCCGCGCATTTACGCAAGCGCCCGGCGGCGCTTCTCAGTGAGCCAAATCAATTCAAGCCGGACAACGCGGGTTTCCTCGCTCGCCCGTTACGGCGCCAGATTGGCGCCATTTGAAGGACCTTGGCGGCGGATGCCAAATCGCCGTCACGCCGCCGGCCCGGCCGTCCCCCCAGTTTCACCAGTTTCAAGCAAAATCCGATCCCGTCTTGACCTTTTGGCCTTCGCGCACCCTAATCCCCGCGGCCGCGCAGACAGGTGTTGGCCCGGGCGGAAGAGGTTGTCCATGTTTTCGAAGATCGCGCGCGGTCGCGCAATGCGCTTGCTCGCTTCCGCGGCTCTGCCCTTCGCGCTCGGCGTCGATCTCGCGCTTCCCGCCCGGGGCGAAACAATCATCGTCGACGGCGCGGCCGGACCGGATGGGCCGGGCGGAGGGGTCGGCTTCCCCGGAGGGCCGGGCGTGAACGGCGCCCCGGCCTTGGCGTCCGCCCTCACCAAGATCTGCTTCAATGTTGGTCCGGGAGGCGACTCCGGCTGCAACTTCGACCTCGACAACAATGCCCAGGCGACCGGCGGTCAGGGCGGCAATGGCGGAGGAGGCGGGCGCGGCGCCTTCGGCCTCAACGGCGAGGTCCCCGCTCCCGGCGGAGGCCCGGGAGGAGCGGGCGGAGACGCGACCGCGACCGCGGCCACCAACAGCCTTCCCGGCGCCCTTTCCTCCGAAGCGACGGCTGTGGGCGGCAATGGCGGCCGTGCAGGCGCGGCGGGACCGCCCCTCGTCGGAACGCCTCCGCTGGCCGCTTCGGGCGATGGCGGCGCGGCCTCGGCCAGCGCGTCGACGGACGCAGCCACGGCTGACAGCGCGAGCGCCACGGCTTCGGCGACAGGCGGGCGCGGCGGCGACGGGTTTCAGCCCAGTTCGACGTCCGGGAACGGAGGAACGGCGACCGTTTCCGCCGAGGGCAGTTCGCCCGGCGGCGCAGTCGCCGTGTCCGCCACGGCCGCCGGAGGGGCGGGCGGGGACGGCTACAACAGCGCAAGCGGGGGGATCGGCGCAACCGTGAACCTCAGCAACGCCGTTTCGGGCTCGACCACGGGGGCCCTGGGCCTCAGCCAGTCGGCGACTGGCGGCGACGGCGGATCGGCGTTCGGCGGCCCCTCGGGCGATGGCGGCGCCGCCGGGCGTGCGCTCTCGACCCTGACAATCTCCGATTCCACAGCGTCCTCCGTCTCCGCGACCACGACCGCTGAGGGCGGCAAGGGCGGCGACAGCGCGACCGGCCGGGGAGCGGCCGGCGCGGACGGACGGGCGGCGACCGACCTGACAAACTCGGCCGGCGCCGCTGAAGCTTTTTCCACCGGGACCGGCGGCGTCGGCGGCGCAAGCGGCAATGGGACAGGCGGGCGAGGCGGCTCGGCGCGCGCCTCTGCGGTCGCCGACGCCCAAGCCAGCGGCCCGGACCTGGCGGCGAGCGCGATCAGCGTCGCCACGGGCGGCGCGGGCGGGGCGAGCGCGCATGGCTCGGGCGGCGCCGGCGGCGCCGCGGACGCAACCAGCACAGCAACCTCGTCCCCTGGCGGCTCGGCTTCCGCGCAGGCGACGGCGACCGGAGGCGCGGGCGGCGACGCCTCGGGACAGGGCGCGACCGGCGGCGCCGGCGGCGTGGCGTCCGCCGCGGCCCAGGCCTCCTCGGGAAACAGCATCGGCATGACCGTCAGCGAGACCGGCGGCGCGGGCGGCAGAGGCCTGGACGGCGCGCGCGGCGGGGACGGCGGCGCCGCCATCCTCGACAGCTCAGCGATCATTTCGCATCGCTTCAGCGCCGTCACCGTCAGGCAGAACGCCACGGGCGGCGCGGGCGGTTCGGCGACCGGCTCGCCTTCCGGCCCGGGCGGCCGAGGGGGAAACGCCTCCTCGACCTACCTCGCCCAGGGGCTTCCTTTCAAAACCGCCGACGTTTCCACCACCGCGACCGGAGGCGCGGGCGGTTCGTCCGACACCGGAAGAGCGGGAAACGGGGGAACGGCGACCGCCTCGACGCAATTCATTGTTGACGATTCAGGGACCGCCAGAGCCACCGCCACCGGCGGCGCGGGGGGACGGACCCGGAGCGGGACCATGGGCGAGGGAGGCGACGCGACCGCGTCGACCGTCCTCGTCGGCGCTGGCCGGGGGCAGGCCAACGCGACCGGCGGCGCGGGCGAAACCTCCGGCTCGGCTTCGGCGACGGCGACCCAATATCTGGCCGCTTCGACCGACGCGGTCTTGCTCAACGCGTTCTCTCCCGCCGCCGCGCATGCGAGCGCCTCGACGTTCACCGCGATAAGTTCCGACGACGCGACCTTCGGCAAGCTCGCGCCTGGCGCTTCATCGTCCAACGCGGCTTTGCGCCTCAGCGGCCCGATAGGCGCGGTCGGTGGAATTTCGGCGGCTTACGGGGGCAGCGGCGAGCAACTCGAGTACAGCGAGACGGCCATTCTCGAATGGAGCAGGGCCGCGCCCGGAGAGATGGTCCTCGACCTTCTGGACGAGGGCGGCGCGGGCTTCGACAGTCTCGAACTGGACATCGACGCCAACGGGTCGGTTACGCGCTTCACCTTCGACAATTTCGGGGAGGCCCAGGCCTTCTTCAGCGGAACGAAGCTCGATCTTGGCCCAGCCGTCGCCGGCATGACCGTACTCCAGATCGGCTTTGTTCTGACCATGAGCGATCCGGGGCAGGGATTCGGCTTCGACTATGACGTCGCCTTTGGGAGCGCGACGGCGACGCCCGAGGCGTCCACCTGGGCGATGATCCTCATCGGCTTCGCCGGCCTCGGCGCGGCGGCCGCGCGTCGGCGCCGTTCAAGCGCTCCTCGAGATCGCCAGCCCTTGACCGCGACGGGTCGCCTCGGCGAGCCGGAGTCGGCGGCGCGCCCGGCGCCGATTCTCTCCTAGCTGTGCAAATCTGCGCGCGGCGAAGCGATTTCAAGGACTTAAGCCTCCTTATTTGCAACTCGAATCGAAGCGGGGCGCCGCCGCAATGTGAATGTGATTCATCAATATTGTATGATAATATATTGATATTGCGTAGCAAGTCGATATTGCGAAAATTGATCTTATCGGACCGGAGCAACGCGCTTTCAGATTGGATCGCGGCCGTCCGTCATTCCTGCGCACAGCGGGAATCCAAAGCATTGACGACGCGTTGTTGGGTGCCCGCATTTGCGGGCATCGGACGGCGTCAGCGGATAGCGCGTTCGTCGAGCCCGCGATCGCGCCAAGCTCAGGCGATTGTTGTCGCTTGTTAACCATAGATATTGTGTTCTTCAATTGTCAGTTCGGCGTGGAGGACTGTCCGGCGGCGCCCGATCCATGCGCTCAGACGCCCCTCGGCTCGCGCGCTCGCAGCCGCTCCGCCACCTCCTCGTCCGTGAGCCGGGCCTCGTAAATGGAGCGCCACTCGATCAGGCGCGCGGTCGCGGTGGCGAGAATGATCGCGGCGATCATCGGCAGGGCGAAGTCGCGGGCGTGGCCGGTCAATTCCATCATCAGCGCGAGCGACGAGATGGGGCCTTGGGTGGACGCGGCCAGCATCGCGCCCGCGCCCAGAAGCGCGTACAGGCCGATGTCCCCGCCCGGATGAACGAAGAGCCACAGTTCGCCCAAGCCCGCGCCCGCGAGCGCGCCCGTGGCGAGCGAAGGCGTGAACAAGCCTCCGGGCGCGCCGCTCGCGATCGAGCCCACCGTCGCGATCGGCCGAAGGAACACGAGGATCGCGAGCGCGATGGGTTCGACCGGGCGCCGGAACAGGAGCTGGGCGACATCCTGCCCGTTGCCGAGCAATTCCGGGAAAACGATCGAGAGGAGCCCGATGAGGCCGAAAACGAGCGGCGGCGCGATGAACCGCACCCAGCCCGAGGGGCGGACGTTATAGGCCCAGGCGATCGCGCGGACGAACGCGACCGACCACAAGCCGATGATCGGCGCGGCGACGAGCGTCCACAGATAAACCTCGGGCGCGATCGGATAGGCCGGAACGGCATAGAGCGGCGCGTTGGGCACGATGAAGCTCGCTGTCGCCGTGGCGATCACGGCCGCCGCGAGCGCGGGAATGACGAGACGCAGCGCGAGCGCCCCGCGCAGCACTTCGAGAGCGAACAAGGCGCCGCCGAGCGGCACGCTATAGACCGCCGCCATGCCGGCGCCGGCGCCGATCGCGACGATCAGGCGCCGTTGCTCGTCCGACAGCCTATGAAGGCTCGAGAAGAGATTGCCGAACACCGCGCCAAACTGCTTGGGCGCGCCTTCGCGGCCGAGCGGCGCGCCCATGGCCACGATCACGATCGAGAGGACCGCGCTGCCGAGCGTGCGCAACGGCGGCATCCGACCGGCGTGGAACCAGATCGCCGAGGTCACGTCGATGCTGTTGCCCGCGGTGAGCCGTCTCAAGGCCAGTTGCCCTAGACTGGTCGCGAGCCCTGCGCCGAGCAGCAAGCCGATGTGGAGTTCGGGGGGCGCCTTGAGCGCCGCTTCAAACAGGGCCGAAGGGTCGGCGGCGTTCCACGCGAGCGCCCCGACCGCATCGAACAGGAGCGTGAGCAGGGCCGCGCCGACGCCGGCGAAAAACCCGGTGAGAACAACGGCGAGCCAAAAACGCATCGCGCCGGGGTCGCGCAACGTCGCGGGAACCTTGTCGCGGGGCGCCATTTCGGCGGCGGCGGCGGGGGCAGCGGACTTCGGTCCCGTCTCCAATGCTGAGCCTCCGCATGGGCCACGCGCCGGTCCCGCGCGCCGCGCCTGGCCAAGGCTTAAGCGCCGGAGCGCGCGCCGCCAAGGCTCGAGCCGCTCGGCGCCGTCGCACACACGGAGACTGCGCGTATAATCGCGCAGTGAGCAGGCTCGACCCGACCGAATTCATCCTCGCGAACCTGCCGGTCGCTCCGGTCCCGGGCGTTCCCGAGATCCGGCTGCACAAGGCCTCGCCGACGAGCGGCCTCATGCGTCTCGCGCGGCAGGACAAAGACGGGTTCGGCGCCCCCTATTGGGCGCATCATTGGGCGGGCGGCCTGGCGCTGGCGCGCTATGTGCTCGACAATCCTGGCGTCGTCGCCGGCCGCCGCGTCCTCGATCTCGGGGCGGGGTCCGGGCTGGTCGGGATCGCGGCCGCCAAGGCCGGCGCGCGCGAAGTGATCGCGGCGGAGGTCGACCCTTACGCGATCGTCGCGCTTCAGCTCAATGCGAACCTCAATGCGGCGCCGATCTCCATCCTGCATGGCGACATCTTGGACGGCGCGCCGCCCGAGACCGACCTCATTCTCGTCGGCGACCTCTTCTACGCGGCCGATCTCTCCGAGCGCGTGACGGCCTTCCTCGACGGATGCGCGAATCGTGGAATTCCGGCGCTGGTCGGCGATCCCTGGCGCGCCTCCCTGCCGACCTCGCGCCTCACCGAATTGGCGCGCTACCAAGTCACCGAAGGAGGGAGCCAGGCCATGGGGCCGAGCGGCGTCTTCGCATTCGTCGGGCGCCCGAGCGGAGGCGAACCACCGGCGCCGCTTGCTTAAGGCGGGCGGCGCTTGCGCGGCTCTCCCCCTTCCTTTAAGCGCGAGTCCCATGAATCGCGTCGTTTCGAACCGTGGCGGGCGGGTGTGAGCGGGGCGTCGAAGCCCGTTGTCATCATCATGGGCAGCCAGTCCGATTGGACGGTCATGCGCCGCGCCGCCGAGACGCTTCAGGCGCTCAGCGTCGGCTATGACGCGCGCATCGTCTCGGCGCATCGCACGCCGAACCGTCTGGTCGCCTTCGCCAAGGGCGCGAAGGCCGAAGGCTTCAAGGTCGTCATTGCAGGCGCAGGGGGCGCCGCGCATCTGCCCGGCATGGCCGCGGCGATGACGCCGCTGCCGGTGTTCGGCGTGCCCGTGCCCTCGAAGACGCTCTCGGGCATGGACAGCCTTCTCTCCATCGTCCAGATGCCGGCCGGCGTTCCGGTTGGGACGCTGGCGATCGGCGAAGCGGGCGCCGTCAACGCCGCGCTGCTTGCCGCGGCCGTGCTGGCGCTCAATGACGAAGAGCTCGCCGCGCGGCTCGAATCCTGGCGGGCGAAGCGCACCGACGAGGTCGCCGAGCGCCCGGTCGATGACGTTGAGACGCCAGAGACCGCCGCGCGATGATCCTGAGCCCCGGGGCGACGATCGGCATTCTGGGCTCCGGGCAGCTCGGGCGCATGCTGGCGATCGCCGCGCTCAAGGTCGGCCTGCGCACCCATATTTTCGCGCCCGAGGACTCGGCGCCGGCTTATGACGCGGCGGCGGCGCGGACCGTCGCGGCCTTCGACGACGAGGCGGCGCTCGCCCGTTTCGCCGAGGGCGTCGACGTCGTCACCTACGAATTCGAGAACGTGCCGACGGCGACGGTTGAATTTTTGAGCCAGCGCGTCGCGGTCCGCCCTGGCGTCCGCGCGCTCGCGCTGACCCAGGACAGGCTGACGGAGAAGACGTTTCTCCGCGAACTCGGCCATAAGGTCGCGCCCTTCGTCGGCGTCGAGGACGCGGGCGCGCTCGTGCGCGCCGTCGCCGAGCTTGGCCGCCCCTCGATCCTCAAGACGCGGCGCTTCGGCTACGACGGCAAGGGCCAGTCCTTGATCCGCGAGGGCTCGAACGTCGCCGCCGTCCACCGCACGCTCGGCTCGGCGCCGATGATCCTCGAGGGCTTCGTCGCCTTCGAGCGCGAGGTGTCGGTGATCGCGGCGCGCAGCCTCGAGGGCGACATCGCGTCGTACGATCTGTGCGAGAACGAGCACGAGCGCCATATCCTGGCGCGCACCCGCGCGCCGGCGCGCGTGAGCGCCGAGACGGCGGCCGAGGCCAAGCGAATCGCCGCGTCGGTCATCGCGGCGCTCGACTATGTCGGGGTGCTGGGGGTCGAGCTCTTCGTCACCCGCGACGTGAACGGCCGCGAAGCGCTCGTCGTCAACGAGATCGCGCCGCGCGTCCACAATTCCGGCCATTGGACCCTCGAGGGCGCTCAGACGTCGCAGTTCGAGCAGCACATCCGCGCCATCGCCGGCTGGCCGCTCGGCGCGACCGCCCGGCGCGGCCGGATCGAGATGCACAATCTCATCGGCGAGGACGCCGAGGATTGGCGCGACATCCTCGCCCAGCCGGATCTTGGCCTGCATCTTTACGGCAAGCTCGAGATCCGCCCCGGGCGCAAGATGGGGCATGTGACGCGCGTCTTCCCCGAGACGCCGGACGACGAGTGAGCGCGCCTTGACAGGCTCGTCCGCCCCTCCTTATAGGGGCGGCTCGCCGGCGCATGAGAATGGTCACGCGCCGCTCATGGCGGGATAGCTCAGCTGGTTAGAGCGGCGGAATCATAATCCGTAGGTCCCCAGTTCAAGTCTGGGTCCCGCTACCATTGTTTTTACTCGATTTTCTCTGTTTTTTGATGAGAACAAAACGCTGCGATATGTTGCGGTCGGGAGATCAGTCGGGAGTTTTTGTTCTCCTTTCGAGCTTGCGGATCGCCGAGACGCTCAACGCCGGATCGCGGTGCAAGTAGTTGCTGTCGAGGATGACGCGGACGTCGGCGAGGCTATGGCCGGTCACTGACGCGATTTCCGGCACGGTCGCCCCGGCGACGGCGAGCCGGGTTACAGCCGTTCCCCTCAAATCGTGGAAGGTGACGCCAACGACCCCGGCCTTGGCGCATGCCTTGCGCCATGACGCGGAAAAACCGTGGGCGCTCCAGCTCTTGCCCCGGGCCGTCGCGAGGATCGTCAGGCAAGCCCGCTGAGCGAGGTCGAGCGCTTCTTTGAGCGGAAGTCCGACCGGGATCGAGACAGTGACACCCGTCTTCGCCTGCGTCAGGCGGATGGTCTCTCCGTCATAGGCTTTCCACGGGAGTCTTAGCAGGTCGCCTTGGCGCTGACCGGTCCAGATCCCGAGCAAGAGCGCGAGATGGAGATGCTGGGGCGCCTTGGCCATGAACGCCGCCTCGTCGGCGTCAGTCCAGATCTTGTCGCTCCGTCTGGCGCGATAAAGCCGGCCGCCCTTCTCGCACGGGTTCACGAGCACCAAGCCGCGGTTATGCGCCCAAGACAGAATGAGGGCCAACACGGCAAAGCTGTAGTCGGCCTGCCTTTTCGATTGAACAGCGAGCCTATCGCGCCACGCCAGAAATTCGGCGCGGGTGCGGCGATCGGGCAGGGCGTCGAGCGGGAAGTCGCCGAACTCGACTTCGATCTTTCGGATCTGCTTCACATAGTCCGCGCGGGTGCGCGGCGCGAGCTCGACGAATTCGCCGCTCGCCTGATAGGCATTGATCACGGATAGGAGAACGCCGGCCGGAGCCTCGCGCTTGCGGGCGATCGCCTCCTTGTAGCCGGCCAGGAATTCAGGATCGCCGGGCTTGCCGGGCAGGCGTGGGCCGCCCTTCCACGCGTAGTAGTACGTAACCTCGCGGCCATCGGCGAGGCGCTTGGTCCGGCTATTGAGGCCCTTCAGGCGCACGCGCATGCTTTGCCTTCCACACATCAAACGGCGAGGCGTTTGCAATCGACGCGCCGTCGGCGAAGACGATCGAGAACGTGCCGGCCGCGGGGTCGACGTCGACCCGCGCCACCTTGAGGCCGGCGGCGTCAGACGCCTTTAACGCCCTCGCAACGTCGGCCTGTTTGAAAGCAACTCGGCGCTTCAAACCCGCGTCTCCTTTTTAAACCGGTCGCGCCTTGCTACCGGTTTTTAGGCGGTCGCCCGGTGCTACCGCCTATTGCGGGAAGCCGTTCAGGCGGACGTTGACGGCCGCGGCGCTGCCCGCGACGGCGTCGGTGATGACGCCAACCCATTTGTTTGAGCTCACGGTCGAGGTGATATCGCCGGCGGTCGCGTCCCAATAGGCCTTGTCGCCCTGCGAGAAGGCGATCGACGCCGCCTTGGGCAACGTGAACACGCCATTGGTGACGATCTCGGCGCTGGCGCCAGCGGCGCAGCTATAGGCCGCCACGCCGAATAGGCTGCCGATCAAGACCGCCTGCCCGGAGACAAGGCCGCCGGACGGCGCCACGACGTCGAGCGCGTGGCCGGGTTTGACAAAATTCTTCATGGGTAACCGAGTCCCTTATGAGAGGAGATGCGAACGCTTTTGATTTCGCCGCCGCGAAGCCAGGCGATATAGGCGCGCAGCTGGTTGGCGTCGGCGGGCTTGTACTTGACCATGCCCTTGCCCTCCTGGACGACCTCGACGCTTTGCCGGCCAGTTAGCAGGGCATGCAGAGCGGCTTCAGCCTGGGCGAGGAGGGTTGGATCAGCCATGGTCAGGTCACCTGGAGCCAGCTGCGCCAGTCGACGAACGCGCCGCCGAAATCAAGCCGGATGCGGAAGCGCACGCCATCGACCTCGAAGCCAAGGTCGCTGGTGATCTGGGGCCCCGCCGCGCCTTCGAGGTAGGCGTATTCGAGCCCATCGACCTGGGCGGGGTCGGCAACCAAATACCAAACGCCGGTGGCCAGTCGCGGGTCGACGACGATTTGCAGCTTGATGGCGAACGGGTTGACGTCTTCCAACTTAGTGGGCCCGATTTGCCACACGACGGCCTCCGCGGCCGTCTCGTTGTCGGGGCCGACGACGAGATAGCGCGGGGTGACATCGATGAGCTCACCCAGCAGCCCGGTTTGAGCGCGCATCGCCTGCCGCGCCGTGCTCAGGCTCGCAACATCGATCGCCGTGCCGGCGCCGGTCCCGAGCTTATTGCCGTGCGCGTTGGAGAACACCTGGTTCCCGTCAGCGAGCGTCGGGTTGCTCGAGACGATATTGGCGAGGAAGTTCGCCTCGAAGGCCGCGGCGGCGACGCCCATGCGCCGGGTCGTGTCAGCGAAGGCGCCCAAATCGTCATTGACCATGGCTTGGCGCGTGAAGCCGACGATGCGGCCGAACGTCGTGACCGCATAAGTCTGGTCATAATCGCTCATCCCGCCGGACACGAACTCGCCGTGTTCGTTCAGCGGCAGAAGCGTCGGCGCGGTCGAGAACTGGATCCGGTGCTTATTGCGGAAGTCGCGCGCCGTCGTGGCGCGGGCGACCTGGCGCACGCCGGCGGGCGCGGTCTGATAGGCCTGGCGCAGCGTCTTATCGAGCGCGTCGGCCAAGACCAAGGGGAAGTCAGACGTCGACTGCAGGGCGCGCTCGATGACAGTGGAGGCGCTGAGCCCCATGGTGGCGAAGCCGCGGTTGCGCAGGCAGTCGCGCGCAACGTCCGGGATCGAGAGGCCGACATAGGGGCGCGCCGCTTCGCTCGGCGTGTGGCTCGGCGTGACGCGCGTATAGAGCGCTTCGCCGATCGTGCGGGCGCGGAATTCGGGGTCGGTATAGTCCGTCCCGACGGTGGTGTGCGTGCGCAAGCTCGCGCCCACGCTCGAGCGCGTCTGCATGGCGTCGAAGGCCGCGGCGCGCGCCGCCTCGACAGTGGCGTTCGCGTCGATCTGTCCGTCGATCCAGGCCTGGTCGAGCTTGGCGATCTTGGCGATCGAACGAATTTCGACATTGACCGCGGCGCGATCGACGACGGGGGGATCGACAATTTGGGTTTCCATGGTGCGAATTCCTGCGTTTGAGTCTGCGGGGATGATAACGAGCGAGGCTTCGATGACATCGAAGGCGACGGCGACTTTCTCGCGTCCGTTCGCGCTCTGGCGCTCTGACCATTTGTTGACGCGATAGCCGATCGAAACGCCGAACGTCTGGCCGTCGCTGAGCTCGGCGGCGATCCGTTGGGAACGAGGGTTATGGCGCGACAGCTTCGCGCGCCCGACCAGCTTCCCGTTGACGACGTTGATGCTGTCGACGACGCCGAGCTTGGCGTCGACACTGTCTCGCGTGTGCGAGTCCAAGAGCGGCAAGGTCGCGGGGAAGGCCGCGCCCTCGACGGCGAGCACCTCGGAGTAAGCGCCGCGCGAATCGAAGCGCTCGACGGGCGCCCCGGTAGAAAGTGTGAGCTCGAACGTCCAATTTTCCGCGTCCCATGAAGCCGGTGCGAATGGCGAGCGGCGGGTGATGACCAGATCGTTCATTTGCCGCCCTCGAAGAGTTTCGTCTTTGCGCGGATCTCGGCCGCAAAGGTCGAGCGCTCCTCGGGCGTGCCGGGCCTCATCTTCGGCGCGCGGCGAGGCGTGCGGTAGGCCATCTCGCCCGGTCTCCAGGGGAAGGAATCCGCCGCCGGCGGTTTTTTGGGCCGGCCGATTCCCACGATTTTGTTGGATCCCCGGATGCCCATCAGGCTGTGTCTCCGTCAGGCTGTGACGCGGGCACGCGCGCCGGCGGCGCCGGCGGCGCGGCGAAGTCGAGGCCGAGGCTCTTCGCGTTGGCGTTGTCTTCGGCAATTTCCTTGTCGAGCGCCTCGAGGTCATAGCCGCGTTGGGCGACCGCCTGCCGACGCGACATGAGGCCGGCCTGAATGGCGACGACCTCGCCTTCCGCATCTTTTAATGGATCAACCCAGTGAGTTTTCGGAGGCAGCCAGTTCGCGGCGAAATAGGGTTCGGGGTCGCGCTCGAAGCCGGGCGCATCGAGCCGGCCGGCGAGGACTTCGGTCGTAATCCACCTGCGCCAGACCGGATCGCAAAACTGGTGGATAAGCACGTTAAACTGTATCGCCTCGACGCGGCGACGGAACTCGACCAGGCCGGCGCGGATCGACGAGAAGTTCACGCGGCGCAGATCGGTCGTGAGCTGCTCGTAGGGAACGCCGAGGCCCGCCGCGATTTCGGCCGCCGTGATCTCGAGGAATTCGATCACCTCGCGCCCGACGCGCGCCGGATCGCTGAAGCGGATATCTTGGCCGGGGCGAAGAACCTTCAGTTCACCGGGCTCGAGGCCGCTCTCAAGCCCGCCGTCATACTCGGGCCGCCCTTCGAAACCCGCCGCGGCGCCGTTCGGATCGATAACGAAACCGGTCAACAACGCCGCGACCTTCTGGCGCATCAGTTGCGCATCATGGGCGCTGTCGAGATCCACCAGGCGCAGAAGGACCGGCGCGAACCACGACACGCCGCGGACTTGCCCGGGCGTCTCCAATCGAAAGACCTGGCACACGTCTTCGATCGGAATGCGGATCAATTCGAGGGTGATCGAAACGGGCAGGCCGGGCCGTTGCTTCCACATGTGCACGGCAGTGCGCTTGCCGTTTACATCGAATTCGATTCCGCTGACGACGCGCGAGCCATAGGAGAGCTCGGCGTGATATGCGCCGTTCACCTGCTCGCCGTCGACCATGCGCAAGCGCAGCTCATTGTCGGCGTGAGTGAAGATCGAGAACACTTCGCCGTCAGTGACGAGCCGGCGCGCAGCGAGCGCCTGCAATCCATAGAAATCGAGCAGACCGTCGGCGTCGGCGGTGCGCGTCCATGTGTTGAACGCCGCGTTGATCTTGGCGCGCATTTCGGGAACCGGGTGCGCGCTCTGTGGCTTAATGCCCGAGCCGACGAGCGCCGATTCCCACGCGCTCACGCCCGCCGCCGCGTAGCCGTTCGATCCGACTAGGTAGCGTGCCCGGCGCGCCAGAGGCATGCGCGCGTTGATCTGCGCGGCCAGGGGCAAAGGCATCTCGCCGGCATGACGCAGACGACGCCCGCCGCCCGCGCCGTCATAGTCGATCGCGCGCGTCGCAGAGCGATCGCCGAGCATAGCGCGAAGGCCGCGAGCGATGACGCTGGCGACGCTCACCAATGAAACTCCCCGCCGGCGCGATGGGGGCCAGCGTCGCCGTCCATGCGGCCCGTCCCGCCGCCGATCAGCGGCACCGTGAACTGCCGCGCAGAGCTCGCCGCGGTGTCGATCTTGGCGCGCAGCTCCGGCGACAAATCCACGCGCACGTCTACGCGGACGGTGTGCTCAATCTCCGCCGACCCGTGAACGTCGACTTGCTGCTGCAGCCCGGGCGTCGGTGTCACCGGCCGGGCGGGCATGATCCGCCCCGGCGACTCTGCGCGCGGATAATAAGCGAACGGTCCGGCCGATGGGCTGCGAGGGTCGCGCCCCTCATCAAAATGCGCCATCGGGAGCGCCTTTCCCTCAGCGGGGGTGAGATGCTCACCAGAGAGAGAAGCCGGCGACGTCGTGCTCGCGATGCCGGCCGAGAGGCGAAACACCTTCTCGAGGAAATCGGTTGGGACGGTCCGCGCGATCATGCCCTCGATCGAATTCCACATCGCCTCGCGGCCGATGAGAGGATCCTGCTCGGTAAGGATTTTCGCCGCGTCGCCCCCGTGGCCGCCCCGTTCCTTCCCGAGGTCCTTCTCAATTCTCGATTGTTGGGTGGCGTAGGCGAGACCTAGATAAGACGCATTTTGATTTTCGAAGATTCGATCAATGGTCCGACGAATACCTTCAGGACCGGCGACGCCATTCGCGGCCATAGATGGCATCAAATATTTCTGCACCCATTCGTATTGATCAACCGCCGCCAGGTCTGCTCCTTGGACATAGTGTCCCGGCGCGAGGCCCTTGATGGCGCCAGTCTTCGACCTGATGACATCCTCTTCCTTGAGCAGGCTTAAATCCAAGAGCTGCTGAATTGCGTCCTGCTCCAGATGGCCGCCTACGATGGCCTTGTCGAAGGCGGTGAAGGCATGACCAGCCGTTGAGCCACGCAGCGCTTGCGCGATCGACGGCGCCACTCCGACCATGAATTCGGTCGATAGTCCGATGCCTGCCGCCTTCGCGTATTTGACCATCGCGAAATAATCGAACGGCTTGAGCGTGTCTCCGAAGACACTGAGGCCCTTGTCGATCCCCTCCATCATTTTATGGAATTCGCTAGGGTTCTGGGTCACACCCTTGATTTCGGTGGCCTTCATCAGCTGCTCGAGATCGGCCGTGACCTCCTCCGGGGTCATCTTTTTGTTGCTGGCCTGAGTAATGACGTAGGTGCTGGCGATTTCCGGCAGGAACTTCGCGGCGTCCTCATAATTATTGAAAACCGATCGGGCGTTTCGGGCGAGCCCCATCGCTTCCGATTGCGGAATCGACGGATAGGTCTTCGCAATCTGGGCCGTCAGCTTCTCCGAATCGTCGATCTCCTCCGGCGTCATGCCGGCGATTTTCATGCGGACTTTTTCGTGCTCGCGATCGAAAGCCCGCTCGACGCCGGCCGACGCGACGTCCAGCACCTTCATGAGCCCGATAGCCGTGGCCAGCTTTCCCAGGAAGTCCGTTGCGGGCAGCGCTGCCGAGCCCTTGTTCAGAGCCTTGGTGTGCTCGTCCAGCGCCTTCGTGTTGTCTTTAAGAGCCGTGTCGCTCTCTCTCAGAGGCACGCCGCCCAGAGCCGCCCCGGCGCGCGCCGTCACGGGCCCGGCCGCGGCGGCGACGCCGCCCATGCGATCGAGCGCCCCCACGCTTGCCATCAGCGATTCGATCCGGCCCTGAACGCTCGCGAACGCCGCGGCGGTGCGATCGTCGGCGTTGATGGTCAGTCTTGATTCGAGGCCGGGCATTCACTTTTCTTTCGGCATCGTTTCGACGGCGAAGCGGTGCAACTCGAACAGTTCGGACAAGGGCTTCGCGGCGGCGGCGTCGAGCGGCATGGCCTTCATGCGGAACACGAGATTGCCCACCGCCATTCGATAGTCCTGGCCTACGCCGCGACGAAAAAACCGAAGAGCGCGTCCTTGAGCTTGCGGGCGTCGGAAAGGCTGAGAAGCGCGACGATCGCCGCGCCGGCCTCGTGATCGATGCAGCGATCGAGGTAGGCTTTGATCGTCTCCGGAATCTCCGACAGGACCATGGACCCGTTGCGATTCGTCACGAGCGCGCGCGGCTCGCCGAGGTCGATGAACATTTGCCCGGTCGGCTCCTTGAGCCGGATCTCGGAGATTGGCGCGCCCCCAGGCCAGGTGACGGGCTTGTCGAGCTTGATCGTCTTGACTGTCATTTTCGGATATCCTCTCGATCCATCGCCGCGATGACGCGGCAGTTATCGACGACGCGCATGGCGATCGCCGCAGCCTCGCGCTCTTCGACCCCGAGTGTCTTCAGCGCATTCAGGATTGCCTCGGCTGCCTTGACGCGCCGCACCTGGTCCGGGTCGCGCTTGAATTCCTCCGACGCGATCACTCGACGGCCTCTGCGAAAATCCGATCGATCTCGGCGGTGACGACGTGCAACGGCACCACGATCGCGACGCGCGCGTGGCCCAGCGCCAGGAACCTCATAAGCTGGGCAACCGGGAAGATGTCGGAGTCCAAATGGCCAGGAATGAGGACTTCCGGGCCTGCAGGGTCGTCTTGGATAGGTGCGCCGCGCTCGGAGAAGGCGATAAGGCGCTGCGGCCCGTAATGGATCACCAGATAGGCGTCGTCGCTCCGGCGCGTCAGGAACTGAACATGCGGGGCCATCTGCTCAAGGGGAAGGTTGGCGTCTGCAAGGTTCCTCAACGCGGCCAGCTTGATTGCGTCGCGCTCGGTCCACTGGCGCACCCGGCCAGAAGTCGTCTCGTTTTCGAGCTTAATGAATCCGCGAGAGAGCCATTGGTCGACCCTCGCCCGGCTCACTTTCAAGGCGGCGCAGAGCTTCGCATTGGGGATTGTGTTCACGGGTAAAACCTCCGACAAGTTGGCGGAAGTTATGTAAATCGGTGACATATTGTCAATGGCTTTTTAAGCGTTTTCCGGTCAATTCAGAACGCGCCAGGCTTCCCGCCGTCGCCATAATGGCCCGCGTCGAGAAGCCTATGATATTCCAGCCATATTTTGATTTCTCGCTCGCGTTCAGGGGTCACGCCAGCATCGAGTTCTTTCTGGTATCGGCGCGCCTCGCTGATCCGCGCGGCGCGAAATAGGTTCCGAAACGCAATTCCAAATTCCTGCAGCCCGAGGTGCGGGTTGTGGGCGACATCGTCGAGCACCTCGAAGGCCGCCTCGATGGGGTCGTCTTCCTTATGGGCGCTCACGACCGCGCCCCCTCAGCCGCGCAGTGGGCATTCCACACCAAATAAAAACAGTCATGCACAGAATCGGCCAGACCCTCGATTTGGTCGGCCAATGAACTACAAGCATCCTGGTATCGGCTAACCTCTTCTTCATCGGAGGACTTCGGCGAATTCTCCGCGAAGACGCGAGCAATGTGAGCGAGGGTTCTCAGCTCACTAATGGGGACTTCCAACCTGCGGAGATCGGCGGCAATGTCTTCGAGCTTGGGCACTGGGGGCCTTTGTGCTAGGCATAAAGACGGCAAGATTGCCGATTTGCACCATATGACAAAAAGAGGCAACGTTGCAAGTTTTAACTTCGCATCAATGCCGTGCTGGGCGCGCCTTGGTCGAAATGTCGCGCGAGGCGTTGGCAACCGCTGCGAATGTCGCTGTTCGGACGATCGCCGACTTCGAATCGGGAAAGAGAGACCCGATCCACGCGACGCAAACCGCGATTCGCTCCGCCCTCGAAAGGGAGGGTGTTCAATTCATTGACCCCAATGGGGGCGGCCCAGGGGCGCGTTTGCGGGCAAAAAGCTAAGTAACCGGGCGACTTAGCTTTTTCGGAAACAGTAGCAGCGTGCTACCTTTTTACCGATCCATCCATTTCGACCTGATAACCGCCGGCATGCTTGACCGCGCTGGCTTCAGTGCGGCCTTCTCGCGCAAGGGCATGTCGGCGATCCGCCGCGCCTCAGCCGCGAGGCGGAAGCCGCGGGCTACCAAGCCGCATACGGCGGCGTAGCCATAGACCCGGCAATCGAGCGCCTCATTTGCGATGCTGGGATCCTTTCGCCAGGTCCTAACGGCGACGCCGCGTTTAAACGTGCGCACGATTCGTTCTGCCCCGAGCATGCGAAAATAATCCAGGTCGCGGCCGAGCGGCCAATGGCACGTACCTGGCCCCTCGTCGCGCTCGAGGCGCGAGACGATCAGCTCTTTCGCCGCGTCGACGCCGACGATGAACGGCGTGAAGGTTTGCTGGCCCGGCTTAGGCGGCCGGCGCGGCCAAACGGGGATACCAGGGCCGCCCCGCCCCTTGACAGCCCAGCAATTGCGGGCGGCGCGCTCGCGGGCGAACTTGTACACGGTCTGCGTATGGTGGCCACCGCTATCGACGCAAACGGCCCTGATCGGCATGGCGCCGGCCCTCGGATGATCGAACCGGCGCAGGAGCTCAGCGTCGAGGGCGCGCCAAACATCGGGCTTCGACGGGTCGCCCCACAGCTCGTCATAACTCAGGCTCCAGGACTCCTCGCCGACGCCCCAGCCGACAATCTCGACGGCGAGCCGGTCTCCCTGCACGTCGACCCCGGCGGTGATGACGGACACCTGCTCGGGCACGCCTTCACCCCAGTCTTCCAACCGCTCGAGCGCGCTGGCTGGGTCGAATTGCCCGGCCTCGCGGTCTTCGAACGGCAAGCCGAGCTTGACGTTGGTCCACACCTGCAAACGCAGCGGATCGCGCCTGACGATCATGAACTCTTCGGCGATCTCGCCCCAGCTCTCGAACGGCGAATAGAGGGCCGGCAGATGAAAGCCCGCCGTGCGCCCGTCGCCCTCCGCCGTCGCGCGCCATTCGCCGCCGGCGAGCATTGTCGGCTTGTCGCGCTCGTCGATCACGCACCCGTTCGCCGAGCACGCCATGAACGCCTCGCGCGGCCTGCTTTCGGGCCATTGGATCGACGACCACGCGATGACCTGCATCACACCGCAGTGCGGGCATCGCACGAAGAACTTGCGCTGATCGGATTCGGCGTAGGCCTTTTCGATGCGAGACGCGCCGGCAAAGGTCGGCGTCGAAATGAGGAAAATCTTCCTTCGACCCCTAAAGGTGACGGTTCTTTGAATCGCCAGCGCCACCGGGTCCCCCTCGCCGTCCGCGTCGGCCGGGAAGGCGTCGACTTCGTCCATGACGAGGTAGCGGGCAGGCAACGACCGCAGGCCGGCCGCGGAGTTCGCGCCGGTCATCACAAGCGCGCCGCCGGCGAACTCTTTCTGCATCACGGTATTGCCTGGATCTTTCGATCGCGACGGCGCGATTTTGGCGCGAAGCGCCGGGGTACCCTCGATCAGCGGGTCAATTCGAATTCGGCTGTTGCGCCGCACCTGCTCGATCGACGGCCAGACGGTCAAAATGACGCCTGGCGCGTGATGAACCCAAAATCCGATCACATTCAACCCGGCTTCGGTTGCGCCGACCTGTGCACCCTTCATGAAAGCGATCCGTTCGATCGGCGAGCTCGTCGACAGGCAGTCCATGATCTCGCGCAAATAGGGCACGCGATCGGTTCGCCATGGCCCCGGCTCGGCATTCGCCGTCGGCAGGACCCGGTGCTTGTCCGCCCACTGCGACACGGTCAGTTGCGGCTCAGGCTCGAGGCCGCGGCGCCAGGCGGCGTCGATCAGCTCGAGCGTCTCGTCGCGCTCGGCGTCCAAAACAAAGTCCAGCCGGCTGGACTCAGTTTCATGGTCGCACGCTGCGACCATGATCTGCGCACCGTCGAGACCAGGTAACAGGGAGGCGGCATTGGGTTGCAGCGTGTTACTCAATTGGGAGCTCGAGCGGTGTCGCCGCGAGGGCCGCGAGCTGGGCCCGCACCTCCCTGTCGAGCACGGCGACCGTGGCCGCCAGGTCGCCGCCGAGCGCGGCCACCAAGGGCGCGGCGCGATTGACCCAGCCTATCCAAGCGTCACGCTCAAAGCGCGCGCGGCCCTCTACGGCGCGCAACGTCGCCCGCTGGTCGATAAGCCGGCCGGCGAGCCGTTCGGCCTTAAGGCGGGCTATCTCGGCCTCGGCGACGTCGCGCTGCCCGCGGGCGCTTATGGGCGGAGCTGGTAGCGGTGCGCGACTAGGCCCTTCGCCGCCATCATCGCCGTCTCGGCGGGCCCGGATCCACGCCCAGCCCTTCTCGACATTGATCCTGCCAGATGGCTCGACGGGCATGCCGGCCTTCACGTATCTCGAGACCGTCGCCGGCGACGCGTGGATGATCTGCGCGAACCGGATTTTCGGCACTTCCGGGGCGTCGGCCGCCGCCGTGCGCTGCCAGGTCTCGCGGCGCGCGTGGTCGACGTTCGCCTCGAGCCATTGCTGGCCCTGGTCGATGTTGACGCGCCCGTTCGGGGTGACCGGCATGCCGGCCTTCACCCAATGCGACACCCTGGCCGGCGAGACGCCGACAAGACGCCCAAAATCAGCCTTTTTGAGCGTTTTTGGCGCTCTAGAATCGACCTGAAAGAGGGTTTTCTCGACGTCTATCACTTCACTATTGCCCTTGAAAAACCAACGTCTTAGGCACGAAAACGACCCTGTCTAGAGGAATTGCGCACTGCGCCGCTAGCGCACCCGCTGAGCGAGAGAAGGACCCGTCGATGTTTGCAGGGTCTGCTTTTCGGAGGGCGGCGGGCATCTCTCACGGATCAGCAAGCCCCATTATTTTGCGCGTCTCGAAGCTCAAGGGCGGTGGGGGCACATGGCTATAGTCGGGCGGAGGCTGGGGCAGCCTTCCTTCGAATGCCCTTGGTCGGTTTGCCGCGCGCGCGGATGAAGTGGAACTAAGCGCCCGAGCGCGAGCTGCTCGAGCGAGCGCCGTGTTGAATTCTAAGGGGTTAGATTCTTCTCTTATGTTGACCGGAAGATTGCTTCCGGTATTTACCGGAAAATCCCTTCCGGTATTTACCGGAAGATTGCTTCCGGTATCGGTCATCTCGGGAGGGCTCTCCGAAGCGGGTTTTCCATCATCCTTGATGATGACGAGGTAGCCGTTGCGCCGCTGATCTTTGCATCGCGTGTCCACGATCGGGATGATTTGGATATGGCCAGCCTCAGCCAAGTCGGTGAGCCCGGATCGAATGCTGCGCTCGGTCAGTCCTAGGAGCTCGGCCAGCGTCTCCTGGGTCGGCCACGCCAGCCTTGTGCGACTGTTCACATAGCGCGAGAGCGCAATGGCGATGCGGCAGGCATTAGCGGGCATGGTTTGATCTGCGCAGACCTGATCAACGAAGCGCATCCTGTGATCGGAGCGCCACAACGCGCCGGCTTTGGGGGCGCTCATGTGGCAAATCCGGTCGGGAAAGCGGCGCTAACCCATTGAAAAGACATAACTTGGTTTTCCCATGTTCGGAGGGAAAACCGAGCAAGAACAAATGATTAGCAGGGTATCATAATCCGTAGGTCCCCAGTTCAAGTCTGGGTCCCGCTACCAAACTAAATCAAAGACTTAGATAGACGTATGGCCCCGAAGCGGGCCTTTTTTACGTCGCATCGCCCTTGCAACACGCAACATGCAATTTCAACGGGCTGCAGGCAAATCCGGCCGATGACGGCGAATCCACGCGACATAAAGCGCAACATGGGGGTGCGGACGCGTCGTGCTAGGCTAAGGCCTTACGACTGGCTGCGGATCACGGCGCTTTGATTTGATTGCGACGGTCTCACATGCTTGCGCCATAGAGGGGTCTCGAGTCATCTGCATTGCCGCGCAGCCTATAGGGGAAGGCTCCATGTCGTTCTGGAAGGCGTCAGGGCTCGCCGTTGCCACGGCGCTCCTCTTGCTGAGTGAGACTGCCGGCTCAGCGCACGCCCAATGCGACTGGACTACCTGCGCGACCGAGTGGAGCGGCGGCAGTCATCAACCTTGGACCCGGTTTTGCGTACAATATCAATAATGCAGGGCAAGCGGTAGGATACCTCAATGTCGTTGGCGATGCCCGACCTATCGCCACTGAATGGAGTGGCGGAAGCGTAGTCAGCCTCGGTCCGGGCGTCGCTTACGGCATCAACAATGCGGGGCAGGTGGTGGGATACAGTTTCTTCACAGAGCCGCCGCCCGGCGCCCCCGAACCTTCAACCTGGGTGATGATGGCTCTTGGCTTGGCTGGCCTCGGATTTGTCGACTATCGGCGCGCAGCGGGCCTCAGCAGTTAGTCCGCTTCTTGTATCTCGCCTTGCAACGATCGTGGATGCCGAGCGAGGCGTCTCTTTTCCAATTGGTGAGGACGTGCCGCAGGTCCGGCAGCGCGATGTCGCCGCCATATTTGGCCTTGAGCCCCGCGACGTTGTGGCGGCCACGCCGCCCGTGCGGCTCACACACGATCGTTCAGCGTCGGCTCATGAACGTCCGACAGGGCGCCAGCGTCTTTTGGCGCCGCCGACGATACCGCTGCGGCGGCAACCAAGCTGTATTACTAATAATTTGAGTTATTACTGTCTTGGGCCAAAAAGCTGCTGTCATTTTTACGTTATATGGGTAAGGTGATATTGGTATAACAATTCCGCTGATCCAAGCGGATCGGACGAGTGGGCAGGATCCACCCTCCCATCTGCCAACTCGCCCGGCAGGCGCGCCAGGCGCGCCTCCGGTCCGTCCCCAGAGCCAGAATGGGGGCGGGCCGGTATGGTCCGCGTTCCGAAGGCGCACGCTTCGGCTTCTCTCTCCCCTCTCTCCGATCGGAGCACCGACGGCGATGAACCCGCGCGTGGGGTGGTCGCCGGGGCCGCGAAGCCCCTCGAGGAGGAATTTTCGCTCTCCGCTTTCCAAAAACTCCCGTCCGGCGCCTTGCTGAGCCGCGACGCCTTGACATAGGCGTGATTGCAATCCTTCTTGCGTATCGGCGTCGCAGCGGCGAGGATCGTCCGCCCGACCAAACCCACCAACAGATGTCTTGGGAGGAAACGAATGTTGAAGAGTGTGAGCAAGCGCGATGTGCTGCGCGCCGGCGGCGCGGCTGTCGCCGCCGCGGCGCTGAGCCCGATGGGCCCGGCCTTCGCGGCGGACAAGAAGCTGATCGCCTTCGTCGTGAACGTCTCGGCCGATTTCTGGGTCATCGCCCGGGCCGGGCTCGAGAAGGCCGCCGCGGAACTGCCCAAGTATGACGTCCAGATGTTCATCCCGGGCGAAATGTCGGCCGCCGCGCAGAAGCGCATCCTCGAAGATCTCATAGCCAGGGGCGTCGCCGCTCTGACCATCAGCCCGGTCGATCCCGGGAACTCGACCGAAATCCTCAATCAGGTCGCCTCCAAGGCCGTCCTGTTCACTGTCGACGGCGACGCGCCCAAGTCGAACCGCATCATGTACATCGGCACCGACAATGTCGCGGCCGGCCGCATGTGTGGCGAGCAGATCCTGAAAGCGCTGCCGAACGGCGGCAAGATTATGCTGTTCGTCGGCACGATGGACGCCGCCAACGCGCAGGAGCGCTCGAAGGGCATCAAGGAAGCGATCGCCGGCTCCAAGGTCGAGATCATCGACATCCGCACCGACGGCGGCGATCAGGCCAAGGCGAAAGCCAACGCCGAAGACACGCTGACCAAATATCCGAACATCGATCTCCTGTGCGGGCTGTGGTCTTACAGCACGCCGCAGATCTACAACGCCGTCAAGGCGGCCGGGAAGGAAGGCAAGGTTAAGATCGTCGGCTTCGACGAGGAGCAGCAGACGCTCAAGGGCGTCGCGGAAGGCGTCATCGAGGCGACCGTCGTCCAGCAGCCCTATGAGTTCGGTTACAAGTCGATCAAGGAGCTCGCCGCCTATCTCGAGGGCGACCGTTCGATGGTGCCGCCGAACAAGCTGCAGATCATCCCAACCAAGGTGATTGACAAGTCGAACGTGAAGGAGTTCGCGGAAAACCTGCGCAAGATCCTCAAGAAGTGACGCGACCGCGCTCCGGCTGGACCGCCTTCTGCGCTCCGGCCGGGGCGCGACGTCACCACCCCGCGCCTGCGCCGCTCGCAGATGGCTGAAACGATTCTGGAGCTCCGCTCCATCGCCAAGACCTATCCTGGCGTCATCGCGCTCGACGGGGTGACGATGTCGCTCGCGCGGGGCGAGGTCCTGGGCCTCATTGGCGAGAACGGCGCCGGGAAATCGACGATGATGAAGGTGCTCGGCGGCGTCATCGCGCCGAGCGCCGGCGCGATCGTCATCGACGGCGTAGAACACCCGCGCCTGACCGTGACCGAGGCGACGGCGGCTGGCATCGCCTTCGTGCACCAGGAGCTGAACCTCTTCGAGAACCTGGACGTCGCGGCGAACGTGTTCATCGGGCGGGAGCCCCGTTTCGGCGGGATTTTAAGGCTTATCGACGAGAAGACGATGCACGCGCGCGTCAAGCCGCTTCTCGAGCGGCTCGGCGTCGATTTCGAACCGTCCGACATGGTCGAAAACCTGTCGATCGCGCAACGGCAGATGGTGGAGATCGCCAAGGCCCTCTCGCTCGACGCGCGGGTCATCATCATGGACGAGCCGACCTCGAGTCTCACGCTGACCGAGACGGATCGTTTGCTCGAAGTCATCGCCGACCTGCAACGTCATGGCGTGTCGACGATCTACATCTCCCATCGGCTGGGCGAAGTGAAGACCTGCTGCCACCGGGTCGTGGTTCTGCGTGACGGCCGCCTCGTCGGCGAGCTTGACAGGAATGAGCTCACCCACGCCGCGATGGCCCGCATGATGATCGGGCGCGATCTCAAGTCGCTCTATATTCCTCCCAAGGCGCCGCCGAAGGCCGCCGGACTTACGATCACGGACCTTGTCACCGCTGCGTTCCCTGACCGGGCTGTCACGCTTTCGGTGCGGTTTGGCGAGATTCTCGGACTGGCCGGTCTGATCGGCTCGGGCCGCACCAGCGTCGCGCAGACGGTCTTCGGGGTGCAACCGGCGGTGGGCGGCGAGATCACGCTCGATGGCGCGCCCATGGCGGTCAAGTCGGCCCGCGACGCGATCGCCAAGGGCGTCTATCTCATTCCCGAGGATCGCAAGCGGACCGGGCTCGTCCTCGACATGCCCATCGTTGAGAACATCTCGCTCGCCGACCTCAAGAGCTACGCCCGCGGCACGCTGGTCGACGGAGCGCGCGAACATGAGGTTGCCGAGCAACAACGCCGAGCGCTCAAGATCAAGACGGCTTCTGTCGAAACCGAGGTAGTGACGCTGTCAGGCGGCAACCAGCAGAAGGTGGTGCTCGCCAAGTGGCTGTCGATGCGGCCGAAAGTGATCATCTTCGACGAGCCGACCCGCGGCATCGACGTCGGCGCGAAGGCCGAGATCTACGAGATCATGCGCACGCTCGCCGATTCCGGCGTCGCGATCCTGATGATCTCGAGCGACATGGAAGAAGTCATAGGCGTCAGCGATCGCATCGCCGTCATGCATGAAGGCCGCGTCAGCGGCTTCCTCGAGCGCGAGGATTTTTCCGAACACAATGTCCTGATGCTCGCCGTCGGACAAAAGATAGACGAGGACGCCGCCGCTCATGCTTAAGAAGGAACTTGGTCTCGCGCTGCTCATCCTGGTCATCGGCGGCATTTCGGCCTTCATCAACCCGCAGTTCATCTCTCAGGTCAATCTTCTCAACCTCTCCAATCAGATCGGCCTGTTCGGCTTGTTTGCGCTCGGAGAGGGGTTCGTCATCATCACAGGCGGCATTGACCTCTCGATCGGTTCGATGCTCGCGCTGCTCGGCATCATCTTTCTCGATCTTCTGGTCAACCACGGCTTTGGCTGGCCGCTCGCGCTTGTGATCACGGTCGCTGGCGGCGCATTCCTCGGCTTCATCCACGGCACATTGATCACGCGGCTCAAGCTGCAGCCGTTCGTCGTCACGCTCTGCGGTCTCCTCCTCTATCGCGGCATCGCGCGCTGGTACACGGAGGATTCGACGCAAGGATTTGGCTACGCGACCGACTACGACAGGCTCGAGTGGCTGATGTCGGGGCGGACCTTCGACATCCCCCACACCTTCATTTTCCTTCTGATCGTGGCCGCGATCCTCGCGGTCGTCCTGCACAAGTCGATGTTCGGCCGCTACCTCTATGCTGTGGGCAAGAACGAGGAGGCCGCGCGCTTCTCCGGCATTCCGACCACTCGGGTGATCATTTCGGCCTATCTTCTGGCGGGCGTTCTCACCGGCTTGTCGGCGGTGTTCTTCGTCTTCTACACCCAGTCCATCGCGCCCTCGGCGCATGGCAATTTCTACGAGCTCTACGCGATCGCGGCGGCCGTGCTCGGCGGGTGCTCGCTGCGCGGCGGCGAGGGTTCGATCATCGGCATCGTGCTCGGCACGGTGCTGCTGCAGGTGTTGCAGAATCTGGTCAACATCCTGGGTATCCCGTCCTCGCTCAACTTCGCCGTCATGGGGGCCGTGATCCTGCTCGGCGTGATCGCCGACCGCGAATTGCAGCGCCGGCGGCAGAACCGGATCGCGCTCGCGAGCGCGGAGGCGCGCAACTTGGCGCGCCGTCCCGCTGGCGCGCCGGCCTGAGGCGCGCGGCGCCCGAAGGGGCGCGGTCAGCTTTTTTTCAGACAGCCTGGAGTTTCGAAGTCATGGATCCTCGGTCCACGCGAAAATTGGGCAAGAGTGGCGTCGCCGTCACCGTGCTCGGCTGCGGCGGCGGCCCGCTCGGCGACATGTACGCGCTGCTTGACGACGCCGACGCAATCCAAACGGTGGAGGCGGCCTATGACGGCGGCGTGAGGCTGTTCGACACCTCGCCCCTCTATGGCCACGGCCTCTCGGAGCACCGCTTCGGGACGGCTTTGCGCCGCAAGCCGCGCGCGAGCTTCGTGCTCTCGACCAAGGTCGGGCGCTATCTCACGCCGCCCAAGGCCGGTCAGCCCATCGAGCGGGGCCTGTTCAAGGGCGGGCTCGATTTCAACTATGTCTATGACTACACGCGCGAAGGCACGCTGCGCGCCATCGACCAGAGCATGGCGCGCTTGGGCCTCTCGCGCATCGATTGCCTCATCATCCACGATTGCGACGTTTGGACGCACGGCAGCCGCGAGGCCTATCGGGAGAAATTCAAGGAGGCGATGAACGGCGCCTATCGCGTCCTCGATGAGCTTCGCGCGCAGAAGGTGATCAGGGCGATCGGCGTCGGGGTGAACGAGGTCGACGTCTGCATGGACTTCGCCAAGGCGGGCGACTTCGATTTCTTCCTGCTCGCGGGCCGCTATACGCTGCTTGAGCAGGGCGCGCTCGACGATTTCCTGCCGCTCTGCCGCGAGCGCGACATCGGCATTCTGCTCGGCGGGCCGTACAATTCCGGCATCCTGGCGACCGGCGCTATCGAGGGCGCGAAATACAATTATACGCCAGCCCCTCCCGACATCATGGACAAGGTCCGCCGCATCGAGGCGGTCTGCGCGCGCTTTTCCGTTCCGATCGCCGCGGCGGCGCTGCAATTCCCGCTCGGCCATCCCGCCGTCTCGTCGATGATCCCGGGCGCCGTCTCGCCTGCGGAAGTCAGGCGCAACATCGAGCTCATGGCGACGCCGATCCCGCCCGCCTTGTGGGCGGAGCTCAAGGCCGAGGGCCTTCTCGCCGAGCGGGCGCTCACGCCGAATTGACGAGACCGGTCGCTCGCCGCCCGGGCGGGTCGAGGCCTCCCGCGTAACAAGCTCCGTTCCGCACGCGAAGGATGCGCTTGAGCGGCGCGCGATGCGCGCGCGTTCCATGCGGAGGAAAGATCATGGCGACGTGGAGCAAGATGAGCGCTGGCGCTGCGGCTTTGTGTGTCCTCGGCCTGGGCGGAGCGCCCGCCCTTGCCGCCGACGCGGCGCATCCGACCGTGATTGAACTCTTTCAGAGCCAGGGGTGCTCGTCATGCCCGCCGGCGGAAGCCAGCGTCCAGGCGGTGAGCGACCGGGCGGACGTGCTCGCGCTCGCTTTCGAGGTCGACTATTGGGACCGGCTCGGCTGGAAGGACACCTTCTCCAAGGCCGCCTGGACGGCCCGCCAGTACGCCTATTCCCACGCCATGGGCGGCGACGGCGTCTATACGCCTCAGGTGGTCGTCAACGGCCGCGTCTCGGGCGACGCCCTTGAGCCCGGCGCGCTCGCGGGCCTCATGAGCCGCGGCGATCGCGGCGCGGCCGGGCCGAGCGTCGGCTTTTCAGGCGGGTCAGTCAGGGTCGGAGCGGGCAGGGCGCCCGCCGGCGGCGCCGACGTGTGGGTCGCGCGCTATATTCCCCACATTGTCGAGGTCGCCATTCCACGCGGCGAGAACGCCGGCCGCACTTTGCCCTTCAAGGACGTCGTGCGCGAGATGACGCTGGTCGGCCGATGGAAGGGCGAGGCCGCGACCTTCCCCGCGCCGTCCGGCGGCGACCCGGGCCTCGCGGAAGCCGTGCTCGTGCAGATGAGCGGGGCAGGGCCCATCCTGGCGGCGGCCAAACGGTAAGGGCGAGGCGCCGGCGCCTCACCGCCCCGCGCCCCCCTGAAAACCGTATTCCATCAGCCGGCGGCCTTCGCTCGCGCGTTCCGCCTCCGAGCGCGCGCCGTAGAGGATCGCGATCAGCCGGCGGCCGCCCTGGACCGCCGAGCCCACGAGGCCGTAACCGCTCGCCGCGAGATGCCCGGTCTTGAGGCCATCGGCGCCGATGTTCATGAAGAGAAGCGGATTGCGGTTCTGCTGGCGCACGCCGTTCCAGGTGAACTCGGGCTCGCCGAAATAATGATAATATTGCGGATAGGTCGCGATCACATAGGCCGCCAAACGCGCCATGTCGCGCGGCGTCACCCGCTGTCGCGGGCTGCCGTTCCCCCAGGCGTTGGCGAAGCTCGAACGGCTCATGCCGATCGCGCGCGCTTCCTGGTTCATCCGCGCCGCGAACGCGCCTTCCGAGCCCGCGATCCCTTCCGCGAGCGCGATGGCCGCGTCGTTGCCCGACTCGACGATGAGGCCCTGCAACAATTCGTCGACACTGGCCTGTTGGCCCGCCTGCGCGAGCATGCTCGAGCCGCCCGACTTGGCGTCGCCCTCTCGCGCCGCGCGGGGCGAGATCGTCATGCGCGTCGAGAGACTGAGCCGGCCCGCGGCGAGCTCCCGGAAGACGATCTCGGCCGTCAGGATTTTCGTGGTCGATTCGGGCGCGACCGACGCGTCGGCTTTCTTCTCGAACAGGACCGCGCCGCTGCTCTGATCGATGAGGAGCGCGTAGGGGACTTTGGTCTGGAACGGCGGCGCCGCTCGCGCCGCCGGCGCGACGGCGAGGACGATGAGCGCCGTCGAGAGCGCGGCGAACAGACGCGGCGCAAGGCGCGCCGAAGGTCCGCGGAATGTCAGATGATGCAGAGGCATGGCGTTACGGGGATCCGATCGACGCGGCGGGTCGCCGCAATCTACGAGGCCGTCGCGGCCGCCGGCAAGCCCGGCCCCCGTTCAGCGCGCGAAGTCGCGCGAGCGATCCTGAATGTCCTCGACCCGGACCTTATCGAGCGGGAATGAGGAGATCGCGCGCCCTGAGAAATCGAGCTTCGAGAGATCGACCGAGCGCATCCGGCGGTCGTACATCGTCCAGTAATAATAGACCCGGTGGGTCATGTCGGCGATGACCGACCATTGCGTGTAGCCGAGATGAAAGTCATCGGCGCTCCCTTCGCGCACGAGGCCCTCGGGGATGTCGAAATTGTCGAGCATCGTCGAGGCAGTGGCGACCGCCTCGGCGGCGTTCTTCGGCGGAATCATGGTGTTGACGAAGGCGACGGCGCGCACGAAGCGCGAGGGCGGGGTGAAGTCGCCCGGCAGCCCGAGCATGCCGCTGCCCGCCCCGAACGGCGCGAGCGAAACGCCGTCGATGCTGTGTGGCCGCGCCGCCTGCGGCGTGAGGTTGGCGTAGTTGCGCAAGTTCAGAAGATGCCAACCGTATTCCGGCGAGTTGGTCATCGCGCCGACCTTGTTGTCGCTGACCTCAAGTTTGCCGTCCACATATTCGATCACGATCGAGGCGCCGCTGGCGTCGCTCACGATATGATGAAGGGGGAGGGCCGTGCCGAATTGCTTTTCGATTTCGGCGTTGCGCACGACGCGGATGGTCGCCATGGCGGCGCGCACCTCATCGACGGACTTGAAGTTGCCGAGGATGTAATTGACGAGATCGACATTGCTGACGGTCGTCGCCAGCGCGTCGGCCTTGACCTCCTGATATTGGGCGAAGCCGGGGAAGAACAGGGCGCCGACGGTCAGGCCCGCCTCGTTCATGCCGTCGGTCGCGTAATTGAGATGCGCCGCGTTGACGCCGACGAAGCCGTATCGGTTGCTCCATTTCGCGCCGGTCCTGCCTTCGCCGAGCGTCGATGAGAACTGAAGCCCGCGCGGCGCCAGCATCATCTCGGAGTGCAGATCGGAGGCGCCCCATTCCATCGTCCGCGCATAGATGCGCGTCCCATCCTCGGCCTTGAAGATCATCGAGGTGCAGGCCTGGGCGGCGGGAGAGGCGCCAAGCGTCGCGCCCAATCCGGCGAGCGCTCCCGCGAGGGTCAGCGCGATCAGCCTGTTCGTCATGGTGTTCACCTTATGCTTGAAGCCGCCGCCCATTCTTGATTGGAGCGCGGAGCGCGGGCCGTGTGAGACGGCCCGTCCGGGCGCGTCAAATCCTATGCCGGGAATGTTAAAAATGAGCGACGCGGCCGAGCTCGAGAGGGCTAGCGGGCCTAAAGCAGGGGGCAGCCATCATCTCGGATGGCGACAATCTCTTGCGGAAAATCGGAAATCAGGTTAGGCTTGCGTCGATGAGCTCTTCCGCCCCTCCGCCTGTCGCGCGCGTGGCCCGCGCCACGGATCGTCGCTGGCGGTGGAAGCGACGTGAAGAATCCCCTCCCGCCTTTCCCTTTGTAACCCATTGATAAGTCTTGTTTTGAACGAGAGAATCCAAGGAAATCCAAGCCTTTCCAACCCCCGAATCGGGGCTCGTGGCCCCCGAAACGGCCGCGCTTCAAGACAATCCAAAAACGGTGGGCGTCGAGCGGCCTTTCACTCGGCCCTCCTCTCGGGCTGCCGCTTCGGAGCGCCATAGGCGCCGGGGAGCTGGTCGGCATAGCCGGCCACGAAATCGCGCTCGCGGTCGACCTCGGTCGCGGACGGACTCCCGCATGGGTTGCGCCGTTCGTCCGCCCGGCGCCCCCTATTTGCGCTTGCGTTCGGGCCATTGTTCTGCATACGTTCCGGCCGTTCACGAAAGCCCGGGGCGGGGGCGGCGATGGTGGCGCGGGTGGCGACGGTGGCGTTCGAGGGGGTCGAGGCGCGGCCCGTCGACGTCCAGGTGCAGATCGCCTCGGGCACGGTCGCCTTCACGATCGTCGGCCTCGGCGACAAGGCGGTGGCCGAGTCGCGCGAGCGGGTGCGCTCGGCGCTGATCGCCTCGGGGCTCGCGCTGCCCGCCAAGCGCATCACCGTCAACCTCGCCCCGGCCGACATGCCGAAGGAGGGCAGCCATTACGACCTGCCGATCGCGCTCGCCGTCATGGCGGCGATCGGCGCCATTCCGGCCGACGCGCTCGACGGCTTCGCCGTGATCGGCGAGCTCGCTCTCGACGGGGCGATCAGCGCTGTCGCCGGCGTCCTGCCGGCGGCGATCGCCGCCAACACCGCAGGCAAAGGCCTGATTTGCCCCGCGCCCTGCGGTCCCGAGGCGGCCTGGGCTTCGTCCGATCTCGACATTCTCGCGCCCCGCTCGCTGATCCAGCTCGCCAACCATTTCAAGGGCTCGCAGGTTCTCTCGCGCCCGCAGCCCGCTTTGCGCGCCTCGACCGGGCCGCAGCCGGACCTGCGCGACATCAAGGGCCAGGAGAGCGCCAAGCGGGCGCTCGAGGTGGCGGCGGCCGGCGGCCACAACCTTTTGATGAGCGGCGCGCCCGGCGCGGGAAAGTCGATGCTGGCTCAGCGCCTGCCCTCGATCCTGCCGCCCTTGACCCCGCGCGAACTCCTCGAAGTCTCGATGATCCATTCGGTCGCGGGCGCCCTCGCTGGCGGGGCTTTGACCGACCGGCGCCCGTTTCGCGCGCCGCATCATTCGGCCTCCATGCCCGCTCTCGTCGGGGGCGGCGCGCACGCCAGGCCCGGCGAGATCTCGCTCGCCCATAACGGGGTCCTGTTCCTCGACGAATTGCCGGAGTTCCAGCCGCAGGTTCTCGACAGCCTGCGCCAGCCGCTCGAGACCGGGGAGGTCGCGATCGCGCGCGCCAACCACCGCGTCGTCTATCCGGCGCGGTTTCAGTTGGTCGCGGCCATGAACCCATGCCGGTGCGGCATGGCGAGCGAGCCGGGCTACGCCTGCAACCGGGCGCCGAACGAAAGGTGCGTCGCGCAATATCTGGGGCGCCTTTCCGGGCCTCTGCTCGATCGCTTCGATCTCGTGGTCGACGTGCCATCGGTCTCCGCCACAGACCTCATGGCCCCGCCGCCGAGCGAGGGCTCGGCCGAGGCCGCCGCTCGGGTCTGGTCGGCGCGCACGATCCAGCTCGCCCGCTACGCCAAGCTCGGCCTCGACGGGGTCGTGTGCAACGCCGGGGCGCCCGCGAGCCTCGTCGAGGAGATCGTCGATGCGGACGCCTCGGGGCTCGCCCTCCTGCGCGACGCGGCCGAGCGGCTGCGTCTCTCGGCGCGCGGCTATCATCGGGTGCTGAAGCTCGCCCGCACGCTCGCCGACCTCGACGGCGGTGGTCCGACCCGTCGCGCCCATCTCGCGGAGGCGCTTTCCTATCGCGGCGCCCCCGACCGCGCGGCTGCCGCCGCCTGAGCCGCAGGATTGTGGCGAACCCGTACAATTGCGCCGAATTGCGCAAAAGATTCGCAATCGCAGCCTGAAACGATGGGGGCAAAGGCCGGTCGACGCGGCCGTGCGAAGCGGGATTGTGGATGGAATTGGGCGCCGGTCTGGCGGATATCGCGGCTCACGCGCCCTGGCTTCAGGCGGGCGCGGTCCTCGCCTTGGCGCTGGCGCTCGTCGCCGCAATCGCCCGCTTCTGGGCGGAAGCGCGGGCGAAACGGGTCGCAGCGGAGAACGAGAGGCTGCGCGACGAGCTCTGGCGGCTCAAGGAAGCGGTGAGCGCGCGGAACCGGGCCGAGGCGGCGAGCGAAGCCAAAACGCGGTTCCTGACGACGATGAGCCACGAGATTCGCACCCCGATCAGCGGGATTCTCGGAATGGCGGACCTCTTGCGGGAGGCCTCGCTCGATCCCGAGAACGCGAGCTATGTCGAGGCGATCCGCAGCTCAGGGAAGGCGCTCATCGCGCTCATCGACCAGATCCTCGACCTGGCCAAAGTCGAGGCGGGGCGTCTCGATCTCTCCGTTGAAACCGTCGATCTCGGACGCCTGACCGAAGGGGTGGTCGAACTGCTTGCGCCCCGCGCCCAAAGCAAAGGCGTCGAAATTGCGGCTTCTTTCAGCGCCGCCGCGCCGCGTTTCGTTCGCGCCGACGGGCTGCGCTTGCGACAGGTCCTCACCAACCTCGCCGGCAACGCGGTCAAATTCACCGATCAGGGCGGCGTCTGCGTCACCGTCGAACGCGTCGAAGACGGCGCCACGCGCTTTTCGATCATCGACACCGGCCTCGGGGTGCCTGAGGACCGCCGAGCGGCCATCTTCGATAGTTTTGAACAGGGCGATGGCTCCCACGCACGCCGGTTCGAAGGCGCAGGGCTGGGGCTGGCGATCTCGCGCGAGCTTGTTCGGCTCATGGGAGGAGAGTTGACGCTGGCCGACAATCCAGGGGGCGGGTCGATCTTCACCTTCACTGTCGAGCTGCCGGAATGCGCGATTGTTGAGGCGCTCTCCGCCCCGCAGGCGAAGCGCCGCGCTCCAGGCGCGACCCGCGCCCTCATCATCGCCAATTCTCCCTTCGAGGCGCCCGCGATTGGAGCGCGGCTTGAGGAAGCGGGCGTCGAAGTCGACCGCGCGCGTGGGCTCGAGTCCGGCCTCGAAGCGTTGTCCGCCTCGCAGAAGCCTGACGTCGTCATTGTCGATTGCGCGCTCGGGCCGGAGGCGACCAATCAGCTGGCCCAAGCCGCGCGGGAAGCCGGGGTTCGGCGCAGTCTTGTGCTATTTTCGCCGTTCGAACGACGCGCCTTTGGGCAGATGGCGCTCAAAGGCTTCGATGGGTGGTTGGTCAAGCCGGTCCGTCCGCGCTCGCTGTTCGAGCGCGTCGCGTCGGATTTCCACTCCGCCTCCGCCCCTCCGCCTCGCGTGGCCGCTCCCCCGCTCTCGCTCCGCCGCGCTCTTGTCGCTGAAGACAACGACATCAATGCGCTCATCACCTACAAGGCCCTGCGCCGTTTAGGCTTCGATGTTGTTCGCGCGGCCGACGGGGAGCAGGCGCTGCAGTCGGCTTCGCCAGTCGCTCCGCTCGAATCGCGCCCGTTCGACGTCATCTTGATGGACCTTAAGATGCCTCGCCTCGATGGCTACGAGGCGACGCGCAGGCTCCGGGCGCTCGAGGCAGCCTGCGGCTGGTCGCCCACGCCCATCGTCGCCCTGACCGCCAACGCATTCGACGAATCAAGAGGATCGTCGTCGGCCGCCGAGTTTGACGCATTCCTCGTCAAGCCGGTCGAGTTCGAAGCTCTCGCCGGAACTTTGGAGCGGGTGTGCGCCACTCAAGCGGTGCGATGGCGCCGAAACTTGCGCGCCTCGTAGATTTATCCGAGCCGTGAGGGTCGGATTGGAGGAAATCTCCGCTCAGAGGTGCGACCGGGTCCGCAACCCAGGGCAATCGTCGGAGCCGTCTAAGACGATTGACCTGCGAAGCTCGGTCGCGGTAGGCAAGGCGAGACGCACCCGTAGCTCAGCTGGATAGAGCGCCACCCTCCGAAGGTGGAGGCCACACGTTCGAATCGTGTCGGGTGCGCCATTCGTGGCGGCTGGAGCGATTTCCGCTATTCTGAGGCGCTCAAAGCGAAACCATCCGCACCGATTGCTTGCGGTCCGCTTGCCGCCTCCACAGCGAAAGATCGTGCGCAACCCGACGATAATTACGAATCTACGAATGGCGCCCTCTGCCGAGGGCGACGGAGGCGCGGTCAGAGCTACAGAAGCATCCCTCTAAGGGTCAGGTCCTCATTCACCTTTTTTCAACAGCGCGAGCACGCCGCCCGCAGTCGAAAACAAGGCCGCGTCCTCGTCGGCAAAGCCGAGCAACTGAAGCCCGAGCGGCAGGCCGTCGTCCTCAAGGACGGGAAGCGAGATCGCGGGGACGCCGAGCATCGAGCCCGGAATGACGAACGCTGGGTCACCTGTCCAGTTGAGGCCGACAGGCGCCGCGCCCGGAGCCGACAAGGTCAGGCATGCTTCGAACTCGCTCTTGAGCACATGATAGGTCGCGCGCCGCTTTTGGCGCTCGGCGATGCTGCGGCGATAGTCGTCGAGCGTCATCGCGTCGGAACGGGCGGCAAGGTCGTGCATCGGCTGGCTGAGCTTGCTCATGTCGCGCGCGCGATAGGTGTTGAGCGGCCAGCGCGATTCCCAGGCGATGATGTTATGGGAAAGCTCCCGCGAGTCCTGGATCGCGGCCTCGACCGCGGCGATTTTCTCGTTTTCGCGCCGCGACACGAGCGCGACGCCGGCCGATGTGAGCCTTGCCGTGACTTCCGCGAGAGCCGTCTTCGCTCCTGATGTCGCCGCCGCCCAACCTGGAGTTTCGAGAACCGCGAGCCGGCGCGGGTTCGCTGGCGCCGGGCAGGCCGCCGGTCCGTAGAGCCCCGGATTGCCGGGGTCGCCGCCCACGCGCTGCGAGATCTCGTAGGCGACCTGCCAAGCCTCGGGCAGACTTGCCGCAAGGGGCCCGTGGACGCTCTGCGAAAGTGCGTCATGGCTGCCCCCACGGTTGATTGCGCCGACCGTGGGCTTGAAGCCGAAGCAACCGCAGAAACTCGATGGCCTCAGGATCGAGCCGAACACTTGCGTGCCGATGCCGACGCTGACCGCCCCGGCCGCGACCGCCGCGGCTGAGCCGCTGCTCGAGCCGCCGGGCGTCCGCATCACGTCCCATGGATTCTTGGTGGCGCGCGGCTGCATCCAGGCGAATTCGGTCGTCACGGTCTTGCCGACAATGACCGCCCCGGCCTCCCGCAACGCCGCGACGCTTGCGGCGTCACGCTCGCTACGATGGCCAGCGAACAGCGGCGAACCGTGCTCGGTCGGCATGTCGATCGTCTCGATAAGGTCCTTGACGCCGATCGGCATGCCATCAATCGGCGACAGCGGCTTGCCAGCTCGCCAGCGGTCCGTGGACCGATCCGCTGCGGCCCGGGCGCCGGCAAGATTGAGCGCGACGAAGGCGCCGATCTTCGGCTCCCAAGATTCGAGTTGGACGATGCAACGCTCGAGAAATTCGCGCGGCGAGTCCTTGCCGTTGGCAAAATTCGAGGTTGCCGGAAGAAACGGCTGCATTCGA
>Ga0153954_1000226_pt1 | contig 50763 bp, 47 predicted proteins | sample TSFL038MetaG_FD_102277 | JGI IMG/M metagenome (GOLD analysis project Ga0153954, IMG submission 102277) | Attine ant fungus gardens microbial communities from Florida, USA - TSFL038 MetaG | ecosystem: Host-associated > Fungi > Mycelium > Unclassified | place: USA: Florida, Wekiwa Springs State...
GATAAATTTTCACCACGTCAAAGACTCGGGCTTGATCGATCCTAACCTACCCAATATTAGAAATATGGGGTAGGTTAGGATCGATCAATCGCGAGGCTTTCACGTAGGTCAAAATTATCATTTCAAACTTAATCGACTATAATTATGGATTATAAAAAGATCACTCAATTAAGTTATGAAGCCACTGCGCACGAATTTTCGCGCAATGTCGCAGATTTGGCCCCCTTAGCCTCTCTTCAAAAATTTGTTAGGCTTTTGCCCCCAAAAGCAAAGATCTTGGACATAGGATGTGGATCGGGCCGTGATTGCAATATCTTGAGCGAAATGGGATTTGATGTTGTGGGTATCGATTTGTGTCATGCGCTATTGGAAATCGCCAAAAAAAATGCCCCCTCAGCTCACTTTTTACAGATGGATGTCGAACAGCTCTCTTTTTCGGATCGCTCTTTTGAAGGTATTTGGTCCGCTTGCTCTCTTGCGCATCTTTCCAAAAACAAATTTCCCGAAGTACTTAAAACACTCTATCGCCTCTTAACACCAGGTGGATGCTTCTACCTTTCTCTTAAAAAAGGGAAGGGTGAAGGAGTACAAAAAGATGGACGTTATGGAGGATGTGAAAAGTTTTGGGCCTATTATGAAAAAGAAGAAGTCGACACCCTTTTGCAAGCTGTCCCCTTTAAAGTCTTAGAATATTGTGAATAAAATCCATCCCTATCAAACGCATGAAGCTCTACGCTTTTTTTGTCAAAAAGAGTGAAGAATGATGATTTTTAGACTTTACCTTTTTATTTTTTTTGCATTGATACCATTCCCTCTTAAAGGCAACTGTCAACTGGCTAACGCACAGGGAGAGCCTTCGGAGGCGCTATTGATACTTTTAAATACTTATGGCATTTGTCATGATGGGAGCTGGCTAAGCATTCAAGAGGCAACTGAGCAAGCATGGCTATCGCATGGTCGCAATACAAATTTATGGGAGATTGATCCTAAATACTCCCCACAAACGAAACGGAAATGATGCAACTTGTCTTCGATCAACTCGATTTGCCTGAAGCTTGGGATCAACTGCCTATTCTCTATGTTAATACTCCTAGGCCAGATGGACTTAAAAGACCACACACAGAACATACTCTGCTTTATTGGCTAGCCTCCCATCCTAAGGCAGGCAGCCTGCTTGTTATGAGCAACCAACCTTTTGTTTGCCGTCAAGATGCTTTGTTGCGCTTCTATCTGCCTTTCCCATTTACCATAGAAACAGTAGGAGAAGAGTTGTCTTTTGAATACTATGCACACGAAAAGAAAGCGACTGCTGTTTTATTTGCAGAGCTTTCCTGTCAAATTAAAATTTATACAAGATGCTTTGAGGTCTTTCCGCCTTATTGTCTTGTCAATGAGAATCGACTATATAAAGGATTACCCTTCAGCTTCAACAAGCACTTCATCATTTTTTTTTAAAAGCGCTCCTTGCTTATGTGACAGATAGACAATGCTTAAAATATGCGGAACCAAGACTGGGACAAGCATAAAGTCGACTAATGACCAGATAGCCGCCACATCGATCATACATCCTATAAAGACAAGCACACCAGTCGCAAGGTAATAGAGGGTGAGATAGCGATTCTTAGTTAAGTAGATGTAGCATTGACTTCCATTAAAGCTATTCCCAAGAATGGTTCCAAAAGCAAATAGAAAAGCACTCACAGCCACAATCACTAAGCCAATGGTGGAAAAGTAAGATTGGAAAGAATAAGCCACCATATCTATCCCCAAGCCAAGATCTGGATTAAGCCAAGTTTCAGTCACTAAAGCAACCAAACTAGACAAAATGCAAATACAGCCAGCAGAATAGGTGGCAATCATGGAAAGGATACCCTGCTCAATCGCTCCATCCGTCTCTGCCATGGAATGAGGAATGGTTTGCGTGCCTACACCCGCTTCATTAGAATGCAGGCCTTTGAATACTCCCCAACGTAGGGCCGATACGATGCCACCTACAACAACACCACTGCTAAATGCTTGAGGAGAAAAGGCCGATTTGAAGACAAGTTGGATAATCTCTGGTAATTTTTCGGCATTCAAGGAAATAATCCATAAAGCACCTCCCACATATAAGAAAAACATTACAGGAACTAGCTTTGCGGAAAGGCTGGCAATTCGTTTGATCCCACCGAAGAGGATGATCGTAATGCCTATCGCTAAGAAAATACCCGTTGCCCAGACAGGGATGCTCATGTTACCCAATTGGGGCGAACTTAGAATCGAACCTAATTGGTTGGCTTGGGCAGCCGACCATCCTAGCATTAATAGGAAAGTAAAAAAGGCGTACCACTTAGCCAAGAAAGGAAAGATTTCATCATGGAGGTATTGCATAGGGCCGCCTGCAACCCCTTTTGTGGGATGCGTTTTGCGGTACGAAAGGGCAAAGGTCACCTCGGTAAAATTGACAGCCGCACCTAGGATAGTGGCTAATAAAAAGCCTAAGATGGCTCCAGGTCCACCTAACCGCATGGCAATAAAAGGAGAAACAATTGTGGAAATTCCGATCGTTGTCGACATGGCAGTGAAAAGAGCTTTATGCGCATGTACAGTCGCAGGACCTTCTTTTGCTTTATTCCTTTTGAAGACTAAGGAGAAGAAAAGGCGGATCATGTAAGGAATTTTTCGAAATTGGATAAAACGAGTTTTGAAAGTTAAAAAAAGACTAGCACCCAAAACGATGAGCGTGGTGATAAAGAGGAAATAATCCCCAATGATTTTCAACAACTCCACAGAACCCCTAATTTTTCTCGTTCGGCTAGAGTATTATAGCACAAAGAGATTTAGAATTCAAATTTTATGGCACGATGACGTCTCAAATCCATTAACATCAAGAAAAAACTTAACAAAGTAAACAGGCCGCCAATGGCAATCAGCCAACGGAGGCCAACATTATGGATAAGATTGGTAGAAAGACCTGTCATGGCCCAGGCAGCAGCAGCGATGGATCCAAACACGCCCATGACCCAACCTTGTTTGTCCACACTCACTGCATTGGAAAAGCAGGCCATCAGGGCACCATAAGCCATCATATAGAAGCCGGACGCAAGAAATGTCATGATCCAGACAAAACTCTCCTTAGGATAGAGCATGGGCAAGATTAAAAAAAGTGCTGTTAAAAAAAGAGAAAGCGCAGCGATATGTTCAATAGCTAAATGTTTTACCAGGTATTTGATTCCAAAAAGAACTACTAGAGCAAAAGCAACCCCAATATAGCCATTGAAGAGGCCGAGCTGCCAGCTAGGAAAGTCATAGACTGTAGAAACAAAAATTTGAATCAATTGATAAAAGAGGCTAAAGCCGATCTGCATACACAAAAAAATGAAGGCTAAAAAGCGAGTATTTTTTTGAGCAAAGCCTTCATAAAAAACGTGGAGCGGCTTCATCCAATGCGGTGTTTTTCCTGCCTTTTTTTTAATCAACGTTTCTGGAAAAGACAGGGCTAACCAGAATGTTGTGATCAAGGCAAGAGCAGAGGCGAGATAAAAAGGAGTCGCTAAAGTGAAAAAAGAGGCCAGGCTGGAATCAGAGAAAAGACCGCCGATGAGTGGACCAAGAACAATACCTGTAGAGAGCACGACTGTCATAAGAGCTAGATTACGGCCCTTAGTCTCGGCGCTGCTTTGATCGATGATCGAAGCTTGTGCAATCGGCTGGCTGCCCGCCATAAATCCAGAAAGAGCCCTTCCAATCAAGAGCCACGAAATATCGATAAGTTCTACCCCTATGGCCATTAGTAAAAAACTGACTGTCAAACCACTCATGCACAAAATAATGATTTTTCTTCTGCCATATATGTCAGAAAGATCGCCCATGAAAGAGGCGCCAAAGAAAGCGGCCAAAGGATACAGTAAGAAACAAAGCCCCAAGTAAAAATCACGCAGTGGAACAGACAGACCAGATGCCATGTGTAGACCCTGTTCTCCAGCAAAGAGTTCAGTCATCAAAGGATAAACGAGACCATAGCCCATTGCATCTACCAGAATTGCCAAAAATCCCGGTACGAAGAGCCGCCACTTTAATGTCATAAGCTCAACAAAGTTTCGGTTATATTTAGACGTATATCTAAAAGATTTTTTCTAATAACCAAAAAAAAGAAGGGCAGCAAACATTCCAGTCATTAAAATGTATAATTAAGCATGAAGAGAGGAAAGTATCCTTCGCGCTGAGAGATTTTGTCAGCGAAGGTGCAGTAGAGTTGCTCATTATATTGTTTGGCCGCATAACCACCTCCAATGATTCCCCCAAAATACCAGCCTCCCTCAAGACTTAAGACAATGGCCCCGGCTGCTGGGTTGCCATTAGCAAAACAACATGCGCTTGCCGCAATAAAAAGCGTATTTATGGCAAAGGCTGTCATGGCCGTCTCTTTCAGTCCTACATACCAATAGCCAGCACCGGGTAGCACCGCATTGAGGATTTCAGCCTTGCCGATCGATTTGGCTTTTTTGTGGTAACCACTCACCACTCTGTTGATATAAGCATGTTCGGGCTCATTTTGTGACACACAATTGAGTGTTTCGAAATCTGCGCGTTTGACTGCCGATAGAAGAGTGAGTTTGCGCGCCTTAAGTGGGTCCTTATGTTCGATCAACCCCAAGATATGCGCTGCATGTTCCCCTTTTCCCAACTGGTTATAGCTATCATATAAAATTAACAGTAAGTCCTGGAAAGCGGAGAAACTATCATCTACGCACACTAGACCAGTGGATTCCACGGCATAGACCACTTCCACATATTTTTTCCCCAAATAATAGGCCAAGGCAATGGCATACTCCAACTCTAGGCGTCGTGTAGTCAACTCGACAGGGATGAGAAAAAGAGCACGTTTAAAACCTGTGATTGCACGATAGAGATCGAAATCTTCCGCAAAGCAAAGAGCAATGCGGTATTCTTTTCCCCAATCGGTGCACTGCTCTTCAGGTGTCAGTGGTAGAAAAGGAGAAACAGAAAAACTCTCAGGAAGGTAGAGGAATATCCTTCTATCTCTTTGAATTTCCTTGGGATGAGGGGGTGCTTGAATCACAGGTTCGATTTCTCTGGGGGATCGGGCGCAGCTCACTGTAAACGCCACAAAGGTAAAAAGTAAAACGATACGCTGCCACATAAGAGAATGTCATTCTCTGCCAAAACAGATTTTCTGGCGAGAGATAATCTGTTTTTAATCACTCAGTTAATAGTCAGGATATTCGGGATAAGTGCCAGGCAGTCCGGCAGAAGGGAAAACGGAATGAAAGGGAGGCTGCTGAGCAGCGCGTGCAGAATTGGGCTGTGTGAAACCTGGATTGGCTTGGATATAATTGGGAGATGTTTGTGCAGGAGGTTGCTGAAACTCACCTGTATTTTGTGGAACAATCGTATCACTTGGTGGCTGTCCTGACCCTTGCTGCCGTGAAGAAGGCGGAGTAAATTCCGTATAAGGGTAGTTTTGAAGTTGATTTTCAGAATAAGGATAGTTCAGATAATCACTCGGACTGCCTTGATTTTGATTACCGGCTTCAGGAGGATAAGCACCTCCATAAGGATTGGGCCCACCAGGAGGCATTGAAGGGCCATAATTTGGAGGAACTTCAGGGCCGGGGCCATAAGGAGGATAATAGCCAGGAGCAGGACCGGGACCAGGGGGTGGAGGTGGAGATGCGGGTGGAGGGGTAGGATAATTTGTTTGATAAAAAGGGCGAGCAGGTGCTGGCTTTCTTTTTGGAGGTTGCTCTACAGGAGGGACTGACTGTTCCTGAGGCACACAACATTCCATTGGATATCCAAAACCTTCGGGGCTAGTGGTATAGTGTGGTGGCCAAGTAGGATTAGGATAGGTTTCGCATTCAGGGGCTTGTGGGCACTCACACTCAATGAGAGAGCAAGGATTGCTGCCCCAGTTATATTCATAGCCTTCTTCGTTGGTCAGAATAATTCCCTCTTCGAGGTTAGTCACTACTTTAGGACGAATGAAGAAGATGAGGTTACGTTTTTGACGTTGCTCAATATTGCGTGCAAAAGCTGGACCAATCAAAGGAAGGGATCCTAAACAAGGAATACCTGAGTGAATGTATGTACAGATGTCCTGAACATGCCCACTCATTACTAAAAAAGCTCCATCAGGAACATGCACACGCGTAGTGACAAGTTCTTTATTAGTGGTGGGTGTTAAAGTCGATCCTGCTGGCTGAGCTAGCGTGGCCACCGTTTGGTTAATTTGTAAGGTAACTATATTATCTGGAGAAATCGTAGGTGTCACTTGAAGCTGTACACCAATATCTTCATACTGGATATTTTGTGTGACAGATCCCGTTTGCTGAATCACTGTACTAGTTGTCTGGTAAGGAATGTTTTGACCGACAAAAAAGTTGGCAGGCTGTGTATCCTCCACCATGATCTTCGGATTAATCACTATTTTTGTATCTTCTTGTTCATCCAATGCGCTTAAAAGGGCACCGAGTGTCAAAAAAGAGCGTCCATTGTGCGTGAGTATATTTCCTAGTATCCCTAAGCTAAAAGCTTCAGTGGCATTCGCAATATCAGTAAATCCAATAAGATTATTGGGAACAGGCAAAGCAATATTTGCAGGGCTTGGAATAGCGGGTGGCATACCGGTATTTGGATTATTGCTCGAAGCAATGGCATCAGCTGACGATTGCAGAGTATTGCCATTTGCTAAGAGGCCCGTCGCAAAAGCTAGCTTATTTTGCTCTTCGCCAAGAGCGATCCACTGTACTCCAAAGTCCAAAGAATTCTCTAACAAAGTATCCAAAACAAGGACTTCGATGTAGACCTGCTTAGGCAATTGATCCAAATCGTCTAGAAGAGTGACCACTTTATCGATCGCATCCTCAGTACCGGTGATGACGATGGAGTTATTCACTTCCAGCCATTGGGCTGTGTAAACAGCATTGACAAAGTCGATGTTCGCAACACCTGTATACTGCAAATTTGTCCCAATATCATGTAGGGCATCCGCAATCTCCAGGCCATCTTGATACTTCAACTTGTACATGAAAAAATTATTGTTCTCGATATCGACAGATGGTGGAGGAGGGTTTAAAGAAGAGATTTCAGGAACATCAAGTGAAGCCAGGATCTGCATCGCGCGATTGATCAAGACAGGGGTGCCAACGACAAACACCTTCATGGAAACAGGTTCGGGTGTAATAGATAAAGGCGTCGGCCCAGCAATAGGTTTTAAGATCTCTTGCGCATATTCGGCAAGATTTGCAGGATCAGCATTTTTCACATTGTATTCGGCCACATCTACAGGCAATGTAGGCGTATCTAAGGCAGAAAGCAGATCTGCAATCTTGTTCACGTTGGCAGTAATATCTGTCACAATCAGATGGCGTGTTTCTATGGACGCATCCACAACTGCAGAAGGAGAAGCTAATGTTTTGACAATAGCTGCAATCCTGACAGGGTCGACATTATAGAGTTGAAAAACACGTGTAATCACCGCATTGTCGCAAGAGTCATCAACGTTATTTTCGGTGATTACTGTCGATACTTTGGATAGATTCTGATTTTTATAGATTAAAACATTGTTTCCTTGCTCTGCAACCGCTAGGCCATACATGTTTAAAATTTGCAGCAGTGCGGCGGAAAGATCGGAAACCTGTGTAGGATCTTCAGAGATTAAAGTAACAGTATAATAGTTTTGCGTTGTTGGATTCACCAGCTCGGTACTATCAAAAATGTAATTGACGCCGGAAATCTTGCTGATGAATTTGATCAATTCAATGATCGAAATGTTTTCATAATTGACTGTATAGCCTTCTTGTTGTGGTCCGCAGTTAGGCCTCCTGTAAAGAGGTGCAGCAGGTTGAAGCGAAGGAGAAAGTCGATTGGGAGGTAGCGGAGGAGGAGGTTGCTGTCCTTGATTTGGAGGAGATTGCGGAGCACACGGCATTTGGGAGCCACAGCAGGGATTGTTCCATTCTGCGCCAGGTGGACAGACATAGATTTCATCAGAAGGACATAGAAGGTAGGGTTCCTCGCAATAACATTCGCAACCTTCACAACATCCACAGTTTCCGCAAGGAGGCACCACAGGATAAACATTCCCTTGTGCAATAAGGGTCGGATTTTCAAGGTAAGACTCTGCCATCTCCTTGAAAGAAGCTTGCACTAACTCGTCTTCTTTTGCATGGGCTTTACCAATTGCACAATAGGTAGCCATGCAAAACAAGATGGTCGAAAAAAATAAACGCACTGTTTTTTCTGATGCCATCGATTTGATTATAGTGGGCTCCAATGTATTGGTATATCCCTAATCTTTTTTTTCACTTTTGCTGAAGCAAGAGGTGTGCCATTCGCATGAATCTTTAAGAAATGCGTTCTACACCAATAACAGTGACAGGACGTTCGTAGAGTGCTTTGCGTTTTATGTGGGCAACTTTTCGAAAAATTGCATCCACTTGTTTCTGAGGAGAGAGGAAAAGATTTTCAATCAATGCATCCAAAAAGTGCGCTTCATCCTGCTCAATTTCTGCAGCATGTTTGGCACTTTCCGCTTGAAAGGTATGTAAAATCAATGTGTCGCCAACGACAAAATTTGCATCCACTGCAATGATCTCCGCACCCTGTTGACTCCCCAAAGGGGGATTGTCTGCAGACAAACGACGCGGAGATTCAGCCCCCGCAGAAATATACCAGACGGGCGTGTAGCCGCATGAAATATAAGAAAAACTTTCTAAAATGGGATTGAGTGTCAATAAAGAAAAAGAGAAGATTTCTCCGCCTGCAGTCTCTAAGACACGGTCATTAAGCACAGAAACAAAATCAGTAGGATGATCAAAGCTGCTGCCCAAAGCACGTACCATGCCTTTTAACATCGCAATCTGTAAAAGCGCTTCTACACCCGTTTTCAAAGATTCACCCATGACAATGTTGAAGACGCCATCTTTTGACTGAAAAAAATCATAATATACGGAGGAAACTGCTGTGTTGCAATTAGATGCAAGTGCTATCTCTAGACGCGGCCAATTGGGCAGTTCATTAGGGACCAGAATCAACTGTGCTTCTTTGAGACTTTCACTCAATTCTCCTAAATAGTCGCTCCCCCGTCGATCTTTTTTCAACTCATCAGAAGAGAGGTAGTCATTGACTGCGTGGATAAAATCAATGATATCTTCAAAGCGATCTTTTGGCTCTGGCTGAAGAGCTTTTGCTAATATTTTCTGAAGGCCTCGCGGTATCACACTCAAATGCACGACACCATGAGATAGCCTGCCTAGGACAAGTTCATAAGTAATGAGGCCCAAAGCATAAATATCCGCAGAAAAGCTGATATTCATAGGATCTTTTTTTTGTTCAGGGCTCATATAGACAGGAGTACCAAGCAACTGCTTTTTAGATGGGTCGATCTTTTCGGTGTAAAGCTGAGAAATTCCGAAATCGATGACCTTTACTCCGCCTTGTGCTGTAAGCAAAATGTTTTCTGGTTTCAAATCACGATGAATAATTCCATGTGCATGCAAGTGGGCCAGCGCATGAGAAATTTGAAGGATAATCTCTAAAGCTCGCTTCAAAGACATCGCTTCTTGTAAGATCATTTGTCTAAGGGAAATCCCTTGGACAAACTCCATTGCAATATAGACACCACCCTCCCAACGGCCATGTCCATAAAGTTTCACAATATTGGGATGGTTGGTCATTTCAATGATTTCTGCTTCTCTTAAAAAGCGTTCAACCATCTCTGGCCGTGAAAGGTATTTAGAAGAGAGGACTTTGACTGCAATAGGCTCATGAGTTTCAGGGTGGATGCCCAGATAAAGCAGGCTCATCCCACCTTTATTCAAAAGACTTTCGATCTTATAAAGGCCAATTTTTTTAGGGAGTGCTGAAGGTGGATGCAGTTCCACACTTTCTACATCACTGACTTGTGTTGGGCGCTTATAAAAATCGCTGTCTGTCATATAGCCGATTAAAATTGCGTGTTTGGATCACGTCAAAGTCTCGGAGTGATCCCAACCGGCCCCATATTGACTTAATATTGGGTTATAGTCGATTAAATCTGAAATGACAAATTTTGACTATAAAGATAAAACACGAACTCCAAGTACATCACCTATACGGATCAGTTCCCCTCGTCCTACTTTTTTCCCATTCACGACTAAATCCACTCCTTGCTCTGGAGTCACATTCAATTCTAACAGATTGCCAGGTGTAAGATTCATCAAATCTCCTGCACTCATGCGAATCCGACCAATTTCTACAGTCAGTCGCACTGGAAGTTCAGTAGGTGTAATGGAAGGCTGCTCCTCAGGTTGTTCTACTTTGATAGACTTTTTTTCTTTCTCGAATTTAGGCGTTTCCGGATGCGGTTCTAATCCTGCAAAAATATCTTCTTCTTCTTCCTCATCAAACTCAGAATCTTCATCTGCATCTAAATCGCCATACAGGTCATCTTCATCTTCGGAATCATAACTTTTTTCAAAAGCATCTTCATCGTCCATAGCGTCACTGACCTCTTCATATAGGGGATAATTGGTGATTTTAATGCCTCCCTCTTTCAAGCGCCCTCTGAAAACAGGTTTATTATTAAGAGTGAGGATAACTGCTCCTTTATGCTCCTCTGGATCGTAAGAGCAATGGTCGAGGATAACCATGTCGCCTTCTTTGACCTTTTTCCACTCTTCAAAGCTCAAGCGGGCATGTGCGACTTCCAAGCTCAGATTGACTTTGAGCTTTTGCTTCATTTCTTCCGAAAGAGGAGGTGATCCCTGATGTGCAAAATAGGTTTTCCAGTTCTGTCGAAAACTTTCGGAAAGCAAAATTCTGCCCCATAAAGTTGTATCACCAATTGCCAAGCCAACATTGATCACAAAGCAAGATTGGTCTCCAATTCTTTCCTGTATGTTTTCTGGCTCAGATCCCAGCCTTGGAGATAAGGGTGAAGAAAAGGGTTGCTTTTCTACCAGACGCAACACTTCTACGGCAAAGTAATTGTAAAAGGCCGACACATAAGAGGAATCATAAAAATAATTGGCAGCTTCCTCAGACGCAAAAAGAAGCGACATTAAATCTTTGAGATTTTGCCTATCAAATACAAAAAATGCTGGTGTTTGCAGCGGAGTCCATTCCACGGCGAGTGGAAGCAGCTTACTGCCCAAGCCCGTAAATAATTCGTTAGAGGCAACCCAACCTTTTACTTGATGTATGAGTTTTAAATTTTTATGCCCAATCAGCTCTTGCAATTGATGCTCAAGTAATTGCCAATTCAAAGAGGTGGGAAGACCGAATTGTGGCTTTTCATCCAATTCAGCCAAAGAGGCTTCAATTTCATTAATCCAATCAAATGGGCGCGCTGCTGTCATGTTTAAACCGCACTATATCTAGGAGATGCTTTTATAGTCGATTAAATTATAAATCTCCTGATTTGAGCCACGCGAAAGGCCTGCGATTAACCGATCGTAAGCAACTCCATATTGTTAATATTGGGTCGCTTACGATCGATTACGCCCGGGAACTTTGGCGCGATCAACTCAGGAGATTTATAATTTAATCGACTATATTCCAATTTCTATCCAATTCAGGAAACTCGACACTTAAATGTGCATACTCGAGGTTACCGAGGATCACTGCTCTTCTCTGTCTTTGCCTTCTCTGCCCTCTTCCCCACCTCGCTGTTGCTCAGCATCTGCACGAGGAGCTGCAGTGGGTTGAAAGGGAGGTGGAAGTGGTTGCACTCGTGGAAGCGCAACGGTATAGGCTCCAATCGACATTTCAGCCACCTGGATATTTTTACTGCTCAAGGCCTGAATCATTTCTTGAAGCTGCTCCTTATGCTGCTCCACTAAAGTGATGGCATTATTTTGTTGCTGGGGCGTCATAAAATTGTCGAAATGGATCACAATCCCATTTTCCTGATAGGAAATCGTTAAATTGCTACCTGCAAAAGCAGCGGGTATTTCTGCAGTAGTTTTGAGGTTGAGACTAGCAAAATGTGATTCACCTACTTGCCCAATGTGCATTGTTTCCACGGTTTGCTGAATGAGTTTAGCAATCTTACTGACTTCCTGAGCTGCATCAATACCTGACATGGCACCACTTTTGGTCGTCTCAGCCGCCATTTCTTGTGAAATACTTTGCTCTTTTCCTTGTACCTTCGCATCCGAAGCAGCAATGTCAAAGAGCCCCTTTTTCTTGGATTGCTTTTCTTCCTTACTTTCCACCGGTTGTTTACGAGCAGGCAGTTTAAATTCTTTCCCTTTTCCATCTCCTTCTCGTGACGTTTCTTCCGGTCTGCCTTTTGCAGGAGGAGTGCTACTTGAGGGATGTCTTCTAGATGGACCACCAACGTTCATGGTTTACTCACTTTGTTTCCGTCTTCTTTTGGCTTCATAAAGAACTTGGCCAATTTCATCTTGCTCTTTCGCTTCTTGCTTCGCATGCTCAATTTTCATTTCTTTGATCCAATGTTCTTTATGTAAGCTAATTTTCTCTTCTTCCATACGCTTTTTTTTCAGATCGAGCTTAGCTTGCTCGAGATTACGTTCAGCTGTTTTTACCTGTTCTTGCTGGGTTTTAACTTTTGTTTCCTCTTTGACAAGTTTCTCTTTAACCACCTTCAGATAGGCCTTCATCTGCAACACTTCTTCACTTGTGGTACCAGTATCCAGCGCATGCCTAAGCTGCGCCAGTTTATCATTGTGATGGTTTAAAACAGCATCCCTTTCTTCCTCAACTTGTTTGAGCTTTTCTTGTTCTACTTCAAGAGCGCGTTTTTTTTCCTCTACCGCCTTTTCCGCTTTCTCTACTCGGTCGCGCTTAACAGCTAAAACTTGTTCGAGCGGATACTTGATTTTCATAGAGTTTACTTAAATAGCGCACGTAGTTGCTGCAGGGTTTCATCAAAGGAACTCTTTTCTTCAATTGTCTGTTTCAAAAAACGATTGAGTTTATCGATATGGTCAATCGCATAGTCGGCATCGCGATCAGAGCCTCTTTTATATTCTCCAATACGGATTAACATTTCATTTTTTCTGTAATTGGCTAGCACCTCACGCGCTTTTCCGATCAATTTGAGCTGATCGGGCTTGGCTACTTCAGTTAAAAGACGGCTGATCGAAGCAAGCACATCAACGGCTGGATAGTGGTAAGCCTGCGCAAGAGTATTTGAAAGAACAATATGTCCATCAAGGATAGATTTGACTTCATCAGCGACAGGCTCATTCATATCATCGCCTGCTACAAGAATCGTGTAAAAAGCGGTGATCGAACCTTTGTCCGAGTTGCCGGAGCGTTCTAATAGACGTGGAAGTGTAGAAAACACAGAAGGCGTATAGCCTGCCCTGGCAGGAGGCTCTCCTGCTGCTAAGCCTACCTCACGCAAGGCACGCGCAAAACGAGTAACGGAGTCCATCATTAAAATGACGGTTTTGCCTTGATCTCGGAAATATTCAGCGATAGCCGTTCCTACATAAGCGGCATTTAAACGCAATTGAGAGGCTTGGTCGGAGGTCGAAACAATAATCACCGACCGTTTTAAACCTTCCTCCCCAAGATCTTTCTCAATAAATTCTCGTACTTCGCGACCCCGTTCACCGATCAAAGCAATGACATTAACATCTGCCGCTGCATAGCGTGCAATCATCCCCAATAAAGTAGACTTACCGACGCCAGCACCGGCAAAGATGCCTACACGCTGTCCTCGGCCACATGTCAATAGTCCATCGATGCAACGCACTCCTGTAGACATAGGCTGTAAGATACGTTGACGCGTCAATGGATCTGGTGGTGCACGGAAAATCGGGTAGCTTTCAGTGACATTAAGTGGGCCACGCGTTTCTTCATCTAAGGGCTCGCCTAGGCCATTAAGCACACGACCAAGTAGTTCAGGGCCTACTTTGATATGTAGTGACAAACGAGTGGGAATCACCTCAGAAGAAGGCCCGATACCCGTCATTTCGCCGAGAGGGGATAAATAGACTTCGTCTTGAGTAAATCCAACGACCTCTGTCATCAAAGGAGGCAGGTCAGGGCGTTTGACTAAACAAACTTCGCCGATACGCACCTGAGGCACCACTGCTTTGATCAGCATACCCACGACTTGGGTAATGCGCCCTACCACAGTAGTGAGCTGCACTTCTTCTAGGCGATTGATCAGTTTTTCAAAATCTGGAGAGGAGCCTGCCATATTAGCCTAATTGAGTGCTCATAATGGTTTTAATGCCCGAGACCGAAGAGCCTATAATGCTGGCAAAAAGTTCGCCTCTTTGAGATGCTCTTTGGACAGCATATTGCAAACGGAGATAATCAGCAGGATTAGGTTTCTGTTTACCCTGTAAAAATTCCAAAGCCCCTTGCAGGGTACCTTGAGCACCATTAATCCAATTGGACACATATTCAACGACAGATTGGCTTTTTTGTTGTTGTGCAGGTGTATATTGTCCATTTGAGTGTTTGGCTATCGTCTGCATATCAGGATTCATTTTCTGCGTGATCTTTTGCATCGCCGTAAAATGATCATTTGTCAAACCAGAAGAAAAAACAGGATCAGCAACCTTATTCTGAATAGTGTTCAGCTGCTGCTGCAGCTTGACAACAGTGTTGCTGAGTTCTTCAGGAGCCATTTGCGGCTGTTGTCTGGCAGCATCACCAGCTACCTCCATGGGAGAAGGGCGTTCTGGAGGTGCCTCAGGAGCCCCCTTTCCTTCACTTGGTCCCAAAGAAAAAGGCTTCTCTTGTGTCTCTTCCCCTGCACCTAAACCAGGTTTACCTGGTCCTACAGATGGTGAGGGTTCGGTCGGCGACACACCTGAATTTGAAATTGGATTGTAACCCATAAAACCTTTTGTAAAGTAAATTTAACTTAGGGATTTACCTTTCCCATGAGTTCTTTTTCCCAATCCAATAAGGATTGTGCCAATTGTCGCGTGGTAGGCGCATCACTTTTATCAAGCACTTCCTGGGCAAGTTCAGCCCCTTTTTTTAGAGCTTCCACTTTTTCATCATTCCCCCCATCTTGAAGGACTGAAAGAATGTAAGAAAAAGCCAGAAATGCCTGTGCGCGCCAATTAGTTTGTTCAACGGTGAGAATTTCATGAAAACTCTTCTGCGCCGTTTTAATATCCATTTTATGCAAAGAAATCAGTCCAAAACCCAATTTTTTTGCCATATTTTGTGGATCAAGGACTCCCACAGCATTGAATAATTTTTTTGCACTTTCTTCGTCGCCTTGCTTGATAGCGATAAGTCCCGACTCTACAAGTAGCGGGAGATCGTCCCTGAAATCTTGAAGCATAGTCATAACTTTTCCTTTTTTTATTATTGACCTTTAGTTGCTCGAGCCATTGTGATCATTTCATTATGAACTGCACTCAATGTGTTTGACACAGCTTCGATATATTGTGACAAAACTTGCATTTGAAACTGCATTTGAAACATTTGGCCCAAGTTCACTGTTCCGCCTGTCGCTTGCTCAAGCTGGCTTAAATACTGCTGCACATTCTGCACATAACGCGTCATGCCCTGCAGCATCTGTGTAAAATTAAAAGATGCGCCATCACCCCCGGACATTTTCCCTCCTCAAATTAAAACATTTTACGATTCACACGCTGGATCACTTTCTGAACAGCTAAATAGCCATGCAGCAGGGTTTGAATTTGATCAAAACTTTTCTTATCTTCGCCCTGACGAAGCATTCCTTTTAATTGATTGATACGTTCTTCTACTTGTTCCTTCATCGCTCGCAATTTTCCAGGATCTTTAAGGTCTTGTTCCAAGTCGAAGGAATATTCGGCAACTTTTTTCTTTTTTTTGCCTTTCTCCATTCCAAACATGTTACTCCTCCATTCCAAAATTTTTGCATTTATAATCGATCTTATATTTCAACCCATCTTTCTCTAAAAAGATGGTGTTGGGCTGAATACTTGTGATCGTATAACCGTCGATGCAATCTCCTCGACTCAGAATCCTTCCATTGATCACAACATTGACATTGGTATCTCCGTGTGTTGAATAGCCAGTCACACGATAGCGAGGAGGCGTCGATACAGTAGCTCCTTCCTTTGTTTTCATAGATGGATGCTGAGCTTGATATTTCACATTCAGGTCGATCACGCCCTGCTCAGGTGTGACTGGAACTACTAAATTGTTCACCACCCGCACCCCAGGGATTTTTTTGAATTCATCAAGCAATTTATCAAAATCAAAAACCTGTGCAGAGCTAATATATCCCTTTAGCGTCAACACGCCGTTACCATTCATGAACGAGGCATTCACTGCATTAAATCCCGTGTGCAACAATTTGTTAGTCACTTCTTCCTCTACCTCTTGCTCTACAATCACTCTATTTTGCAAGCGACTCAGATAGTTAAAATTGATATTGAGATAATCGGTCAACTCAGCAGCCTGTCTGTCAGTTTGTAAATAACCCGTGATGACAAACACTCCTGCTTCAGGAGAGTGCATACTCACACCTTTGAAATCAGGGTGTTTAGAAAGCAAAATATTCATTTCCTGCCAAACTGCCTCATCATTGACAATGTTGTCCTCAAGTCCAGTAATAAAGGGCAGACCTTTAAGTTGATAGAGAAGTTCATTATGTTCAACACCAGTCTTGACGTCACCCAGCAAAAAGAGTTTTCCAGAGTGAGGGTTATAGGTATAACGCACTGCTGGATAGTTTTTCAGAATGGCATTTAGCTCGGCAACCTTGTCTTTCTGCGGTACTGAAATCTCTTCAGTTTTCAAAAGGGAAACCAATCCAATCCCTAACAAAATTGCCAAAGAGCAGATAATGAGAGACAACACAAAACCACCCACAGGAATTGGTGCTTTTTTAGGTCTCATCACAGCTGCTGCTGCAGGCTGTTCAGCGGCTGGAGTTGGGATTGCCTGCTCTTCTGCCTCTTCTTCCTCAGGAGCCTCGTAAAGAGGTGCTGCAATAGTTTCAGAAGGCGCTTCACGGTCGATTAACAAGAAAGCCGAAGTTCCCAACGCCACGACTGCATTGGCTGACAGAGGCTTTGTTCCGATAATGCGTTCTTTATCTACAATAACTCCATTACGCGAATTTAGATCTTGGATCGTAATGTCTCCTGCTTCGTTCACATTTAAGCGAGCATGCTCACGCGAGACGCTCAAATCGTTGAAGATAATATCGCATGTCGATGTGTCTGTACCGATGAGGTAAGAATGATCCGTATCAAGGGCAAATTCTGCGCCGGTATTTGGACCAGCAATGACTTTGAGGATAAAGCGCGTTGTCTGTGTCAAATCAATAGGGGACTCGGGCATTTTCGGTTCTTCAAACAGAGTGTCTTCTGCCCCTTCTTCTTCAGGATAGTTTTCAGGCACGCTTGGCTCTTCAGTAAAGGCTTCTCCCTCACTATAAGGATATTCCGCTTCGAAAGCGATATCAGTAGGAGCCCCTTCGGGATAAAAACGGAAATGGGATCCGCCGATAGTCACTATGTCTCCTTCGTGCAATAAGGTAGGAGCTGAAACGGGAGTTTCTCCGATCAAAATCGGATTTGTATCACTTAAATTTTCGACATAATAGCCATCGTCTCTTTTTGTTACCCGCATATGCAGACGCGAAGCCTTTGGGTCTTCGATCACAATAGAGCTTAAATCAGGATCTCTACCAATTGTCCACTCTTCTCCTCGTTCAAGAGACAGAACCAAGCCTTTTAAAATTCCTTCTTCCGCGATAAACTCAGCTGTCATGTGGATTCCTACTCTTCAGCATGTTGTTTCTCGCTAAACTCAATTGTTTCGTGGCTCCAAGCCTCAACATAGTTAACAAAATCTTCTAGACGTTCATAAAAACGGCGGTAATTATTCTCTTCCACAAGAAAATCCAGTAGTACGACTCTTTTGCCTTCGTTGTCAAGGCCAAGTGCCGCGCCTCCGGTTTCGCGTCCTAATAAATTAGCAGTCATGAGCTTCACTAAGAATTCTTCCGTATTGTGTGTGGGCAGTTCAGCAACCTTTGCATAGAGTAAAACAGACTGATTCTCCCCTTCTTTCAAAATCACATTGATATCTGGTTCAAGCCGAAGAGAATAGGAACCATCCTCATTTGCTTCAAGTGCTTGTTCAAATCCCATGTCAATGCTAAGCTGTTCAATAAACTGTTTTAACATGTTTAGTCAAAAAAGCCATTGGATGGTTTACAGCAGGTGTTGCATAATCGCTTGCATAATCTTAGAGAAAATAGCTTACTTTTAATGATTTGCGATTTAACACACCACACTTTGACTCGTTGCTTCGCTTAATGCATGCATTAAAATGGCATTTTTCTCGCATCTTAAAACAAAAAATTATGCAACACCTACTTTACAACAAAAGTATCCATCGGTTGACTCAGTCAACCTTCAAACAGTCTTCAAAAAAAACTGCATTGGACAATTTTTTTGAGAAGCGCTGTTATTATTATTTTTGTTCTTTTAAAAATATACGTCCATACGTTTATGAAAACACTTAGTTGTCTCTTAACATTGTCTTTAATGAGTTTGCAATTAATCGGCGCACAATATGCTGAACAAGGAACAGCTCCATGGGGCCCTGACGAAGACTTATTGTCTATTAAAAATGAAAAAGTTATGCATGCAGGTTTCCAGCCAAAGCATTTAAATCCTGCACAAAAAGGATGTCGTGCCATGATACGTTTTTTTCAGGTTTACATTTCTCCCATTGACGGCCCGCGTAGCAGCTTTTATCCAACAAGTTCTCAATACACTCTGGAGGCGATTCAGAAATACGGAGTCTTTAAGGGTATTGCAATGGGATGCGATAGATTGATGAGGGAAAATGGTGAAATGTGGGTCTATGACACAACAAAAGATTATGGGATTGAACGCAAAGTGGATCCAGTGCGTTAGGGCCTTTAAGATAGACTCTTAGAGAGTTTTCACAAACTCTTAGTCTTTAGAAATCAACAGATTGTTATCCCTAAGAAATTGTAAAAATTTCTGTTGTGCAGAACGATCTTGAAAAAAAGCATTGAGATCGTGCCCTTTGCTCACAAGTGTTAGGTATTCTTGTTGCTTTAGTGAATCTTGAGGATATGCAGCTTGTATCAATTGTTCGCCGAATTTTTCACTCATGAGATGATCTTTTTTTCCTTGAATGACAAAAAGCTGAGACTGACTCAGGTGCATTTTTTTCAAAGAATCGAAGCCATCCGTTTTCAGGTCTTTTGCATCAGGGATTGTCTGATCCTTCGGTGCATGTTGTTCCAGATAAGACGCTCTCACAATTTGCTTGGCGAGACCTAAAGATAGAGGAGTTGCGTGATGAATTGTTGCAGCCAAGCTTGTAAAGGGATGGTCCAAAATCACAAATTTTATGCCATAAAAGTGCGCTAAAGCAGTTGCATAAGCACCTCCTAACGAAGATCCATGAGCAATGATTGTGTCTTTTTGCACGCCTGCTTCGAGAACAAATTTTAGAACTGCCTCGGCATCAAAATAGGCCTCCATTTCTTGATGGCTTTTTCCTGCAACACCGTCACTTAAGCCGAAACCGCGGTATTCAACACAAAGAAAATTGTAATTTAGAGTGCCATATATTTTTCCCCAAAATAGGGCCATTTCCTCTGCATTTGAGCCGTTTCCATGAAAAACAATCACAGTGGGAGCGCCAGCATCAACAAAGCGCCAATAACCTTGTAGCTTGACATGATCGCGTGTTAGAAAGTTCACACTTCGGCTTACATTCCCACTGTCATCTGTTAAGGAATGACTAGCCGTCTGACAATTTGCTAATGCCTGTCTCCTCCTCGCAGGATGAAGGGCATAACGTACCTTAGCTTGCAGACATCCAGAAGAAGCGACCAGCTGACCGATTCCCCTTTCAAAAGCAATTTTCAGGTCTTTATGCCTGATCAATTGAATGCTGAAAAGCAGAGAGAAAATGACACCAGCAGCACTGCAGACCATGAACGGAAGAGAGAAAGAAAGATGAGCTGTTATGTGAATCATCGGAGGTGTTGGATTGACTGCATAGTTAGCCACCAAACCTAAAGCGACAATCAACAGAATCGCTGACCCAATCGAAGATATCACATCAAATTTGTTTAAAGCAGACATTCCATGATAAGCTACAGTGGACCATTGGGTGCTTGAAGAAATGGATCCAGCCATCGACATAAGAAATTCTCATTTAAAATTTTAAAAAACACAGTGCTTCAAACGTTATCCAGTGGAAGAAGTCTCTTTCGATCATGCAGATAAAAAAATTTTGAACATACAAGTTAGTGAGAATGAACGGTTTACAAAATATGTTTCCATAAAGTGTCCCAAATTTACAATTTTTTTTCAATGAGTTCTATAACTGATTCATTTTAAAATATGTATTTTCGCATGTCAAAGCTCCCAAGATTGCTCGACTGCAAACGATCTCATTTTTTTAATATTAGGTCGCTTATGTCCGATCAATCGCGGTGCCTTCGCGCAAGTCAAAATGTGCATTTTTAAAATGAATCAACTATAACTCTGTATTTTTATTTAGTTTTTTATTATGCTTTTAGCACTATGTTTAAAATGGCAATCGTTGGCCGACCCAATGTGGGAAAATCGGCCCTTTTTAATCGCATCTGTAAAAAACGTATCGCAATTGTTGATGAAGCGGAAGGCGTCACCCGTGATCGTCTTTATGCACAGGCTGAGGCCTTTGGATTCTCTTTTGAAGTGATCGATACTGGTGGCATTGACCCAAAGTCTAAAGATCAATTCCAAGAAGAAATCCGCCGACAAGCTGAAATCGCCATTCAAGAAGCAGATACATTAGTCATGGTCGTCGATTCTGAAGTGGGAATCACTCCCTTAGATGAAATGCTCGCGCGTCTTTTGCTTAAAACAGACAAGCCGTTGACATTGGCGATCAACAAAATAGATGAGCTCTCCCAAAAGCAGAGATTGCATGCCTTTTACGGGCTCGGCATTTCTAAAATGGTGGCCATTTCTGCAACACAAGGCTACCAAATTGCCGAGCTTTTGGAAGTGGCATGGAAAGATTTTACATCAAAAACTCCTTCTGAAGTAGAAGAAGTGGGTGGTGTGCGTGTTTCAATAGTAGGCCGCCCTAACGTGGGCAAATCGACCCTTGTCAACGCTCTTTTACAGGAAAAAAGATGTGTGGTAAGCCCCCAGGCTGGCACCACACGTGACAGTGTGGATATTCCTTTCACCTATCAGAATCGTCCTTACACCTTGATCGACACAGCGGGTATCCGCCGTAAAAAAGCTGAGCATGATGTGATCGAAAAATTTGCTGCCATCCGTACGGAACGAGCGATTGAACGCAGCGATGTCTGTATTCTATTACTTGATGCACAGGAAGGACTCACAGTTCAAGAAAAACGGATTGCCAACACGATCGAAGAAGCGGGTAAAGGATGCATTTTGGTGCTCAATAAATGGGACCTGGTTAAGGGTTTCCGTATGGAGCATTTGATGCAGGTATTGCAAGCACAGAGCCCATTTTTAGCCCATTGTCCTATACTCTTTATTTCTGCTAAGGAAGGGCGCAACTTAGAAAAAATCTTCGCAGAAATCGATTCTGTTTATATGGCGTTGCAAACACGCATCCCAACACATCAACTCAACAAATTTGTAGAACGAGCCATGCAATTGAACCATCCTCCTATGGTGACTGGCAAGCGTTTACGCATTTATTATTTGACTCAGGCTGAAGTTGAGCCACCCCGTTTTATCTTCTTTGTCAACAAACCTGATTTAATGCATGAATCTTACAGAAAATATTTGATCAATGGCTTCCGCAAGACATTTCCTTTTGCTGGCGCTCCTTTGAAATTCCACTTACGTGGCAAGGAAGAGCAAGCCTATAGAAAGCAGGCCTCCCGCACACATGTCATCGAGAAAGAGCAGGTCATGGAAGAAGATCTTGATGAGGAAAATTTTGACGAGGTCTTCTACGAAGATAGTGCCTTCTAATTCAACGCAAAGTCACAAAGAAACAAAGACGCAAAGTTATCTAATAGCTGCCAAAATTTTATCTCCTCCAGAAATTTATATAATTTTGAATATGATCGATTAAATTTTAAAAGGATTAAACAGAAAAGGAGAGTAGCTCGATTAACTCGGAGCGTGAGAATTTTTTGAGCACTTCTTGATCATCTGCTGCAACAATCTCTTCCAGTAACTGGCCTTTACGAGTGATCATGGCATCAATTTTCTCTTCAATCGTATTTTTTGTAATCAATTTGTATACTTGTACACCCCATTTTTGCCCCATCCGGTGCACACGATCAATCGCCTGATTTTCACGCGCTGCATTCCACCAACGATCGTACATGATGACCACACTCGCAGCTGTCAAATCAATGCCTAATCCTGCAGCTTGCAATGATCCAATAAAAATCACACAATTTGGATCTTCTTGAAAGCGTTTAAGCTCCTCTCGCCGATTGATGGTGTCTCCCCTGATTTGCGCATATCCCCAACCTCGCTCTTGTAGATAGGTTTCTATGATATCAAGCATGTAAAGGTATTGGGAAAAAATCACTACCTTTTGCTGACTTTCACGCGCTTCATCCAATAATTCGACAAAAAGATCCCACTTTCCAGAATGATGCTCTTTATATTTTTTAGGCTCCTTATGTACAAGCGCAGGATGATCACATACTTGCTTCAATTGAGAAAGTAAAGAAAAAATATGGACGTAATTCACTGTCGCAGATTGATCTCTCAGTTCGGCAATTAAGTTATCACGTGTGTTGGAGAGAATTTGACGATAAAGTTCAGTTTGTTCTTCTGAAAGATCACAAAAAGATTTGTCTTCGCTTTTTGCAGGGAGTTCCTGTAGCACTTCGGTTTTACGTCTGCGCAAGACAAAAGGCTTAATCATTTGACTCAATAAGGCTTTTTTTTCTTCGTTAGCATCTCGTTCGATAGGCACGATAAACAGTTCTTTGAAACGTGTTTCTCCAGGCATATATCCCGGCAGGACAATATCAAAAAGCGCTTTTAGCTCTCGTAAGTTGTTTTCTATAGGCGTACCCGTCAGGCCTATACGCATGCGCGCCTGAACATTCTTTAATGTTTCATGCACCTTACTGGAGGGATTTTTGGCAACTTGCACCTCATCATAAATGGCCACTTCAAAGGGAATTTCTTGAAATTTCTTTTTTTCGACACGCAGAACTCCGTAAGACGTCAAAAGAATGCCTTCTTTTGGCAAGTGTCTGAGAGTCCTTTTTAAACCATGAAAGGTGTGTACTTTGATATGGGGCAAAAATTGGCTGAGTTTATCTTCCCAGTGATAAATGACAGAAGTGGGACATACAACCAAGTAGAGTTTGGGATTTTCCGATTTTTGATTTAACGTTGCTGCCACAAGCGCCATAGCTTGATGGGTTTTTCCTAAGCCCATATCATCGCATAAAAGGCCTGAAAGCCCATTTTTGTAAAGAAACCACAGCCATTGTAAACCGGTTTGTTGATAAAGGCGCAGGCTACTGGTCAGCCCTTTCAAATTCGGAGAATCATGGGAGGTAAATTCGCGCAGCTCTTTCAACAAATTGCGCGTCACATGCGCAGTAGGTGAACTTTCAGTGGGCCCTAATAACCCAAATAACGTATCCAAACGGATCAGATCAAGTGTTGAAAGCTCTACAGTCTGCGTTTCTTTGGAATAGGAATTTTTAAAACTTTTTAACCATTGTAAATTGTCTGCTTGTAGATCGATTAGACCCACTTCTGAAAAACAATAGCGCCTTTTATGCGTCAATGCTTCCAGTAAATCTGTGAGTGAGACTTTCCCATGTTCTGTTTGATAAAAAAGCTGTGCTTTTAAGCCAAGGCCTGACCTTGCAAGATAGGTGAGTGCCATATCGAGTTGATGGGGTGGAATCAAGGAAGCATCAAGTTTTTCACAAAATTTCATCAAATACGGTAACTCTTGTTCGAAAAAGTGAGATAGTTCTGACTGTGAAATGGTGACTGCTTTCAAATATGTATCTGGAAGTCGCATAGAGGCTGGTAATTCACAAAATCCAACCCCCTCCAGATAGACAAAATCTCCAAAGACAACCACCTTGGAAGAAGCAAAATTGGGCAGGAGTGTGTAAACCGGCTTGACTTGTACAGAAGTAGGTGAAAGAGCATGGATGTCCAAGCTTCGAGAATGCAAAGGACATGTGGTTGTAAAAAACCCAGGGATCGCATCGAGCTCTTCTCGATTCGTTTTGATAAATGTGGAAATGTCAACAGAGCGTACTTCAACGCCAGGACGCACAACTAGGCCTAAACGAGCATGCTGTTTTGAAAAAAAGCCTAAGCCAGCATAGTAGATCCAATCGCCAAAATCTTTTGTCCCAGCGGCTTCATAGAGTGTTTTAGCATAAAAGTTTAGTGTATGTTCTTCATTCACATTATAGGTCAAACGCGATTCAATACTGGCGAGATGTGTCTGGTACCCTTCCTGCCCATTCAACCAGATACGATGATGATTCACAAAATGTGAGATTTTTGCCGAGTCGATTATGGCGGCTACTCTGTCAAATAGAGGCTCTTCAAGAGCATAAAAACCTTTTCCCTCTAGATAAGCCCAATTTTCCAATAACGCTGCTCCTGAACGGAGTAAATCTCCTTTTTCAAAAAGGTAGGCAATAAAGTGCCAATTCCACTCTTTGTCAAAGTACATGTCATAATTGAGCTCCTGCTTCATTTCATGCACAGGAATGTAATGAGCAATCTGGCTAGCAAATTGATCTAAAAACTGCGTTGCCTCTTCCCTGCTGATAAAACTATGACTTAAGAGAGACTTTCCATTTTTGGGATAAAAACCAATGCCTGGTACATAGGCCCAACCCCGTAACAATCTCGCTGTGTGCTCATAATTGGCAAAGACTTGCGTGCTATGAGCAATGGTAAAAGAGAAGTTTTTGGAATCAAAAGTGATTCGTTCTACTTTTTCTTCTCCATTGTGAAACAGGCGCAGCGGGGAATCTACATTTTCAAGTGTAGGAATGAGCTGTTCTAAATCTTTTTTAGTGATTTTGAAACGAGCAGAAAATGAGGGGAAGCGTGTTTCAATGTGTGTGGGATAGCCCTCATCGTCCTCTTCAAAAAAGAGATTTTTTCCTTCTGCTTCCTGCATCATCCATTTTGCAAGATCAGACCAAAAACTGAGAGCATAACGCACATTAGGACTGGGTCTTCCTTCACGCCACCAACCAATTTCTTCTTGGGAAAGATTGGAAAATTTGATGGAGTTTTCAGGTGTTTCTTTTAGACGATTTTCCACTAAGGAGAAGAGTCGTTCTCTGGCTTCAACCGTATGGGTAGTCACTTCAAAAGCAGCTTCATTGTGATAGGCATAAGATCCATCGGCTTTTTTCTTCAAAAAGCGCTCTTCATAGCCACTATGGTCCCCTAAAATGCGACAGAGATAATTCCAAAAAGAGTGGTCAAATCTTAAATGTAGTGGCTTATGATGAGGACCAAGGATTTTCAAATAGGCCGCTGCAAGGTGCACGCACTTGCCTTCTTCATTGGGGCAAGAGCAAAAAGCATCCACTAACCTTTGTTTTTCATCAAATTGTAAAAAAGGCCACCTAATCTCATCGCTTTCGGCATCGAAAACCTCAGCTAAATAGGTCGACCCGGAAAAATCCAGATGCCTGACATATCCTAATTTGAGAATACGTTCAGCTTCAACGCGATAGCGTTCTACCCATTTGTCCATAATTGCTTTATTATAGCACAAAGGGAATTTGTCACTATTGAAGAACCCATGAAGATTCTCCTACATTTTTAGCTCACGAGTGTGTTAGTCGATTCAGCTCAAAAATTTACATTTGGTCCCACGCCAAAGTTCCCGAGCTTGATCGATCGTATAGCAAAATAGGTTGAAAAATTGACATTTTCACTTGTACGAATGCTCAGCAATTGATCGATCATAACCTACCCAAATTAGAAATATGAGGTCACTTACGATCGATCAAGCTTGGGAACTTTGGCGTGGGACCAAATGTAAATTTTTGAGCTGAATCGACTATAAGAGATAAGCTACCAAAGTGATCGCCATCGTTCCATAAAAAAGTGTTTTCACAGGCTTGAAGCCATAGAGCTTGTAAAAAATATTTACAAGAGACAGCACGATCAAGGCAGGGTAGCAAATTTGAACAACAGGCACCAAAAAGGCACTAATTCCGCTAAAATGTAACGTGGAAACCAAAAAAGCAACAAGGAGAGTAAAGGCCAAGGCCAATGGATAAGAAATTTTTCCTTTAAACAGTGTTTTTTGTAAAAATTCTGCAAAGATAGCTGTCAAAGCGATTTCAGTTGTAAAACAAGCAAAACAAACAAGCACTGTGGCTACCAACCCAGCATGAGAGCCCAGAATTTTTTGGGCAAGGGTTCCTAAAAGCTGATCGGAGGCTATGGATTTGAGCTCTGTACTATGCCCAGCAGCCAAGAAAGCAAAACAAACATAGACGAAGGTCAGAAGGGTCGCTGCAATGAGGCTGCCCGTAATGGCCACAGCAAGCATACTTTTTTTCTCACCAAGTGTTTTTTCTCCATGATTTTTTCTTAAACAAAGAAGGACAATGGAAGAAAAGAAAAAAGCAGCTAAAAGGTCTAAAGTATTATATCCATCCAGTAAGCCCCTAGTAAAAGCCTCCCAACCTGTATGCGACACCTGTTCAAGTTTTGGCATCGTCCACAGTCCTTTGCCTACGATGCATGCAAGCGCTATCAACAGAAGAGGCGTCAGAATGTATCCTAAAAGAGACAGAATACGTCGCGGCCTATAAGTAAACAAAAAGAGCAACGAGCAAGTGAATGTACTAAAAATGGAGAGGCTAAGCCAGTTTAACGCGGGAAGATGAAAGGCCTCTAATGTAGAAAAAGAGATGGTGATGCAGCGCGGAATACCTCCTAAAGGACCGATCAGCCCTAAAATAGCGACGATGACTAGAAAGCCTGGGATTTTTCCAATGCGTTGAAAAAAAGAAGTGTAATCACCCTCATAAATAAGCATAGCGAGCAAGCCTGTTAGGGGGACAAAGACAGCTGTGATAATCAATCCCAAAATGCCAAAAACAGTTTGATCTTCTGTAAATTGTCCTAGCGTTAGGGGGAAAACAATGTTCCCTGCACCAAAAAACATGGCAAAGATCGCTAATCCAGTGGACCAAAAAGCACGGCGACTCCGTGAATTGGCTGCCATGTCTTGGCTGCCCATAGTAGCTGTCATGTGTGAGCCTCCTCTAAATCTTTACAATTATAACTGATTTCCGGCTTTAAAGCCCGCGTTTCTAACCATTAATAAAAATAAATTATTTAATAATGTGTGTTAGTTGGCTGCAAATGGGACAACGCCTACTCTCATGGCCTCGTGAGGGGCAAAAGGCACGAGCAAAATAAATGATCTGTAAATGCAGAAGAATCCAATCCTTTTCTTCAAAAAGTTTTTTCAAATCTTTCTCTACAGTTTCTACTGTTTTTCCCTGTGATAACCCCCAACGTCGTGCACAACGGAAAATATGAGTGTCGACAGGAAAAGCAGGTTTGTGAAATGCCTGTGCCATCACTACGGACGCCGTCTTATGGCCCACTCCTGGAAGGGCTTCTAACTCTTCAAAAGTTTGTGGCACTGAACCTTGATACCTCTCTACTAATTGACGTGAGAGTTCTTTGATCGCTTTAGCTTTTTGCGGCGAAAGCCCGCAAGGTCGGATCAAGCCTCTTATGGTCTCCACATCCAACTGCGCCATTTCTTCTGGAGTAGATGCATGAGCAAACAACGTAGGCGTTACGCGGTTGACCATTGCGTCGGTCGATCGTGCAGAAAGTACAACAGCGATCAACAAAGTATATGGGTCACTATGCTGCAATGGGATCGTAGGTTGGGGAAAATAAAGATTTAAAATTTTTTTTACTAAAGCAGCTTTTTCCGTTTTTCTCATTTGCCTATACAAAATTGTGAAAAAATTGAGGAAAGAATTTCCTCAGTAATATTTGTTCCGATCATTCTCCCTAAAGCTTCTAAAGCACTACGCACATCTGCGGTTAAAAATTCAGGCGAAGTACCCCCTTCAAGCCCAGAGATAAGGGTGCTCAAATCATTCATTGCTTGAGTAAGTGCCTCTTTATGGCGCACATTGGTAATGAGAAGTTCATCTTTAGCGGGCGCCCCTTTCTGCCAAACAATTTCATGTACAGTCTGTTTAAGCTTTTCTAGCCCTATCCTTTCTTTTGCTGAAATTTTAAGTTCAAAAGTAAAAGGTGTTTGGCATACAGCATGGATAGATAGGTCGATTTTATTCCATATGGCTATGGTCTTCTCTTTAGGTAAACACTCAAAGAGTTCTTCCTCTTCAGCGTCGATTTTTTTGGCAGCATCGATCACAAATAGAATAATATCGGCAGTATCGATTGCTGCTTTGGAACGGCGGATACCTTCTGCTTCAACGACCTCATTCGTATGTCTGATACCAGCTGTGTCCGTAAGCTTAAAATGCAATCCTCCTAATGTCAACTCCTCATGCAAAAGGTCTCGTGTGGTGCCTGCAATGGGCGTGACAATTGCCCTTTCCGTGTCAAGCAGTGCGTTCATCAAAGAAGATTTACCTGCATTGGGAGCGCCTACAATGCATAAAGCAATCCCTTGCTCAAGCCTTTTCCCATCCTCAAAGGTAGCGAGCAAGCTACGCATTTTTTCTCGAAGTTGCAATAACTCATTCATGATCTCTTCCTGAGAAGTGAACTCGATACCCTCTTCAGGAAAATCTATCCAAGCTTCCAAGATAGCACCCAATCGGACTAAATCTTTTTGAAAAGATTGAATCTTTAGAGAGAGAGCACCCTCCAAATGCTTTCCAGCAGCGGAAAAAGCTTGCTCATTTTTTGCGCTAATCAGTTTTTGAACAGCCTCTGCCTGAGCTAAATCCATTTTTCCATTCATGAAAGCCTTGAATGTGAATTCGCCAGGCAATGCTGCACGCGCACCTGCCGCTAAACAGGCTTCCAAAACTTTTTTTGAGGCAATCATCCCGCCATGACACTGCAATTCCACAGTATCTTCGCCAGTAAAAGAGCGAGGGCCCCGCATAAGCAGTAACAACGCCTCGTCTAAACGGTTGTCTTCAGCGTCATGGATAATCCCTAAATGGGCTGTGTGCGTTGAATAGGCTGCTACAGGCCCTGAAAAAACTTTTTCAGCAACTGAAATCGCTTGGTTGCCCGAAATGCGGATAATGCTGATCCCTCCTTCTCCAGGTGGAGTAGAAATCGCCGCAATCGTTTCCCCAGGTTGATAAGGTCGTTGAATAAATTCCATTTTTTTGACAGTAAGAAGGTATAACCCTCCCCCTCTAATAATCTCTTACAAAGGATTTATAGCAGAATACCTTGAAAAAGTTACTTTTTGACCAGCGCGAAAGCCCCGTGATTGACCGATCATAAATGACCCCATATTTCTAATATTGGGTCATTTATGATCGATCAAGCCCGGGAGCTTTGGCACGGTGAAAATGTAACTTTTTCAAGGTATTCTGCTATACTATTTTTGTGTAGATTTTCTCAGTCAAATCGAGGACAATCTTAGAATGTGTTTATAAAGTGATTGACTCAAACAATCACGATTTACTATTGATCAATTATTGTATTGTGAAGCATGAAATTTCTACTAGTACTAGCTTTTCTTTTTTCCTCCTTATTAGCCGCACCTCAAGATGAGATCCTGGTGCTGGAAGAGCTCATCAATACGACTCAGAGTAATCTAAATGCGCAGCAGCTCTTATTAAAAAAAATGTTAGAATTTAAAGAAGCAAGAGAGGCTTTCCTTGCAGACCCGGATAGTGGCAAGCTGGCAACAGCCCTTGTAAAGCGCGCGATGCACTTGCAAGCACACTTGGAAAAAGAGCATCTTGCACATCTTTTTTCTACCGATTTCCTCATGGAACTTTCTTTTTACAATCAAGTGGGTAAACAATTTGGAAAATAACCCGGGTAAAATTTATCTCATCGACCGCCAGACTGGAGAAAAAAAGGAAGAACTTATCTATTTTGGGTCTATCCTGCGTTTTCTCTACGGGTCTTTATTAGGCAAAATTTTGGGCAAATGTATCTCAATTGTGCCTTTTTTTTCTCATTTTTCGGGTTGGTGGCAGCGACGTTCACTCACAAGACGGCATATCGCCCCATTTATCAACAAATATTGCCTAAATTCCACTGAATTTGAAAAAAAACCTGAAGAATATGCTTCTTTTGACGCATTTTTTACTCGTAAACTGAAAAAAGAAGCTCGGCCACTAGCAGATGGAGTCATTCTTCCTGCAGATGGCCGCTATCTCGTTTATCAAAATGTGGCTACCTGCGATGGCTTTGTGGTTAAAGGGAAAAAATTTTCTTTAAAAAAACTATTGGGGAATCCAAAGCTTGCACAACATTATGCAGAAGGCAGCATGACTATCGCACGCTTGGCCCCCTGTGATTATCATCGTTTTCATTTTCCTGCGAACTGCACACCAAGTCCTGCACAATTGATTAATGGGCCTTTATATTCCGTTAATCCCATTGCGGTAAAAAAAAATGTGGAATTGCTCACCGAAAATAAACGCATGGTCACACACCTGCATACCCAAGACCATGGAACTATCCTATTTATTGAAATTGGTGCTACTAATGTAGGAACTATCCATCAAACATTTATTGCAGAAAGACCCTATAAGAAAGGGGATGAAAAAGGTTTTTTTTCTTTTGGGGGTTCTTGCATTATTCTTCTTTTTGAACCTGGAAAGATTCAATTTTCAAAAGATCTTCTAACTAATTCATTACAACATTTTGAAACGTTGTGCCATTTTGGTCAGTCGTTAGAAGAAAAAAAATAGCATTTAATTTAATTATTTGTTTTGATAAGAAAAAGAGTGGATATTTCTTTTTGATTCGTAACTATTCGCGATAGGCTGGGCTTAATCTTGCCTAACCAAGATTCGCTATCGGTCAGAATGGATAGTTACCACAGAAATACCTCTAGGAAACAAGCCAACGGGCTAAACAGTTACTTTTACTTTGATTTCGTGTTTATTTCTATTGCCCTTCTTATACTTGGATTGGTTGCTTTCATTACCTTACAGGATTGGGTCATTAGTCATGCCTCAGAAAAATCTATTCAACGCATATTAAAACGCGTTGAACAATCACTTTCATTACAAGATTGGGAAAAAGCTGAAAATGAATTGTACCAATTAATAGAACAAGAAAAAGGGGGAAAAGAAGCCTTTCTTTTAGAAATTAAAATTTTGCGAGGACAAAACAAACTGCAAGAAGCGCTTGATAGAGTAAGACAGCACAGCAGAATGTTTCCCGAGGAACTGCTGTTCCGTTTAGAAGAAGGAAAGGTGCTGCTAGAACTTAAGCAACCACAAGAAGCGCTTACAGCGTTTCATGTATGCACACCCATTTTGCGCGGAGAATCAGATATTTTTTCTTTAGCATCAGCACTCTGCCAGGCAGGTTACCCACAAGAATGTCTTGATGCGCTCGCTCCCTATTTATACCCAAAGAACTTGAAGGATTGTCCTACAGGATCATTGGATATACAACCATCCCTCAATGGACAAATTCTCGCACTAGCAGGCGAGGCCCTTTATGAGCTCAAGCACTTTTCGGAAGCCATTGCTTATTATAGAAAAGCTCTAGAACTGGGTTATAAAACACATCATCTTTCCGTGCAATTAGGCCATGCCTATCGTCGGTTTGGTCATCTTGCTTATGCCGAACAGACATTCAGAGATCTTTTAGATAAAGATGTTGGGGATATTGACGCCACTTTAGGTCTTGGAGCCTGTTTACAAGAACGCGGTCTTCATCATAAAGCGCTGTTGATTTATCAAGCTTCTCTAGCCCTGCATGCAAAAGAAGTCAGACTGTTGCATCAAGCAGCCCATGCGGCCCTACGTATCAAGAAATACCGTTTTGCTGAAGTGTATTTCTTTGAAGTACTCCAACAACAGGAACCAGAACCACATATCTTGTCCTATTATGGATTTTGTTTGGAAAATCAAAAAAAATGGCAGGAAGCAGAACAGGCTTATCTCAAGCTGATTCAATTGTTTCCAAATTTTTATCAAGGCTATAGAGCACTTGCATGGATGTTTGGTGTGGGTTTAAGCCAAACGCTTTCCCAAACACAGGGTTTGAACTTCGCCCATGTAGCCTTGAAATTGAAACATGATCCGCTTTCTTGGGAAATTTTGAGTGCCTGCATTGCCCGAACGGGACAATTTGACAAAGCATATCAAATTCAGCTGGCGTTGTCTAAACAAGATAAAGAAGGTGAGCAACGGACGCGCCGTCAACAAACTCTCCGCACATTGCGCAAAAAAATGCCACTTGGCGACACACTGGTCACGCGCACGCAAGTTGCTTAAAACGCCTCTAAGATATACTCGATTAAATTTTAAATGATAATTTTGACCCAGGTCAAAATTATCATTTAAAATTTAATCGAGTATAGTATTTAACCAAAATTATAAAGGTTAACAAGCTTGCTTAAAAAATAAATTTGATTTTGAAAAGGTTTCAAAAGATCGATCTTTTTCCATCTTCCTTCATCCACTCTTTTGCCGATTTCCTGAACACAAATCCCCCTCAATCTTTCAATGTCCAAATACTCGGCAGTTTCATAAAGCTGAATCAGCTCGTCTTCTTTTAGGCTGCGCACTTGTAATAAATTACTGTTCTTAAAATAAGACATCAGCAGTTCAAAATTTGTTTCCTCCATTTCAAGAGGAAATTCGCATTCTCCATTCTCCCTCATTGTTGTCGTTAACAGAGTAGCGAAATAGCCGGAATGCTTACATAAAATTTCACGATAAAACTGATAGGTTCTTTCAGGTGCACCTTCGAGATATAAAGTAATTTTTCTTTTATCTTGCACTATGTGTGAAATAGCAGAATCAAGAGGGGCTGGACCTTTAAGTAAATCATTCAAAATTCCTTGATTCTCAAAAGATAATGCAGACAAGCTTCTCTCAATCATACTATGGTCTGTTGCCACCATGCTCGTTCCACCCACAGGAAGATTGGCAAAATCGTCTGGTGCAATAGCACGATTGTACAGGTATAACTGCCACTCGCGACTATCAGGGTTAAGAACGTTCGTGTTTTTAGAACCATCGATAGAATAGGTGATATAACCTCGATCAACCCCTCTGAAATCGCTCATCGTTTGATCAGCATCTAGAGAAAAAGAAATAGTGTCCCCTGGCTTAATGACCGCAATCACATGACCTTGATTATCGTATAGAGTGACTGACGCATTTTCATTATTTTTAAAAGTGTAATGATAATTCGTAACCCTAGAATTGTAAAGTGCTGAACTGGATATTGTTCCAGCCATACCAGTTACTGTCAATGCGCCATAACAGATGGCTTCAAAAGCCAATGTCCAGTCCTTCTTTTTATAAGCTTGGATAGCTGATTTAACACAAAAGCCTGCCATAGTCACAGTACTAATGGCTGAAGCTGTCACTAGGTATTCCCACATTCCTGTGACAAAGGCAGCAATGGCAAAGGCATTAATGATCATAATCGCAAAATGGCTGAGTGCCTTGACAAGGTCTTTTTGCCGTAGGCCACACAAAGCTTCCACGTTTTGGAAAGCAATGTCTCCAGCAAGAGCAGTAAGTACAAAAATCTTCTGGTGAAAAGCAACCCCAGCAAGGCCAATAGCTACAAAGGCAACACGTAACAACTGGAAAGCGAAGCCTTTTATACCGTTCTTTTTCCAACCATCAACACAAGCTACCCCAGCGCCTATCACAACAACGGAACGCAAAACGAGAGAACCATAAAACCCAACACCTGGAATTAATGAAAGGACACCGCAGATAACAGAGGTGGCTAGAAGTGCGATTTGGATTTGTCTGGAGACCTTATCAGAAAAAAAATGCTCCCTCTTAAGATCACTGTAAGAAATTTTGTGTGAAAATGGAGTAATCACTTTTTCCTGCTGGACTATGGCATCCAATGTCATAATTATCTAAATCTAAATAATTTACTTAATTAAGTATCTCAAATATAAATTAAGTTAATATAAAGATTTTGATTAAGAGGTTTTTTCTTTATTTGCCTAGGAACCTGTCTCCACAGTCTTTGTCTAAGAGATTGTCTCTGAGATGTGTAAAACCCAGAGGAGAGTAATATTAGAAATAATATAACCAACTTTAGGTGCAGTTGCCTCCCACAAATGTGATGATGTTTTCCTTAAAAAGTGTTAAAATAGGCAATTTAAAGAGGCGTGGGTTAGAAATGCTTAGTTTCCTAAAAAAAATTTTTGGCACTTCTCAAGAAAGAACTTTAAAACGTTTTCACAGGATTACCACTGAAGTCAACGTATGGGAAGAGAAGTTTCAAAAACTTTCAGATGAAGAAATTCGTCAAAAGACCGAAGAATTCAAAAAAAGATATCAGCAAGGGGAAACACTTGACCAACTCCTCCCAGAAGCTTATGGCGTTGTAAAAAATGTGTGCCGCCGTCTCTGTGGGACAGAGGTCCATGTTTCCGGCTATAACCAGAAATGGGATATGATCCCTTATGACGTGCAGGTTTTGGGTGGCATAGCCATGCATAAAGGTTACATTTCAGAGATGCAGACAGGTGAGGGTAAGACTCTGACCGCGACCATGCCCCTTTATCTCAACGCTCTTTCTGGAGAACCTGTACATCTAGTCACTGTCAACGACTACTTAGCAGAGCGCGACTGTCAGTGGGTGGGTTCTACTATCTTAAAGTGGCTCGGATTAAAAACAGGTGTACTGACTAATAGCACGCCACAGCATCTTCGGAAAGAGATCTATCATTGCGATGTGGTCTATGGCACTGCCTCAGAATTTGGCTTTGACTATTTGCGGGACAATTCCATGGCAGGCGCCAAAGAAGAACAGGTTCAGCGTGGATTTTTCTTTGCTATTATTGACGAAGTGGACTCCATTTTAATTGACGAGGCGCGCACGCCGCTGATTATTTCCGGACCTACTCCGAAGAGCTTCCAAATGTACGCAGAGTTGAAAGAAAGTGTTGCCCTACTGGTTAAAATGCAACGTGATTTGGCGGGACGTATTGCCACGGAGGCCAAAAAAATTCTTGATCCTTATTTACAGTCGGATGAATTGCCAAAAGAAAAAAAAGAACTTGAGATAGTGCGTGAGGCATGTAGGCGGCTTTGGCTAGTCAGTAAAGGCATGCCACACAATAAAGTGTTGCGACGCGTCAAAGAAAATCCAGATTTAAGGGCTGAAATCGATAAGTGGGATACCTATTACCACTCTGATCAAAACAAGCAAGAGAAGCTTGATACACTCGCCGAACTTTTCATGGTTGTGGATGAAAAGGGCAACGAATTTGAACTGACTGATAAAGGAATCATTACATGGGCGCAGTTGACCAGCGGATCTGCAGAAGACTTTGTGATGCTCGACTTAGGGCATGAATATGCACGCATTGACGCTGATCTTTCATTAAATGAAGACCAAAAGCTCGAGAAAAAACTCCAATTGAATGAAGAGGATGCCAAGCGCAAAGAAAGAGCGCATAATTTACGGCAACTGTTGCGAGCTCACCTATTGATGGAACGTGACATTGATTACATTATCGACCAAGACAAAATCGTCATCATTGACGAACATACAGGACGTCCTCAGCCAGGACGACGCTTTTCTGATGGTCTCCACCAAGCTATTGAAGCGAAAGAGGGTGTAGAAATTCAAAAAGAAACGCAGACCTACGCAACTGTTACTCTCCAAAATTATTTCCGCATGTACACAAAACTTGCTGGAATGACAGGGACAGCGATTACCGAAGCTCCTGAATTCAAAGAGATCTATAAACTCGATGTTCTGCAAATTCCAACTTACAAACCGGGCAAAAGAAAAGATTTTAATGATGAAATCTACATGACTGAGCGTGAAAAATATCATGCAATCCTCAAAGAAATCAAAGAAGTACACGATCAGGGCAGGCCGATCCTCATTGGGACGGAATCCGTTGAAGTTTCTGAAAAGCTTTCACGTATTTTACGGCAAAACAAAATTGAACATACTGTCTTGAATGCTAAACACCATGCACATGAAGCTGAGATCATTGCGGAAGCTGGAAAACATTGTGCAGTCACTGTCTCTACCAACATGGCAGGACGTGGAACGGACATTAAACTGAAGGATGATGTCGCAAAATTAGGTGGATTGCATGTCATCGGCACAACACGTCACCAATCACGACGTATTGACAGGCAGCTCAGGGGACGCAGTGCTCGTTTGGGAGATCCCGGCTCATCGAAGTTTTTTATTTCCTTTGAAGATCAGCTCATGCGTCTTTTTGCTTCTCCTCGGTTGAATGCGCTCATTCAACGCTTCCGTCCGCCAGAAGGAGAACCCATTTCAGCGGGCATTCTCAACCGCTCGATTGAAACTGCTCAAAAACGGGTTGAGGGACGCAATTATACTATTAGGAAATATACGCTTGAATATGACGATGTGATGAATAAGCAGCGTCAAGAGATCTATAACTTTAGAAATGATATTTTGCATAGTGAGGACCTACTCCCTTTGGCAAAAAATTTACTTAATCAAGTATGCGCACTCTTAGCAAGCGAGCATTTTCAATCTCGTGGACTTGAAGGAGGATGGAATCCTGAAGGTTTTAGACAAAGTTTAATGAGCTTGTTTCCTGTTAGCTTTCCAGCAGGCTATTTTGACGATGACCACCTCACAATGGAGCAGCTGGAACAAATGGCGACAAACAAAGTCGTCGAAGCTTTTGAACATAAATTTCTCCACGAGGTTGATAAGGTCAAACATTCTGGTTCGGGGATCGATGGAGACAAGCTAGGGCAAAATGCGATACGAGGTGTGATGATTCACAGGGTAGATCAACTCTGGCAAGAGCATCTTTTAACGATGGACTATTTAAGGTCAGAAGTCAGTCTTCGCACTGTGGGACAGCGCGATCCTCTACTTGAGTTTAAGCATGAAGCCTTTAAAATTTTCCATGAATTGACACGTCGCCTCCATTTAGAAACAGCACGCAATCTGTTCAAATTTGAAATTACTACAATGCACCCTGCGCTTTTCCAAGATCTTTTGAAGCAAATACACTTGGAAACAAACAGGATGATCTTTGACGAGATGCCACAAATAGAAGAAACTGCTTCGTCTGTAGAGGCCCCTCCGAAGCCAACTGGTATTCCCGTGAATGCAGTTCCGAAGATCGGACGCAATGACGCTTGCCCCTGTAATAGCGGAAAGAAATATAAAAAATGCTGTGGAATTAGCGAAGAACCTGCCTAGCGTGTACTCTTAAAAAACACTGTCTTAACTTTATAGCAGAGTACCTTGACTCCTTTCGCGGGCCTAGGGTCATGAAGAGTGCTTGCCCGCTTGCCAATTAATTTTTTTTCTTGAACTTCCATTAAAACTTTTTTTCCTTTATTGTAAATTTTCTGTTAAAGAAACCAACAGGAAAAGATTATGAAAAAGAAATTTATGCTCATATGCTTCTTCGTTTCGTTGTTTGCTTCTGTCTCTGCACAGGATAATACGCCACCCTCTCTAAAAAAATATTACTGCAATGCAGAACAGATCGAACTTACTGATTCGATGATCCTTGTCCATTTAGAAGAAAAAATTTTTGAAATTGATTCACTTTTGAGTGATCAAGGTGGACTTTACTTTACAGAAGAGATGCTGCGCTGCACTTATTGTCGTCGTCCAGTTCGCCCAAAAAACATTTGTGAGTGTCCTCACCCTCAATTGTAATCAAGTGATACCAATTCCGAGAATTAACGGCATAAAGTCAAATTGGATAATGTGGTAGATTTGAACGATCGTTTCGAAGCGCATGTTTTTAAACATGGGCAAGAAACGATCATTCAAAGATGGTATGTTATAGTCGATTAAATTTTAAATGATAATTTTGACCTACGTGAAAGCCTCGCGATTGATCGTAAACCTACCTCAGTTGACTTAAGTCAACTCTCGGACAACCCATCAAAAACCCGCCACCGGCGACTTTTTGAGGAACGTTTTTGACCGCGCCAAAGTTCTCGAGCTTAATCGACGTCATATAGTCGATTAAGCTCGAGAACTTTGGCGCGGTCAAATCGGGAAATTTATAATTTAATCGACTATGTCAGGGTCGGCGTATGGGTGAACTGTTGCTAAGCTTTACTCGACCCTTAAGGGTCGTTCCAGCTTAACAACAGTTCATAGATTGCGTACAATGCATTTCAAACTGACTTAAAAGAAGAAATGAATTCCTGCAAAAAGGCCATGAATATTCAAGTTGTAGAAACCAGTACCCACAGCATTAAAAAATAATTGCTTAGAAAATGCACGGAAATAGGCATTAAATTCATACCCAGCTTCAATGCTTGTCGTAATGCAGGAAAAGAGCATTTCATAGCTTACCCCTACACGTGCATGGAGCGCAGGAACCACGCGCCATGTGGGTTCATCTAACAGCTTTAAATTAGGAGAACTTGAAGAACTTTCTCTGAGCCTATTATAGGTTTTACTTGCTAAAAGGCTGCCTGTACCAAGAAAGTTTACATTCAATCTGCTCGGACATGTGCAGTCAAATTCTGCAACCGTGTATTCAGCATCCAATCCGAGTTCTGGTCCAATCCCCCAAGAACGTAATCTTCGGCCTATCTTATCAAATTCGCTTGTGTCAATCGCTACGTAAGTATGCACTTGATGCCAGCGAATCGAGGCAAATTCAGCGCCAGTAATTAAATTCAGGTTGAAACAATGTAAGTTATATAAAGGTTTGAAATACCAAGCGTCTACATTTTGGAACTGAAGTTTATTTTTAGAAGAAGCATATCCTGTAAAATCTGTCAATGCACTCACAAAACTATCAGTAGCAAAAAGATGAGACCCTACTACCGTTCGGCTCTTCTTTGAATAAAGGTAAGTATAAAATGCAGCGAACTCACCATCGCAGTTAGGCAAAGCAGTGGCAGCCTTGACGCGAAACCCCGGTGTAAAACGCAAATCATTATTCTTTCTTTTCCCATAGGGTTCATCGACAGTTAATCCACCAAAAGGAAGAGCGGCACCTGTTGTGACAAAAGAGGTATCATCAAGAGAAGGCAATAAGTAGATAAATTGACTATCAAAAGACCATTGTGCATTGGCAATGCCAAAAAATTGCACAACTAAAAGGCAAGACAAAAATCGAATATACCGATGCATAAAAGCTCCATTTCATACTTCATGAAACGAGAAAAAATATAGGATCAATATTTTTAAAACATCTAAAAAATTTATTCGGAATTGAAAGAGGTACATAAAAATCAATCTCAAACGCTTGAATCCCTTGACCTTAGAGACATGATTTTGCGATCCAAAGATAAAATTTTAAGCTGCATTGGCTACACATGCGCTTTTCACCTAGGTGAAAAAAATATGTAGGAACACAATTTTTAAAACTCAAATGCACATTTGATAATCGATTAAGTTTGAAATGATAAATTTTCACATCGACTATAGTGATTAGGTTCTGAAGGCTCGCCAACCTAAATAGAGCAGGGGAGCAGCACCTAAAAAATAAAAATAGGCCACGCTTTTATTCCAACGCAGAGTAAGCACTCCATCGCTTGAGAAAAAGAAAAGGGCCAAACCAAATAATGCAAAGACAATCCCAGGGAGCAAGAGAAGTAGAGCAACCAGTTCTTTTTTTGAAGTAGGGCTCTCTTCCTTTGGTGTCTCTTTTTCGACTGATAATGCACTGTTCCATTTATCTTCAGAGACAGCAAATTCATTTGACTTGGACTTTGCATAGGGGGGCTGAGGAATTTCTTGCTTTGGAGCACTTTGGAATGGACTTCCATAGCCTTTAAAAATAGTATTTTCGTCTTTGGCCACAGGCTGCGTCACATCCACTCCACAATAAGGACATTGGGAGAGATGATGGGAGACATTTCCTTCACAGTTCCAGCATAATCGTTTATCATTTTTTTTAGTCATTCTGTAGCCATACCCGTTGTGTTAGGAACCCTATGCTTCAAAATCCCTTAAGGAACTCGAAATAGGTTCATGTGTCATTTTTGCATAAGCAAGAAAAAAAAAGAAAGTTCCGTTATAGTGTAGCGTGTATTCACAAATTGCTCTTATGGATAAACAAAAATTTGATTGTATTGTGATTGGCGGTGGTCCAGGCGGTTATGTAGCAGCGATTCGTGCTGCCCAACGAGGGCTATCTACTGCACTTATTGAATCCAGAGAAATGGGAGGGACCTGCCTCAATCGAGGTTGCATTCCCTCAAAAGCTCTGATTGCTAATGCGGAAATTTTGCGTAAAGTTCGCGAAGCCAATAAATTTGGCATCTCTGTGGGGGCTGTTTCTTACAACTACGCAGACATGAAAGTGCGCAAAGATGCTGTCGTCAAAAAGATCCGTCAAGGGCTTGAAGGATTGATTGCTAGCAACAGAATCACCGTTTTCAAGGGTTTTGGAAAATTCCTCTCTCCTCATGAGATTAAAGTCATAGGCGAACAAGAAGCATTGATGGAGGGCAAATCCATCATTATTGCAACAGGTTCTGAACCACGTGCCCTCGCCAACATGCCTTTTGATTATAAAAAAATTCATGATTCTACATCTCTTTTAGAGATCACCGAATTGCCAAAAAAAATCCTCATTATTGGTGGCGGTGTCATCGGATGCGAATTCGCCTGCCTCTATAATGCCTTTGGAGTGGATGTTACCATCATAGAATTACTGCCTATGATCCTTTCGACAGAGGGTAAACATGTATCAGATGCCATGGAACATTCGCTGCGCAAACAAGGCATTAAAATCGAACTACAGACGGTCGTCAAAAAAATAGAAAGTAGTGAGCAAGGGATTAAAGCTTATCTCAATGATGATCGCATCCTCGAAGCTGATTGTGCTCTTGTCTCTGTAGGTCGAAAATTTAATTCAGATCAAATAAGTATTGAAAAAACTGGAGTCATTTTGGAAAAAGATGGCTCCATCCCGACTAATGGCTACATGCGGACGAATGTTCCGCACATCTACGCCATAGGAGATGTCACTGGTAAATGGATTTTAGCCCACGTCGCTTCCCATCAAGGAATGATTGCAGCTGATAATTGTGCAGGCATCCCCAATGAAATTTTTTATAATGCTGTTCCCTCTGTTATTTTCACACATCCGGAAGTAGGGACCGTTGGTTACACTTTAGAGCGTGCTATCCAAAACGGCTATGACGCCAAATTAGGAAAATTTCCTTTTCAAGCTTTGGGTAAATCACAAGCAACTACTGAGACGGAAGGGTTTGCACAAATTGTGGTCGACAAAAACACTGGACAAATCTTGGGAGCCCAAGTTGTAGGCCACGGTGCCTCGACATTGATCGCTGAGATGGCTGTGGCTATAGGGAGCGAGCTTACGATCCATTCGATCCATGAAACGATTCATGCGCATCCCACCATCGCTGAAGCATGGATGGAAGCGGCCTTCTTAGCTGATGACATGCCGCTGCACCTTCCTCCAATCAAAAGCAAAAAGGGTACGTGAAAAAGCTGAACGTTCTTCCAGAGAATCCTGAGCAGGAAGATCCAACAAAGGCCGTGGGTGCCGGACGTTTTCCTAAATGGCTGCATCGTAAGCTTCCTTCTGGTAATACTCTGTGGGAAACTCAAAAAATTCTGGATACACACAGACTACCCACTGTATGTGAAGAAGCCAAGTGTCCTAACCTACTTGAGTGTTGGTCTCAAAAAACTGCCACCTTCCTTGCCATGGGGAAAGCATGTACACGCAATTGCGGTTTTTGCGATATCGATTTTGCTGCCTCCCCCAAGCCTCTTGAGGAAGATGAACCTCGGCGTCTGGCAGAATCTGTGCAGCAACTTCAATTAAAACATGTCGTGATTACCATGGTTGCACGTGATGACTTACCTGATGGCGGTGCCTACCATCTCACAAAAATTATTCAAGAAGTGCGAGCAATCAACCCAGGTATCACGGTAGAAGTTCTCACCTCTGACTTTAATGGTAATGAAGAATCGCTAGCAATCGTACTGAAAGCTGACCCAGAAATCTTCAATCATAATATTGAAACTGTACGTGCTTTAACGCCCCGAGTCCGCCATCGTGCCACTTACGATCGCACGCTCTCCTGTTTACGTTTTTGTCGAGATCATAGCTCAGGAATGCTTATCAAATCTGGCTTGATGGTTGGCTTAGGAGAGAGCGAAGAAGAGGTTCAAGAGACGATTCGCGATCTGTATGAAGCTGGCTGTCAAATCATTACTATCGGACAATATCTGCAGCCCAATAGACAGAAATTGCGAGTCAAAGCCTTTATCCCCCCAGAAACATTTGCAGAATACGCTTCCTATGGAAAGTCTCTGGGCGTCAAGCACATGTATTGTGGACCCTTTGTCCGTTCAAGTTATCATGCAGCCAACGTATTCAAGAATTATGACTGATCCGGAAAGAAAAAAATCTTATTTATCTATGTTTGAAAAAATATCCGAAAACCGATCCGAAGGTGGAAAAAATGGCCACGCTTACCCGGGATTAGGAGGCGGACATCTAGAAGAGAAGCAGGAAGAAAATCCCTTAGAAGAAGAATCTCCCTACATTTTGACTGATGAAGTCGACCATCAAATTCTCATGCACCGTGATGCCCATTTTGGAGGAGACTTCATGGTGATGCTTAAATATTATCAAGATGAAAGTCATGTGGGCGTTCTTCCAGATATTGATTACGATCGCATTTCCTATTTAGCCGAAGTGGAAAAGAAAATGGGCAAAGATTTAGCCCCTCTTCTATTAACAGGCGCTGAAGCCGAACTTGTGGGCAAAGCACGTCAGGCATATTCCCAACTCAAAGAAATTTATGCCATTGAAGATGAAAAAACTTTTTTCCCTCGCCTCATCGCAGACCTCATTCTTTCGGAGGAGGAAGAGCCTGAAGAAGAAATTGAACGCGTTGTTTCCCAAGGAACACGCATTGTGCCTGATTTGCTCAACCTCCTAAAATCAGATGATTTTTTTCATCCTCTCTTTCCGGGATATGGTTATGCTCCTTATCTAGCCATCCTCTGTTTGGGAAAAATTGGTGACCAAAGTGCTCTCATCCCCATTTTTGAGACACTCTCCCGGCCTATTGTTTTCGATGAAATGATTGTTGTAGAAGCTTTAGCCGCCCTGGGCGCACCTGCCAAAAGATTCCTGTTAAAAATTTTAAAAGGGCGACCTATGACCCAAGATACAATCAATGCTGCCTTTGCATTGATTGCATTTTCAGATGATCCCGAAGTGGCTATCACATGTTTTGAACAACTGCAAGATCCTGCTGTACAAGAAAAACCTCTACTCAGGACCTATCTGCTGAGCAGCTACCCTGCTCTGCAGGGCACTTCCTATCAAGAAGCTTTTATTAACATGGCAAATGATCCTAAGACTCCAGCAGATCTGCGCTCTGATATGCAGCAAATTCTCAAAGAATGGTCATCCTAAAGATTTAAGAGAGCGTTAATCAGTTCTAATCGCTTTGTAGACACCTTCTTAATTCAGGTTGCTTGTAGTCAAGCCTTATGCTATCTTGCAGACAAAAAACAATCATGAGCACTATGGCGCGCGGCATTCTTCTTATTTTTATTTGGTTGGCACTTACCCTGGCAAGCTGTTCCAGTAATACAACCATCGTATATAGTATCCCTGAAAGAGAGGCCAATGAAATTGTTGTTCTTTTAAATAGTAGGGGTATTCCTGCTGTCAAGACGACAGCTGCTGTTTCAGCAACTGCAGGTGCTGGTACTGCTACGGAACAAATGTGGAATATCTCAGTTCCCGCAAATCAAATCACAGACGCCCTGGCCATTTTGAACCAATCAGGTCTTCCTCGCCTTAAAGGGACAAGCTTACTCGACCTCTTTGGATCGCAGGGACTTGTGCCTTCTGATATTCAAGACAAAATCCGTTATCAAGAGGGTCTGTCTGAGCAGTTGGCAACAACGATACGCAAAATGAATGGCGTGATTGATGCCAATGTACAAATCACATTTCCCACTGAGGAGTTGCCTGCTCAAAAAATCACTGCCTCAGTCTATGTCAAACATCGTGGAATTTTGGATAATCCTAATAGTTTAGTCATTACCAAAATTAAACGACTCGTTTCGAGCGCTGTTCCTGGTTTAACGCCAGAGAATGTTTCTGTGATTACCGATCGCGCACTTACTTCTGACATTGTACCTCAATCTGCACAACAGCTTGAAGAAGAAAGGCAATATGCCTCCATCTGGTCGGTGATTGTAGCTAAAGACTCTACGAGTCGTTTCCGGCTCATCTTCTATGCTTTCATCATTATTATTTTCCTCCTGGCATGCTCCTTAGCATGGCTCATATGGAAATTCCTCCCTTTGATACAAAGGAAGGGGGGGTTTAGGTATTTATTTCATCCTGAACAATACAAAGATGGAGTTTTTCCTCTAGAAGAAGAAAAGCGAGAAGAGGAGTAACCGGTGAATCAGAAAGCAAAGGCCTTGCTCAAAGCGCTGCTCTCTAACAGTGAAAATGCCTTCGAATTGACCCGTTTCCTCCCCTCTGAATCCGCGGAAGAAATTCAGGCACTGCCTACTCCGCAGAACTATGAGGCTGTTTCGCTTTTATCCCCTACAGCATGGTCTCAACCCATCCATTTTTCTTGGTTGGCTCAACTCTTCCAAGATTATCCGGAACAAGTTCAATACCTCTTTATGGGAGCTCTGAGTTATACACAAGCAAAAGGGATTCAACAGATGCTTTCTCTACAGAGAGATCCACTGACTGTCTCCCCTTTTTTACGCCCTTATCTGCTTTTCGTTTTACGTCACTCTTTGCAAGAACTCGATTTGTTAAGCGAAGAACTTCTTCCCCCTTCACCTCTCAACATTTTGCTCAAATTAGATAGAAAACATCTTTTTCATATGGCAGATCTTTTAGGTATTCATGATCTAGCCGCTGATTTACGTCAGGTGGTAGATAGAGAGCTCTTAAGAAAAATCTACAATGCATTATCAGAAGGCCAACTCCGTTTTCTTCAATATAGCAGCAAACAGCCGATCAAATGGGTCTCTGCAAAAATTGCCCTGCAAGCTTGGGATGGTTCAAAAAAACAGCTGAATCATTTGCTCCATCACAGAGGCTTGATCAGAATGGCCAAAGCCATTTCTCAAGAGGATGCGAGTTTTAAATGGCATTTATTACATAGATTGGACACAGGAAGGGCAAAAGTTATTCAGAAAGAGCTATATGGTAAACAAGATCCTGCGCTTGTCCCTTATTTTAAAAATCAGCTTTTACATATTGCAAAAAGGTACCCACAATGAATTTGTTTACCTTGATTGAAAAAGATGAAATCCATCTAGCGCCTGATACGAAGATTGTGACAGCAGAAGAATTTTCTAAGCTGCTCACTGCAACTGAAATTGTCGCTAAAACAAAAGAAGAAGAAATCACTTATCGCACAGCTGTCGCTCAGGAGTGTGAAAGACTCAAGGAACTTGCTCAAGATGCAGGATTTGAAGAAGGTTTAAAGCTCTTGAATGAACATATTGAAAAGCTGGACAGTGAGATCAAAAAAGTGCGGAAAGAGATGGAAAATGCCATCGTTCCTCTAGCGCTTACTGCTGTTAAAAAAATCTTAGGAAAAGAGCTCGAAATCAAACCTGAGGCTATTGTTGATGTGGTAGCTACAGCCCTTAAAACCGTGTTGCATCACCGTAGAGTGACTATCTATGTCAATAGTCAAGACCTTGATTATGTTGAAGAACAAAAACCACGGTTGAAAAGCCTATTTGAACAACTTGAAAGTCTTTCCATTATGTCACGTGCCGATATTCAACAAGGGGGGTGTGTCATAGAAACTGAAGCGGGGATTATCAACGCGAAGTTAGAAAATCAATTGATGTCCTTGGAAGCAGCTTTTCGAAGTTTTTTTCAAAACCGTAAGAAAGAGTAAATTGTGAAACGTTGCCTCTGTTATCTTTCATTTGCCTTTTTTTTGTGCGCAGCGCCCTCTCTTTTCGCCCAAAACTCAGCACAAACAGTCATTCAACAGCTTAATAATCAAGCTGCATCCCAACAACTCAATGCGCCTGAAGCTGGCTTTGGCTACCCAGATATCGCTTCCCAGGCAGCACTTTTAGTCTTTTTGGCCTTGCTTCCTTTTTTGATCATGCTCCTGACCTCGTTCATCAAAATTGTGGTCACCCTTTCCCTGCTACGAAGTGCGCTTGGTGTACAACAGACACCGCCTAACCAGGTCATTAATGGCATCGCTCTCATTTTAACTATCTATGTCATGTATCCTACTGGGATGGATATGTGGAATCGAACACGCCACATTTTGGAGGGCGAGCTGCCTAAGCAGCTTTTTTCTCTCAATTCAGCTGCAGTGATGATTCAGGTGATCGATGAAGCAAAAGAACCGCTGAGACAATTTCTGGTGCGTAATGCGCGCAAACAAGACATGCAGGGCTTTTATAAAATTGCCCAAAAGACATTTCCTGATGAGGCTAAACGCACATTAGGAGAAACAGATTTGATCGTAGTAGTCCCAGCCTTTATCACTACTCAGATCCGTGCTGCATTTGAAATTGGGGTGCTCATCTACTTACCCTTTTTCGTCATTGACCTCGTCACCTCTAACATCTTGTTGGCGATGCAGATGATGATGCTTTCCCCGCTTTCGATTTCCTTGCCCCTCAAGCTTTTGCTTGTTGTCATGATTGATGGCTGGACAGTTCTAGTACAAGGGTTAGTGTTAAGTTTTAATTGAAGTGAGAAGATGGACTTTTTAGCTACCAGTTTTCGCTCTATAATCTTCGAATACTCTTATGAGTCTTTGCTCCTCATTTTAATTATTTCAGGACCTCCAATTGTATTTGCTTCAATCATCGGCATTTTTGTTGCGATTTTCCAGGCCGCAACTCAAATTCAAGAACAAACCTTAGCCTTTGCCATCAAATTAGTTGCTGTGATGGCCACGGTTCTTTTAATGGGCGGATGGCTGGGTGGCTTGGTCCTTCAGTTTGCCAATCAAATTTTCCAAAATTTTTATAAATGGAAGTAGCCGACACTTACCTTTCCTATGTATTAAGCCAACCTCTTTCGGAAGTGTGGAAGATCTTTCTGCTGGGGATGGCACGCATTGTGCCTGCCATTGCAATGGCCCCCTTCTTAGGTGGAAAAATGCTTCCCGATACAATTAAAATGGGTTTTGGCATTTCTATCGTCTTGATTTTTATGCCTTTTTTAGTGACCCACTATAAAGAGCCCATCCAATTTGATATTGTATTCATGTTGCTTCTCTTTAAAGAATCATTGATCGGCGCTCTACTTGGTTTCATGATCACAATCCCTTTTCAGTATACGCAAGGCGCTGGGGCATTGATCGATCATCAAAGAGGTAGTCAAAGCTTGCAAGTGATGGACCCTTCTACGCAAACACAGACCTCTCCATCTGGCACTCTTTTTAATAACATGATGCTTGTGATCTTTTTTTACATTGGAGGAGGCATTCTTTTCTTTGATGCCATTTTTACCTCTTATTCCATCATTCCATTTGATAGTTTTGTTCCAGCCTCTTTTTTTGAAGCCTCCCGTCCCTTATGGCACACGATCATGCAGCTCTGCAACCTTGTTGTGAAGATCTCCCTTCAACTTTCGGCCCCTTCTCTTATTGCCATGTTATTATCTGATCTATTCTTGGGGATTGCCAACCGCATGGCTCCTCAAGTACAAATTTCCTTCTTGCTCTGGTCTTTGAAGGCTTTTGTGGGCATTGGCATGGTCTGGGTTGGCTGGTGGCTTATCCTCAAGCAGTTTGAAGTAGAAGGCCTCTCCTGGGTCAAGCTATTTACTCAATTTGTCGAGAAGTTATAGTCATTATGCGCTCTCCGTGTGAGAGAAATCATAAAATTTTTCTTATATAAATGTCTAAAAATAAAAATTTTATTGTCGTTTTTTAAAGTATTTGATAACGTTAAAATTTAAAAAATTTGTAAAGAATTTTACATCATATCTGCTTCATTTTTGAGACAACTTGCGTTATAGGAGAAATTTTTATGCAATATTTTCTTAAGAGATTTTTTTTCTGATCTACTTTTTTTCTTCAATTAGTCTATCAGCAGCCTATACTAGTGATTCCTCTACCTCAATGTATCAAGCCAAATTATATTTCGATTCAAATGATTTAGAAATTGCTGAAAACGCCATTTATATTCATTTAGGAAATAATTTAATTGAAACAAATGTCATACGAACTGGTCAACAAGGGCTTTATATTTTTGAGAATGATATAATCGATTATGGCATCGAAAAAGAAAAAAAGTGGAAATGTCCTTACTGTCATCACTGGTGGCCAATTGGTCAAAAATGTCAAAATCCAGAATGTCCGACCAATAAATGGTAAAAAGAAAATTCTAAAAAAAAGCCCCTTTAAGATCCTAGTCAAGTCGATAAATTGTATTTTATGTGGTTTACTTGCTGCAATTTTATTCTGGCAATATAATCAAAGTAGAATAATTTCATTGCAGTATCTAGATCAAACAGGGGCAACACATACTCTTAACTTGCCAATCAAAGATAGGAAAAAGCTCGCTGGGCTTATGCAAAAACTTTTTGCTGAAAATAGCTTTGCTTATACTATTTTAGGTTCCAAACCAGTTGCATGGGAAACTTATCAGAATCCTCTGCCATTATCCAATTGGACAAGGTTTTACAATGCATTTTCAGAACATAATCGTACTATTCGCTCTGGATGGAAAACTTGGGAGAAATATAAGCATTTATTTCCCTCAGCACATCTCTGGGCAGAAAGCCCGAAATGTCATCCTGGATTGATTTCAATCCTAATTGTTAATGAAGATCGATTTAATGATGTCGTAAATAAACATAAGAAAGATTTTCAAGAAGTACTTTGCCGGGAAATAGTGGACGGCTTTCAATTGATTAGAGAAGCCAAACATCGCTCTCTCATGAATGAAATATTGGAAGGACATCAGGGTCTCATTGGAATAGTGCTTGGCTATGGAAGAGATAATGCTTGGCAATTCCTTGAAGGTTGTAAAAATCGCACAGCCATTGGTTGTGTTTGGACAGAAGAGTATAGCTCTTTCGTTGAAGATGCTATTGGGTCAAACGATACTTTAACCGATTATTATCTATCTCATTATTCTTGCCCAAGTTTTGCAGGAGATCCAAATTCTGTAGAATCACTAATACTTAAAACAGAATACATTTCGACAAGACAAAAAATAATTGACTACTACAAAGATAAAGATTTTTTAGAAGCTACATTAAGTCTACTTGCTGGGCATGATCCAGAATGTTCGAGTGGCGCTAGTCCGGATCCATGGTGAGCGCATCAAAAATTTGATTAGCATTTAAAGGATTAATTAGAGATGACATTTCTTCTACTTAGGAGGTAGCATGTTATCATCATTATTGGTTACCTCAATTAGATAGTTGGCAAGGCCTACACTCTCTTATTTTTGTGCGTTGTCGTTGGATGATTGCAGGACAAGAGCATGAAGAGAAAAGTCACTATCTACCAAGCTTGCAATCTACGGCAGAAAAATAGGAATCCGGATACGTAAACACTGGAAAAAATACAGATAAGAAACATCCAAAAGTTCTAATAATTTTTAAAATAAATATTTAGTAGACAATAATTTAGATTTTTTCATAGATTTTCTTTGCAAACTTTTTACATGAATGGGGGTTTATGTCATCATCATCTGAAAGAAGGGCGAACGACAAATGATCACGTCGAAAATATGTATGTTTCTCAGAAAAGGATCAACCGAGGCATGAGACCTGCGAATGAATGTGGCAACACAGAAAACAGAACAGGAGCAGGGATAGGAGCCGCAATTCCTCCTTATGGACTCTGGTGTTTACTTAAAGCTCCAGTCGGTGCGTTAATTGGATTCGTAGTTGGAGAGGTAAGTCATAATGAGCGGCGTCCAAGACACTAGATGTTGCGATAACATTCTAAATGGATTTATTAGATCGTGTCCCACGATTTCTAAATCATCTAAAAGCATTTCAAAGATTGCTATGATTTATGCCGCTATGTCAGGCACAATAGCCATCCTTGTAAGCGCAATGATGGTAGTGAATAATCCGAATGCAATTTTCTTTTCTCAATGGCATTGGGCGCAAATGATTTGTTTTGCAGTCCCTGCAGTGACTTGTTTATTGAGTCTCATAACCGCATGCTTTTTGTCATGCGTAGGGTCAAAGGTAAAAGAAAATTCCATGAAAAATGTTCAAGCCAAATGAATCAACGGTTTATCTTTCCAGTGGGGATTGGGTTTCCAATTCCCCATATCATCTTTACAGATGCCGAAATGATGAAGATTAAATATCTTCCAGGACGCCTTTTTAAAGCGCATTTAATTTAAAAATGCACATTTTTGCAGGACTTTAACTTTCTTCAAATTGATATAAAATCTCAAAAAAATTTTTCTTGCTGCCATTTATAGCAGAGGTCTATTTAAAGGTTTTATCTCTTCAAGAAAAAATTACCGACACAAAAAGTGCATACTTAAAAATTTGCTCTATATTTAAAGATTTTGTAAGCTGTCCGCCTTGTAAGTATTTTGCTATCAATTTTTTTATTAATAGGAAAAGACATGAGATGCATTTTTTTCTTCACTTTCATTGTTTTAGCATCCCATTCATATGCAATTGAAAATGAGCTCCCTAAAATATCCAAACATTCGGATGCCATTGTCTCTCCTATCC
>Ga0153954_1000227_pt1 | contig 50533 bp, 40 predicted proteins | sample TSFL038MetaG_FD_102277 | JGI IMG/M metagenome (GOLD analysis project Ga0153954, IMG submission 102277) | Attine ant fungus gardens microbial communities from Florida, USA - TSFL038 MetaG | ecosystem: Host-associated > Fungi > Mycelium > Unclassified | place: USA: Florida, Wekiwa Springs State...
GCTTACAGGACTCCGAGTTCGGTCCAGCGTAAACTGGGTCACTGTTTGGGTAAGATCGGCCACAAACGACCCAAAGGAGCGAACTTGTGTCTATCGCCTAATGAATTAGTGAATAATCCGGGCGAGGGTGACCGTTGCGGTCTTTCTGGGGATGGCGAACCGACCTCCCCGCAGGTCGGGCAGAGTCAGCGCGCCGAGGGCCGAGGTGACCATCTTGGCTCGTAAGACGTCGATCAACTCTCCGGAGAGGATCGTCGGGATCGCACCGGAGCCGGTCGTGCTCGTGAGGGCTCGGACATTGACGTCCCAAGGGACGAAGAATCCGGCCGGCTTGTGTCCGGAGCGTACGGCGATCTCGTCCGAGGTCTCTTTCTCGAGACCATCGAGGGTTCCTCTGGTCGCTTGCCTGATGGCTTTGGCGAGGGAGTAAGTGCCGAAGTGCCTCGGCACGTGATGGGGAAGGAAGTTGTCGGGTGTGGCTCTGTAATCGCCGGTGGCGGTTCGGGGCATGGGCGGCCTCGAGGTGAACTGTCCGAAATCGTACAGTACACGTGGCATTGTAACAAATTCGAGCGATCAAGAGAAACACATTCCCACGCGAATTCACATCAAGACGTGCTCAGCCCGAAAAAAGGGTCGTGAATTTTGGCAAGAAACGTGCAACGGTCGCGGCCACCTAACAAGCTCGCGCTACCCAGCAAAATCACCTCCCCCCTGGGTCTGGCGCTTGGGTGGGGCATGGCTCAGGGCGCAGGCCGGTCGGGCCCCGCGCTCACGCGAACGGTCGAGCGCGGGGTGGGTTCGGAGGGATGGGAATCGATGGCTCGAGGAGAGCCGTGATGGGTTGCTCCTCGAGGGAGACAGGCCGACTACGTTGTCGGCTCAACCCACCAGGCCGGGGCGGGTGTGAACATGCAGGGGTGATCATTCCGGTCGGCCTCGCTCGAGCGCCTGTTTCACCAGCATCAGGATTCTTTCCCGCACATCGGAGGGCAGGGTAGGCCATGCCAGGATGACCTCGGCCAGGCAAATCCCCTCATGACGGTTGTCTGTGGGCAAATGGTGGGCAAATGAAGACTGGTCGAGAGGTAACTGATTGGACGCGTTGACATTGCTGGAATCGGGGGACGGTCTTGAAAACCGTAGTAGGCGCAAGCTTACCGTGGGTTCGAATCCCACCCCCTCCGCTTCGCCTGTGTCCGCCAAGTCCCGTCAGTCTGTGCCAAGTCTTTCCGGATTCTCGGTATCTGTATTGCGAACGGCTTTGGGCTCGCAAGACCCGGGGATCGGGGTCTGAAAGCCCTCTGACGGTCGGATAGCCGGATTCCTTGGATGGGTGCGATCTAACAGCGTCTCGGCCCCAACCGCTCGAACAGGTGGGCCTTGAGCTTGGGAAGCCCGGCTTCGAGTAGAGAAATGGGCGCCTCGGTATGTCGCTATTCGTGACCTTTTCTCAACATGCAGGCAGGTCCCCTGGATTACGCGTCCTATGCCCTTTTCTAGACATACATGCATCTTTGTGCTCATGCCGAGATTGATCACGTTATCGCCCTGGCAAGCCGGGCGATCGCGGTTCTGAGCCGGCGCGCTTCGGATATCCCGTGGCGGATCGTCCGCTCGGGGACGTTCGCTATCGCGGCGAGGGGCCATACTGGGCGCCGAACCAGTTACCGGGTCCGGGCGGCCTATCTCGAAGTCGATCCGTCAGTCCTCGTTACGGCGGACCCTGAGTTGCCGAAGGGTTCAGTCACAATTCATGCGCTCACCTTCCTTCGCTTGGGCGTCGTCCGCGTTTGAATGTCTGTATCGCAGATAGCCATCGAGGAGGAGGGGCCACCAGGTGGTCCCCCCCGGTCAGCGATCACGAATTCGGTGTGAGCATCACTGGGAACATTTCATGAGTGCAATCAATAATGTAATATTATACTAAATTTTCCATGCTAAATAAAGCATGATTTCAAGCAGCAATTCTGAAAAAAATCAAGAAATTCACTTTCATTCTCGCTGTCTCCTTTTTACAGTGAGGCTTCACGGGTGCTGTCGCCCCTCCTTGCGATGTTCGGCTCGGCTCTCGCCTTGCACTCGATTCTATCATGCCGTCTCAGAAGTGGAGGCCCCCCGGGTCCCACCGGCTCCAAGCCTTGGGTTTCCCATACCCTAGAATTATGATTGAGTAATCAAATATGTATATTCAGTTCGTTGGCGTTGGTCTGATCGCAAGCTCATGTTACATCTTCCTCAAATTCGTAATGCCGTTACGCTCGCTCCTAGTGAGCGAGCGGCGCTGTCCGCGCTGCGGTATCACACACTCGCTGACACGTATTCCTCGACTGTCCCTCGACCGATTCGTAAATAGCGTTATCTCCTGTCGTCGCTACCAGTGCTTCGGATGCCTATGGAGCGGACTGCTACGCGAGAAGGTAAGCCGCCATTCGAGGGAGACGGCGTTTCCCAGCGATGAGGTTGTACCGATTTTCAAGGAGGTGCAGGAAACGCGAGCATAGCCATCGTCGGCTTCGCCGACTTGTAAATGACGGCCGAACCTCCGCCGATCGCGGCCGCAGGCGTCGGCAATAACGACCTCGGGAGGGGGGCGGCAATCCCGACACGCTGTTGACTATCGCCCACAACAATCGTCTTCTTCTCGCTGTCGGGGATTCGCTTGAGGGCATGGGACAGAGCGCGGGCCAGTCGGTCCCCGCGCTCACGCGAACGGTCGAGCGCGGGGTAGGTTTGGGGTGTCCGTGTGTCGGGACAGGCTTGGAGGGGTGGGGATCGATCGCTTGAGGAGAGCCATGATGGGTTGCTCCTTGAGGGAGATCCAGCCGACCACGTTGTCGGCTCACTCATCACAGTGTGAGCGAATGTGAATATGTAGGGTTGATCATTTACTCGCTCAGCAGGATCGCTTGCATGAACGACTCGATGTCGTCGGCCACACGGCGCCAAGAGAAATGCTCATGACTTGTCAATGCGATGACTGATGGCCGAGCTTCAGACTGTCTGTAATCTAAGGCGATGAGCTTGTCCGGTCCCAAGTCGCCAATCAGCACGGCGCGGCTTTGGTCTATGTCTCCAGGTCCGATCCACTCGTCAACGCGGCCGAGATAACCTGGTCCGGTCATACCTACCCATGAGTCCAGCCCCTGCGTATCAACCAGAGCATAGAGCAAAGGCTGCACAACCTCGTCGGCCGGGAACAATGAAAGCCTGACATCACGGTTCTTCGGGGTTTGCCAAATACCGCTCGCGACCCCACTAACAAGGGCGGCCGGCAAAGGCAGAACATTGATGTAAATGCCATCGCTCATGTCGCTTCTCCCTCGACTCTCAGTCACGCCGAGAGACATTGCTGAATTTCCAGCAGATGTTGCCTGGTCTTGAGACGAGGGGAGTATTCGGTCCTGGGGCAGGGGGGGCGGGCCGAGTTGCTCGGTGCCGGGCATGTAGGCCCGGCGGGGCGAAGCTGATGTGTCGTTGCTCTGCGGCAATCGTAGATTTGTTATGATGTGATCGAGAGGTCTGAAAACGTTTTCACGCCGGATCGGCCTCGATAATCCGGGCCGACGAGTTGGTCGGGAGCACGCGGGTCAGCCGCCAGCCGGCTTCAGCGAGCAACTGACGATATTGGTCCTCCGTCCGTTCCTGGCCGCTGGCGAGTACGAACATTTGCAGGTCCATGAGCTTGCCGATGTCCGCAGAGTTGCCAGGCACGATGACAATCTCGACCAGGAGTAGTTTGCTGCCGGAGTTCGCCACCTTGCGGCAGTTCCGCAGGATCGTCATTGCCTTGTCATCGGGCCAGTCGTGGATGACATGCTTCATCATGTAAGCATCGCAGCCGACCGGCACGCTCTGGAAGAAGTCGCCACCGACAGCCAGACAGCGATTCTTCAAGCCTGTTTTGCGGATCGCCTCTTCGGCTCCGACCACGACATGGGGCAAGTCAAACACGATGCCGTTCACACCGGGATAGGCATGAAGGATGGTGTTCAAGAGGACGCCGTGACCGCCGCCGACATCGACGATTGTCTTGAAGGCCGCGAAGTCATAGGCTTCGGCTACGGCTGGCGCGATCTTTGACGAGTAGCCGGTCATGCCCTCGTTGAGGACGGCCGATTCTTCGGGGCGCTTGCTGAGATACTCGAAGATCGATTCGCCAAAGACACTGTTAAAGGGGGTGCGGCCGGTCTGCACGGCTTCGAGGAGGTGGCCCCAGGGGCGCCAATTCCATTCGGAGCCGCTGTAGTCGGCGATGCCGCGAAGCGAACCCTGGACGCCGGTGCGCAGGTATTCTCCCATGGGTGTCAGGGCGAAATGACCATCGTCCCGCTCGTCAAAGATGCCTTCAGACGCCAGAAGCCGCAGGATTCGATACAGCGAAGGCGCGTGCGTGTTCGTCTTCGTAGCCAGCTCGGCGAGGGTTTTGGGGCCGTCGGCGAGCTGGTCGGCGACACGGAGCTTGGCAACGGCCGCAATGGCCATCGTGATGCCCTTGCTGAAGATGAGCCGGAGCAGGGCGGCATCGGGCGGAGCCTGCGATGTGGTCGTGTCGCTCGGCATGGAAAAGCCTCCAGTGCTTGTTTGGACGAGGACCATTCGAACCTGTGTGGGAGGCGATGTAGCGCCTGGGACGCGTCCGTAACGAGCCTCGGAAACCGAATATGACCGACTCTGGTTTGACAGCTTGGATGTTTCGGTGTCCGCAGCCCTGACCTCGTCTGCGGCGTCGTAGTGCCTCGACCGGTCGTGAGATTCTTCAATCCACGGAATCCGCGTCGCCAGTTCCCCTTAATCTGGATTTGCGGAAAATCTCGACAAACCCTTCATCGATTCCCCAATTTGATTCTGATTTCGAACGGCTGACCGCATCAGACCTGGCCGTCCCGTTCACGAGTCCGACCTTAAAGCTTGGCCTGCGGATGACCCGTGGCGAGATCCCAGACCTGGATCGATCCGTCGTCACCAGCCGTATTCGACGGCCGATGAGCGCCCATTCTCGAGTCGGTCAATTGACCTCGACGTTGAACTTCAGCTCCCACCGCTGCTTGGCCGGTGGGTCGGAGATACTGAGGGCGTGGGCGAGGTTGATCCAGGTTCTGGTCATCTTCACCTCGCCTCGTGCGGTCTCACGCCGTTGGGCCAGGAAGTCTTTCTTACTCGGATCCGCCTCAAGCTTGGCGACCTCAGTCTTGTTGGCAAGCAGGTTCCGAGCCGACAGGATGTCGGTGGCCGCCTTTGGGTCGATCGGGTGTTCCAACTGGGCCCACGACCCACCACCGAGTTTCCGGACCACGAAGACATCGATCTGGTAATTCATTCTCCAGGTGGCGGGCGGACCCGACGGTTGGGCTGTGATCCCCGACTCCTTCAACTGCACCGGGTGCCTGCCCTCCGGGAATCGGATCAAGTACGCTCGGCCGACTTCCAGGAAGCTAAGGTCCGTTTGATCCGGCGGGGAAGGTGGCGGATCCGCAACCGCTGTGTTTGTCGGGGGGCTGATTGCAACGAGCAAGGCGAGGATTACGATCGGGATGCCACGTTTCATATCCATCATAACTCCTTTGCGCAGGTGAGCGTTATTTTTCGAGGACTCAGACGTTGTCCTGCTCGGTGTTCGGGTTCCATTCCTCGAACCAAATAACTCCACACTTTTGAGAATGTAGCTCGTGGATATTCAACTGCATCGATCGTGTTGGTTTCCGCGAGTCCGTGGTGAGGGCCTACGTGGGTTGTTCGTGGATGTGGGGCGGGAGGTTGGTCCGTAGGGCCACCTACGGTTGCCCACAGAGGCCGCGCTGGGACGGAAAACCGGAAGGGACCCGGAATCGCGTTGGGATAACCCAGGGCCGCCACCGTGCCTGGTCAGGCGTCTACGCCAGCCCGCTTGACAACTTCGAGGAGGCCCTTTGGGTCCTCGACATAGAATTCGGCGAATCCACAGGAACCGCAGACTCGGGCCAAGAAGCGGTGAGTAACCGGCCCCTTGAAGACACGGGCGTCCGGCCGATTGAAAGCCAATGCGGAAACGTACAACACCGAAAGATTGTCGACGCCGGACACGACGGGGATATCGGTGAGAATCTCGGTCGACCCGCATTTCGAGCAGGATGCGTTCATCGTATCTCCGTTTGTCTGATTCTCGGTTCGATGCTTTTCCCGTGGGTAACCGCTCAGAACTCAGTCGGCGGTTTGCACTTTACTCCAGAGCATTCGGCGAACATCGTTCAACATTAGGAGGCTCTGATGGCGGCGAGGAACCCTGTTACAAAATTCACGCTCGCTGCCGCCAGTGAATTGCGCGCTGTCATGCAGGGCAAGGTGGTGTTGTCCGGCGACGACGACTACGATCGCACACGCAGGATCTGGAACGGCGCAGTGGACCGGTCACTCGCGACCGCAAGCCTAGCCTCTGGGGCACAAGGAAGGCGAGACGTTCATGGACGCCGAGGGGAAAAACGTCCTGTCCTCACACGGGTCTTCGGCAAGTGAATCGGTGCCCCTACCGGCGCGGAGCAAGCAGTCCCCTCGGCTCGTCTGATTTCGGTTACTCCGTAGGCGAGGCGCCGGACCCGTCGGGCAGCTTCAGTCTTGGGTTGGCAAGGTCGAGTTGATACATGATCTGGTTGTATTCGTAGTAGGGCGTTGGATGAGGGTTGCCGCTGAAGGTGTTGACGTAGGTGCCCTCCAGATAGATGATCCGGCCTCCCTCTCGGTCGAAGAACGAGTGCTGCGTTGGGTTGTAGAAGTCGTGCGCATCCCCCTTCTTGTTCGCGTGCGTGACGATCTTCCGGGCGTGGACCCAGGGCCCTTCGGGACGATCGGCCTCGCTATACCAGATCTCTCCGAGCATCGTGGCGCCGAAGACCTCTGATCCAATCATGAGGTACTTCTTTCGGTATGCGTTCCAGGCCACCGAACCGCCGTGCAGGAGGACCGGCTTGCCGCCTTCGGCATCCTGCAATCGGAAAGGAGATTCTTCACGGGTCATCTTACGTGCGGTGATGAGGGCTTGCTGATCCTTAAGGCTTAGCGGGGTCGTGTCTTTCTTCCACGCCCAGACGAGTTTCCCGGAAAAGTCGCGATCGAGCTCGACTTTATCCTTGTCGACGGTGCGCGTGCCCGGCTTCAAGCAGGAGTAGCCTTCGTACGAGCCGAGATCCAGGTAGGACTCACGATCTGCTTTGACGCGCAAGGCCGGGTAGGGGACGGTGAAATAGACGTAGTCGGTGCCGTCTTGCTTCACGCGGAAGGATTGCCCCGTGGGAATGATCGGCGGTTCGATGGGGACGATCGCGGCCTTCTCGAATTGTTCCTTTTCGTCGTTGTACTCGACGAAGCCGTTCTCCAGCACTGCACCCAGGCCCCGTCGTCGCTGGAAGTAGGCGAGCATCCGCTCGCGATCGGACTTGTCGGGCAGGACGACCACGCCTGATAGCCAGACGACCCCTTCTCCCTTCATCGGGGCCATCCGCCGTGAGAAACCGTCCGAGCCCACGAAGTACTTGAGGTCGAAGCCGACCGACGGGTCGATCTTCTCGGGCAGCTCGGTCGTCGCGCCTGACGTGGCGAAATTGCCAAGTGCGTAGGAGAGCCGGCTGGTGTCGCCGTAGAACCAGTAAGTTTTGCCTCGGTAGACGGCCGTAAGGACGCTGTCCTGCCCCGTCACCTCGGCATTAAGAAGTGGAGCGGCCAGTGGAGTTTTGCGGCCCAGCAGCACGGAGTCGCGATAGATCCCCTGACCGGTGATCCGGTAGAGCCGCTCGGCGATGTTGATGCGTTTGATCTTGAGCTTCGCCCCGCCACCGGGCTTGGTCTCCAGAGCTACTCCCTGTGATCCAAAGCCGTCCTTTGCGAACTCGTAGCCGTGTGCCGAAACACCGAAATAGACGCGCTTGCCCATCAACCCCGGCTCGAAGAACGCGACGAGGCCGTTTGAGTCGGTGTAATACCGGGCCCCGGCCGTGGTTTGGAGCTCGACCATCGGCACACCCCGCCCCGTCTCCTCGTCAACGACCTCGACGGCGAAGTATCGGGAGGGATCGTCGGGCGGTGCCTCTGCGCGGACCATCGGGGAGACGAGAAAAAGCACAGGGAATAATCGTATGTAAATGATTAGTATTCTCGCCATGAAAATTTCCTTGGATCAGGAACCAATCGGCAAAGGTTGGTCGGGAACGCAGGAAAATCGAGTCTCATCGTGCGGCGCTCAAAGTTTGCTCTGCACGAGTCAATAACTCGATGCATTTGAGAAAGCTTTTCTTTTGATTTTCCAGGGAGTTGCGCAATCCTTGCGGCCGCCCTCGGAGACCTTCGCCTTTCCGAGGGCCTTGCGGGCTGCGTTCAATCGGCCCGCGTCCAGCCAGAGTGCAAGTTCTCGCCTGATTTTCAAGCCGGGATCGGCCCACACTTCGGGTGAGGCCCCGGCTCCCTTGATTGCGGCCTTGTCGGATCCGTCCTGTGCGAGGACCGGAATGCCGAGAACCAGGGCGGAGAGCAGGCCGAGCAGGATCACGATTTGACGCGGCATCGTGGGCGTGTGCCTTTCTCAATGGGTTCGGAGTGCTCCTGACCGTCCCGTATGGATCCGGTCCTCGGTGCTCAACCTTATCCCTGAGTAATGCCACGGCCCCGGTTCTTCAATCCTCTTTTCTGATTCCTTTTAATAACAGTCCTCGCATCCGGCCAAGACAGGGATTCGACGCAGGTTCGGTGCGCTCTATCATTTCACCTCCGGCGCGGATCACGACGGCACACGATTCTCGCATCTGTCTGGCGTCCTTGAGTGGTTCAGTCCTTAGACGCAGGTGAAAGACGGGCACGGATCATCCAATTGCCTTTGGCGAAGGGTTCGGGCTTCCCTTCGTCGGGGATTCCTACGAATGAGGTATCATTCTTCCTTGGATCGAAGTGAACATATACCCCTTTCGTTCGCTCGGGGTTGAAACTGAAAGCGATGAAGAACTTGGCGGGAACGGCGGTTGGCTTGACTTCCATCGTGACCCACTTCGGCTCTCCGCGCTGAAAAGTCGAGTAGGGGAACGAGAAGGTTGCCAACTTGTGGAAGTTCTCGTCGCAGAGGTAGACCTCGAAGTCCTCTTTCGGAGGCTTGGGATATCCATAACGCGACCCATACAGGCTAACCGACGTCAATTTCCAACCTTCCCCGGGGGCATCGAACCGAACGGCATGTCCTGATCCGGCGATGCTGCGCATGCCAGCGGACTTACCCTCATCGCGTTTCAAGAGGGTTGACTCCTGTGCTTTGGCAACGTCGTCGGAGGCGGGCTTGGTCTTGGCCTGAGCGATGCGCGTAGGTTCGCGATGCTTGGATGGGGAAGGAACCTTGGCAATGACCGGTCTTGCGGAAGAGGGGATCTCGTTGCTCAGAAACGACGAGGCGGTTGCGGAACTAACCACGACGGCCACGGACACGGACAAAGCAGCCGCGACCTTGAGTTTGAGAAGTCCCATCGAGTTCGACATTCCTTTCGTAATCGTAGCCAAGGAGACAGGTAACGTCCCGTGCAAAGAGAGATTTGCGGAGAGCTGGAGGACGCAATGAGCGGTGCGTCCGGCCCAACCGGCCGGCAGGAGTGGTGAGCCCGCTGGGTGCGTCAGGGAGACTCCTACAAGGTTGGCCGAGCGGGCCAGCCCGCGCTGGGTTAAACGTGTGCGGAGGCGCTCCCGTCCGCGTGCGAGCCGGGTCTGAATCGTTCTGGGCGAGCAGCCGAGTTCATACGCAGCGTCTTCATACGAGAGTCCTTTCAGGTGAAACATGACCATGGGGCAGCGGTAACGCTCCGGCAGTTTCTCGACTTCCTCGAGGAGCGCTTGCCATGCGGCCCTATCCGTGTCGTTCTCCTCGTACACTTCGGCGGGTTTGGCGAACCTGGACTCATACCTGCGCCGGCGAGAGGCTTGAACCCGTGCCCGTGCCGAGACCCGAGAGGCGACTCCGAAGAGCCAACTGGCCAACGACCTGGACTTACGAATCGAGGAGGCTCGCTGGGCCAAGACCAGAAAGGTGGCTTGGGTCGCATCCTCGGCCTCGTGCGAGTTTCCCAAGATCCTCCGGCAGACACGCAGCACCATCGGGCCGTGCCGCGCCACCAAAACTTCGAATGCGAACTCCGCAGTCATCTCATCGCCCGACAGATATTGAGCGAGAAGCTCGTGGTCCGGCGATCGGGCGAGATTCTGATCCCCGAAGATCCGCTGGAGTGAATCCAAAGCCCGTGCCGAATCTCTTAAACTCATCAGCGGTCTCCGCGTCTCGAAGCTGTTTTGTGCTGTAGTGTCACGTCACGCATCCCAATGCTTCAAATTTTTCCAGAACAAAGTCTGGACCATTCGAGGAGTGTGAACCAGGCCGGCAGTTTCTGCGGCGCATCTTATTCTTTGAAGATTGTCGAAGAGACGCGCGAGGAAAAGATCTCGCGGCGATTCGAACGGGAAGTCACTTCTGGTTCGGATATTCTTGAGTGACCCTGTCGGGGGCCTATCGAGTGTGGTCGCGGAGAGCCGGGCTTTCGGCCACTCGACTCCGCGAAGATCCGCGGTCTTCAACTTCCTTTTCTCACATGATATTCATGGAAGGGCCACTCATCCCGATCATTCGACGCAGCCGCGATCGCCACTCGGTGAAGGCCTTGTTTGGGGGGGGACGTCGCACTCAACCATTCTTGGGAGCCGTAGCGATGAATTCGCGTACGTCGGAATCGTCCTCGAATCCTCTTCCGTGCCATGGACGAGATGATCCCTCTCGAGTGAGAGGAGACTCAGGTCTGGTTTCAAGGCGGAGACTTTCCTGGTTTGTCTTCCTCGGGTGTTTGATCGCGGCCTCACTCGCGTGGGTTTCGACAGAGGCGGTGATGGTCGCTTACCACGACCAGATTTACCCCAAGTTCAAGCCGGTTCCGGATCGGGAAGACGCGCGACGCTTGTTCCATGCGCGAGTTTCGTGTGGTCGGATGGCTTATATAGCGATGGGTGCGATCGTGCCGTTGTGTCTGGGAACGGCCGCGGGGCTAGCTCGTCGGTCTGGCCGCGCAACGATACAAGCGGCGATCCTCGGAGGGCTGACTGGGGTTGCCCTCGTCGCCGTTGCTTCGAGCGTGGCTCTTCCCGCGTTCTACAAGAGTTGGGAACCTTCGTCGTTCGACATGACGGTCCCCCTGCTGACTCACGGAGTCATCTGGTCGGGCATCGGAGTGGCAGGCGGACTCGCCATCGGCCTTGGTCTCGGCCTGGGAGGATGGTCCGCAGCGCTCAAAGCGGTTCTGGGGGGATTCGTCGGAGCGGCGGTGGCGACGGTTGTCTATGAGGTCGTGGGTGGGGTCGCCTTTCCAACCAGCAAGACGGAACTCCCGCTCTCCGAATCTGCGATCACGCGAGCCATGGCCCCGTTGCTTGTAGTCTCTCTCACCCTCTTAGGGACTCTGATAACGCGAGCCTCAGCCAAGACGCAAACGAATCCAGCGGCGACCGATCTCGCGGAGAGCGCTCCGGTCTGATTCGAAGTTGGCAAGGTCTCCGCCTTCCCTCAGAGGAGAAGGACGGAGACCCTTTACCGGTCAATCGCGAGGATGATTGAGGCTCAGGAAGGTCAGACGTGCGATCGGCTCGTTGTAGGGTGAGCACCGCCTTCGAGTCTTGGGAAGAGCTCTTGAGCAGAATTCACCCTACCAATCGGCAATCGTGCATGACTTTCCAGGTATTTGGTAAGCCGTTCGGCCTCAATAGCTATCCGAGCTCACGACTTCACCTCCATTGCGCGAGCCTAGAGACCAGTAGGTTGGCATGCTCACCGACTCCTTGATGAATTTCACACTCCCATCAGCAAAGGCAAAGTTTGCACCGCCAGGATGATTGCTGGCTGCATTGATGAAGCTTGATCCTTCGGGGGCGCAGTCGAGGCATGAGCTGTCCATGCGGCAGCTATGCCATCGATATTGCTTGGAGTTGGGAGGAACGACCGTGTTGAAGAGGGTATAACCTCGTTCGCCGAGTGCCCACGTCTGTCCCTCATACTGCTTGAGTCCGGTACTGTCGGAAATGGCCGTCCCACCGGCCCAGAAGGTGTTGCAGGCCTGCAAGCCCAAAGTGATGTTAGCCACGCCGGCGCTCCTTGCATCAAGTACCTGTGCGGCGGCCACCGTGTTAGCGCCTGACATACCGTTGCCGGCGTAGTTGCTCGTCTTTCCGTAGTCGCCTACGAGCCCTTCGCTGAAGGCGATCGTATTGGATGTACCGTCGGTGACGGCACTGATCGGTATCGATTTGCTGCGGAAGTTTGTCTGATCGTAGAACCCAAAGACGCCGTTTGTGTCACCATCGTTGGGATAGGGAAGCGTCGATGAGCCTGTGGACCCGTAATAGCTATTGATGTTTTGGAGGCCGGCGAGGCCGTCCGAGGGGCAGAGGAAGCTACCGATCCTGGACGTGTAGACCGTGAGGTTCGTAGCATCGGCTTGATCACCGAAATAGCAGCAACCCCAGCTGAAATTGGCGGCATTATAGAGCGCGTTTTGCTCGAGGTAGGGCAGGAGCATGGCCTGGGGACTCCAGGCCGTCCACGTGGCCAGATTTGACGGAGGAGCCGACGAGGGGTCGGTGATCGTGGTAACGACTCCCGGTGGGAAGGAATTCGTCGCCGACTGGTAGTTGTGGAGTGCAAGCCCTAATTGCTTCAGGTTGTTGACGCATTGAGCCCGCCTCGCGGCTTCACGGGCGGCCTGGACGGCGGGTAGCAGCAAGGCGATCAGCACAGCAATGATAGCGATGACGACCAGCAACTCGATCAAGGTGAAACCACGTCTCGTCTTCATCAATCGGCACTCCTTCCTCATTGGATCAAATCGTCGATGAGGGCGGTCTGACGCTCCTTCGGAATTCCTTGGGGGGGGATTAGTTATCGGGGGGGCCTGAACTGGTCACCCTTTTCGACGGGATCCCGACCCTCTCCGGGCCGAAGCTCCGCGACTCTTCCCTTTGCTCTGAGCGGCCCTCGCCTTGTAGCCCTCTCGTCGGGCCTGGATGAGAGCTTTGGCTTCCTCGCTCATCTGGACATTGGTGCCTGATTTCGCGTTGTCGCAGCCCGTCACGAGCGCGAAGAGCGGTGTGCTTAGAAGCACAACAGCCCTGAGGAATCGTCTTCGATGCCGGCCTTGTGACGTCAACGTTGGCGTTGTCACTGAGGAGTGGTTCATCATCAATGAACACATTGGGTGAATGATCCTGGTTGGGATGTGATCGACAGCTTCGGTCGCCGCCGACGCGGGGTTCCTACTCCCGGGTTTATCATGAAGTGAAACACGAAAGGAATCGGCTTGCGCTTTCGATCAAGCGCAGGCGAACGATTATTTCCGCGAACGCAGGAAAGTCATCCGTGCTTTGCCCTGCTCGGAGCCGGGGCAAAGACGGTCGTTGATCGGAGAAGAGCTTTAGGGTTTGCGCGCTTCCTGAGCAACCCTGTCATAAAGGTGGGTCGCCGAAGCGGACCGACGAAACGGTATTGAGGACCGACTGGTCGAATCAATTAAGAGAAAAAGATTCCTAAGATATTGTCCTGGAAAGATTAGCAGGAATGTACGAGACATCAAGAGACTCCTGCTCGACTGGATTCTTTCCGTCATGAATTGATGTATTGCAGGCCGCGTGCCAACAGATATTCCCAAAACCTATCAAGAGCACGTGATTGCTTGTATCTTCGGAGATTAGGCAGTGGTATTGAGTCTTTTTTTGGATATTGATCGTGTGATGTGCCGACGAGTCATGCTAATGACGAGCTACGACCAGCTGCCCGAGGAAAAGCAGGCTTGGAGTTACTTGTGCCAAAATCATTAAGGTAGAAAGGGAAAAACGATTTTTGATACAGGCCGGCTGATCAGAGGCTGGGATGCTCTTTTTCGGCGGTAAGGTAGGCTCTGAGCTGTTCGTGGCCATTCAGAATTCGGGGCGATGCACACGGAGGTGTGAGATTGATTCGATCAGGGGTTGATATCGATATATCGATAGCGATCACGAAGAATATGATGAGACGACTTCTTCTTTTTCGTTCAAGACGCGAAGGAAGGTGGTGACGACCGTCGGGTCGAGGAGTGACCCGGAAAGTTCTTCGAGATGTCTACGCACCTGTTCCTCGGGCCAACCTGGGCGATAGGGACGATCGGAGCGAAGCGCATCCCAGATGTCGACGGCCGTGAAGATCCGCGCGGCGAGCGGGATTTGATCCCCTTTGAGTCCCCGAGGATATCCGGTCCCGTTCCAATGTTCGTGGTGGCAGTGGGGGATATCGAGGGCAGGGCGGAGAAAGGCGATCGACGAGAGCCACTCGTACGCGTAGGTTGGGTGGCGCTGCATGATCTGTTGTTCTTCGGGAGTGAGTGGCCCCGGTTTCAAGAGAATGCTGTCGGGGATCCCCATCTTTCCGATGTCGTGGAGCATCGCTCCTCGTCGGATGTGCACGAGGTCCTGCTCGCGGATCCCCATGGCACACGCGAGCCGTTCGCTCATTTCCGTAACGCGTTGCGTATGGCCTTCCGTGGCTCGGTCTCTCAGGTCGAGGGCGCGCGACCAGCCCTCGATCGTGGCATCGTAGGCTTGAACCAACTCGAGATTGAATCGTTCCCACTCATCGAACAGCATGGAATTGTCGATGGCGATTGCGGCTTGACTGGCAAGCACTTCGAGAAAGTAGAGCGCCTCCGAGTCGAGTTCGATCGGGGTCCGGTGATGAATCTCGAGGACGCCTTTGGCGTGGCCGCGACAGAGCAAGGGTAATCCGTAATAGGAAACAAACCCTTCGTCGCGAGTGTGCGCGGAGTGAAGATGGGCTTCTCCGGAATCCGACACGTTGGGCAATTCGATCAGCGAACGTTCCTTGGCAATGCGGCCGGCAAGCCCTTCTCCCAGTCGGATTCGCGCATGTGCGTTCTTGTTTGTTCGGAATCCTCGGCGCGCGAGATAGGAGAGCGTGAGCGAGTGGGGATCGAGACCGAGAACGCTGGCCGCGTCGACTTCGAGCTGATCGGTGGCGACTTCGAGGAGGATCTGTAAGGTCACGCGGAGGTCGAGCGTTGTACTCATCGCCACGTCGACGCGCCTCAGGGCACCCAGCCGTTCCAAGCGTTTCTCGAGTCGCCAATTCAGACCGAGAATTTCCAATTCGGCCTTTTTTTGGTCGGTGATGTCTTCGGCGATTCCGAAAATGTGATGCACCTTCCCCGAGCCATCGGAGATCGGAAAGCCGCGATCCTTGATCCAGCGAATCGACTCGTCGGGTCGGCGGATGCGGTACTCGTGCTCCCAGGACAACCCCAGTCGCGACTGGCGAATCACCGTCGCCAGTACCCGTAGCCGATCCTCGGGGTGAAGGCTTTCCGCCCAGATGCCAGGGACTTTCTCGAGCTCGGAGCGGCATCGCCCCCAAACGCGTTCAAATGAAGGGCTAATGTAGGTGACGTCGTGCCCTTGCGGTCCAATGATCCAAAAGACCTCGCGGACGTTTTCTTCAAGTTGCCGGAAACGCTCCTCGCTTTGTCTCAGCTCCTGGACGGCGAGTGAGCGCTCGGTAATGTCCTGCATCACCACAAAGGCCCCCAGCGCCTCTCCCGCAGGGGTCGTGAGCGGCTGGCCGTTGGCCAGGAGAATCCGGGCCTGGCCTGTCTTGGGGATGACCACCATTTCGACATCCTGGACGAATTCCCCGTTCAACGCGCGGTAGAGTGGGATTCGCTCGGGGTCGAGCTGGTTGCGGCCGTTTTCGTCGAAGAGGTTGTAGCTCTCAGCCCAACGCTCGACGGGCAACGGGCCCGAGATCGGTCCGTGGAACTCCTGACAGGCTCGATTGAGAAGGATAAGACTTCCTTTGGTGTCGCACGCGACGATACCGTCCTTGAGGTTGTCGAAGACCGCATTCCATAATTCCTTCTCCTTCCTCAGCGCGTGTTCGGCACGTTTTCGCTCTTCGATCTCCTTGAGCAAAGCGGCGTTCGTGCGTTTGAGCTGAGCGGTCGCTTCCAGGCAGCAGCGGTCCAAGGTTAGGGAATGTCCCCGCATGGACCATTCATCGTCCGCGTAGCCATGGACCAACTCGGTCATTTTGCCGCTCATGCGATAGGGACGGCCCTGGGCGTCTCGGTCGACTTGGCCCTCGTCGCGAATCCAACGATATTCTCCGCCGTTGAACCGAATCCGATACTCGATGTCGAACGGAAGGTAATTCTCGAGGTGATCCACGACTGCGGTCAATACGCGCTCGCGATCCTCGGGGTGCACGCAGGACGTCCACGACTGATAAGGCGTGGAGACTTCCTGATCAGGGCCGCCCAGGATTTTTTTGTGCTGGGGAGACCAACGATGTTCCCCTTCTCCGATCTCCCATTCCCAATGGCGGACGTCGCGCCCGGCGCCATGGGAGACGCCGTTGCCGTTATGCGAAGCCGGCGGACCGACTTCGGTTGCATCGGCCATTCGACGCAGCCTGAGGTCGAGTCGATCCCCCGCGATGCGCGCCAGCACGAGCAGTTGTTCCCGCTGTTCCGACGTGAGAGTTCGGCGAACGTGGTCGGCCACCGTGAGGGTTCCCACGACGTAACCGTCGGGGGCGATGATGGGAGCCGAGGCGAAGAACCGACAACCTGGTTCAAAGATGGCTTTCCGAAGCTTCTCCAAGCGCGATTCGGATTCCGCGTCGGTCAGGACGACGAGTTCTCGGCGCTCCACGACCCGTGCGCCGAGAGACACCGCGAGCGCGACTTCGGGACACTCGAAACCGATCTTGGCTTTGAACCACTCGCGATGCGCGTCGACAAAGCCGACCATCGCCATCGGCGTTCCGCAGAGGACCGAGGCCAATCGCGCAATCTCGTCGAAGGCATCTTCCGGCGCGGTATCGAGGATCCGGTATCGGTTCAGACACGCCAATCGTTCTCGATTCTGCAGGATGCTATTCTTCATGGTGCAACTCTCGTCGGCCGAATTCCGGTTGAAGGCCGGGGAGAATGGCTCCCGATCGCTGGATGCCGGAAGCTGAGCGGCTTTGACCCTGTGGGCTCTTCTGCTTGTATGGTTCACTTGTTTTGAAGATCAAATCATTTGGGGTTTTTGATTTTTGGTCGCTATTGGTTCCTTGGTCTCATGCTCAGCGAGAGCGAGAGAGTCGAAGCTTGGGCCATGAGCCTAATGCTGGTCGAACGTAGGGCAAGACAAGGGTAACGACCTCGGACTGACTGGGAGATCGACGTTCGAGCGTTGACCGGTCGTCCTCGGGTGCCGTTTCGAACGACCGGGAGCGGAGGCCGCCAAGCAGGTGACGCGGAGTCCGTTCGGGAACTCGCGTCTCCCGTCCTTGGGTCTTCTCATCTTGCTGAGGAGTCTCTTGTGGCTCAAGAAGGATGAAAAATTGATACAGACGGCGCGAGATCGTTGTCGGCAGGGACTACCGTTCCCCGATGGCGAGCGATAACATCCGAGAGAAGCGGCCTCATTCAAGACCAGGATCGCGGCGGGACGAAGCCAGCTCGGCCGGAACGACGCCCCCAAGTGCGTCATCTCCTCTGGCGCTGAGGTCGATGTTCCTCTCTCCTGGAACCAATTGGAATTTGGATCGATGAAATTTCGTACACTGGGGCGAACGGGTCTCCAACTCTCGTGGCTGAGCTTCGGTGCTTCGTCGTTGGGGCAGGAGTTTCGCCAGGTTGACCTCAGCGAGGCGATCCGATCGGTGCATGCCGCCCTTGATTTGGGGATGAACTTCATCGACACGTCCCCGTTTTATGGCCGAGGGATGAGTGAATGCTTGCTCGGCGTGGCGCTACGAGGCGTCCCTCGCGATCGCTACCTCTTGGGGAGCAAGTTGGGGCGCTACGATCGCGCGCATTTCGATTTTTCCGCCAAGCGGGTCGTCGAGAGCGTGGACGTAAGCCTGGCACGGATGGGCGTCGAGTACCTCGACATCATGCTCTGCCACGACATCGAGTTCGTGGAGATGTCGCAGATCGTCGAGGAGACCCTGCCCGCCCTGCGCGAGGTCCAGAAGCAGGGGAAGGTTCGTTTTGTTGGGGTGAGCGGATATCCGATGAATCTCTTCCGCTACATCCTCGATCGGAGCGAACTCGACGTCATTCTTTCGTATAATCATTATACGCTGCAAAACACGATGTTGGCTGACTTGGTTCCTTACCTCAAGTCGAAGCAGGTCGGCATCATGAACGCCGCCCCGTTTTCGGCGAGGTTGCTCACGAACTCGACGCTTCCTCCCTGGCACAAGTCCACGCCGGAAGTGCGTGCGACTTGCCGCCGCGCCGCGGAGCATTGTGCGGCTCGAGGGGTCGACATCGCCCAGCTCGCGTTGCAGTTCTCGATCGCCGACGAGAACATGGCGACGTGTATTGTCGGGTCGGCGAATCCCGAAAACGTCCGGAAGTGGGTCGAATGGGCCGACCAGCCGATCGACCAGGGTCTTCTCGAGGAAGTCAAGGAGATCCTCCGGCCGATTCACAACTGGTTTTACATCGAAGGCCGTCCGGAGAACAACGACCCTCAGCCTGTTCTTGCCCCCACGTGATCGGCCGTTGGGATCGATTCTGAATCTTCCTCTCTCCCTGGAGAATCGCCCATGAAGGCCCTCTTGTTGGAGTCTCCCAAGAACCTGTTCCGCGTCGATGCCGACTTGCCGCCCAAGCCCAAGTTTGGCGAAGCTCTCGTTCGTGTGCACAGGATCGGTATTTGCGGTACGGACATCAGTGGTTATCTGGGAAAGATGCCCTTCTTCAGCTACCCGCGCATTCCAGGACACGAGCTGGGGGTAGAAGTTCTTGAAGTGGGCGAAGGGGTGACCAACGTCCAGCCGGGGGATCATTGCTCGGTCGAGCCCTACATCAATGACCCCAACGGTTACGCGAGCCGCCGAGGCCATCCGAACTGCTGTGAGAAGCTCGAGGTCTTAGGGGTTCATCGCGACGGCGGTATGCGGACGAAGTTCGTCCTTCCGGCACGCAAGCTTCATCCCTCCAGCACGCTGACCTTCGACCAGCTGGCACTCGTTGAGACCCTGGCTATCGGTTGCCATGCCGTGAACCGGGGTGCCCCTCTGCCCGGCGAATCCTGCTTGATCATCGGTGCCGGCCCGATCGGCCTGGCGACGCTCGAGTTCGTCAAGCTCAGCGGAGCCAAGTCCATCATCCTCGACGTCAATGACCAGCGACTCGATTTTTGCAAGCGAGTCATGGGGGTCCAGCACACCATCAAGACTTCCGATCACCTAGAACGCGACTTGCGCGACCTGACCGACGGTCATCTCCCGGATGTCGTGATCGATGCGACAGGCAACCATAACTCGATGTCGAACGCCTTCGGGCTGGTTGCCCCCGGCGGTGGCCGGCTCGTTTTCGTCGGGATTACGACCGATGAGGTTCAGTTCCGACACCCGATCTTCCACAAGCCGGAAGGTACGCTGCTCTGTTCGCGTAACGCGCTTCCGGGCGACTTCACGCGGATCATTCAACTGATCGAAGAAGGGCAAATCGATACGCGACCGTGGATCACGCACCGCGCGGCGTTCGATGAACTGCCGGCTCTCTTCCCGTCCTACATCAAGCCTGAGACCGGGGTGATCAAGGCGATCGTCGAGCTCGTATGAGCCGATCTCGCGGCTTCCTAAAAGTGTTTCGAAGAATCTGGGGGTCTGTTCGACGATGACGCAGAGACCGAACAAGGATGCGGACGTTTCCCAATGTCAGGCTTTGGGGCTCAGCCCGAGCTTTGGATTCGGCGATCGCATCGGTCTGGCCACTCCGGGGCACGTCGAAGCGATGCGCCGCGCCGGTTCGGGCATTGAGCCCATTTTCCCGCAGCAATCGATTCGAGAGATGGCTCGCACGGGTCGTTCTCCGCGCCAGGTCATGGATGACGCCCTCATCGGCATGAAGCAGGCAGGATGGAACGGCCGAACCGGAGGGGATGCTGACCACCTCAAGACACCCCAGGACGTGGATGTCACGGCTGCCGTCGGCTTCACCTTCTTCACGATCGACCCCTCCGACCACGTCGACGCCCACGCCGATGATTACGATGAGCCGACGCTCCGAAGCCGCTATGGCCAGGTCGCCGGAGAAGTGGGTTGGATCAACAACTATCAAGGGAAGACGGTCGAGCTCTCGACGGGGACGCAGGTGGTCCTCGACGAGCCAGCCTGCCTTCGCGCCGCGGTGAAGTATGGACGGGCCTTGAATCATGCGTTGGCGCTGGCCGACCATATTGCCCGTGTGAACGGCGAATTGGGACGCGCGTATGAGATCGAGCTCAGCGTCGACGAGACCGAACAGCCGACGACGTTGGCAGAGCACTACATCATTGCCGACCAGTGCCTCGGCCGTGGGATGAAGCTGGTGAGTCTGGCTCCTCGCTATATCGGCGACCTCGAAAAAGGGGTCGACTACAAGGGGGATGTCGACGCGCTCGAACGTTCGCTTCACGACCATGCCGCGATCGCGACTCTCCTGGGACCGTACAAGCTGAGTTTGCACTCCGGTTCCGACAAGCTTTCGATGTATGCGGCCTTGTCGCGAGCCACACGTGGGCAATTCCACGTCAAGACGGCCGGTACGAGCTACTTGGAAGCGCTTCGGGTCGTGGCTCGGCACGACGTCCCCTTGTTCCGGCGGATCATCGATTTCGGCCGGGGACGCTACGATCAGGACAAGGCCACCTACCACGTGTCGGCCACACTCGCTTCCGTGCCTCCCGCCTCGGAGATTTCCGACCCGGCTGAGCTCGAACGTCTCTACCTCGAGAACTGGTCCGAGGTTCCCGAGGGGCGGGGCTTTACCAGGCCGGGCCGCCAGATTTTGCACTGTACGTTCGGCTCCGTGCTTACCCATGCGGAACTCGGTTCCGCGGTGCGCCAGGTGCTCGAAGCGCATACGGACACGTATACCGAGGTCTTGGCCGACCACTTCAGCCGGCATCTCGAAGCCCTTCGTGCCGGCTTCTGAACGACAGACCTATCGATCAATTATTCCGTGAGGATGCGAGCCGATGTCGGAGAGCTACCTGGATCGACTGTTTGGGCTGAAGGAGCAAGTGGCCGTTGTGATCGGTGGAACCGGGGTCCTGGGTGGAGCCTTGGCACAGGGCCTGGCGCAGGCAGGGGCCTCGGTCGTGGTCAGCGGGCGCGACCCGGAAAAAGGGGCCGCTCGGGTTCGCGAAATCGAAGCGGTCGGGGGGAAGGCCTCGTTCGCTCCTGTCGATGTCATGCGGCGCGAGTCGATCGCCGACCTGCTCAAGGCTGTTGTCGAATCGCATGGCCGTATCCATATGTTGATCAATGGGGCGGGTGTCAATAGCGCCAGTGCTTATTTCGATCTCAAGGACGAGGACTGGGAACGGGTTTTCGACAGCAATCTCAAAGCGGTGCATTGGGGCTGTCAGCTATTCGGCCGACACATGGCGGATTCGGGGGGAGGAGCGATCCTGAATATCGCGAGCGTCACGGCTCATCTCCCTCTTTCACGCGTCATCGCCTATTCGGCCAGCAAGGCCGCTGTGATCAACCTGACGCAAAACGTGGCGCGCGAGCTGGCTCCTTCGAAGGTTCGCGTGAACGCACTTTGCCCCGGGTTCTTCCCGGCCGAGCAGAATCGGAAGATCCTCGATGCAACGCGGGTCGAGAATATCATGCGAAACACCCCGATGGCCCGGTTCGGCGAGCCTGATGAGCTGGTCGGTGCCACGATACTGCTGCTCTCGGCGCAAGCCGGCAGCTTCATGACGGGTGCAGCCTATTACGTAGACGGCGGCTTCACCGGGATGCGATTCTGAACGAGGGGACGGACTTTTCGTATGTCGATGCGATCGAGTGTTACCGTCAGTCTGGTCTCCGAGGCTCGGGGCGGCCCCTTCGTGTTTTGGGACGACCTTCCCGAGTCCTGCCGTAAGGCCAAGCAACTTGGCTTCGATGCGATCGAGCTGTTCCCACCCGGCCCGGACGCCGTCGACCCCGCGCGGCTTCGGTCGTTGCTTGGGGATCACGGCCTCGAGCTTGCTGCCGTGGGAACCGGGGCAGGGTGGGTCAAGGGAAAGCTTCACCTCGTCTTGCCCGATGCTAACGATCGGGCGAAGGCGCGCGCGTTCATTCGCGCGACCATCGATTTTGCCGGTCCCTTTGGTGCGCCGGCGATTATCGGGTCGATGCAGGGGAGGAGCGGAGGAGACGGCCTTGATCCTGCGTCAGCCCGAGGTTACCTCACCGATGCGCTTCAAGAATTGGGGGAGCATGCCCGGCAGTATGGCGTCCCCCTGATTTACGAGCCGTTGAACCGCTATGAAACCAACATGGCCAACACGTTGGAAGCCGGCGTTAGCCTCCTGAACTCGATCGCAACCAAGAACGTGGTGCTGCTGGCCGACCTCTTTCATATGAACATTGAAGAAGTCGACATGGCCGGGGCCTTGCGAGAACATGGCCAGAAGGTGGGGCACGTCCACTTCGTCGATTCGAATCGGCGTCCCGCCGGATTCGGCCATATCGCGTACGGTCCGATCGTCGCGGCGCTCGAGGCGATCGGCTACGATCGCTTTATCTCGGCCGAGGCGTTCCCGTATCCCGATTCTGACGCTGCCGCCCAGCGAACGATCGAGGCCTATCGGGAATACTTTCTACGAACTGCGCCCAGATCATGAGGCGTCGATCGAAGGCTTCATGACGATCGGCGGTTCTCTGGGGTCGAATCTCGGCTTGAACTGATCCAGGAGTGGGGAAACGATGCTCAATCACCAGCTTATTCATCCCAAAATCAACGAGGTGATCGGCAGGGCCGGTCATCATTCGACGATCCTGATCGCGGATGGCAATTACCCGGCCTGGTCAAAGAAAGGACCCAATGCCGAGGTTGTCTCCTTGAACCTTATGCCTGGCGTCGTCTCCTGCGCCCAGGTCTTGCAGGCCGTGCTTTCCGCCGTGGCGATCGAAGAGATCAACACGATGATGTACGAGACGGAGGGACCGTATGCACTCCGTGAAGATCCGCCCGTCTGGGAAGATTACCGGAAGGTGATCAAGCTCGCTCGACTCGATCTTCCCCTCAAACCGATTGAGAAGTGGAGCTTCTACGACGCTGTCGCCACTGCCGACCATGTTCTCACGATCCAGACCGGCGACCAACAGCGCTTCGCGAATGTGCTGCTGTCGATCGGCGTTCGCATGGACTAACTTGCCATGGCACATAGGATCGACGCCCACCAGCATTTCTGGAAGCTTGATCTGCCGTTCGACTACAGGTGGCTGGATGCCCCGCGGAACGCGCCGATTCGGCGCGATTTTCTTCCCGAGGATCTGCAACCTCGGCTCGATTCCGTCCAGGTAAAACAGAGCATCTTCGTTCAGACGCAACATAACGTGGAAGAGAATCGGTGGGTCCTCGGGCTCGCTGAGCGGCACCCGTTTCTCGCGGGGGTTGTGGGATGGGTTGACCTGGCGAGCGAGGACTGCGAACGACAGCTCCTGGAATTCCTGGATCACCCCAAGTTCGTCGGCGTTCGACATGTGACTCAGGACGAACCTGACGATGATTTCATTGTGCGGCCGGAGGTGCTTCGCGGACTGGCCGTTCTCGAGAAGCACGAAGTCCCCTTCGACCTTCTTTTCTACGTCAAGCATCTCCGCCACGTACCGACCTTGGCTTCACAACTTCCCGACCTGCCGATGGTGATCGACCACCTGGCCAAGCCCGAGATCAAGTCGCATCGGACGGAGAATTGGCTTCCGGATTTCCGCGCGGCCGCCAAGTTCGCCAATGTCTATTGCAAACTCTCCGGCATGGTCACCGAGGCCGACTGGGAACATTGGACGGCCAACGACCTCAAGCCCTACGTGCAGTCGGCCCTCGATCTTTTCGGTCCCGAGCGGCTCATGTTCGGTTCCGATTGGCCGGTTTGCGAGCTCGCGGGGAGTTATGAACAGGTCTACCACGCTCTCGTCGAGGCGTTGGGGCCGATCTCGGAAGCGGAGCGCGACCGCATCTTCGGCGGTACGGCGACGGCATTCTACGGCCTGCCAACCTGACCCGATCCCATCAAAGAACGAAATCCAAGTATGATGCCGACTCGGATTGGGCTATGCTGGCTCAGCCGTTGTGTCGACCACGACCCTTCGTACAAAAGGAGAATGCTGTGAACGAAGACCTTCATCTCTCTCGCAGGGGTTTTGCTCGCCTTGGCGTCTCGGCCGCAGCGATGTCGGCGTTTGCGGGACTCTCTTCACCCGCTGACTCGACGGGGGCGGATGACGAGCGCCGCGGAGGCGACCCTTGGCGGGGGCTCAAGGTGGGCGTGGCCTCGTACAGCTTTTCCCGGTTGCCGCTGGACGCGACGATCCAGGGCATCCGACGGGCCGGCGTCAGCTTTGTCTCGATCAAGGACGCTCACCTACCGCTTAAGAGTACCGCCAAGCAGCGCAAGACTGTTGTCCGGAAGTTCCGCGAAGCCGGCATTACGCCGTTGAGCTGTGGCGTCATCACTCTGCCCGACGCCGAGGCGGCCATTCGCAACGCCTTCGAATATGCGCGTGACGCCGAGCTTCCCACCATCGTCTGCAAGCCGACCCGGCCATCGCTGCCGCTCCTGGACAAGCTGGTCAAGGAGTACGATATCAGGCTGGCGATCCACAACCACGGTCCCGAGGATAAGGTTTGGCCCTCCCCTTACGACGCCTGGGAGGCCATCCAGTCTTTCGACCCGCGGATCGGGGTGTGCATCGACGTCGGCCACACGACGAGGTGCGGTGTGGATCCTTCCGAGGCGATCCACAAGTGCGCCTCTCGGTTGTATGACCTCCATCTCAAGGACCTTGTGAGCACCGATGCGAAGGCCAAGGTGGTGGAAGTCGGGCGAGGGGTCCTCGACATTCCGAAGATCCTGGCGAGCTTGCGCGAGATCAATTACGCCCACCTCATCGGACTCGAGCACGAGAAGGACATGAACGACCCGCTCCCCGGCATGGCCGAGAGCTTTGGCTACATCCGAGGCGTACTGGCGATGACGCGGGAATAACCCGCCGGTACGTCCGATCCAGCTTGTCGCACTGAATTGTCAAGGCGAAACGAGACCGAGGACCCGAGTCTAACGATCGACGGGGCGCCAGGGGAGCCCTGGCGCCATCGGATTACCTTGAATCGACGATGCGGACGAGCTCGCGGTTCGTCGACTGCGGGCGACGGTCGACGACGATGCATTCGCTGACCTTGGTGTTGCGGCAGCGGCGGATGTCGATTCCCCGGAATTCGGGGTCGAGTACCTGGCAGCCGAGGATGAGGACCTCGCTCGATTCCTCGACGTCGATGGCCCCCCCTTCGTCGGGTCCCCCTGCGCGGCAGCCGTCGAGGATCAGGTTCTGGAGGTTGACCCCGGCCGATCGGACGACGCGGATGCCGTCGATGCGCGGGCCCGTGTAGTCCGGGTTGTGGTCGAAGGTGTTCGAGCCGACGACGATGTCGCGGCAGTGCTCCACGAGAATCGATCGTTCGTAGGCACATGCGAATGAGTTGCCCGTCAGGGTCACGCCTCGACAAGAACGCAGCCAGACGTTCACCTGCTGATCCTGAAGGATGTTGCCCGTGATCGTCCAGAGGCCGGCGCCGGCCGAATCGTCGCGTGGCGGGCCTTCAATGCGGACGTTCGCCCCCCGGGGACTCCCCTTGGCCTGGATGGTGTTCGAGGCGATTGTTCCCTCGCGAACCGTTCCCTCGCGGGCGTCGATCCAGACGTCGGCGGAGTCGGGATTCGACGTGTCGTGGTTGTACTCGATGTCGCAGCCGGTCACCTGGAGATTGCGGATCTCGCTCCGGCTGATCTTGATCCCGGCATGCCGACAATAACTGATGTGACAACCGGTAATGATCGTCTGGTGTAGGTTGACCCCATCGAAGTAAACCCCGATCGCCGGTCCTCGGCCGTCGTAGATGTGCGAGTCGGCCAGAAGCACGTTGCGGTTGCGCTTGACCAGGTGGACACCGTAACGACATCGTCGGATCAGCATGCCGGCAATCGTTGCCTGCATTGTCCCTTCGAGCTGAATCCCGTCGGCCTGGTCGTGGTTCCCGACGATCTCCAGGTCGCTGATGGTTGGCAGTCGCTGGCGTCTCCAGACTCGCGATTCGAAATTCTGTGGGTCAGCCGACTTGTCGTGAGTGCCGACGAGCCTGACGGCTGGCCCCGGCCCGTCCATGATCAGGCGGGCTGTGCCCCCCTCGCCCGAGATTGCGATCGGCCCAAAACGGTCGAGGTCGATTTCCAAGGGGGCCGTCAGGCGGTAGGTGCCCCGGGGCAGGACGAGGCGCCCGCTTCCCTCCTCGACCGCATGCTGCAAGGCCGTGGTCTCGTCGACTCGACCGTCGCCGACGGCGCCAAAATCACGGACGTTCGTCATGACGCACATCCCGGTTCCAAACGTTGATCGTTCTGGGGTGCGGAGCCCTTGATGTGAAAATCGAGGCGAGGGGAGGCTTCTCACCTCGGCCGAGCGGCCCGTTCCTTGAGTTTTTCCGCCAGTACGGCTTCATCACCCTTGATAAGTTTTCCGTCCGGATCGATCAGGATGACGGTCCCGAGCCCTGGCAGGCCGAATCGCTCCCAGGTCTTGAATGTGGGATCAAGCAGGATTGGGAACGGCAGCGTTTTGCCGCCCCAGACGTGCTTGACGATCGGCCCCAACGCCCGATCGACGTCGGCGATCGATTTCAACTCACCGTCATAGTCGATGCAAATCGAAAGGATCTCGAACTGGTCACGTTGCGCCGCGTGTTCTTCATAGAATTTCATCAGCTTGGGCAGACCCTTCGTGAGGCAAGGGCGACAACTCAGACCCCAGAAGTCGATGAGAACCCACTTACCTCGAAAGTCGGCAATCCGAGCGTCCTTGCTCACACCACGGGCATCAGAGGCGTGCCACGGGGGGGGGACCTCGCCATAGTGCTGAGTGTAGTCGTTCCAGGAGCCTTCAGCCTTCGACTTCGCTTCCAAGGTCTCACGGTAAGCTCGGTGAGGCACGAATTTTAGCCGGCCGAGATCGACGTCGGTGCTTTCGGCCCCGAGCTCGAAGGATTTGTCCGGGACAAGCTCCCCTTCCAACAGATCATTGTCAGCGAACTGGCTGTAGGCTTGAAGCGTGTACTTGCCCGGTGGTAAACGGACTTCAAACTTCGCCTCAAACGAACCGCAACTAACAAGCCTGGTCGAGTGGAGCGGACGGCTGGGGTCTTCTGGCAAATGAATGTAGACATGAGTCCAACTCGGCTGCTGACCCGGTCCCGGACCTTCGAACGACCCGCGCACCGTGACGAGAGGGACCAGCCGGATTTCGAGGGACTCGGCGTCATCCGCCTTTGGGAGCAGGGCGATTCCGCCATGCCGGCGCGACGGATCCATAGCCATCACAGCGAAGAACGGACGCGTATCCTTGATCAAGAACCGGCCATCAGACCCTGCCGGGGTCGGTCGGGGCAGGCCGCCGGGTTCCATCTCACCGAGCTGGCCCCAGAAGAGCCTGGCATCTTTAAACGGCTTACCGTCACGGCCCCAGCCCGACCCGTTGGCCCTCCAGAAGCAGCCGACGGCTGCGTCGGCGACCGGCTTCCCCGCTTCATCGACGACCCGTCCGCGAATCTCCTGTGGCTCATCTGCTCGGACGCCGTTGATGATGACCAGCAGGGCGAGCACCGATAGGGAGATCCGCAGCTTAGTCTGCATCCCTTTCATCTGATGACCTCGCAGGGTTTCCTGGCACGGGCATGAATGATTATGCGGGCTACTGACAAATGTAGCACCGAGGTCTTCGGAATTGCAAGTAGGGGACCGAGATCCATCCCAGGCTGCGATAGGGATTGCTTGGGCGAGGAGTTGAGGAGAGCATTCGAGAAAGTGACTTCAAAACAAGGCAGGACTGATCGTCGATGATGTTGGTTACTGATATCCCCGGTTTGGTTGGCCGAGAGATCGTGGTATAGGTCGAGATTCGAAAAAAAAAGGCGGCTCGATCCTGGCATCACAGGATCGAGCCGTCCTCAAAGTCATTCGGTCATTCAGATCGGTCAGGCGGTCGTTGGCTCGACTCGGGAGGCGAGCGACCGACGCCAGGCGGCCGCCCCGGCGAGGGCGAGAACGGCGAGAACCACGGCGCCGACGACTCCCTGGGAACCGCCTTCGACGAAGCCATAGCTGTGAAGGCCGACGCCCAGCACGAAGTTGACGCCGTACCAGGCCATGACCACCGAGCAGAAGCAGAAGATTGATGCCATGACCAGGCCAAAGGTGTTCACCCAACCGGCGAAGCGGCCGTGGAGCGGGATCAGGTAGACGAGCAGGGTGATCAAGGCCCAAACTTCTTTGGGATCCCAACCCCAGAAGCGTCCCCAAGAGGCGTCGGCCCAGACGCCGCCGAGAATGGTTCCCGCGGCGATGAGCAGAACGCCGACTTGCATGGTGCGGTAGATGAAGTTGGAGAGCGGCTTGATCTTAGCCGCCGTCGCCTGCATCGCGAGTCCTCGGGCATCAAGTTGCGGCCGGGTCGCGGCCGCTCGTGCCCTGATCTCGGCGACGCTCGGTTTGGTCAGCGTTGCGACTGCTCCACCTTCTTCACCCACGGTCACGGTCTGCACGGTGGTGGCCGCCGGGGAGGAGGTGGCGGCGGTCGAAGCCGTCTCCGCCGTGGCGGAATTGGCTGCCAGCACCACGGCTTGATCTTCACGGAAGAAGAACCGGCTGACCAGTTCTCCCAGTCCAGCCCCAATTCCGACGATCGACAGCGTACCGCCCACACTCGCCAGAGCGGCCGACACGTAGTAGAGCATCGAGGCACGGTCGGCGGGCAGGTTGATCCCCATCCCACCGTAGGATGCGGCGAGGCCGAAGATCCCGACTCCCAGCATCGGCAAGCCCGGCAGTGCCGGCGAGGTGACCTCGAGGTAACTTGGCGATCGTTTGTAAGTGGCCGTCAAGTAATAGAACGTGGCGATCAGCCCGAGCATCATCGCGAAGGCGAAGGCCGCGTAGCTCGAAACCTCAGTGAGAACGTGGATCGCCAGCCAGTAATTGCTTCGCAAGACCGGCTGAAGGGTGTGAATGCCCGGGTCAAGCAGAGGCACGTTGGCGGCAAGGACGGTACCCAAGAGCGCCGCAGCGGACCCCGCCAGCGCGGCGTAGGTCTTGCGGAAGATCATCTCAAAGATGAAGCCCAAGACGGCCGCCACGAGCGAGACCCAAATCACGGTTTCGTACATGTTCGTCACGGGTGCCCAACCCGAAATCCGAACCCGGTACATGAAACCGACGACTTCAAGGGCGATCCCCACGAGAAGTCCGGCCAGTCCTGCAAGGTACACGCCCGTACCCAGGAGAGCGACTGGCGACCCTTTTCTCGTCGAGACAAAGCACAAGCTCACAGCCAGGAGCGCCACCGCGATGCCATACCCTGCGGGAGCCTTGAAGAACGGGTTCGTGGCATTGAAATAGGTTTCGCGGTTCATTTCCTTGGTGGTCGGATACTCGAGCCGATTGACTTCCTCGCCAAGTTTGCGGGCGGCGGTGACGAAGGCCTCGGCCTTGGCTTTATCAACCTGGCCGGGATTCGCGTCCTCGGCTTTCTCCAAGTCATGGAACGTGGTCCGGAATGCTGTCATCGCCTGGGCTGGAAATCCTGCTGTCTCGAGTTCTTCGGGCTTGGTCTCGAGCAAGGAGCGGAGCGCTACCCAGGCGGCGTGATCCTTGAGCCAGGATGTGAAGTTCTTGTCGAACTCCGGCTTCTCCCCCGGCATGGCACGTTCATCACCGGGAATGTCGTTTTCATATCTCAGGAGGGCTTCGACGGAGTCGAGTCCGAGTGGTGAGAGCGAATCGCTTCCCTTCGCCTGGGCCGTCTTGAGAGCCTCTGCGCAGTAGGCGAGGTAGGCTTTATTGGTGGGACGAGGCATGACGAGAAGCGGTTCCATGCGCTTCATGGATCGATCGCGGTGAGCCTGGTAGGTGAGCAATTTCGTTCCCACCTCCAGGGCTCGCTTCTCAACGTCGTTCAGCGACGAAAAACCGGCCCCCTGTTTTGCCTCGGCGATCTCCTTGCGCTGTGACAGTTGCTGGAGCCATGTCACGAACGGTAGACGTTCTCCGCTCACGCTGACTTCGGCATGTTCGAGCTCACGAGGGGTGAGCCACTTGTGCGTCTCGATCAGCTTATTGGCCATCGCTTCGATGGCCTGGCGATCGTCCTTGTTGAGCTTGGCCGAGTTGAGGAGTCGGGTGAGCGAAGCACCGGTGATGTCCTTGCTGGCAGCGACCGCCTTGATGGCATCACGATCGGCGGCAGATGTCTCGGGTCGTTCCGCGGCGGCTTTCAGCCTCGCCTGGATGACGTCGGCCAGAATCAACCGCTTGAGGGGAACGTATTCGACGAGGATGAACGACTGATCATCCCAGAATTCGGGGCGAACCGACCAATCCAGGTAAGCGGCGACGGGGCCCCAGGTGGCTACCGCCTCGTTGGCATCGTCGTGCAGGGTGATCGTCTCACGACCGAAGAGCAGCTTGACGGTCTGACGAGCCAAAGTGTCGAGCGGCTTCTTCCGGCCGCCATTCAAAACCGGCAGGTTAGCCAGCGACTGCTTGTAGGCCGATCCCTCACCGAGCGCCGGCGGCTTGTCGACGTCGGCTCCCGCCGCGGGAAGACCGGCCAACCATGACAGGGGCAGGCCGAGAATGAGCCACCCGATTCGTTTCATGTCAATCTCCGGGCTCGGGGAGCCGTTGCAAAGTCGATCTTCTGGAAACGACGGCGACCGAAACGGACAAGCTAAAACCTCGGGTCTTCCGTAGTGCTCGTTCGCAGGGGTGGTCAGCTATGGCTTCGAACCGTCGTGCTCAGTTTCCTGGGGTGATCAAAGGATTTCTTCAGATTCGTTGACGTAAGCCACGTCCGTCTCGGGAGTGGCGTCGCCTTTGGCTTGTGACGACTTGCGAAGCTTGGCTTCGGCACGGGCCCGCTCTCGTTTTCCGCCATCGGTGAAGACGCCCGCTCTCATGTAGAATTGAACGAAAGCACCGAGGACGATCAGGATACATCCCGCATATTTCGTCGATCTTCCCGGGTCGGTGGCAACCTGGAAGACCGATGCGAAACGGCCGGTATCGCGGTCCGTGGAGGGGTCTTTCTCCCGATTGTAGCTCGCCTGATAGAAAGTGTAACCACGATGGGTCAGCGGTACATTCATCCTGATGGTATGCTTTTGATCCTTGATGCCGGCGATCTCGTCCGTGAGACGAATTTCACTCGTATAGGCCGATGCCTGGTCGGTTCCCGGGTCGAAGTCGACTTTGAAGTCGTCGAGTTTCACCGTGAAGCCCAAGGGTTTCCGATCGACGTCATACAAGACGTCATAGGTGCCCGTTGGGAACGAAATCCGCTTGGTAGGTCCCAACGGGAACCGTTGGAGCCAGAATTCCTTGGTGTACGACTTGCCGTCGCTGTCCTTGACGGTCATCTCCACGAGGCTTGCCGCCACCGCCTGGTCGAGTTGCCCCTTGGGTAAGTTCAGGGGTTCGTAGATCTGTTCCTCGCGGCCGGCCGGGAAGTATTCGTCGACCACGAAGCTGAGTGTCATCGGTAAGCCCGGATTTCCACCGAACGCGACGATTTCCTTACCTTTTTCAAGCCGGGTCGGCGGGGTTCGGAGCTGACCGAGTCCGTTCTCACCTCGTCCGAACGCGCGGTAATAAAGTGAGCCGTCGGGTGTGCCCAAGACCTCGACCAGGCCGAAGCGGCCGTTCGTCTTCGGGTTCACCTCCGGGGGAATGAAGTAGTTGATCCCGACCAAAGGCTTGGGATTCGGGTCGTCTTCTCGAGGAATGACGTTGGGTCCCATCGGCAACGAGGCCCAAGCGTGATGGATGACGGGGGTACTCGTTCCCTTTTGGACCCGGAAGTTCGCGACGGTAAGCGACGGTTCTCCGAGAACCCCTTCCATCCCCATCCGGTCCATGGGAAGTTCGGCGTTACCCTCGTAGGTGACCTTGAGGTCACTATCCGGGAGGGTGACGACCTTCGATTTCTGGTTCTCGAGGTTCCAGTCGTAGACGCGATCCTTCCCAGAGGCATCCTGGTAATGGAATCGGGCAACCCCTTCGTGGCCGGCCCCCTTGGGAGGGTTGAGGAAATCCTCGACAAGCTCGGGACGATCGACATAGAGGAAGGCGAACTGGGCCGGACCTGCCCGGCGGGCGAATCGCAGGAATTTCCGATACGTGGTCTGATCCATTCGCCCTCTCGGAACGAACCAGGACTCACTCTCGTCCTTGAAGACCTCGATCGGCTCGCGAGCGTTCGGCGGCTTGGCTTTGGGACTCATCTTGATCATGGGGATGCCCGATGGGTCGGGCATGTGCTTGATCGCCAAGGCCGAAGAGGGGAGATGCGACTTCACGCGGAAGACGAAGGGATCCTCCGCCCTGGTGAGCAGTTCCCCATCGCGAGTATCCTTTGCCGCTCCGCCAGTTAATGTCGAGAAGACCTCACCGAAGACGCTCTGTGGCCGGGGGTTGCCCGGGCCCCAGGCGAAGTTGCCGGGCTGAAATGGGAGGTGGTACTCAACGTCCGTCGGTTCCTGAGTCTGCGGGTCGATCGGCAACACCCGAATGACCGGATGCCCTGGGCGAAGAAGCTCTTTCTTGCTCTCGCCTTCCATCGCGCTAACCTGACCCTCCTCGGCGGTCTTGAGGCTCCAAAAGGAGCCCGCCAAGAGGATGAGTAGGCCGGCATGCGTGATCAAGAAGCCGATTTGGCGTCGTTTCCACGGATAGCGGATCAATGCCGCGCAGAGAATGTTGATGCCCAGGAAGGCCAACAGGAGCGCAAATCCTCGCGTCTGGTAGATCCACTCCTGGACCGCGCTGGTGCCATACCACGACTCGAAGAACGTGGCGTAGGCCAAAACCGCCGAGAGCCCTGCCAGGCAGAGCACCGCGAGCTTGAGCGAAGCGAGGAAGCGGTAGACGGCGTCAACCACTCGCAACAGCCTTTGCACTATGGAGCGATTCGCAACGTCAGAATGGGAGGAGGAACGCGGGGCAGGAGAGGGATTTTTTTGGGTCGCGGTCGCCATAGATTGTGCACCTAGCGGGGTGGGATCACGCCAAAGGTGGGACCGAGGGGGGCGGGTCAATCGATCCAAATGTCGCACCATGCCGCCGCGACATTATTGTAGTCTCGCCTGGAGCCGAGGGCCAGAGCACGAGGCTGGCAGGTAGGTCGGCTTTCGTAGAAGCCTCAGAGCTGGTCGTCGCCCAGGGCTCGAATAACCTTATTCTTAGCGAAATCCTTGCGCTTGGCAATTCCGATCCTAGAGAATTTTGAATTTTTGTTTCACAAGAGGTTGTCGTGTGCCCTGTCGTTTCCGAGGTCCGCTTTGAGCCAAGCTCAAAGGGCAGGGGGCGTTCTGTCGTGGGATTCGCTCTCTCAAGGGGGCGGATCTATCGGTTCGGATCTGAGCCGATGCTTCGTCAGGCGCACCTCGGGTTTCGGGTTACGCGTAGCGAAACGTACCGTCCCACAGTCGATCGAGCTCTCGGAGCGCTTGATCGATCGGGATCGCGTTCAGACAGCCTTGGGAATCGCGGTGGACAAGGCCGAGCCGGATGAGTTTCGCGAGAGCATCGGCGACTTCAAAGTTGATCTCGATGTCGGTCTTTTCACGGATATATCGCTCGATGATCAGATCCACCTCATGCATGGTGAGCGGCTTTCCCCGAACTGAAGCCCTCCAGAGAAAGTAGTAGGCAAGCATCGTTTCCTTGTAGTCTTCGTCTTCGGCCGAGTCGACCAGCCGGGTCAGGACGCTGGCGTTGTTGGCCAGGCTCAGATAGTAGAGCCGGCGGATCATCTCGTTGAGGTGCCGTTGCCTGGCACGTTGGAAGCCGAAGAACGAGTTGACCCCCGCGCTGATCGGAGCGATCAGGATCCCTCCCAGAGCGAACGTCGTGAACGATGCGAAGAGCAGCTTGAAAAGCAAGGTTGGCAGACCGATCACCAGAGGCGATGCGATCTGTGCCTTGTCGATCCAGCGCATCCGAACCTTGGTCCCCTGTTCGGGGAGGTGCATCTCCATATCGACGTGAGGAACGTCCTTGAACATTCGCAAGTAGACGACGTCGGATCGCACGAGTGGTCCCAGGTTAAGTCCCGGGCGGAACTTCAGGGCTACGACCATGCGTTGGTAGGCGTCGAGCTTGACCTTCCGTTTCAGGAACTTGGTTTTGACCGAGCGGCAGTCGCGAGAAATTCGGGTGTAGCCCCGTGCGTAGATCTTAAGATGCTCAAAGAGGGTGAAGTCGGGCACATACGTGAGCCCCATCTCGTTGGGGGCGGAGACGGCCTTGCGAATGATGTCGAGATCCAATGGACTGTAGTTGGCCCGGATGAGTGTTTGCTCGAAAGGAATGAGGAACTCTTCGTCGGAAAGCGGGTGCGCCGATCGCGTGTGCTCGGGGAGTGTCACATAGTCGGAATCAGGATCTAGAGGAGCGTACAACTCTTTGAGCTCGTGAAGCCTGTCGTAGTATTCGCTGTGGAACGAGGCGCCGAGGATCTTACCGAAAGCGGCGAGCTGTTCCCGCTCATAGGGGGTCAATCCCTGCTCGGAGAGCAGGAGCCGGGTTAAATCACCCTGTCGGATGGGGAGAGCGTGCTCTCGATTGTCGATGCCCGCGAGTTGGAACGCGATCCCTTCTTCGGCCAATTCGGGGGCCGGATCTGTGAGCAAATCGGCCCGATCTTCTTCTTGAGGGAGCTCATCCTTGGGATCCGCCGAGGCCGATTCAGGATTTGCCATGGGCCGGTGCTCGAATGTTCGGTGCGGACCTGAGGATTGGGATCACACTTTGCCTGCGGTGATGAGAATCTCAAGTCCCAAGTGATCTCGTCGCGCAGCCCACAATATTTGCAGATTATACACAATTGAAGCGTTCCCGGCTCTCCTCTCCCCCTCCGCAGACTCTTTCGAGACCCGATGGGTTCGAGTACGATTCCTCGCCAGCGACGCTTGAGGAATACTTCGGATCGCGCTGGGTCCGGAGGTTCCTCGAAATTGGGGATCTTGGTCCACCTAATTCGGATGAGGAACATCATCGTGTTGTTTGCCAATCGCTTCCGGTTTCGTGCGGAGACGTGCGTCCTCGGAGCTCTGACGCTGGTCTTGGGGTTAGGCTGGGCCACGCGCGAACTCGCCTTCGCGCAGGAGCAGAGCCGAGAGGTTGCCTCGGGGACGATCGTCCTCAACCAGGTGAAGCTCAACGAGCAGCGTGAGAAGGGAGAGCTGGTCGGGCGTAACGGGGTCTATGTCGCGGGCGATACCCCTGGGAGCTCGCAGTTCGTCACCGGCCGATACATCCTCGAGCCGGGGAAGAGTCCTCACCCGCCGCATACCCACGCCGAGGAAGAGGTGATGGTTATCGAAAGCGGCGAGGGGGAAATCTTCTGCGACGGCAAGACGACCAAGATCGGTCCCGGCTCGGTCATGTACACGACGCCAAACGTGTCGCATGGCATCGTCAACACCGGTGACAAGCCGATCGTTTTCTATTACGTCAAGTGGGCGACCAAAAGCAGCAAGTAAGGTGGTGGCTCCGCGTGGAGTGGTGATCGCGGACCAGATTTTTCGATAAGTGATCGTCGACGCCAGCCGGGTGAAGTCACCCGGCCGACGTCGACATCGCTTGGTCCAAAGACCGTTCTACAGGCCTTTGCACCCGAGACTCAGAACTTTAAGAGATGGTCCATCCGGCGAGTGACGTCCTTGAGAGCTTCGAGGTCTCCCTTGGGAACCTCCGCGGTGATCCATCCTTGATAACCGACGTCGAGCAGCGCCTGGCGAACCTCGGCCCAGTCGATCTCCCCCTCGCCCAGATGATAGGAGAATCGCTTCTCTTTCTTGTATTCCTTGATGTGGATCTTGAGGATCCGTTTGCCTAGCTCGCGGATCCATTCTTGGGGGTAACCATATTCGACGACGTTACCGACGTCGAAATAGGCCCCAACCCAAGGGCTCTCGAATTCATCAATGTAGCGGGCGAACTCGACGGGGCTGAGCAGGAACTTATTCCAGACTTCCTCGATCGCGAGCTTGATGCCATGGCGCTCGGCGTCGGGAAGGAGTTTGCGAATATTCTCTTGCGACCGCTTGTAGGCCTCACGATAGGAGACCTGCTTGTTGACGACGGCCGGGACGACGAGGACGGTCGTGCCTCCGTAGGCTTTGCAGTCCTCGAGCTCTTTTCGAATCGCGGCGAGGCCGCGTTCGACCACCGCGGGGTCGGGATCGGAAAGGGTATCCTGCCAGTGGCGGGAGCCGCTCACGCCATGGATGATGAGACCGGTCTTGTCCCGAGCACGGAGGACTTCGTCACGATCGAGCTTGTTGGGACTCAGGAGCTCCACCCCTTGAAATCCAGCCGCTTTGAGCAGCTCGAATTCAGGAAGGATCGGTCCTTGGCTGAAACCCAACATGAACGCCTTTTTCCAAGGGCCGGTTCCTTCGGCCGCGGACGACACCGAGAAGCCGGAGGCGAAGCTCGCGGCCAGAGCCGTACCGGTGCTCTTCAAGAACGTTCTGCGGTCGATCATGATCCGAGGGACTCCAGGTCAATTGCCGGGAGCAGCGGCCTCGAAATCGCGAAGGCCGTTGCTCCCATCGAGATGAAAAGGGGTGAGCTGACCTTTTGCCGGACGCGCGCACTCCTTCTCAGCTTGCGAGTTCCGCAAGCTTGGCGTCGAGCAATTCGCCGACCAATGCGGGGTCGGCTTTGCCTCCCGTTTGCTTCATGACCTGGCCTCGCAAGAAGCCTTTCACGGCGTCGGGCTTCTTCTTACCCCCCTTGAGGTCTTCAAGGGCCTTGGGATTTGCGGCCAGTGCCGCGTCAATCGCCGCGACCAGGGCGTCGCGGTCGGAGACCATGCCGTAGCCTCCGGCGGCGATGACCGCGTCGATCGATTCGCCGGACTCGATCACCTTGGCGAGTACTTCCCGCCCCTGGTTGGTGTTCAACTCCTTGCGCTTGACTCGGTTGATGAGATCCGCCAGGCCATCGGGACCGACCGGGAATTCGGCCAAGCTGATCTTCTTTTCCTTGACTGTCCGTAGCACGTCCTGCTGAATCCAGTTGCTGGCAAGCTTGTACTCACCAGTCGCCTTGGCGACCGCGTCGAAGTAGTCGGCCACGTCTTGCCCTTGCTCGACCAGGACGTTGGCGTCGTAGGCCGGCAGCCCGAACTCGGTCTCGAACCGCTGACGACGCGCCGCCGGCAACTCACCGATCGAGGCCTTCACCCGTGCCACCCAGGCTTCATCCACCACGACCGGCACGAGGTCGGGCTCGGGGAAGTAGCGATAGTCGGCCGCGGTCTCCTTCTGGCGCTGGGGCTTGGTCACGCCATCGGCATCATTCCAACCCCGCGTTTCCTTGGGGGCGTCTTTGATCGTCTTGCCGTCTTCTTGCCATTGGCGATACTGGCGTTCCGCCTCGTAGGCCAAGGCTCGTTCGACGGCGCGAAAGCTGTTCAGGTTCTTGATCTCGACGATCGGAGTCGCGATCGTCTTCCCGTCTTTCTCGATATGCAGGTTGACGTTCGCGTCGCAGCGCAGGCTGCCCTCCTGCATCTCGCAGTCGGAGACCCCGAGATAACGCAAGGTCAGCCGAAGCTCCTCAAGGCAGGCCTTGGCGTCCTGCGGGCTCCGGATCTCGGGTTCACTGACGATCTCGAGCAGCGGGATACCGGCGCGGTTCAGGTCGACTTCGGAGAAGCCGCCGGAGCCGTGCGTGAGCTTCCCCGTATCCTCCTCCAGGTGAACGCGGGTGAGGCGGCACTTGCCCCCTCCGGACCCGTCCTTCTGAACGGGAATATCGAGCCAGCCGTGGCGGCTGAAGGGAAGGTCGTATTGACTGATCTGATAGTTCTTAGGCAGGTCAGGATAGTAATAGTTCTTCCGGTCCCACTTCGTAAATGGCGCGATCTCGGCATGGAGCGCCACGGCCGTCTTGAGGGCCAGCTCGAACGCCTTACCGTTCATCACCGGAAGCGTTCCTGGCAGACCGAGCGAGACCGGGTCCGTTTGCGTGTTGGGCGGCAGGCCGAAGTCGGTCCCACATGACGAGAACATCTTGCTCTCGGTGAGGAGCTGCACATGGACTTCCAGGCCGATGACGATCGTATAACTCATTGGATGAATTGGGGGTCAGAACGGTCGGGGTTCATGGTCCAATATTCACGGTAACCGGGGCCGATCTCGTAGATCCCCCCCTGATTCACCTGCTCTTGGCTTCTCGTGACAAGGCTGAGATTGTCCAGGAGATCCGCATCCTCATCGAGCGTTTGTCTTAAGTAACCAAGAACATCGACATAGTTTTGATACTTGGTTTGTGGGTCAATATGTTCGGAAACAAAAATGATATGGACTCGGCCCCAATCCTCATTCACACGGTAGAAAATCCCAAATGAATCCGGCTTCCAACCCTTATCCTGGGCGTACTTCGTCAGGGCACCCGCAACGAGTCGAAGGCAGCGCTGGAGTCGATTGGCTGAAAAAAACGGCTCAACCGTCGTTATTGTTTTTTTAGCCATCGAAGTACACCATCCCTTGGATGATCGATCTGGCTCAAGATTGTCCTAGCTTGTTCCGACGTCCAGGAATTGGCCGGTTTGTAACGGAAATCACTGACATCCAACAGTGTCAATTCTTCCCAGTTGGCCTTAATGGGAGACACTCCAAGCTCGTCCATTCTCCTGCTCAATCCGGAGAGAACAAGGAGGCCATCAAGATCATGAATCTGAAAAGGACGAGGGAGCGCCTCGAGATCGAGGCGCTCACAGATTCGAACCTTTAGATAGATCTCGACGGCGTAGATTCCATAGGCAATCGCGCTTCCGAAGGCACTGTTCCTCAACAGGCTTTTGGCTTCCTTGAGACGTTCGCTGTGTGCGGTCTTCAAGTCGGCCAGCTTTGTGTGGAACTTGGTGTAGGAACCTCCTTGCATTATCGTAACCCTGGACGTCTCACGTGCCAATCGGTGGCTCGTTCGAAGACGCGTGCGGTACGAAGCAGATTTTCTTCAGCGAATGCCGGGGCCAAAAGTTGCAGGCCGATTGGGAGGCCCGACTTGGTCAGGCCGCAGGGGAGGCTCAACCCTGGGATCCCGGCCAGGTTGGCGGTAATCGTGTAAATATCCGAGAGGTACATCGCAAGCGGATCGGCCGTTCGCTCGCCGAGCTTGAAAGCGGGGGTTGGCGAGGTTGGACCCAGGAGGACGTCGACGTCCTTGAAGGCGGTGTCGAAGTCATTGCGGATCAAGCGGCGAACCTTGAGCGCCTGGTTGTAGTACTGGTCGGCATAGCCCGCCGACAGAGCGAAGGTTCCCAACATGATGCGTCGCTTGACCTCGGCCCCGAACCCTTCGGCCCGGCTGGCCATCATCATGAGGATAAGCTGAGGCAGCGATTCTTCGCCGGGAAACTTGGGAGAGAAGTCCTCAGCGCGATGGCCATAAATCGTGCCGTCGTACCGAGACAGGTTGCTCGAGCACTCGGCGGGGGCGACGAGATAATAGGCCGGCACTCCGTACTTGGAATGTGGCAGTGAGACCTCTTTGATCGTCGCTCCGGCTTGCTCGTAAACTCGGATCGCCTCGCGAACGGACGCTTCGACTTCGGGGTCGAGTCCTTCGCCGAAGAACTCGCGGACGAGGCCGATGCGAAGTCTTGAGGGAGGCGTGTCGAGCGTTGCCGAGTAGTCGGGGACCGGCACATCGACGCTCGTCGCGTCATGCGGGTCGCGTCCCGAGATGACCTGGAGCAGGAGGGCGGCGTCGGCCAGGTCGTGCGTGAACGGTCCGATCTGGTCGAGCGAGCTGGCGAAGGCAATGAGACCATAGCGGCTGACGCGGCCGTAGGTCGGTTTCAGGCCGACGATTCCGCAGACGGCGGCGGGTTGACGGATGGAGCCGCCCGTGTCCGAGCCGAGCGAAAGCGGAGCCAGGTCGGCGGCGACGGCTGCGGCGGAGCCTCCCGAGGAACCGCCCGGGATCCGTTCTTCGTCCCAGGGGTTGCGGGTCGGGCCGTACGCGCTGTTCTCGGTGGACGAACCCATGGCGAACTCGTCCATGTTCGTCTTGCCGAAAAGGATGGCGCCGGCGGCTCGGAGCTTGGAGATCACGGTCGCGTCGTAGGGGGGCCGGAAATTCTTGAGCATCCGGCTGCCGCAGGTCGTCGGCTCTTTTTCGACGCAGAGCACATCTTTGATGGCAACGGGAACGCCGGCCAAGGGGCCGAGCGGTGCGCCGGCTTTCCTCTGCGCGTCGATCGCCTTCGCCTGCTCGAGGATGGTTTCCGACTCGAGGTGGACGAAGACGTTGAGTCGCTCCAGTTCTTTGGCGCGACGGAGGTAGCCGCTAACGACCTCTTCGGAGGTCACGCTCCCCGCTTTTAACTGGGCGAGCAATCCCGTGGCGGTCGTACGAGTCAAATCCATCAGCGTTCGATCCCAGTTTCGCGTGGCGAGGACATCGTGTTCGGATTGGCGGTTGGGTTGATTTATTCAAGCACGGCGGGAACCAAGAAACTCTCGGCGTTCCGCTTGGGGGCGTTGGCGAGCGCGGCATCGCGGGGGAGTGACTCGCCGCGGACGTCTTGGCGAAAGACGTTGCGGACCTCGACGCCGTGTGCGAGAGGCTCAACATCTTTGGTATCGAGTTCTTGGAGTTGGGCGACAAACTCGACGATCGTGTTGAGCTGTCCGGTGAACATCTGGAGCTCGTCCGGACTCAGGCGGAGCCGAGCCAACAATGCGACTTTCGCTACCTCGTCGATCGACAACGACATGAGCCGGTGCGTCCTCTCAACTTGCCGGTGACCGCGCTTAACGTGATCACGGAATTCGTCAATCATCCCTCCGTGCGATCCTCCTGGATGACCCTTGTCCCCCAGGCCGAGGACCCGGGCGAAGCGGTTTCGAACCGGAGGGACACAGGAGGGTATCGCTCCTCTCTCGACGATGCGATTCGACGTGGAGGAGATCTCCCGAACACGAAGTGCCGTCAGTCTGACAGATTGCAGTCGATCGATCAAGGTTCGGGAGGCATTCGGTTTCGTCCTCCCCTTTGACGCTGGCATGCCCATCGATCTAAGATCTTGCCAGGTGATTCACGCGATCACGACTGGACTTTTTACCTAAAGAAATCAGGACGGGCGTCGACATGATCCAAGGTCCGGTGGCAATCATCCTGGCGGCCGGCCACGGTAAGCGGATGAAGTCGGATACGGCCAAGGTGCTTCACGAGGTTTGCGGCAGGCCGATGATCCGCTACGTCGTCGATGCCGCTCGAGGCGCAGGGGCCAAGACGGTGATCGTGGTTGTCGGTTATGGTGCCGACCAGGTGCAAAGCTGCCTGGAGGGAGCCCCCGACATCCTGTTCGCCACGCAGACCCAACAATTGGGGACCGGCGACGCCGTGAAGGCCTGCCAGCCCCTGTTGGAAGGGTATATCGGCCCTGCGCTGGTCCTTGTCGGCGACGAACCTTTGATTCGTCCCGATCCTCTCTCTGACCTTCTCAAGCGCCACCAGGTCGATGGCGCCGCCTGTTTGCTCGGAACCGCGATCGTCCCCGATCCCACGGGCTTCGGCCGGATCTTGCGCGATTCCGCAGGCCGCTTTCTCCGGATCGTCGAGGAACGCGACTGCAACGCCCAGGAGAAGAAGATCACGGAGATCAACCCGAGTTGCTATGTGTTCGAGCTCCCCGTGCTTTGGGACGCTCTCGACCGTTTGGACACCCGGAACGCTCAAGGTGAGTATTATCTCACCGACGCTCCGGACTGGCTCCAAACCATGGGCCGCAAGGTCGTCGCTCTGCCGGTTCTCGAGCCCGACGATATTCTCGGCGTCAACACGCGGCAACATCTTTCGCAAGCCCATGCGATTATGCAGGCGAGAATCCAGGATCGCTTGATGACGGAAGGGGTCAGCATTGTCGACCCCCGTAATACCTATGTCGACGGCCGGGCTTCGATTGGTCAGGATACGGTGATCTATCCCTTCACGGTGATCACCGGAGAAGTGCAGATCGGGTCGAATTGCCGGATCGGACCGTTTGCTCACGTTCGGCCGGGAACCGTGCTCGAGTCGGGAGTTGAGGTCGGCGCGTTCGTCGAGGTGAATCGTTCCCATCTGGAGGCGGGTGCGACTGCGCGACACCTGGCCTATCTGGGAGACGCTCATCTGGGTGCGAACGTCAACATCGGAGCCACGGCCGTTACCGCGAATTTCGATGGTAAGGAGAAGTGGCGGACCGTGATCGGTCCGGGAACGATGGTGGGCTCGGGAGCTGTGCTGGTTGCGCCGGTCAACGTCGGAACCGGGGTCACGATCGGTGCCAATGCGGTGGTGACCAAGGGGCAGGAAGTCCCGGACGGAGCGACCGTGGTCGGGGTTCCGGCGAAACGGTTGACGAAAAAGCCGGAGCACTGAGTGCTGTGCGTGTCGGTCCGGACCCCAGGAAAGCGTGTGAGAGATCGGGGTCTATGTCTTCGTCCCCGGCAAGCACGACCGCGAACCCGTGCGACAGAAAGACCTGGAAACCAGTGCCGGGGGGGTGAGCAAACGGGGCTCGTTCCCGTAGGGCAGGCCCTGGCCGGTCGAGGTTCCTGCGATCGGCCCCGGCTGCCCTACGAGAGTCGCACAGCGTTCACAGTTCGGTCCTATCCTCAGGACGCATTCAGCGCGTGATACGTTTGGATGTACCGCTCTAAAAGTTCATCATAAATGGGAGCGTTGGCAGTGTTCGGCTCGACGAGGCGCTCGATGGTGACCATCGAGCGGGCGGCTTCGTCAAGGTCCTGGTACCAGTTTGCCGCAAGTGAGGCGGCGATGGCTGCTCCGAGTGCCGTCGATTCGGTCTCACGGGTCAACGTGATCGGCCGTTTGAGAACGTCCGCGTGGATCTGGAGCCAGAGGGCGGACTTGACGCCACCGCCGCCGAGGAAGATGCGTTCGACTTCGAGGCCGTGCTTGACCGCGTCCTCGAGGATATGCCGGGTTCCGCACGCGGTTGCTTCGTAAAGAGCGCGGAAGAGATGGCCAGGACCGTGGGCCAGGGAGAGGCCGGCGATGATGCCTCGGGCTTTGGGATTCTTGTAAGGGGAGCGGTTCCCCTGCCAGTCATCGCGGACGATCAGGCCGTCGGCGCCGGGAGGGACCGCGCCTGCTTGTTCGTCGAGAATCTGGTAGATGTGTACGCCTCGACGCTCAGCCTCGAGCTGTTCGCGCCCGGCGAAATGGCGGCGATACCAGTCGAGAATCGATCCCGTGGCCGTTTGGCCGGCTTCGAGCGTGTAGAGACCTTCCACCGTTGCGTCCGGATAACAGCCGGCCATCCCCGAACCGAAAACGCCCCGGCTCGACTGGGCGAGGTGGCAGGTGCTGGAACCGACGATCACCGCAACGTCCCCGGCGCCCGTCGCTCCCAGGCCGATCATGCCGAGGTAAGCGTCGATTCCCCCTTGTGCGACCGGTGTTCCCGGCCGGAGGCCGAGCTCTTCGGCGGCGTCGCGTGAGAGTTTCCCCTCGCCTTGTCCCAAGGGGACAATCCGCTCCGGCCACTTGGAGAGAAGGTCATCCAGGCCGACGGCCGACAGCAGGCGAAACGGCCAGCCACCATCGGGACGAGCGTAGTTCCACTTCACGGCCACGTGATTGAGCGAAAGGGTCCATTCGCCCGTCAACCGATGCATCATCCAGTCGGTGCACTCGACGATTCGGTCGGCTCGCTGATAGACCTCGGGCTCATGCTTCTTCAGCCAGAGCGCCTTGGGGAGCATCCATTCCGGCGAGACCTTGCCCGAAACGTATCGAAGACAGGCGTCTCCGGTCGCACTGATCTCGTCGGCCTCGTGAAAGGCGCGCTGATCCATCCAGAGCAAGGCTTTGCGGAGCGGACGCCCCTCGATGTCGCAGGCGAGGACGGTACAGGCCGTACAGTCGAGTCCGATGCCCTCGATCTCGTCGCGCGAAACGTTGCCGGTCTCAAGGGCTCGCCCCACGGCTTGACGGGCTGCCGACCACCATTGGTACGGGTCTTGCTCGGCCCAGGTCGGTCGAGGGTAGGTCGTATCAATGGGGGACACCCCGAACGCTACGGTCCGACCCTCGCGGTCCACGATCGCCGCACGGAGGCTCTGCGTTCCAACGTCTAGACCCAACACATAGGATGTCGCCGACACGAGAATCCTCCGAGCGACCGAATCCCGGTCGTTGAGACGAAAGGGAGGGGCCAATGCGAGGACGATTTGGTCCCGGCGCATAGCTTCGCCAGTTGTTTGCGTGTGTGCGTCACTGCGCAAAGTCAAAACAATTTACGGCTATCGAGCAGCAGAGTCACGGGCCCGTTGTTCACCAGCTCCACTTTCATCATGGCGCGGAAGACGCCTGTCGCGACCTCGAGCCCCGAGGCGCGGACGCGGTCGGCGAAGTGGCGGTAGAGCCGTTCGGCTTCGCCAGGTTCAGCGGCCTCGATGAAGCTGGGGCGACGACCGGTGCGGCAGTCACCCAGGAGCGTGAATTGGCTCACCACCAGAACGCCTCCCTTGACGTCGGAGACGCTCAAATTCATCTTCCCTTGGTCGTCCTCGAAGGCTCGGAGATGGACCAGTTTCTCGGCGAGTCGATCGGCATCCTCCGTTTGATCTCCCTTGGCGACGCCCAGGAGGACCATCCAACCTACCCCGATTTTTCCGACGCAGGCTCCCTCGACCTCAACCGAGGCACGTGATACCCGCTGCAATACGGCCCGCATTCTCGCCTCCCGACTGACTGTTCAAGCGGCAACCGGCTCATACTATAGCGAGATAAGGTTGCTACGTCGCCAACCGTTGATTTATGACGGATTGGCTGGCTGATTTTAGAGTTCGGTGGTAGGCTGCGTAACACGGGCGGGTTTCGGGCCGGCCTTTGGTTCGATGCGACGGGTGAGCGCGCGGGAGGCGCAAGGACTCGTGTCGAGGCACGTTCGACTCAGGGTCGGAGTTATCGGTCTGGGACGGCTCTGGGAGGCTCGGCACAAACCGGCCCTGCTGCGGTTGCGGGATCAGTTCCAGATCGCCGCGGTTTACGACCAAGTCCTGCGTCGCGCCGAGATCGAAGCCGCGCAGCTCGGCTGCGTCGCAGTCGAGGGCGTCACCGCGCTCATCGAGCGCAACGATGTCGACGTCGTCTACTTGCTGACGCCGCAGTGGTTCGGGTTGCATCCGATCGAAATTGCTTGCCATGCCGGTAAGCCGGTCTACTGCGCGTTGCCGCTCGCGGAAGATATCGCCGAACTCGAAGGCCTGACCACTCTGATCCGCGGCAGCGGCATCCGGTTCATGCCCGAGTTCGCTCGCCGCTTTTATCCGGCGACGCTCAGGCTGCGGGAATTGCTGGCGACCACGTTGGGGACTCCTCGCCTGATTTTGGGGCACAACCGTCTGTTCGGCTATGATCGCTACGGACAACCCGGGCCCACCACCCAGATGGCTCCTGCCCCCCTGATGATCGATCCCGGCAGCTACCTCCTGGATTGGTGCTGCTTCCTCTTGCAGTCCGAGCCCTCGGCCGTCCAGGGTTTTGCCCACAGCACGTTACCCGATGCGGGGGATCGAAGCGGTGGACCCGATTTCGAGAGCTTCAACGCCGAGTTCCCCGATGGCACGCTAGTACAAATCTCATACAGTCGCTATCATCGTGCGGCCTGGGGCGAAGCCAGCCGCTTCTTACCTCAGCCTGGCTTTCAGGTCTTCGCCGAGCGAGGAGCGGCGTGGCTTGAACTACCCGAACGGATTCAGTGGTCCGATGCTGAAGGTGCCCACGAAGAGAGGTTGCCCCTCGAGCCAACCATCGGTGAAGTCTTGAGCGACCAGTTTCACCGTCTCGTTCGTGGTGATCAGTCGCTGGCTCCGACGATCGACGATGCGCTGATCGTCGCTCGACGCGTGAGCGACCTCCGTCAAAGCCAACGCGAGGGGCGTCGGATCATCCGCGATTAGGATTCTGTCAGGAAAGCAATCTCTGATATTGAGATACGTGATCTGGGTGGCCGGGGATGACTCTGCGAGGCTCCATACGCAGCAACTTAAGAGATTGCAAAGCCGAGGATCTGCGTGATCTGGGTGGCCGGGTAGGAGCGCAGCGACGCCCCGGGACCTGGGACGTCGTCAACACCGGGGCGTCGCTGCGCTCCTACCCGGCCACCCCCATGGCCCATTGGCTTGCCGGGGGGCTGGAAATCCGAAGTAAGCCTTAAGTTACTGCGTATGGGGATGAGTCTGCGAGGCACCGGTACCAGGCCGCTGAAAACCTACAGGTGCCTCGCAGACTCATCCCCGGCCGCCCAGATTGACGGCTCTTCACATCCAGGAAGGCCTACCCGGATCGTCTCGAAGCGATTGCTGTTGAGATTGCAACTCAAGGAGGAACTGCTATGAATCCGGATCTCGCGGTCGATCCTTCACCTTCTCCATCATCCCAAACAGCGATCGCGCCTCGGTGGTGCTTGTACGCGGTGATCTTGGCCGCGGTCACGGGCCTGGCGTTGATGGTCGACTCGCTTTGGAGAAGCTCGGCGACCTACGACGAAGTGACCTATCTCGAAGTCGCCACTCATTGGTGGCGCACGGGTGATCAATCCTCGATTTCTCGGATGGGATCACCGCTGCTTTTCTGGAAGCTTCAACAAGCTCCGGTGCTCTGGGCCTTGGATCATTCCGGACGTGGCGCTTGGATCGACGACCCGGCAACGTACCAGAGCCAGCTTCTTCCGTTGGCTCGGCTCGCATCACTCTGGGTCTGGGTCGTCGCGCTGGCTCTGATCGCGGTTTGGAGTCGTCGACTCTATGGGCCCCACGCCATGGCCTTTTCGGCCTGGATCTTCGCCCTGAGTCCGTCGCTTCTCGGACATGGCTCCTTGATCACGATGGAACTCCCCTTACTGGCTGCGTCGACGGGGATGTTCCTCCTCTTCTGGAAGTTTCTTCAAACGGGCGATCGCCGATTCTTCTGGGGGACGGCCGTAGCCGGGGGGCTGGCATGGTCCTTGAAATACACCACGGTGCTCGTCCCCCCCATGCTGGCGGTTGTCTGGTGGCTTGAGCGCTGGAGGAATGGAGAGCAACCCCTCGTCCGACTGACCCGTGACGTGGCACTGAGGATGCTGGCCTTCCTCCTCCTGATGGGCGTATCGAATCTGATTCTGACTCAATTCGCGATGATTCCGATGAGCCAGTCGAATGGCAAGCATCCCGGGATGGAGAGCCGGATTCCTTCGTCGATCCGTCCTTATGTTGAGCGTATCGTGGAAATCCCGATCCCCCAGGAGATCGTCGGTTTCGTCAATCAGCTTCTCCAGCAGCGTGGCGGGGGGCTGAGCTATCTGCTGGGTGAGCGGCGCGGGATGGGCTGGTGGTATTACTACTTCGTAGCCCTAGCGGTGAAGGTTCCTCTGACCTTCTTTACCTTGGTACTCGGGCGACTGGTGCTGGCTCGCCGTGTCCAATCGTCGGGGCATGAGCTGATGTTCCCCGCCGTCATGGCGATGTTCTTGCTGATCACCGCGGCGGCCTCATCGCGGAATTTTGGCATGCGCTACCTGATGCCGATTGCGCCTCTGGCCATCGTCTGGGTTTCCGGATTGGCCGAGTCGTCGAGGATCAAGGGGACCGGATTGAGGAAATGGGCGTTGGGGCTGGCCCTCTTCGGGATCGGAGGCCAGGCGGCGGCGGTCGCTTCTGTACACCCTCATGAGCTTACGTATTTCAATCTCGTTGCCGGCGGCCCCGTCGGGGGGAGACGGGTTCTCGCCGACTCGAACCTGGACTGGGGGCAGGGCCTCAAGAGCCTGGTTCGTCTTCAGAACTCGCATCCGGAGTTCCAGGACCTCACCCTTTATTACTTTGGAAATACCGAACCCCGGTACTATGGAGTGGTCGGAACCTGTTACTTGATGACAGCCGTGTCCGAGCCACCGGATCTCCCTCCGACGCCCCGCGCGGAGACTCCTTATGTCGCGGTTTCCGCCTCGCTTGAGTGGGGGCCTTGGGGACCCGAAGGCTATTTTCGGAAGCTCCGTGGTAAGAAACCGCTCTGCATGACGGACGACCACACCATCGCCATCTACCGCTCGGAAGACTTGGCGAGCAGCCTGGACCTCCGCGCGAATTGAACGATTCGCCGAATCGGTTGACGACGTCTTCTGAAGGCTAGATCTCGGTCCATCTTCGTCGACCTCCACCGGCCGGATCCTCGGCCCGTCGATTGTCGGACGCTTCAGGACTCCCTTCCCTGAGTGGTCTGGCGCATGTAAGATATCGGTCGTGCCTTTCGCGTCAATGCGTGGAGGGTACGATCGACGATTGCATTCCATCGACGAGGTTGGAGGTAGTCGAGCGATGAGACGCTTGCCTTGGCTCGCACGGCTTGCGGTTCTGATATGGCTGAGTTGGCTGGCGCTGGTCGGCCTGATGTTGGGCATGTTGCGATGGAAGGTCTGGCATCCGCACTATCTGCCGATGATGACCGCACTGGCGATCGTGCTCGTCGCGGGGCTGACACTGTTGGTGGCGGCAAGCTGGCGACTGATCCGTGGCCCTCGGCGGGCTCAGGCCGTCGCTTGCTTGCTCGTGGGCCTGGCTCCGTTGGAATTCCTGACGGGGCATTTGATGTATGGCTTCGGTGTCGGCTACGGTCGCCAATTGGACCTCGACCTTCCGCTCAGAGCCCTGATTCCGTTCGGCGAGTCGCTCCTGGACCTGGTTGCTCGGTTCCGCTATCCCCAGCGGACCGAAGGCGAGCGCGTCGTGATGATCTCGGTGGCGGTGCCTGAGGCGGATGCCCGTCGTCAGGTCGAGGCGATGGACCGGCATGTGCGGTCGCTCGAATCACGCCTGGGTCGGATCGGCAAGCATAAGATCTATTGGGTGCGTGGGCCGCTGCTGGGCTTTGAGGGCAAGGCCATGCATTCCCTCTGCTTCGGAAGTCGTCCGAGGGAGCTTCCGACCGACTCCGAAGGGCTGACCACGTTGGATCGGCACGAGATCGCCCATGTCGTGATCGGCCAATTCGGCTCGCTTGACGCGATGCCCCCCGCTTTGTTGGGGGAAGGTTGGGCCGAGGCGAATTCGGGAATCGACCCGAAAGCCCAACTTCTGCGTGCTTGGTCCGAGCGCGAGCAGGGGCGAGCCCTTTCACTCAAGGAGCTGCTCGGTCCGGACTGGTTCGGCCGCCACGAGACCCCCGCCTACGTTCAAGGTCCAATACTTGTTGAGTACCTACTTCGAAAATATGGCCCGGAACGCTTCGTCACACTGTATGCGGGTTGTCATCAGGCGACGATCGAAGAGGATTGCCGACGAATTCTGGGCGTGTCCATCGACCAGCTCGATCAGGCCTACTGGGCCGAGATCGAGGCGAGCATGGGGCCAGACGGCTACCCTCGGCTCTGGCTCTCCTCGCTCAAGCTGGGCCTCAAGGTCGACCCAGCGGACTGGGAGAGGTTCGTCTCGGATTACTGTTCCGTCGCTGCTCGCATTCAAACTGCATATCAGCATGTTCAATTGAGCGCCGAACGTTCACACACATCCACCGATAACCAAGGGAAAGCCACGAACTTCGTTTGGCACTCGGAGTTCAAGAGGTCGGGTCCGCTTCGATACCTGAAGTGCCGCTGGAAAGACCGAGAGGAGCTTTACCTGGCCAACCCCGACCACTCCTTTCGGGCGGAGCGGAAGACGACGAATGACCCCTGGAAGATCGTCGAGGATCCCAAGTTATCGCGCGACCAACTCTACCGAAGGACCTGCGGGCAGATTGACCAAATTGCGCCGACGACGTGGGCTTCGATACCGTTGTTCGGACTCTCCGATGTCGCGAAGACTTTGATGAATCCGTTGATCTTGCGGGTATCCAAGCTCGAGCGATACCGCGAAAACGACCAACGGGTGATCCGGCTTGAGCTTGAGGATGACATGCAGGGAGAGTCGATCTACGGCAAGGTCATGTTGCAACTGTCCGCCGATAACTTCTCCGTGCTTCGCGAAGAGACACGGAAGAAGAAGGAAGGAATCTGGCGTGGCGATGCAACCTACGACCTGCGTGACGGCGTGCCCTTCTTGAAGTCGACCCAAAGCGAAGGCCGTTGGACGGACGGTGACCTTGGGAAGGTCGTACTCAACATCAACGATCGCAGCTTTGGTCCCATTCCCCAGACCGAATTCACTCCCGAGCGGGCGTTCGCCGGAGCTCAGGTGCAGTACGTTGCGGCCCCGCACGAAGTCTCTCCGGTTTCGCCGCTTTTGAGCTGGTGCCCATTGCCGCTCATATTGGGGCTGGTTTCCTTCGTCACCGGCGCCTGCCCCTACCCTTGGGTGAGCCGAGAGAAGGTATGCGAGCTGTCTCCTTCTACTTAGGATCCGCGCCGGTCTTA